>JGI12627J18819_10000036_pt1 | contig 72917 bp, 50 predicted proteins | sample TexAe_OM1H0_M2_FD_18819 | JGI IMG/M metagenome (IMG submission 18819)
GCCAGCAGCATCATCGCACGATGTATCTTCGGTTTCTTCCGTGATAATACTCCCGCCAGCACGAAGAGCGTGAAGAGCGACACCTCGGCCAGCATGACCATCAGGAACTGCCGGTAAGCCATTCCCCAGAAGGGTATTGCAGGTACGACGCGGACGGATTGAACCGCAACCATAAACCCACTGACAGAGACAACGAGCGCAACCGCGACGGCGACCCAGCCGAGTTTCATGTGGACGCGCAACTTTCGGGCAGGGATCAGCAGCGACTGGACGAAGAACAGAACCAGCCAAGCAGTCATCGCCGCACCGTGAACGAGAACCAGTGTCACCAACTGAGACGAGATCTTCCGTCCTCCCATTCCTTCGCCCCGCAGGTAGTAAGGGTAAAATCCGGCGAGCATGATCAAGAGCATGACGACGGCGGCAACGCTGTAGAAATAGCGTGGCGACTTTTTGGGTTGGACTCGTGCAAGGTTATTACTTCGGACGAGAGGTGGGGGATTACTCATTCTCTATTCACTTCGATTCTACACGACTTGAGAGTGGACGACATATCTTGTCGGCGATTGGACAAAAGGTTAAAACGGCAATCGTATACCTGACTCATCAATACTATTTTATGACTTCGTACTTCATTAATCTCGTAACGTGTTAATTAGCGTTGCGTAACTCGTCGCGACGTCCTCGCACCTCGTAACGAAGCTCCACCATACCGTTCTTGTAAGCTTTTACCTCCGCAAGATGGAGGGCGATGTCTCTGTCAAGCTTCTCGAAGAATGAGATCCCATCACCAATCAAGATCGGCAGGATTGAATAGCGAACTTCGTCGGCTAGCCCGAGACGAAAGCATTCGCCGGAAACCACACCGCCCCCAACAAACCAGATGTTACGGAACGTGGGCCGTAGGCGCCCATTCACGAACTCCACGAGATCTCCCGAGTGGAACTCGACGGTATCCCGGGTCCGCGGTAGTTCGCGACTAGTGAGGACGAAGGTGGGTTTATCGCCGTAGGACCACCCCAACCCTTGAGCTTCAAAACGAAGCGCGGTCTCATAGGTTCGCGAACCCATGACGTAGCAGTCGATAGTCTTGAGGAACGCCTCGACGAACCCTGGGTCCAAGGTGTCCCCGTCTAAGAATTCATCTGAGGTTTCGAGCCAGTCGACGCGCCCGTCCTTTCGAGCGATGAAGCCGTCGAGGCTCGCCACCATGTGAATCGTTACTTGAGAATCAGTGTTTGCCATTCGTTTTTTTGCTCTGACGCACAACTGTACTAAACCTTACTCTCACTAACGAGTGGGCCTCCAAATGAACACTCCATCATAGTTGATGTAACCGAACCCATTCTCATCTTCCACCAGAATGAGCTCGTCTGACATCATCTCAAGAGACTCAAACTTTAATGCAACGATGACCTTTCCGAATTTGTTAATAAGACCAACTTTATTGTTTAGCTTGACACCGGCTTTGCCGTTGCGAAATCTTCCCAGGTACTGAAACGGTGTCGTTAATGTCGTTCGACCAGCGCGGTCCACATAAAACGCTCGCCCCGCTTTTCTAACAGACGCCCAAGACTCATAGAAGTCATCAGCGAATTCAAATTGTGCAGGAATTGTCATCTTGCCTGACTTGTCTATATAGCCCCAGAGGCCGTTGACTTTAACTCGCGCCAAACCATCCCTGAAAGAATAAGTTTGTTCAAATTGTGGGGGAATTGCGATTTCGCCACTCTGATTGATGTAGCCCCACTTGTTGTCGAGCTTAACCTGGGCTAACCCATCACTAAAATCCGCACCCGTATCAAATTTCATTGGCGTAATTGCTTTGCCGTTACGATCAATAAAGCCCATCTTTGAATCGCGAGTCGCTCCGTCATTACGAATATCGGCCGAAGCAGTCAACACGCCGACCCGGGCTATTCCATTGGAGAAAGGTTTTGCCCAATCATATTGTCCTTTGATAACTGTTTCACCTGAAGTGTCAACGAAGCCCCATTGGCCCGACTCCATCTTTACCGCGCATAGACCCTCCGTACAATCTTCGGCATAAAGGTAATAACCGGTGATAAACCTTCCCAACCTATCGATGTAGTAGTGACTGGCGCTGTTCTTTGCCAACAGCACAGCAACTCCACTTGAGAATCCCTTTTCTGAGGGCGAGGCATCAGTCTCAAACACGATCCTTCCAGTTGTATCTATGAACCCATACCGATAATCCTCCGGAGTACCTATTACAACTACTGCCAAACCTTCGCTGAAACGATCCACTTTTAGAAACTGTGGCTTGATAACGACGCGGCCTTTGCCGTTAACATAACCAAACCTGCCATTCTGCATGATCGGATACAGATCGACGGATTCCGTTCTGTGAGGATCTTTTGTTTGAGCGCAGCCCATAAAGGAAAACAAGAGAGCGAGAAATGAAAAGAGAACTGAGATGGATATCTCCATTCCTAAGTATCTACGTTGAGGCTTATATGGTTGGCTCACACCTGGCTTGGCTCGCCCACGCAACATAACAAATAAGCCCGCTCACGGCGAGTCCGCTCCAAGCGGTTGTTATGCGTGGCTCCGAATGTATCTAAAGCCATTGGTCTTCTTTGTCTCCTCGTCTGCAACTCTATTCTTACCTTCTCTGTCTTGTGCAAAAGGCTTTGTCGTCCCTCCTGGGCCACTGCGTCTGATTGCCCAGATCGCACTCGCAACAAAAGGTCCAGTGAAGAAAAATAAGAGAATGACTAGCCCCGCCTTCCCAGTGACTGTGAGGTATTCGCCAAGCTGAAATGTCCAATCCTCAGCGTTGCCAAGCAGAAGCGATCCACCCATGTTCAACGCCAACAAGATGTCTCCCACCGCGATTACTGTCAGCCACCGCCCTTTGCTTTTACCTACCGCAATCCATGCGGCCAACAAGGCCCAGCCGAGGAGCAATGTCGCTGGAAGAGCTGCTGCCTGTCCTTTTGCTTGAACAAAGCCTAGGGCAAAGTTCGTGTATTGCGGATCCATGGTCGAGCGAATAGGAGCGACCGAAACGATGGCGGCGAAAAGCATGTGGAAAACTCCGGCCATCAATCCTGCGACGGTCCACCGGCGTCGAGAAAGCAGCAAGAAGAAAATGGTCCAGTAGATCAAGTTCGAAGCGATAGCCAACTTAAACCAAATAGCCACGAGTCACCTCCTCAAATCGAGATCTTCAAACGTAAAAGACTAGCGCAGTTCGCCAACTTGTATTCTACCTCTCCAGGTTCGCGACAGGTAGCCACCCGCTTTGACCGCTCCCGTTTATGCACCATGCCCAGCCACCTTTTTCTTTGGTTATGATCAGCTCTTCTCCCGCACTCGCTGATAACTCAGTGGTCGCGTAATAGTATCGCGCTTTGGCACTTCCTCCGATACGCTCTATACAATCGTCGGGAACCCACCCGCCTTTGCCGTTTCTGTCCGTGCACCAAATCCAGCCTGGATACTCTGGATCTTCCTTCCCAACGACCAGTCCTTCTCCGGCATGAACGACGATTGGATCGGGATACGCAGCTTGGTAGTCCGCTAATACGCGGCAAGTTGTTTGTGTGCTCTTTGGGTCGCTCATAAAAACTCGCCTCGGTAATTGTCTGTGGAAAGTTACCCCAACCTTAGCAGCCGCACGTTAACTGCGCCCTAGTTTTTTTGACACCTCCGTCCAGACCGCATAACGGCTTTGGGCGCGGCGCCGCGATCAGCGCTCGACGGCATAACGAGCCAGGAGCAGGCTCGAGTCCTCAAAGGTGCGGGTGTCCAGCAAGCGGAGCGAGCCGGGAGGACGAGTCTCGAACGCCCGCACACCCTCGCCAACCACGCCGGCGCCTATCATGAGGTGCAGCTCGTCAACCAAGCCGGTGGCGAGCAGATCGTTCCAGAGAAGGTGACTGCCGAAGATCAGGATCTCCTGACCCGGACTCTCCTTGAGTGCGGCGACCTCCGCGTGTGCGTCCCCGCGCCGCACGACGCGGGTCGGGCCCCACCCCTCGACCTCGTCGGGCTTCAAGGTGTTGGAGACCACGACCTTCGGGACGGCGGTGTTGAGACGCGCGATCTCGCGTTCCACGGTGGGCTGGCTCATGTCGTCGGCGATCGCGGGCCAGTAAGAGCGGAAGCCCTCGAACGATTTACGCCCGAGCAGAAGCGTGTCGGCCGCCCGGAGACGTTCCGCGTTGTAGTCGGAGAAGCCGTTGTCGAACGGCATGGCCATTACGTTCCCACCTGGGCCAGAGTAAAAACCGTCGAGCGAGACGATGTTGCAGACGATGAGCTTGCGCATGGTTGGTGAACCTCCTGCCGACTGTTGAGACGCCCTTGCTTTGCCAATCTGATCTTCACCCAGGCTTTTTAGCATTGGCAAGCCCGCTGATGATCATCGGCTTTCTACGAAACGCCTTTCTAGGTGGTCACTCTGAAATCCCACCAACAGCAGTTGGTGGATTGTTCAGATCCTATCTACAAACAACTTGTTCGCCCACTGCCGCGCGCGCAAGCGCGCCGGAGGATAGAGAAACAGCCTTTGCTAGAAAGGATTTGAACCATCCACCAACTGCCGAGGCTCTTGTCAAAAGTCGGACACCACCGGCTTCAGCCGCGTGGACCTTCAATTTTTCGCTAGTCAACGCCTGATAGATTCTTGGGGAGACACCACCGACTTTAGTCGCGTGGAGTTTCAATTTCTGCCATTTACTTCAGTCGTAGTAGTCGAAGTTGAAACTCCACGCGACTAAAGTCGGTGGTATCTCCAAATGGAATACTGACACCGAATAGCACAAAGTTGATGCTCCACTTGGCTAAAGCCAGTGGTGTCCGACTTTTGACACGGCCTCTGCCGTTGGTGGGATTTCGGACTTTCGCAGAAGTCGATATGAACGAGACCTGTTGCTTCAGTCAGTTTTCATCGCTAGTCATTCTGTTACTTCACGTGCGCAGACGGCACGCATCAGAGTTCGATCCAATCATTGAAGTGTTCTGCCAAAGCGGTGCGCCGCGAGGTCATTCCATCGTAGTAGTCCGCCCAATCGGTAGTCTTGCCGTTCTCCGTCCGAATGATCGATACACCGTGAACTGACACTTGAACCTTCCGGAAGAGTCCGCCGTAGATTCGTTCCATCACAGTAGTTTGAAGTGTCCATTTCATGGTCACGTGATTCCCACTGACTAAGACGGTGTCCGGCTCCAAGAAGGAGTCAGGGTACAGTTCTCGTGTCTTCCGGAAAAACTCAGACAAGCGCTCTTTGTCTTTGAACTCCAGCCTCAGACCGTGGTCTTCGTACGTGAACTCTTCGGCAAAACCAGCGATTGCATCGTCGACCTTTCCGTCATTTAGGTGCGTCAGCACAGTCAGGGCGACTCCTTCTGGTGTTCCTATTCCAATTTCAATTTCACTCATCTCAATCTTCCTTTCACATCGCTCAACGGGATCTCTCCACGTAACGAGGTTTCTGTGAGCACACAACTCAATCACGTAGGAGACGATGTCCCTAACTGGTGTTCAGCCCGCAAAGCCTCTGCTGCACGCTCGCCGATGATGATGCAGGGAGCCATGGTGTTGCCGGTGGTCACGCGTGGCATGATGGACCCATCCGCAATGCGAAGGTTTTCGATTCCATAAACCTTAAGGTTGGCATCGACCACCGACATTGAATCGCGCCCCATTCTTGCCGTGCATGTCTGATGATGGAAAGTAGAAGCCGCGTCGCGGATGAAGTCTTCCAATGCAGTTCCTTTCAGGTTACCCGGCATGACTTCGCGTTTTGCGTAAGGCCGCAGTGGAGTCGAATTACCAACCTCGCGACAAAATTTAACAGCGGCTATCGCGGCCTTCAGATCGCCTGGATGAGACAGCGTATTGGCCTCTATCTGGATGGGGTCGTCAGCGTTGGGTCCCTTCAAACGGATACGACCTCGACTCTTGGGACGTACAACACCTCCGTACAAAGTCCAAGAATCAGGCGGTGGGTTAAATTTGGCTGCTGTCTCGGCGCTGCACAACGGCACTTCCACCTGGCAAGTTTGTAAATCCGGAGTTTCGAGGCTGGAATCACTCTTCCAGAAGTAGGTCGCCTCGCCCGCGTTGTTACGGGGAGCAAGTGGCTCCTGATACTCCCAGACACAACCGATGGCGAAGTGGTCTTGAAAGTTCTGACCTACGCCGGGAAGGTGCTGGATGAGAGGAATTCCGAGGCGTCGCAACTCGGCCTGGTCGCCAATTCCCGATAGCATTAGCACCTTCGGTGTGTGCATCGCGCCCAGCGACAGCACGACTTCAGACTGCGCACCGATGCGATAAATCTTTCCTTCGTAAGCAACCTCCACCCCAGTAGCTTGCTTACCGTCAAAGGTCACGCGTGTGACCAATGCTTGGGTGAGCACTGTTAGATTGGGTTGGTCCATCAGCGGGAAGGTATAAGAACGGAATGCGGATAGACGTTGGCCATCGCGGACCAGGAGATCGATAATGGCGGCACCGCCATCGCCTTCCATCATGCGACCGTTGTTATTCTCGAAAGTTGGGATTCCCACCGAACGCGCCCCGTCCACCATGGCAGGGGCTATCGGGCTAGGATCAGGCGCCGGTTGAACAAAGATCGGTCCTCCTGTTCCTCGGTACTTTGGATCTGGAGCGCCATGCCAATCTTCAATTCGGCGGTAAAGATTTAGAACGGATTCATAGTTCCATCGCGAGTCGTCGGCCTCCCGCGCGAAGAAATCCCAATCGTTCTTGTGACCACGCGCCCAGCCCAAGCCATTGATGCTGGATCCACCGCCCAAAACCTTTCCCATAGATAGAGGAATGGAGCGTCCGTTGATATGAGGGTTGGGCTGACCTTTGAATCCCCAGTCAAGCTCGGTTCCCAGGTTAAGGAACCACTTGTTTGCTTCCTTTACCGCAGGCAGGTCATCGTCGCCGCCCGCCTCGATTAACAGGACACTGACATCTGAGTTTTCCGCTAATCGGCCAGCCACGACCGAACCGGAAGAGCCAGATCCGCAGACGATAAAGTCGTATTGCGGCTTCAAATTAGAACTAAGGTTGGCCTGGTTGAGGCGAACACGTTCGGCAAACTCTACTGCGTTACTCATGAGTGAGATTTTTAGTCATGAGCATAGGAGACTCTTTCTAAAAATTGCGGAAAAGTACCCTATATTGCGATGGAGGATGTGAGTACAAATTCTCCAACCTTGATGATTTCTTCGAACCGAGGTTTGTTTCCGAAGAAAATAATAGTCTGCTAGCATAGAAAGACTTGCTCGTGAAGGAAGTGGGGATGAAAACGCCCGAAGTTAAAACGACTAAGCCTCGTTCAGTCATTCTCCTACTTCGCTGTCCGTTGCGTCTTGGTCTTGCAGCCAACCTTACTCAGTTCGTCTACAACAATAGTGGGCTAATCCAATACCACGACCAATACGTAGATGGCGAAAGCAACCACTACTACACACGCCTAAAGTGGGACATCTCAAACTTCTCCATTGCGAATGAGGCGATGGTCGAAGGACTCAAAGCCATAATCGGTAGCGGGACCGACACGGAGTGGTCACTGCACTACTCGGACGAGATCGTCAGAATGGCTGTCCTTGTATCAAAGGATCCATGGTGCCTTTACGACATCCTCGCGCGCTGGCAATCTGGAGAATGGACCATCGATATACCAATCATCATTAGTAACCATCCAGATCTCGAGCCCGTAGCAAATAAGTTCGGCATTGAGTTCCGTACTTTCCCCGTGACGAAAGAGAACAAGAACGAAGTCGAGAAAAAGCAGCTAGAACTCCTCCAGAGCCGGCAGATCAATCTCGTAGTGCTCGCACGCTACATGCAAATTCTGTCAGGCCAGTTCGTGCAGGCTTATCCAAATCAAATCATCAACATTCACCATGCGTTTCTTCCAGCGTTCCCCGGCGCTCGCCCCTATCACTCTGCTCGTCAGCGTGGAGTGAAAATCATCGGAGCGACAAGTCACTACGTGACAGAGTCGCTTGATGCCGGGCCCATTATCGAGCAGGACGTGATGCGCGTGACTCATCGCCACTCAGTTCGTGACCTAATACGTTTTGGCAGGGACTTGGAGAAAGTGGTTTTATCGCGAGCGATTCGGAGTCATATACACCGGAAGATCATTGTTCATGAGGGTCGAACCCTGGTCTTCGATTAACGAGGGAAAGGTTCGTCTTCAATTTCACGCAAACATTATTTGAGGATTCCAGCGTAGGAAACGTGTTCCAATCAGGTACTGGATGATTCTGACCACGGGCATGGCCGGTTACGAGGCATATATTTAACTCGACGCAGCCACACTTCGAAGCGTTCTTTCTCCCGTAGCCAAGCGATAATCCGGTTGCAACTCTCTCGGCTAGACCGTCTGCGTCTTCCCACCTCTCGAGCTTAAAGCAACCCACAGAAGCACAAGGCCGTATCCCACTCCAACTAGCAGCGCAACAATTCCAATGTTGCGATGAGGAGGTAGGGCGGCGTATACATGGAACGCCACGGACGAGACGGCCGCAACGAGTACGAGGCGACGCGCCGTCGCCCAGCCTTGCCAGAAGGCGATCCCGGAAGTCGTTAGTAGAACACTGACTATCATACCAGCGAGGCCGATAAGCAGCGGTCGCACTTCGCCTCCGCGAGCACCGCGTACAATATCCTGGACAGCGCCGAAACCTATCAAAAGCGCGATCAGTATGCTGAACAAGGCGATGGCCATACTAAACCTCCTAGTCAAGCAGAGTAATGTGGTGGAACATACTATTAGACACCGCCAGGTTAGTTTTGTTTCTGAATTATTTGCAGTTTAGGTCGTTCCTTCGAATCTTTTCTCGGTGTTAGACGGCGTCGTTTCCCTTGCCTCTATTCTGACAACTTGCTGAGAGATCCAACACCGGGCTCAGACTCGCTGCGCGTTACGCATATGGTTCAAGCGAAGTAACATTTATCGCTCATACGAAAATCACTCGAACCTCGCCTTTTTGCCTCTAGCCTTAAATCCGAGATCCCTAGCGAGCATCGCTCGGAGGAACCGGCAAGAGCACGCCATTTTTCATACGAACAGTGATTTCACGAACACATTCAAACCGGCCGAGGGGATTACACGAAAGGGCAACAAAGCTTGCTTCGTAACCCACGCTTAGCCGGCCGATCCGACGGTCCGGAAAAATCAACTGGGGCGTAGTTCGCGACCACATATCGAGAATTTCACTCCGGCTAAATACGCCGAGCTGTTCGAGGTACTGAGCTTCCCGTGATGCCGTCTCGAACAAGTCGGCGCCAACCGTGATCCGCACGCCATGAGACTTCAGCAAGTTCAGCCCTGCTCGCTGAATCTTCTGGGCACGTTCCAGTTGCGCAACATCTGCCATTGCTTCAGCTCCCTTCAGCCACGGTTTCGGAGCCGCGAGTCGCTCGGCTAGCCAGGCAGTTGCGATCATGGATACTCCTTTCCGCGCCATGACTCGAGCGTCGCTTTCGGTGAGCTCATATCTAGCCGGACTCTCGTCTGCCTTTGGCGCGAGACCTGGAAGGTGCGCGATGATGTCAACTCCGGCAGCGACAGCGACACGCACGTCCGCGGCAGTTTCCACATGGGCCGCGACGCGCAGGCCGCTGCCATGCGCCAGACGCACAATGGCCGGGACGAGAGCAGGGTCCAGTCCTTTATCATCGATGGTGTTCGTGCTTTTTTTCTTTTCCTCGAAGTGCTCAGTATCAAGCAGGAAGATCTTAATGACGTCAGGCTTGTTCCCGATGATTGCGGGCCATTTGCGTTTTAGGTCAGCTTGGTTATCGATTACGAAATAGACATCACCCTCGGCTGTGTGACTCTTGAGCAATTGTTGCCAGTGTTGGCCCAGTTGGTCCCAGGGGATATTGTTCGCTGTGACCTCAGCTGACAAGATGGGGTGACCCAAAGTAGCGGTCAGCCCGGCGTTCGCGTACGCCACGTCGACGCTCGACGGTTTGTTCACAAACGCGGCTGCGCTACGCTTGCCACGAATCGAATTTGTAAGTGAGAAGGCGTAGAAGATACCGTCGCGTAGGTAGGTCGCAACAACTCGTTCGACGTCGCTTGGATTGTCGAAACCATGTGTGTGCGCCTCTCCAAATGGAGGCAACACATAGAAGTCGCGAAGTTCAATAACGTTGTCAATGCGTTTAGGCCGCTTCTCTGTAAAAGTGCCATTTACGACGTAAAACTTCTTTCGCACGAAGCCACTTCCATCGAACCACCAGCCGCCGGACAATTCGCGATTGACGTTCGACGTTGGAACTTGCGAGAACGTCGGTACTTGAAACGCACCCGAGAAAGCTAGTCCCCAACAAGCCAGGATCATCAAGAACCGCCGACAAGCGCCGTTCATGTTGCCTCCCTTAACCTAAGCGATCAATCAAGTCTCACAGTTGCAATTTAACTCCGAGTCGGATCAGATTGAGACCGCAAACAAAATGAACCTATGACAATGGAGTCGTCACTTGAAAATGTAAGTGATCGTCGCTGAGGTTAACCCACGTTGGTTGGGTTGCGCAGAGAATTTTGCCTTCCTTGCGGCAACTGTAGCAGTTTCCTGAAGTAGTGAAGGTCCATCTAAAGCGCGAGCGGATGTGACCGCCCCCCGCCTATCAACCAAAATCGCCACCGTCACCTTGCCTGACACTCCTTCGCTTTTAGCACGAGAGGGGTATTCCGGATTTGGTAGTTGTGCTCCTTTGTCATCTAGTCCGATGACTATTGGCTCCGTCAGTTGAGCCGACACTTGTTGCACTGTAGCTGGCGGGACGCTGGGTACACTCAAAAAGCTGTTGAGCAGCACTATGCCTAGAATAAGTGTTACGGAGAACGTCACGGCAATGAGGGAAATCACCGGCCAATTCATGGTTTGAGTCTTGGGAACAGCAAGCCCTTGAAGCTGCTTCGTATTGAGCAGTAAAGTTGCGTCGTACAAACAGTAGGCACGGCTAGTCCTGAAGACTCGAGCACAACGTGGACAGAATCTAATTGGATCGTCGTCAGTGGAAGATTCAGATTGGACGTGTAACCTTTCGTCGGATTGATGCTGCAGTTCAGCCCTGAGCCGTGCTTCGTCTTCGGCGGCCTGTTTAGCTCTTATCTCCTTCTCTGCCTCGGCTGTTTCGAGTGCTAGCTGTACTCGCACACGTTCTAACTCGAGCGCAAGTTTCGCTTGTCGTTCAGCCTCTAATTCCAAAACACTTCGCTTGGTTTCTTCTTCAGCATGCATCCGAGCAATCTGGATGTCGTGCAGTTCTTGCTCAAGTTTGCTTCTAGCCTGTCGCTCCACTTCGAGTTCGTGAGCTTTTCTCTTGGCCTCATCGTCAGATTTCTGGAGCGCTTGCTCAGCTTGTTGTCGTTCTTCCTCTGCGCGTATCCTCGCCTCGCGCTCCTCTTCAGCTTCCTGTGTTCTTCTCTCGACTTCTTGTTCCGCCATCTGGAACGCCTGCATTTGTTGACGTTCTTCCTCTGCCTTAATTCTTGCTTGCTCTTGAAGTATGGTGGAGTCTTCTTCGCGTCGCGCTTTCGGATTTCTCTTGGACCTTACTTCGCCTATCAATCGTGCAGTTTTGACCAGTTGCAACTCCTGCTCTAAATTAACCCTCGCAGAGTGTTCCGCCTGGACCTCAAGTTCTTTCCTCGCAATCTCGTCTGCGGCTTTCTGAAGAGCAGCCTCTGTTTCCTGTCTTTCAATGTTGGCTTCAATTCTAGTCTGCTGCTCTTTCGCCACTTCCAGCGCCATGCGTTCAGCCTCTTTTAGTGCCTGCTTTAGTTCAGACTCGACTCGTTGCCGTTCTTGCTCAGCATTAGTTTTCGCCACTTGAGCTGCCTCAAGCTCTTGCGCATTTCTTTCTGCTTTTTCTAACGCTTCCTGTAGCGCAAAGTCGGTTTGTTGCTTTTCCTCCCCGGCTTTTATTCTTGTTACTTGCTGCGCCTCAAATTCTTGCGTCTTCGCACTTGCTTCTTTTAGTGCCTGGGCCAGTGCGAGCTCGGCTTGTTGTCTTTCTTTCTCGGCCTTAATTCTTGCTACTTGCTGTGCCTCAACTTCTTGCGTCTTCGCTTCTGCTTCCTTTAGCGCTTGCTCCAGTGAAAGCTGGGCTCGTTGTCTTTCTTTCTCGGCCTTAATTCTTGCTATTTGCTGCGCCTCAAATTCTTGCTCCTTCGCTTTTGCTTCCTTTAACGCTTGGTCCAGTGCAAGCTCGGCTTGTTGCCGTTCCTCCTCGGCCTTAGTTCTTGCTATTTGCTGCGCCTCAAATTCTTGCTCCTTCGCTTTTGCTTCCTTTAACGCTTGGTCCAGTGCAAGCTCGGCTTGTTGCCGTTCCTCCTCGGCCTTAATTCTCGCTATTTGCTGCGCCTCAAATTCTTGCTCCTTCGCTTTTGCTTCCTTTAACGCTTGGTCCAGTGCAAGCTCGGCTTGTTGCCGTTCCTCCTCGGCCTTAACTCTGGCGCTTTGCTCCACCTCAGCGGCTTTGGCTTCGCGCTCGGCCTCCTCTTTTGCTTCTAGGAACGCAACATCAGCTTGCCGAACTTGCTCCTCGGCTTTTAGTCTTGCTTGCTTCTCCGCTACTACCTCTTGAGCTTTGCGATTGATTTCCTCTAAGGCTTTCAGGCGCGTCTGTTCCAACTGCTGACGCTGCTGTTCAACCTGGGCTTTGGTCTCTTGTTCTATCCTGACACGTGCGCCCTGTGTCTTATCTTTTTCGAGTTTCAAACGAGCGAGTTTGGCTAGTTGTCTGCCTCCTCCTGTTTGTTGTCTGCCTGCTACTGCTTTTTGTTTGGTCTCATTTCCAACCTGAGCTTGCTGAACTCTCTTCAGCTCTTCTTCAGTTTTGAGGCGAGCAAGTTCAACGCGCTGAAATTCCTGCTCTGCTCTAATTCTGGCCTCCTGATCAGTTTCGGCCTGCTCGGTTCTTCTCCTGGCCTCTTCCTCAGCTCTGTCGCGTGCTGTTTCCGCCAACTCAAGTTCTTGCTCAGCTTTAATTCTCGCTTGCTGTTCCGTTTGAGCAAGTTGAACTTTTCGTTCCAGCTCCTGCTGCAGTCTGCGCAGTATTAACCGCAAGTACTGTTGTTCTGTTTGTGCTGACCTTGGGCCAATGTATTCGTCGGGTTGCTCGATTTCAATTTTGCTCTGATGTTCTGCTTGTGCTTTTGTGAGAGCTTCCGGCAGACGCTGTTGAGTTCTACTCGCTGCCCCATTCTGAGCGGCACTCACTTCTTCGTCTTTCACCTGGGGTTCAGTCGAAACGTCTTGGGAACGATGAGGCTTATCCGCTTTGAATTCAGGTGAGAATACGAGCAGTCCAGAACGCAACTTGTTGATTTCTCGTTCGCGTTGTTTTTCTTTTTTTCTGGCTTCTCTAGTAGCAAGCTTTTTTCTCGCATTATCGGTGGCGCTGTTCAACGAAAGGATTGTCGATTGCAGCAATCTCCCAGCACTCCTCAGCGCAGTCTTGTAAGAGGAAGTTACATCTTCATGTTTGATTGTTGTGGAAAGGTGGGCGGCACTAGTGTCAGGAGTGACAGACAATCTAGGAACTTCTGGCACGTTGTAAGCTGACTGAGTCTGATTCAGTTCAGCGCTGGTGCCATTAGGTGAGGTAGGAAACGGCGGAGTCTCGTACGGTTCAACGCCGTTTCCGTTAGGTGAGGTTGGAAGCAACGCGGTCTCATTCGGTTCAGCCCGGTTGCCATCAAGGGGGGTAGCAAGCGATGCGGTCTCATTTGGATCAGCACCGCCGCCATTGGGGGAGGTAGCAAGCAACGCGGGCTCATAGGGTTCAGCTCCGTTGCCATTAGGGGACGTAGCATGCAACGCGGCCTCGTCGGGTTTAGCTCCGTTGCCATTAGGGGATGTGGTGAGCAACGCGGCCTCGTCGGGTTCAGCTCCGTTGCCATTGGGGGATGTAGTAAGCAACGCGGCCTCGTCGGGTTCGGCTCCGTTGCCATTGGGGGATGTCGCATGCAACGCGGCCGCGTCGGGTTCGGCTCCGTTGCCATTAGGGGACTTAGCAAGCAACGCGGCCGCGTCGGGTTCAGCTCCGTTGCCATTGGGGGATGAAGTGAGCAACGCGGCCACGTCGGGTTCAGCTCTGTTGCCATTGGGGGATGAAGTGAGCAACGCGGCCGCGTCGGGTTCGGCTCCGTTGCCATTGGGGGATGTCGAATGCAACGCGAGCTCATTCGGTTCAGCTCCGTTGCCGTTAGGGGATGTAGTAAGCGACGCAGTACCGTCCGCTTCAACGCCGTTACCGTTAGGTGAGGCAGCAATCGACGAAGTCTGGTCAAATTCTTGACGTGCTCTTTCAGACTTTGAGATCACTGGTACATACCTCCACCCTGCTAGTTCATAGGCATCGAATCGAGACTCTTTAAGTGTTGAACCAGGTTACGACGACGGATGTTATGGGGGGTTAGCGGGCCAAAGTTATAGGCAGGCTCGTCGGGAGGACTGCAAACGCTTTCATGTTGACAGAATTTCACCATTGCCCGCACGCTCGACCAATAGACTGTGAAGACCGCCGTCTGGAATCGAAACCATCGAAATCCAGAAAACTAAGATTGAGAGCCTCAAAGGAAGCAAGAATTGTGCCTATAGAAAACTTGAGTAAGTTATCTCACCAAGCGACTGTCCAGTGTTCGCTGGCGAGCAGTTGCAGCAACATGGCACAACAGGCGAGGCTGGAAGTGGGGTCTTATCTGCAAAATTCAACTCGGATAAGTTGGGTCGATCTGGGACTTCCATCATGCTCGTCACTCTGAAATCCCACTAACGGCAGTTGGTGGATGCGTTCAGATCCTATCTACGACAACTTGTTCACCAATATGCCGCGCGCGCAAGCGCGCCGGACGAGAGAGAAACAGCCTTTGGTAGAAAGGATCTGAACGTACCAACCAACTGCCGTTGGTGGGATTCCGCGAACTTTGACCAGTGCTTGATGTAGAAAGGATCTGAACGCATCCCAACTCGTGGTTGGTATTTCGACTCTTTATGCAAAGCCATGCGAGCGGGAGTCTCAGTTTCTTCCTGGAAAGAGTCGCGCTGATGTTTACGGATACCAGCGACTAAATTTATGGACTGCATGAAAAAGTTGACGCACCTCTCGACTGAAGTCGCGTGGTGTCTGACTCTTGGTACTAGTTCTCTTACGTGTTATAAAGCGCCACGATAGCTCACCACTCAGATCATTTCGGGAGGACTCTATGCTCACCTGCTTTGTCGCGGCTCTCCGCGTCTTTCGTATGTGGTCCATTGCGATAGGATTCTGTTGCCTACTTGTGTCATCGCTAGATGCTGCCCCGAAGCCGGGATTCAAAGCCTTCATCGTAGGTAATCCCGCTGATGCCCAACCAGCACCAACACTCAGTCCCGGGCTCGTGTTGATGGGCGGTGGTACTGACGTTGATGCTGCCTTTCAATGGATGTGTCAACGCGCAGGCGGCGGCGACTTCGTTGTGATCAGAACCACCGGTACAGATGCTTACAATCCTTACATCCAACAACTTTGTCCTCAAATGGATTCTGTTGAAACGATCATCATCACCACCATAGCCGGCGCAAACTCAGCCTACGTCAGTAGCCACATACAGAATGCTGAGGCGCTTTGGATTGCGGGTGGTGATCAATCGACTTACACCGCATTGTGGCGTGGAACGGCTGTGCAGACTGGCGTGAATAATCTTCTTAATTCCAAGCTCGCACCGGTGGGCGGAACGAGCGCCGGTCTGGCGGTACTTAGTCAATTTATCTACACCGGAGCAAGGGGTTCGGTTACCTCAAGTCAGGCGCTGGCCAACCCTTTCCATCGTTACGTCACACTCGAACAAGACCTGTTTCAATCTTCACTTGGCGTAAACAAGCTTTACGATTCACATTTTGTGACGCGCGATCGAATGGGAAGGTCACTGGCTTTCTTAGCGCGCATTGTAAACAACGGTTGGGCCACTCAGCCTCGAGGAATCGGAATAGACGAAGAAACGGCAATCCTGGTAATGCCGAATGGGGCGAGTACGATGGTTGGAACTGGCGCCGCGTATTTTCTCCAAGCACCCGGACCTGCCCAGGTAGTCTCCGACGGAACGCCTTTGACCTATCTAAATATCGGTGTGTACAAGGTGCCACAAGGAGGCACCTTCAACTTCTCCACGTGGAGCGGAACCGGTGGCGTAGCTTACACACTAAACGTTAACAACGGATCGTTGACTTCAACGCAGCCGGGCGGAAATATCTATTAACGCTCTCAACTACCTATTAATTGACTGGGAGGTCAAATGACGTACAAGAAATTCTTTACATCCATTGTGCTGCTCGTCGTATTTGGCGTAGCGGCAGTGGCCCAACAAACAACTCCACCTAAAACAAACTTAAAGGTCGGCGACCCGGCTCCTGATTTCACGCTGCGAGCCACGGACGGAAAGACCTACAAGCTTAGTGACTTCAAGGGCAAGAAGAACGTTGTGCTGGCGATTTATGTGCTGGCATTCACTGGCGGTTGAACGAAGGAAATGAAGGCGTATCAGGCTGATATCGCCAAATTCGAATCCAGCGACACTCAGGTTTTCGGAATGAGTGTAGACAGCGTTCCCGCCAACCGCGAATTTGCAAAGCAAATCGGCGTCACCTTCCCACTCCTCAGCGATTTCAAACGAACTGTAGTTAAGGAATATGGAGTCTTCAATGAGGAGCAAGGCTTTGGAAATCGTGCAACCTTCGTGATTGATAAGGAAGGCATCATTAGGCACATCGACGAAGGAAACGTCGCAATCGATCCAACCAGCGTTGTGGACGCGTGTAACGTGCTACAACACAAAAAGGCGTCACCCTAAGAGCACGGTGGCTTCCAAGCAAGGAAGAAAAGCCCCGACAGCTTCCCAGGCTGTCGGGGCTCATGCTTATACCCGACTAAGGATTACTGCGAACTACCGGTCTGCGCCCGCGAGATGAAAACTTGGGCTACAGACTTCCCAAGCTGCCGCGACTCACGAATCACACCAACGGCAGTTGGTGGTTGGTTCAGATCCTTTCTACTCAGAAGCCGGCGACGTGTCGGCCCAATCCCACCAACGGCAGTTGGTGGTTGGTTCAGATCCTTTCTACTCAGAAGCCGGCGACGTGTCGGCCCAATCCCACCAACGGCAGTTGGTGGTGGTTCAGATCCTTTCTACAAATGAGTTGTTCTCTCTCCTCCGGCGCGCAGCGCGCGCAGTATTAGTGGACACACTCTCAGTAGAGAGGATCTGAACCATCCACCAACTGCCGTTGGTGAGATTTGCAGTATTGAGCTCCTGCATACTTGTTCTAGAAAGTTCTGAATGTTCTTAAATACGAATAACAATCCTGACGCAGCTCACGCGTGACGGAAAATCATTGACAGGTCTAAAGCATGCGTCGTAAATTCACGAACGAGTCCACTTAAATCTCTCCCAAAATGCTTGTGCCGATATACCTCCAATCGGCGCCTCATTAATAAGAAGGAGTAGGCACCCTCCTCCTTCGCGGCTTTTACGTCACCACACCTCAGTTAAAGCTGAGCACAAAGGAATCACTATGAACACCCTTACCAAACTCGCGCTTTCTCTAATTGCGGCAGCTACGTTTTGTCTCATCACATCAACGTCAGCCCGCGCCGATACAGTCGTCTTTACAAACAGCGCTGCATTTACGGCCGCGGCAACGGGCCTTACCACGCTCGACTTTGAGGGTATCGCTCCCCCACTCAGCGTTGCCAACTTTGGGTCTGGCATGACGCTGCAAGGTGTCACTTTCACCGGTGCCACTTCGGGAATGATCTCTGTGGTTGATTCTGGTTTTTTCGCCCCCTTGTTTGATTTTCAATCCGGAGCAGTACTGTCTGGTTTTGCCTTCATCGAAGCCACCTTGCCACCGGGTATTACGGCTATCGGAACGGACCTCATGACGACGAACCCCACTGGTGGGTCGTTCGATGTTGTCCTCTCTACGGGTGAAGTCTTTACTGTCAGCACCGCAGTCCGACCGGATCGCGGTTTCTTCGGCGTAACCACTGACGTCGCAATCAGCTCGATTCGTTTTACGACAGTAGTCACTCCGATTCGAGGAATCCCGTTATTGGATAACTTTTCATTCGGTCAGGCTCAACCCTCTAATGTTCCTGAACCAGGTACGCTGGTACTACTCGGGAGTGGTATTGCGGGGATTGCAGCACGCCTATTCCGGCGCAGAGTCTAGACTGCGTTTGAAGTGATCGTTGAGTGCGGCAACTGCAGCTTGGGCGACAAGTCGCCGCACTCCAAGGAATAAAAATCCCCCACACGGAAGTGTGGGCCAGATCCTTTCTACCAACGGTCCTTTCTCTTCCCTCCGGCGCGCTCCGCGCGAAGTGGTGAATGGGTTCTTTATGTAGAAGGGATCTGAACCATCCACCAACTGCCGTTGGTGGTATTCAGTTGTTCTGCTGTCATTGAAGAAACTTTGCGAAACCGCTTGAATCCCCATAGGTGAAGCGTGGGTTCAGATCCTTTCTACCAACGGTCCTTTCTCTCCCCTCCGGCGCGCTCCGCGCGAAAGTGGCGAATGGGTTCTTTAAGTAGAAGGGATCTGAACCATCCACCAACTGCCGTTGGTGGTATTCAGTTGTTCTGCTGTCGTTAAAGAAACCTTCCCGCGTGGTCCCAACAAGGCAAGGTTGCCATCACCCAATCGCAATCGGTCTCATTGCATTACTTCAGTCATCAAGAACGAAAGCAGTCAAGTTAACTGCTGAGCCTCCTCTCTAATTTCTCAGGTTAGGCCATACCATCATTAGAGGCCTGAGACCGACCGCACTTCCAGTTTTCCAAAAGTACACCAACCAGTACAGGCGTTCGCTGAAATCCAAAAAGGATGCGGCACATCGATTGCCCAAGGGTACGACCGGGACTAGTAGATTGATTTGCCCCAACTACAAAACCCGCAAAGTCAGATTTCTTTCGAGGCCTAAGTCAAACTTCGCACAACAGATTGTCTTCAATGTTGCGCATCGGTTCCTGCTTAGCTACCTCATAGACCACTAATCAAACTGTTGGAGGTTTCCCGCGAGTGCCATGTCGAATCTAACGAGATCAACATTTTCCCGATTTCTTACGCTTGTTTTACTTGCTGCCTTAGTTATTTCCGGTCTTAAGCTGACGCAGGTTGCCCACGCTGCGACACAGCGCACCTGGACCGGAGCTCACCCGCCGACTGCTTTGAAAAGCGACAGTAATTGGGTGGGTAATGTGCCACCCGTAGCAGGTGACGATCTGTTTTTCCCTGCTGGTCCAAAACGCAAGTCGATCAGAAACAACTTCCCGAATCAGACGAGCTTCGGCTCGCTCAATTTCTCTGGGAATAATTACAACATCAGGAAAAACTCCCTGACTCTGACTGGCGGCATTAATACATCAAATGCTACCGGATCGAATCAGATCTCAGTACAGCTCCTGATAAACGGCGAGCAAACTTTCACGTCTGGCCACAATGGAACGACGCTAAACCTAAACAGTCAGGTTAATCTCAACTCAAACTTGCTTACTGTAACCGGTGCTGGCAATACGAGATTTGGTGGTGTGGTGAGTGGCAGCGGTGGAATCACAAAAAATGGTTCCGGCACCCTGACGCTTTCTGCCAACAATACATACAGCGGGACAACCACGGTCGGTGCGGGTTCAGTGGTTGTTAGTGGTCAACAACCAAACAGCGCTGTCACAGTGACAGGTGGAACCTTGAACGGTACCGGACGCGTGGGTGCAATCACGGCTACTGGCGGAATAGTGGAACCAGGCACTGCAGCGACTCCTGGCATATTGAACAGTGGAAACGTCACTCTCAATCCAGCTAGCACTCTCTTAATCGATCTGAACGGAACTACCGCTGGCACCGGATACAGACAACTCAACGTCAACGGTTCTGTTAACCTCGGCGGGAGTGTTCTGGATGCGTCGGCTAACTTCGCAACAGTTCTTGGCAACACATTCACTATCGTAAATAACGATGGCAACGACGCTGTTGTTGGAACGTTTGCTGGCTTTGCAGAGGGAGCAACAGTAACGCTCGGAGGACTACCTTTCACGATCACGTATCAAGGCGGCACTGGAAACGACGTTGTGCTGACTCGATTAGCGCCCCCAGATCCACTCCCACCAAGTATTTCTATTGCCGATGTCTCTGTGCTTGAAGGAAACAGTGGTTCAACGCCGGCTGTTTTGACACTCAACTTGTCAGGCCCAAGTGCTCAAACGGTTACAGTCGATTACGCAACCGCAGATGACACCGCAACGACTCCTGACGATTACGAGTCGACATCAGGGACGCTTGCTTTTAATCCGGGTGAGACCACGAAGACGATCACAATTCAGGTTAGTGGTGAAACCCTGAACGAAGTCGATGAGAGTTTCCTTCTCAATCTAAGAAGATCGACGAATGCGAGCCTCAGTGATCCCGACGGCCGTGTGACGATCATGAATGACGATGTCGAACCTTCGATATCAATTGACGATTCAAGCATCAGTGAAGGTGATTCAGGGTCAGTGGACGCTGCTCTTCCTGTGACTCTGTCGGCCGCGAGTGGTAAAACAGTGACGGTCAACTTTTCGACCGCTGATGGAACTGCCTTCGAACACCCTGGGAACGACTATGATGGGATATCAGGCACTATCACTTTCGCGCCTGGTGAAACAGATGATGAAGTGGATGTTACGGTCAACGGTGACAACAACGTCGAGACCAATGAAACAGTCTTCGTTAATTTGACCGCTCAAACCAACTCAACTCTCGCGGACGCGCAAGGTCAACTAACCATCACAGACGACGATTCTGCAACACCAACGCCGACTCCAACCCCTAGTCCGTCACCGACACCAACTCCGAGTCCGACTCCGAGCCCGTCACCGACACCAACTCCGAGTCCGACATCAACGCCGAGTCCGACTCCGAGTCCATCACCAACGCCAACCCCTGCCCCAGGCGACACAGTACAGTTTAGTGCAGCGAACTACCCTGTAACTGAGGCCGGCGGTAGTGTCGTCATCACAGTCACTCGGTCAGGTAATACTTCCAACCCAGCTACGGTGGAGTATGGAACCATTGATGGTACAGGGTCGGAAAGGTCCGACTATACGACCGCAGTTGGGACCCTTCGCTTTGCAGCAAGTGAGACTACTAAAACCTTTGTCGTGTTTATTACTGACGACAATTACGTAGAGGGCAGCGAGTCCTTTACAGTCGGTTTAAGCAATCCACAAGGCGTCAACAACGGGAACCCATCAACTGCCAGTGTAACGATAACTGACAATGACTTCGCTCCCTCTGTGTTAAACCCGGTCGACGATCCTTCGTTCTATGTACGACAGCATTATGTCGACTTCCTTAATCGCGAACCGGATCCGTCTGGTCTTAACTTCTGGACCAACGAAATAACAAGCTGCGGCTCTGACGCAAACTGTCTCAGCGTCCGCCGTATCAACGTCTCGGCGGCGTATTTTCTGTCGATCGAGTTCCAACAGACAGGCTATATGGTCTATCTAATGCAGAAAGCTTCATTCGGAAACATGCCTCGTTACCGAGCGTTCGTAGGTAACACACAGGAAATTGGCAGGGGTGTGATCATCGGAGCTCCGGGAGCAGACGCACTTCTGGAAGCAAACAAGACTGCGTTTGCCGAAGATTGGGTGAATAGGCCTGCGTTTAAGAGCTTGTACGATGGTATGACTGACTCAGAATTCGTAGACGCACTCTTCAACAATGCCGGCATCAGCAACCCTGCAGATCGGAATATTATGATTGGCGGGTTACAGGCTGGTACCGCGTCACGCAGTTCAGTGCTACGAAGCCTTGCTGATAATACAGCTTTCCAACAGAAAGAAAGCAACTCCGCTTTTGTACTGATGCAGTACTTCGGTTACCTGCGAAGAAATCCGGACGATGCACCTGACAACAATCTTGATGGTTTTAATTTCTGGCTCAACAAACTCAATCAGTTCAATGGCAACTATGTCAACGCTGACATGGTCAAGGCTTTCCTTTCCTCGACCGAGTACCGCCAGAGATTTGGCCAGCCATAAACTCATCTGCTCCTAGTAACTTGAACTTTGACGAGGCCCAACACCTAGTTGGGCCTCTTTTTTTGGCGCGGATACCCTTTAGTGGTCCCCTCGCGTCCATCACTCAAGCTCTTCTGTCGGAGCGCGTACGTCCTCGTGCGCTAACGTTCGAAGCATACTTCCCTATTTTAAAGAGACCCGTACCGCACGTTAGCGCACGAGGACGTACGCGCTCCGACAGAAGAGCTTGAGTGATATTGGTGGAAGGAGCTACTAAAGGGTTACTAAGATCGCTATCTCACTGCTGGAGTGGACCGTGAATGTACTCGGGTGGTGGCTCGGTCACGAGTCACGATACTTGAACGTAGATAGTGAGTATTAGGCGACGGAGATACCTGGATTTGGCTGGTGATTTTTGTGATGGCCGAATATTTCTCAAGTACCACTAACGTAATCTTCTTATTCACGATTTCCCAATAATCTTCCTCATTAGGATAGCTCGTCAGAAGCGTCTCGATCTGCTTGGCGATTACTGTGAAATCCGGGTATTCCGCATTTGAAAGATTCGTTTTGTAGCGGTACGAGATGGTGATATTCAGATTGTTGTTTTCACCTTGATGGTCGATCTTAAAGTCTTTGATCAAAAACGTGAACTGTTCTTCCGGAACGCCGACCTTTGTTGTTTTCGGGACCACCTTCTGATTGCGTTTTGTAACTAACGATGCACCCTGAAACGAGCCGAAGGCGTCAACGGTATTGGACCATACAAGCATCCCGACTATCACCAGGCACAACGCAGCAGATCCCTTAAAGTATTCGCATTTCCTCAAGCTACTTCCTCCCTATCACGGAGCTCAGCTAACAAGTCTGAGATGATACGCGGAATAACTCCTCAAGCAACATGTCCGACAAGCTTTAGCTTGTCGTGAAGGTTGTTGAGAGGTTACTAGAGATGGCGACAAACTAAAGTTTGTCGGACAAGCCGTGGAATAACTCCTCAAGCAATATGTCCGACATGCTTTAGCTTGTCGTAAAGGTTGTTGAGAGGTTGCTAGAGATAGCGACAAACTAAAGTTTGTCGGACAAGCCGTGGAATAACTCCTCAAGCAATATGTCCGACATGCTTTAGCTTGTCGTAAAGGTTCTTGAGAGGTTGCTAGAGATGGCGACAAACTAAAGTTTGTCGGACAAGTCGGACAAGTCTGGCTTCTCGATCACTGAGGCGACAAATTGCTCTATGCGGCGCTGGAGTTGAGACGCAGTGTGCTTGAAAGCTCGACTAATTTCATCGTAACTTCCCTTCACCGCTGCGGGATCATCAAGTCCCCAGTGAGCGACTATAGGCTGACCGGGCCATACGGGACATGATTCTCGCGCGTTATCACAGACGGTAATCACAAAGTCGAACTCAACACCCTGAAACTCTTCCCAGGACTTGCTACGCGCTTCACTGGCGTCGATGTTGTAGACCTCTCGCAAAATCTCGATAGCAAAGGGGTTCACCTTTCCGGTGGGAAATGATCCAGCGCTGAAGGCTTCGAAGCGCTCAGAGTCCTGGCGACGCAAGAGATACTCTCCGATGATACTGCGAGCAGAGTTTCCCGTGCATAAGAACAAAACCTTATAGGCTTGCCGCATATCGAATACTCCTCAACTCAGCATCAAACATTTGTCACGTCTGCCTGGGCGGACGAAGCCAACCAAAGAGCCACGTCGCTGCAACTGCGCCAATCATCTGCGCAACTATAAAACCCGGGACATTGTTGGGCGCGATTCCAGTGAAGGTGTCGCTCAATGAACGCGCTAGCGTCACTGCGGGATTCGCGAAGGACGTCGAGGGCGTGAACCAGTAAGCCGCCGCAATGTAACCGGCAACAGCAAAAGCTACTGCATCCGAGCGATGACGAGCACAACCAGCAATGACACTTACAAGCCCAAACGTAGCAATAAACTCGCTAAGCAATTGCGCTCCGCCTGCCCGACTGTGCTGCGAGAAAGAGACGAGACTTAGACCAAACATTACATTTGCTATCATTACTCCAGCTATGGCTCCCACAATTTGAGCTGCAACATACGGTCCAAACTCCCTCCAGCTCAGCTCTCTCTGCAACGTCGCTGATAAAGAAACGATAGGATTAAGATGCGCCCCTGAAATTTGGCCAAAGGTAAGGATCAAAGCGACAAGAGCCGCCGCTGTGGCAATCGTATTCGCCAACAAAGCAAGCGCGACGTTGCTCCCCGAAAGTCGTTCCGCCATGATTCCCGACCCGACGACCGCCGCCACGAGAAAACCTGTTCCTAAAGCCTCAGCAACAAGACGACGAAGCATTGTTTGGGGCATTTGTGATCTCAACTGGTGAAGGTGCACAGCACATGGTTGCCGTTGGCTTAACTTCTTCTTCTCGACTTCCGGTCTCAACTTTGGTTCCGCATTCACACGGTATGGTTTCGGCCAGGTTATCTTCCAGCACGACGAATACTTCCCATTCATTACCATCGGGATCCCGGACCCAGGCTTTGTCTTGTAATGCATAACAACACCTTGTTTGCATCTCGTCGCGGGTTAATAATCCGACCTCTTCCCAACGCCGCTTCATTGCTAACACATCATTTGTGGACTCAACTTGAATACCAAGGTGCGACAAGGCTCCGCGCTCTTGAACCGAGTGTTGATTGAGTGTCAGGTTTAGCGGCGGATGCTGGACGTCAAACTTCGCATATCCCGTACGCACTTTACTCGGATCAATTCCCAGCAGCTTCCGATAGAACGCGATGCTTTGTTCGACATTTTGCACATTTAAGGCCAAATGTGCCTTCAAGGTCCTAATTTGATTCTGTTCACTTTCCATCTTTCGACTCCTCAACAATCTCTATTACTGCATATTCGCTTATACGAATGTCCTGCACAGTAAACGCTCCTCATCGATATATGTCAAGGCGTATATCGACTCCTATTGTCTGTGCTATTCTCTTGTTATGACGAAGATGAAAGATGTCTACGACAAGCAGACGTTCTTTAGCGCTCTCGCTGATAGGACGAGGTTGCGGCTACTCAATCTAATGGGAGGCGACGAGGTGTGTGTCTGTTTCTTTGTCGAGATTCTAAAAACAAACCAGCCAAAGATTAGCCGGCACCTCGCCTATTTGCGACGAGCAGGGATCGTGAGTGCACGTCGCCAGGGACCATGGATGCACTACCGTATCGCTAAACCTGCAGACCTGGACGCAGCACAAGTATTGGAGAACACACTTACCTGGCTGGCGAAGGATCAGGAGATGCAGCGCGATCGACAACGACTATTGAAAGTATGTTGCGCCCCTCAACTTCCAATAAGCATAAAACGTGCGCCGCGCCCGAGTATTAGTTTGTAGAGGCGTCCCTCCGTGGGCGCCCCTCTCTTCAAAGTCACTTACCTGATCACTGTGGTTAGATCGAGAGGGCGTGATAGAAGGAATTGTGTATTGGATGAGTTTGAGGAAAGTCTAACCGTTGCTGTCTAATCTTCGTTGAGGTTTTAATCCGACTGCGAAACTCTGCCGGCCAGGCCTGCCACCATCATTATTAACTCTGACGTCTCAACCGGTTTGGAAAGATAACCCTGGAAGCCTGATTCGAGGACTCGCATTCTGTCCTCGTTTCTCGCGTAAGCCGTAAGTGCGGCAGCTGGAATCTGTCCTCCACGCTCAGCAGGCAACGCGCGAATCTTGGATATCAATGCGTAACCATCTTCATCCGGCATTCCCAGGTCGCTGACTAGAATGTCTGGTTGACATTCTTCCATCGCAAGAAATGCCTCGGCGGCAGAACGACACATTATGACTTTTGCGCCACATCCCGTAAGCACCTCGCACATTAGCTCTCGCGTATCCTTCTCATCATCGACTACCAGAACTGTTATGTCATTTAGCGATGGCATACTGTCGAACGATACAACTTCGGAGCTCTGCGCTGGCTTCGCTGATACGGGTTCGGCATGACTACTCGCAGCGCTTACAAATGGAAGGGTGATCGTAAAAGTAGCACCTTTCCCTTCTCCTTCGCTGGTAACTCGTACACTTCCGCCGTGCAATTCCACAAGTTGACGTACGATCGAAAGTCCCAGGCCAAGCCCCCCGTGTAGTCTCGTTGTAGTGGCGTCTGCCTGACGAAAGCGATCAAAAACGAAAGGTAAAAACTCTTTACTTATGCCCGCGCCTGAATCACTAATGGTGATTTCCACGTGCGATTTCATGCGCTCGGCTTTAATTTCAATCACTCCATCTTTAGGTGTGAACTTGATTGCGTTGGTCAAGAGATTCCAAACAATCTGTTGCAGCCGATCAGCATCACCGGAAATAGAACCAATCTCAGGATCGAACCTCAATTGCAGACCAATCCCCTTAGCCTCGGCCGCCGGTCGAATCGAGTCTATCGCCGCATTGATGACGCCAAATAAATCAACTGGTCGCACATCAAGTCGTAACTTTCCGGAAATGATTCGTGAGACATCCAGCAAGTCGGCAATCAGCTGATTTTGAGATTTGGCGTTTCGGTGGATCGTTTCTATCGCTCGCTCGGCGTTTGCCTCTGTAAGCTTTCCGGCACGTAACATGTGCGACCAGCCCAGGATCGCATTTAGCGGATTGCGTAGTTCGTGGGAAATAGTTGCGAGGAACTCATCTTTCAGATGGTTCGCCCGCTCTGCTTCAGCGCGTGCCAATTTTTCACTTGCCAGTAATTGTGATCGCTCTCTCAACTGCGCCTGTAACTCCGCCTCTCGCGCCACGCGTTCGGTCACGTCCTCGATGATAGTCAAGGTTCCAATTACTCTACCGTCATGTGTCAGCGGCGAGATTCTTACAGCTTGTTGCATCTCCTGATAGCCATATTCTCCGGCTACAGTTGGCATTGAAATCAGGTGACCATGAAGCCTTTGTGACAACACGCGGATTTGTCCTTCAAGTGCCCATCGGTAATGTCTATCAAGTCGCCGTTCGATCAATTCCGGATATACATCGAACAGATTGCGCCCGACTACTTCAGCAGCTCGCTTTTCAGTCCGATCCTCCAACCACTGATTCCACCCGACAACTCTCAACTGGTCATCAGTCGTCAATATCCCCTGCGCCGCCAAGTCATGCATCCAATGCAAGACTGCCGCGCTCAATAAGGTTTCCTCACTAGTACTGGTTTTGGTCATGCGAAGCGTAGCAAACCGGGGGAGAGTTGAGCTTGGTTAGTTTCCCTGCTTTGCCTCCCAGGCATCGACTTCCTGAATTAAGCGATCCAAAGACGTGACGCTCAAAACGATGACTAGAAATCCTTTGACTGAACTGTCGCGGATTTGAAAGGCTGTGTAGATCACCAACGCATACTGCATCTCAGTTTTATCTGTGACGATCGACGCAATCAAATCATCGAGGGTTTCCAAATGAAGTCGGGGTACGGAAAAAGTAACGCGAACATTGAGGAGATTCCCGAACATGCCCAGGCAAGCATTCAAGAGAATGTTTCCTACTTCGGTTAGTACTTCCCGAGCTGATTCATCCAGGTGATTGGAAGGTCTTTCTTCATCGGTGAGTAAATCAGTGAGTTGGACCGCACCTTTGTAGTTCAGCAACAACAGTGCATCACCTGCGATCGGACCAGCGAAGACCTGGTGAATTGAAGCAACATCGCCAGGTACGAATTTGGCAAGAGCCTCACGCGACTCAGAGGTTAGATAGACCGCCACCTCAGGTGGATTCAGCACCACTCGATGACCGGTCAACTCCGAGAGTGCTGTTCCCGTACGTGCAAACGCAATATTGATGAGTTCCGATAGTGCGTCACTCTGACGCTCTGTCAGTTTCACGTTGCAGGTCCTCCCAACAGTGCGGCGCTGACAACTGAGAGAACCTCCTCAGAAACAAAGGGCTTGTTAATAAAGCCGCGTGCGCCTGCATCGTCCACCAGCTTCCTGGTGGAACTTTGAATGTCAGCACTAGCAATCACCACGGGGGCGTCCGCATCAATTTCGCGTAATTTGGTTAATACATCAAGTCCGTACATGCCTTTCATTACGAGGTCCAACAAAACCAGGCTTGGTTTTTCAAGAAAGTAGACCTCAAGTGCGGACAAGCCTTCATCCGCCTCCACAACAACATAGCCAGCTGATTCGAGGATTCGTCGGAGTGTCCTACGCGAAAGGGCAGAATCGTCGACTATCAAAATTTTTGTGGTCATACGACCTCCCGGATCGCGTGCGCCAACTCGTCCAGAGCGAAACTCTTATCGCTAAGACCCGCTTCGACGACAACTGACGGCATACCATATACAACACAACTGCTCTCGGCCTCGGTGAAGACTAACCCGCCCTGCGACTTGATCCAAGCTGCGCCCTCCTTGCCATCCGATCCCATGCCCGTCATTACCACTCCCAGAACCCGGTTACGGTAAGTTTCCGCCGCCGATTGAAACATCACATCGACTGACGGTCGATGCAGCGTGTCATAAGGTCGCTTGTCCAAATGAACGACAACCGTACCACCGGAATCCTTCTTGAAAGTCAGATGTCTTCCGGCTGGTGCAAGAAACACAAGGCCCGGCTTCAAACTGTCTCCCTCAGCTGCTTCTCGCACTTCGAGAGCGGAGAGTTCGTTCAATTTTGCCGCATACACTTCGGTGTAACCGACTGGCATATGCATCACCATCACAACTGGAACCGGAAAGTCTGCCGGCAATTGAGGTATAAGACGCTTAAGAGCCTGTGGTCCACCAGTTGAGACACCAAGCACGACCAGATCCACCACGTGTGTGCCCAACACATTACGCGCCTGAACCGTGGACGTTGTTTCAACAGCTGTTGGCCCACTGATCTTTGCGAGGGAAATACTTCCTGCTGCTTTTACTTTTTCGATTAGTTGTGCACTCACCGAATAGATCTTTTCACTTGCCAAGGCTGTAGGCTTTTGAACGAAATCAACTGCTCCGGCATCGAGTGCCGTCAGCGCTGCTTCTGCAGTCTCATTGGCAATACTCATTATGACGATGGGGACCGGTTGACGCTTCATCTGTTCGCGGACAAAACCAACGCCATCGAGTTCCGGCATATTCAGATCACAGGTGATGACATCTGGTTTGAGCTGCTCAACTAGATCCAGAGCTTCGCGTCCATCTCGCGCCGTCCCCACGACTTCTACAAACGGACTCCGAGATAGGATTTCTTTGACTACCTTCCGCACGTAAGCGGAATCGTCAATTACAAGTACCCGCAAGATTCGGTCCATCAATGCTCCAATACTGGGATGCAACTCAACACCCTAAGCAGAAGGCGCTTGGTCCTTCACATATAGAAAAGCGCCATCAATTTCAGTCAACGTAAACTCGGCCCCGAGTCTTACTAATGACTCAGAGGTGCCAATAAACAAATAGCCGGGAGGGCGCAGATACTTGGCAAAAGAGTTTACTGTTCGACAAATGGCGTTATCCGAGAAATAAATAAAGACGTTGCGACAGAAAATAATATCCGCAGTCGCAAGGCCACCAATCTGTTGTTCATCTACCAGATTTGCAACGCCCCATTTGATCCGCGAATGTATATCCCTTCTGACTCGCCAGGAAGTACCTGAAGCGTCTCGCGTGAAGTATCGTTCGCGCAAGTCGTTCGGTAAGTTTCGAAAGGCACGATCGCGATAGACGCCTTGCTGTGCCCGCTCGATAGCGGTGGAACTTCCATCGGTCGCGTATAGCTCAATGTTTACACGGTGAAACCAGCCAGCCTCGTTCAAAGCCATGGCAATTGTCAACGGCTCTTCTCCCGTTGCGCACGCCGCACTCCAGATGCGCAGAGTCGAATCGCCGTATTGGTTTTGCCACAGTGGCAGAATCGTTTTCACTAGTGCTCGAATCTGATCAATTTCACGCCAAAAGTAGGTCTCCTGAACAGAGAGTGCATTCATGACGTTCTGCAACTCGGCCTGGGCCACTTCGTCATATTTCAGCAAGTAATAGTAGTCGAGAAACGAACTGAATCCGCGTTCGATAACAAGTGGCGAAAGCTTGTCGATCAACAGATCACTTTTGCCATTGTCATAGAATATGCCGGTGCGCTCATGGATCAGATTTCTGAGCAGAGCGCCAGTTCCGGTCGGTAATATCAGATTCTGTGAACGAGAGATCATGGTTGCGATTGAAATTGAACTCTACCCTCTGAGTTGACTCATTGCATCCGCTGCCGAACGACGCACTTGCGGATCAACATCGTCGAGAGCACTTCTAAGCAACTCGGTAGCTCGCGGTCGCCTCATTCGAGCTAACACGTCCACGATCGCGCGTCGCACATGCGGTGATTGATGCGACAGCCCCTCTGCAACTACGCCAATCTGGTCATCAGGTACGCTCGCCAAAGCAGAGATAGCCAACTCGCGAAGACTGGTGTTGGCCGTCAGTGCTACCAACACAATCATTGCATCAGTAGTCCCAATTTGTTTCAGAGCCAGGATTGCGGCACTGACTACGTTCTGAACACGATCGGTCAGCGCTACCCGGTGCAGTTCTTCCCAGGCATCAGCCTCGCGACGTTCACCAAGTGCGGCTGCAGCGCCAGCTCTAACTTCTGCGAACGGCGACCGCAGTGCCTTGAGCAAAGCCGGCAACACTTTTGGTTCGTCAAGCTTGCCAAGCGCAACTACAGCTGCAAGTGCTAAATCGGAATCCTTGTCTTCTGTCAGTTCCTTGGCAAGCTCGACAGCTCGCGGGCCTCCAATTTGTCCCAGCGAATCAAGGGCTGCGATTCGAACGTGGTTGAATTCTTCTTTTCGCGTAACCTCCATCAAAGCGTCAACGTGCTCAACATTTCCCCGCCGTCCGAGTGCTCGCGCGCTGAAATAGCGCACCCAGACGTCGGGATCAGTAAGACCAGCAAGCAAAGAAGACGCGGTCTCCTTGTCATCGAAATTTCCTAACGCGCGAGCGGCGGCACTGCGCGCCTTGGGTGTGTCTTCTTTTATCGCTTGCGCAAGGATCGATCCAACTCGATCGTCTTCAAGATAAGGCAGATGCTCCAACGCCGCACACCTCACTCGTTCGTCCTCATCGTTACAAAGTTCCAGCAACGAGTCAGTGGCTCGTGGAAATCCAAAGTAGCCCGCAACCTTAATCGCTGATTCGCGGATGTTCGGATCTGGATTTTGCAGGAGTGGCACAATACGGTCAGCCATCGTGCCGACCGGGAGCGAATTCAACGCCGCCACCGCCGACTGTCGAATCGAACCATCAACGTTACCCATCAGCTTTACTAGTCCATCAATTGCACGGATGTCTCCGATTTGAGCCAGTGAGTTTGCGACATCAATAGTCAACGATTCGTCATCAATGATCTCCAACAGCGCGGGTGTGGCTTTTGAATTGCCAATTCTGCCGAGCGCCAAGACTGCGGATCGTCTAACTTCCATATCTTCCGCTTTCAATTGACCGATGAGTAGATCAACTGTGCCCGAACCGTGACTCACTAACGCAGCAATAACTTCGTCGCGCAAATCAATTCGACCAAGCAATCGTGTAAGCGCCCGATCAACTCCAGGACCTCGTAGCCAACCCACAACTAAAGCAATTGACCGCAAGTCCTCCCTATCTTCTTCCAGTGCATGTAATAGATTTTCGAAACCGGTCGGAGTGATTGCTGCACGCGTCAGGTCTACAACATGTTCTCGTTCTCCGTATCGTATTTCATACCGATCGCTCAGAGTCGCAAGTGCCTGAGCAATCAAATCGGTTGGTGCACTGGGCTTGTTTAATAGTCGAGTTAGTGGACCGACCGCGTTTTCGTCACCAAGCTGGCCGAGCAGTCCAGCTGCCGGCTCACGAAGTAGTTCGTCTTCAAGAAACGGCACGATCTGCGGAACGATTCGAGGATCGCCAATCTTCGCGAGTGCGTCCAGGGCTGGAAACGCCAGGAAAAAATCTCGCGTTGAAGCAATTTCGACGAGTGAGTCGACAGACTCTAGCGCCTGTAGTTTTCCCAGCGCTTCGATGACGTGATATCGCACATTTGTATCATCATCGGAAAGAGCTTTCATCAGTGCCGTAACAGCGCGTTGATCGCGCTGCTCGCCCAAGGCTAACGCGGCTTGCATTCGTAAATCAGGATCGGGTCCTTCGAGAAATTCCAGCAGAGGTGAGAGAGTGTCGACATCGCTGGAGGCCAAAACCTGGAGCGCACTATTCAGCAATGCGGGGTTTTGATGATTTTCACGAACTGATCGCAACAGACCAGCAATTGCATCTGGGGCTGCTCGGTGGGCCATGCCTTTAACAGCGACACGTCGAACTCGCCAACTCTCATCGTGCAACCCGTCAAGCAAAGGACTCGCATCAAGCGAAGAGTCATCAGCGAGAATTTGCGCCGCACTCAGACGGATTGACTCGTCACCTTGCCGGAGGCGTTCACTTAGATTAATTTCACGCTCGATCCGTTCCGTTACATCCTCAATAGTTACAATCAAACCTGCAATTGAATCGTCATCTCGCAAGGGCGCGATGTTTACTCGTTGACGCATCTTGTCGAAACGCTTCGACGGAACGACAGGTGGGCAATGAATTAGATAGTGATGAAACTTTGGTGCGAGTACTTCGACGACGCCATGCTCCAACACCCGCCTGAAACGTGTTAGCAGCCCTCGTTTCTCGAGATCAGGAAGGAGTACGGTCAACGGCTGACCAGAAGCAAACTCATTGCTGATGCCGGTCAACCGCTCGAGGGTGGCGTCCCATAATTGAATGATCAGATTAGCGTCCGTCGTAAAAACGCCTACTGAAGTCTGCGTATTTGCCATGAATAACCTTGAGTCGACGCACGAATTCAGGGGAGCGACGGCTGCTCTAATGCACCTATGCGGTATTTAAACTCGTTAATAGTCTTTCCTTCCGCGAGCCTTATCTTGTCTAGCTCTCTTCTTGAGAAGTTCGAGCACGCTTCATAGTTCGAGCCTTTCGGGTCCGCGCCGGTGACTGAACCTGCTCGCCATTTTTGGAGGGGTTGTGATTAGTCAGGTTATCCATGATCTCTCCAAGTTGGCGCGCTTGATCAGCGAGTCCGGTCGTGCTGGCCAGCGTCGCCTGAACACCTTTGGCATTTCGATTCGTAATGGTACGGAGATCATTAACGGAACTGCGAATTCGGTCGGCCGACTCCAGATGATCACGATTCGAACTGGCGATGCGCGCGGCTTCTCGCGCAACCCCCTCTACAACGGTACTCATTTGGCGAGCAGTCAAACCTTGTTCACGCATTGCTTTCGCAACTTGTTCGGAATGCAAGCGCATGCTCTTCGTAGCAGCACTGATCTGGGTGGTGGCAACTGTTTGCTCCTCAACAGCCCTACTGACTTCGGATACCTGGCGGGCAAGTTGGACCGCCTCTTTTGCAACCTGATCACCTGCGACCGCTTGCTCGCTGAGAGCGCGAGCTGAAGACATGGCGCCTCGGCGCATCGATTCGACAGCCTGGGTTATCTGTTTTGCAGCTGCTGCCTGTTCTCCTGATGCTTTGCGAACCTGTTTTGCCACCATGCTAGTGCTTTGTGCCGCTTTGATTATTTCTCTTGCACTCTTACCCTGTTCATTTACAGCCTGACTCACTTCCTTCGCAGTCTTGCGCATGTGTGTCGACGCCTTTGCGATTTCCTGGGCGCCTTTAGCTTGTTCTTGAACCGCGTTAGAGACCTCCCTTGTTTGGGCGGCAGTTGTATCAATCGCTTCAACGACTCGCTGACCCACCTGGAGTTGTTCCTCAGTTGCCTCAGCGATTTGTCCAACAAGCTGTACAGTCTGATTGACACCCGCAAGTATCTTCTGCAGTCCTGCTGCCCCTACTTCCGCAAGTTGTCCGCTCTCGTCGGCTATACGCATACCTTCACTTGCTATGATCAGCGCTTCTCTTACTACGTCCTGAAGGGATTTGATAATCGTGGCAATGTCGGCCGTGGCCTGCGCAGATCGATCCGCAAGATTTCTGATCTCTTCGGCAACAACTGCAAAGCCTCTTCCCGCATCGCCCGCGCGAGCCGCTTCAATAGAAGCATTTAGCGAAAGCATATTGGTCCGCTCGGCGATCACATTTATGGTGTTGACGATGCCGCCTATCTCATCAGACCGTTTTCCCATCTCGCGAATCACCGTGGTCGACTGTTCCATCGCCGATCTAACGCGAAGCAATCCTTGAATCGATTTTTGCGCGGCAGATCCTCCGTCTTCTGCCTCTCTGGTCAAACGGTTAGTAGTTTCCTCAGCACGTTTAGTCAACGAAGCAACCGAGTGTAACGAGCGGTCCATCTGGTTCGCGCTGGTCGCTGCATTTGTCGCGGCACTCGTAATGCGCTCAGAGTTCTGCGCGACACCCTGTACAGACCGAGCCATTTCCTCGATCGAAGTAGAAACTTCTTCAACCGTTGACGTCAGGCTTTCAGTCATGGCGGCAACCTCTTCGATTGAGGCCGCCATTTCATTGATAGCGGACGATGTCTCCTCAGCCGAGACGGTTAGATCGTCGGCGTTTCCTGACAGGCTCACGATCGAGGCTGCAACTTCCTCTACACTCGCAGCCGTTTCATTTACTGAAGCAGTCAAGGCCTCTGTGTCTTCGCTTACTGATTTGATCGATGCTGCTATTTCGGTCATCGCACCGGTAACTTCTTCGGCGGACGTCGCCATGCTTTGCGCCGAACTGTTGACACTGTCTATCGAACGAGAGGACTCTTCAACACCAGTAGAGATTTCGGTAATTGAAGTAACGAGAGACTCTGCATTCCTGCCAACCTCTTCGATCGACGCGGCGCTTTCGTTCACTGACGAGGCGAGTTCTTCAGATGAGGTCGCAATCGACTCAAGCTGGACCGTGGTCTCACCCATTGAAGCCATCATCTCATCAGCTATGGACAAGGTTTCGTCCAGTGAACGCAATTGAACAGATGCACCTTCAGCGACTTCGTTCGCAGTCACAGTGATCTGGTCAACCATCTCGACAACCTGGTCCGCCTGTTTACGCACCAGTCCGATGTCCAGGACTTGGCTGTTGTCAGAAATCTCAGATACCTGAGCCATGATTCATATCTCCAATCAAGCAATTGATTGCGTGCATCTTCTCGCAAACAAGGAACTACGCCGGTTCGATCTCAGCGTCAATTTCGTAATCAATGTTGAGCACTGCATCGAGGTTCAAGATCAGAATAAGGCGTTGGCCGACCGTCGCGATTCCCTCTAAATATTGACCACTCAACCCGGTGATTGCCTCAGGTGTCGCCTCGATCGATGACATTGGAATCTTCAAGAACTCACGCGCGGTATCAACAATCAGACCGACAACCCTGGCGCCGGTATTAATGACGACCAGACGAGAACGCAAATCTCTTTCGATTCTTTCAAACCCGAACCGAACCCGAAGATTTAATGCCGGCACCACCTGGCCACGAACTAGTGCCACGCCCTCGACTGCCCGGTGAGAATTTGGCACTGGTGCTACTTCTTCAATCATCTCGATCTGTTGTACAAGACGACTTCGCACTCCGTACGTTGTGCCCGCCAGTTCGAACAGAATGAATGTATCGAAAGCTGCCTGCTCCATCTTCAAATTCCCTGCTGCCACAACTTCTGTGGCCTTAATTAGCGTCGCGCGCCAGCGGCGAACTGTCGCAAGGCGCCAACATCAAGAATCAGTACGACTCGTTGATCGCCTAGCTCAGTTGCCCCCGCAATTCCTTTGACCTGGACCAGCGGATCGGTGATGCCGCGAACCACAATTTCTTGCTGGCCAATGATCCGGTCCACACCGATGCCGACGGGATTTGTTTCATCGCCAACCACAAAAACGTGAAATTTGTGGTCTCGTTTGTATTCCATTTCGAAGAGGCTTGCGAGTCGCAACAAAGGGAGTACGCCACCTCGATAATAAATAATCTCGTTATTCTCCAGGATTTTGGTAGCAGCAGGCTCGACCTCCATTACTTCCCTTACCGCAGATTGAGGTACGGCAAACCGCTGCCCGTTCACACTTACTATTAATGCTTCCGCAATGGCGAGCGTTAAGGGCAACTCAATTGTGAAAGTTGTCCCTTTACCGCTTTCTGTAGTGAGTGAAAGTTGCCCGCCTAAGTCCTCGACCGCTTTCCTCACTACGTCCATACCAACACCTCGTCCGCTTTGCCGATCGACTCCATCGCGAGTCGACAGTCCCGGCGAGCAGATGAGGTCCAATAGGGTCGCGTCGTCAAGTTCGGCATTCGCAGAAATCAGTTCACTCGCAGCCGCGCGTTCGCGAACACCTTGTCGATCGATTCCGCGTCCATCGTCGGAGATTTTAACGATCACAGATTCTCCAACGGTCTTAGCACTAAGACTTAAGAGTCCATCGCGTCGTTTTCCCTGCGCTTCGCGCTCAATCACCGTTTCCAACCCATGACTAACAGCGTTACGGACGAGATGCAGAAGCGGATCCATCATACGTTCGACAAGAAACTTATCGATCTCCGTCTCACCGCCACTGAGTTCGACTGTGATCTTCTTGCCGCTCTCACGCGCTAGATCGCGCACGACGAATTGCATCCTTTCAAAAATTTCACCAATGGGCACCATTCGCACCCTCATTAAACTGTCGCGCAGATCTCTTAACTGCCGCCCCAATGCCAAACTTGTTTCCTGTAGAGGACGCCAAACGGCCGATTCCGCAGTTCGCTTCAGGCTCGCCACCTGGTCCTCGAGGCGAGTCCTACTGATTACTAATTCGCCAACCAGACTCATTACTTCCTCAAGGCGCTCAAGATCTACACGTACAAAAGTCGCAGGCGCAGATGTCGAGACAGGCTGACTAACTTTGGTCGGGGGAACGGGAGTTGTTTCGACTGGCTCGAAGGTAAGACCATCCGCTTGACAGCCTGCCCAAATTGACTCGTCCGCGTCGGTTGAGATCACAAACTGAAAGGCGACCTCTCCGGCACTCTTAACGACTGGCTTTGCGTCAATGAGTTTTCCTATCTCCTGCAAACGCGATCGAATGCTGTTGAGGTTCACCCCTCTTTCCGCGAGTTGTGCATTCGGTGTGAACTCGACGTGCCAGGTCTTGGCGCCGCCATCTGCAATGTGGGGCTCTTCCTTAGACGCAATTGAACTCGCAGTCGCAGGAGCTTGTTCAGTACTCTTTCCCGTTGACTGTTGCGTAACCGTTTTCAGTCTTTCGGTGATTGAGTCAATAGAAGGTATCGCCTGATCACTGCGTCGTGCGCTTACTACAGCTTCGAGCCCTGCGACACCTTCGACCAGCACTTCGAATCCGGATTGGCTTAAAGTGGCGGAACCTTCACGAAGCTCACGTAGATAACTCTCCTGGTGATGAGCAAGTTGTTCCGCGGCAGTGAGGCCAACCATCCCTGAAATACCCTTCAGGGTATGGAAAGAACGAAACAGATCATCGAGCAGTTTTCGGTCAACAATGGGTTTACCAAGTGAATCTTCTAAGGCGAGCAGTGAACGACGGATCAGAATTAAGTGTTCATCAAACTCGGCATAAAAATCGTCGAGGAACTGATCGAAGAACTCACTATTGTTTTCGGGATCGACCTCACTCATTCAGTGCGCATCCAGTAAGGAATTAACAATCTCAGCTAAATGTTTTGGCTCAAATGGTTTTGTTAAATAATGATTCGCCCCGGCCGACAAAGCATCACTCCGAGCCGCCTCTTCACCTTTAGTGGTCAGGACAACAATTGGAATATTTTTGTACGACTGGTGAGCACGCACGAAATCGATAACCTCCAAACCGTGCATATCTGGCATATTGAGATCGAGGACCATCAAATCCACTGGCTCGACAGCCAGGCGTTCGATAGCCTCCAACCCACTCCCCGCCTCGGATGACTTAACACTACTAAACGAGCGTAAAGAGGTTACTACCATGCGTCTCATGGTGGGCGAGTCGTCAACCACCAAGACTTTATTTGTCTTCAGTATGTTGGCCATTTCTTGACTCTCAGAATCAGGCCACGCCGGTGTGCTATGCGTGGCGGACTCGACCGCTTAGGGATAGCGGCGTAATTCAGGGGAAATGAATGGGGTGGAGTCATTCTACGGGAAATGAAGAAATTAAAAAAGCAGGGTCTCGATTAGAGGGATATTTTCGAGCTTAAGTTTGGCGTGATCAGTCGATTCTTGATCGTTTAGATTTTCGCCCGGCCACCGGCTTGCCCGGTGGTGTTCACGCTCGTTGCTACAAAGGCTGAGCAGCGAAGAGATTTAGGAGGCCACCGGCTTGCCCGGTGGTATTCACGCTCGTTGCTACAGAAGCTGCGCAGCGAAGACATTTAGGAGGCCACCGGCTTGCCCGGTGGTATTCACGCTCGTTGCTACAGAAGCAGTGCAGCGAAGAGAGTTAGGAGGCCACCGGCTTGCCCGGTGGTACCTCACGTTCGTTGCTACAGAAGCAGTGCAGCGAAGAGATTTAGGAGGCCACCGGCTTGCCCGGTGGTATTCACGCTCGTTGCTACAGAAGCAGTGCAGCGAAGAGAGTTAGGAGGCCACCGGCTTGCCCGGTGGTATTCACGTTCGTTGCTACAAAGGCTGCGCAGCGAAGAGATTTAGGAGGCCACCGGCTTGCCCGGTGGTATTCACGCTCGTTGCTACAAAGGCTGCGCAGCGAAGAGATTTAGGAGGCCACCGGCTTGCCCGGTGGTCCCTCACGTTCGTTGCTACTTAAGGAATTTCGTGAGTCTCCACCGCGCAAGGCGGTGGCCTCTTCCTATTCTTTCGGGGTTTGCTTTGTAGCAACGTCCGTGAGTCTCCACCGCGCAAGGCGGTGGCCTCTTCCTGTTCTTTCGGGCTTCATTGTGTAGCAACGTCCGTGAGTCTCCACCGCGCAAGGCGGTGGCCTCTTATGCTTTCGGGCTTCCTTGTTGTAGCAACGTCCGTGAGTCTCCACCGCGCAAGGCGGTGGCCTCCTCCTGTGCTTTCGGGGTTTGCTTGTCTAGCAACGTCCGGTGAGTCTCCACCGCGCAAGGCGGTGGCCTCTTCCTGTTCTTCGGGCCTGCTTGTCTAGCAACGAGCGTGAGTCGCCACCGCGCAAGGCGGTAGCCTCTTCCTTTCTCCTTCAACACACATCTGTTCCAAATCCGAATTAACTCATTAGAATCTGCTATAGCTTCTGATGTGAAAGCGGGAGTAAGATAAGATCCACCCGAAATGGAGCCAACCAGATGGACGATCAGAAACAATCAAGCCCCCCAGAAGCAGAAGATCTGACAACCGCAAAAACGCAGTCGCTGCCACGGGTTGTGCTTCCACCGCCAACAGACGATGCCGAGTTTAAGGCCGGACAGAGCCGAGTCTTAAAGATGATCGCCAACAACGCTCCGCTTGGTGACATTCTCACCAACCTGGTCTTGTTGATTGAGGCGCAGGAGCCGGAAATGCGTTGCTCAGTATTGCTGCTCAGCCCTGATGGAAATCACATTCAGCATGGTGCTGCACCGAATCTCGCACCGCCGTACGTCAAAGCTGTCGACGGCGCTCCGATTGGACCTAAGAATGGCTCCTGCGGAACGGCGATGTATCGAGGCAAACCAGTAGTTGTGACCGACATCTTTGAAGATCCCCTTTGGGAAGATTACCGCGATCTGGCTGCAGCAAGTGGGTTCCAAGCTTGTTGGTCTACCCCGATAATGTCTGGTAAAGGCAAGGTGCTCGGATCGTTTGCGATGTATTACAGCGAGCCACGAAAGCCTACCGGCGATGAAGCCCGCCTCACAGATGTAGCAACGTACATCGCTGGTCTCGCTATTGAACGTTGTTCGGCATAACCGTCAGTCATAATTTAGGATCAAAACGAAATGCTGTAGCTCACGCCGGGGTTGCGGCCTCTCTCGAGAATCACTCCAAACTGATGTCTTCCCGTCGTATAGTTCACAAGAGGATGCACTCGCACTCCATCAAACAAAGCCGTTGCACTCCATTTCTCGCTGATAGTGATATTCAACCCACCAATGACTCGCGCGCGATCCTCGTAGGTCCCATAAGCGACTCCGACATACGGCGACACTGGCAGTCCGGTGAAGTGTTTTAGATTCTTGCTCACCGTCGCATAGAAGGATTGGCCGTAGGGCGTACCAATACGATCTGAACTGGTACCCAAAATTAACGCGGGACGCTTGTGTGTCTCGGTTAGAGCTACAAGATTCGCAATCGGACTGACCTTTTGCGCCAGCGGGTTGTATTCCACTCCGGCAGTTATCCTGGGATGAAATCTATACGTGATCGTATTTCGCCATTTCGCACGATCAATCTGATTCGCAATCAGGCGAATCCCGTAGGTCCATCTAAATTGACTATCCTCTGCCCCGCTCACGGCGCGGCCTTCTCCCGGTCAAAGCGGTCAACTTGGAACTGAAGAAGCGTCAGTTTGTTTTGCTCGAGCGATTTGTTTCCGTTCTTCTACCGACGTCTTCTCAGCCGACGCCAGCATCGATTCAATCTGTTTCTTTAGTTCGGTGAGGTTAACAACGCCTGAAATTACTCTCAATACATTTCCGTCTCGACCGATAATGACTGTTCCGGGTAACGCCGCGCCCAATCCAAAGCGGATCATGTCTGCCGTGGCAGCACCAATCCAGATCGGAAAATTGATCTTTGTCTCTTTGATAAACTGCAACACCTTGTCGCGGTCGCCAGGTTCATCTGTCGAGGCTCCAACAACCTGAACTCCAAGCGCCGCAAATTCATTTTGAATCGCCGCGAGGTCGGGCATTTCTTTGCGACAAGGTATGCAGTACGTCGCCCAAAAATTCACGATCACAATTCGCCCCTTGAGCGCACTCAAACTCTGTGGTGTTCCAAAGGGATCTTTGAGCGTAAGCTCAATTTCTTTACCAATTACGTTCTGAGCTTCCTGTTCGGCGAGACTCGGCACAAGAACCTCGAGTGAGTCAACTCTAATTACGTTTGCGCTCCCCCTTTTCTGAACGGTTCCAGTGACGGCGACGTGCTTCCCAACAAACTCAAGCCAATTCTTGCCTGGTAAGCGAAACTTTGCTTGTTCGAGCTGGTAGAGATTGAATCCATCACCCTCACGAACAGCGATCAGTGTCGGATCACCGTTCGCAACGCATGATTGTGACTTGAGCAGGTCGGCCGCCGTTCCAAATTCGACTTTCGTTCGGTCTGCCTGCGCCCAACATTCTTCACAACAAACAACCTGGCCTTCGAATCTCTTTGCCTGGCCCATCGCGTTGGAGACAAAGAGCATCAGCAAAAACGCAAGACCATGTACTAAGAAGACACATTTCTTCATCGATTAACTCCCGTGAAAAATCCGTTAGGTGGCGCCACACGGTTGTGGCGAAGGAACACAGCGGAGCAATGAAGTTTAGATTCGAAGAGTGTCTAGCAGTTTTCGAGAAGGACTTGTACTAGGTATGGACCGAAACGAATTGAGTGTCGTCGATTGATTGACTGCTGGGAGCGCAGACGTAAGTAAGATTTCCACAATCGCCGCGGGAACTACGAACTCGTTCTCTCGCAGAGGTAGTAAACTTCGAGTCTCGGTTATCGAACAGCAGTCGCAATCTTCCGAAGCTGCGAGATGGGCGACAACATCAATTGCTGCCATCGACTCCTTTTCGACGTCTGACGCGCAGAGAGAGAGACACGTGACGAATAGCCACATCAAACAGATTGGCAGAATCAGAGAAACGCCGCGCAGCAAAATAGTACTAATCACGGCGATTACTATAAAACACCAATTCAATTGAGGCTAGCACTGATTCAATTCGCTGCGTATGTTCGATATGCTTTAGCTTGTCGTCGTGGTTAGTGAAAGATTAACAACGATATCGACAAGCCAAAGCATATCGAACACACGCAGAGGGACGAACCTTCAAGTGGGGCGTTTTCAAAGATTACATCTCAGTGTGTTCGCAAATGCGACTCAGAACACTGGCCCAACTCGTATATCCAGTAACGAAATCGTTTAATCCTTATTGTTTGCTATTCAATTATTATGAAGATGCAACGATTTTTCTCAATAAATCCCCATTCCCCCTACTCTGGGCCAGTGGCATCTCGCTTGCTCATATCTCCACTGCAAAGGAGATCGTTATGAAACTTAACGTGTTGAAGAAGACAGTAATGGGAGGCATCCTTGGATTGTCTCTACTTGTTGGAATCGGAATCACGTCGCCCCTGACAGCGGAAGCACAATGGCGTAATCGGGATTACCAACGACGTCAGAACGATAACTGGCGTTACGGTGGTGGCTCTAATCAACTTCGACAGACTGCTTTGAACGCAGGCTACAACGAAGGTATCAAGGAGGGTCGTAAGGATCGGCGTAACCGAGAGCGTTTCGAATATCGAGATGAGGAAGATTTTCGTAACGCCAATACTGACTACAACTCACGATTTGGTAGTCGAGAATTGTATGCCCAGTATTTCCGACAGGGATTCGCCAATGGCTACAGTGACGGTTACCGGGGTTACTAATAACCCGTAGCCGAAATCATCAACACAGAAAGGCGAGATACGCGCGCGTATCTCGCCTTTTCTATTGGCTGTCTTGGCGGTGCTTGAATACTCAGCGCAATACTTCTGCGAGTTCAAGGAGGTTTCCCCATGGATCGAAGAAGAAAGCCAGACGACGACTTATTTCCGGCAAGTTAAACGGTTCCGCAACAATCTTGACTTCGCGTCTCTTGAGTTCAGCAACAGTTGCATCGACACTCTCAACCATAAAGCAAAGATGATGATAGCCGGCTAGTTCCAGACTGTTTTCGAGATCGGTGTAAGGGCGTTCCGGGATGGGTGATCCTCCGCCGATTAGCTCGACAAAAAAAGTATCATCAGTTGGTGGTGCAACGTAGCAAAGGTGCAGCTCACCAAACATCCATTCGTGAATAAAGCGGAAGTCGAGTTTTTCGAGATACCAGCTACGCGCGGCCTGCATGTCAGGAACTCTGACGGCCACGTGATTTCCGGTCATTGAAGCAAAAGGGCTCGAGAAGTTTGTTCTCGGGGTAGGTGAGAGCGCCATCGAATCGATCTCCTTAATATTTCGAATCTATCTGTTGTTTAAGGCATGGTGGACTGCAGCTGTGATTACGGGGGGCTATCATTTCAATTTTTCGTATTCCTTCTTTGCTTCAATTAGCACTGGCAGATCCGAATCGGCGCCTTTCCACAGTGACAAGAATTCCTGGTATGACTTGCGCGCCTGCGTCGTATCACCTTGTAACACTGCCGCTCGCGCCAGAGACACATGGGCCAACGGCCAAAGTAGCGAGAGCGGTGCCTCGCCTCGATGGTCCAGGATTTTGCGGGCTTCGGCTACAGCCATAGCTCCCTGCGCCAATTTCAAGTACGCCATTCCGCGCAATGTTTGTGACCAAAAAGCGGCGGCGGCTTCGTAGTTTTTCGTTGGCTCCAGTAGATCGAGCGCAGCCTTGGCGTTCCCCTTGCGCAACTCCAAAGCTGCTTTGATCTCGGGAAGCCACAGTTGGTTCACACGAGTGTCTTTCGGGTACTTCTGTTCCAGCTCTGCGATCAGCGGCTGCGACCTGGCGGCTTCACCAGCCAGCGCGAAGGCAAGTGCTGAACTCGTCAGCACATTTCGATTGTGTTCGATCTTCAAAGCATCTTCGGCAAGCGTCACAGCCTCCGAGAACCTACCCAGCCATGCAGCACGCACTGCTTGATCCGCTGTGTAACTCGCCACAACTTCTTTCGCTTGTGCACGAAGAGCGAGTTCATTCGCGTCACGCAGGTATTGCTCTGACTTGCGCCACTCACCTGCGAAAGCTGACGTTTGAGTTTGCCAGTACACCGCTCGGTATTCGTCGGGTCGACCTTTCGCCCAAAGAAGCTGCTCTTGCAACTTCGGAGCGTCGCCACTGACAAAGGCCACTGCATAGAGACGCTCACGAATGCTGGTGCTATCCAACTTCTGGGCAAGCGCCTGCTGGCAGACCTCGCGGGCCTCATCGAATCGGTTAAGGCCTATCAGAGACTCTCCCAGATTTCCTGGCCATATAGTTGTGTTCGGATTGAGTCGCATCGCTTCACGCGTGGCTAAGACCGCCTTCTCGAATTGACCAATGAGCGCGTAGACATTTCCAAGATTCCCCGGTGCACGTGCCTCACGTGGGTAACTGTGCACATACGACTGGAGCGCATCAATTGTCTTTTCGAGTTCTCCAGTCACAATCTGATAATAGAAGTAGGTGATGCGTGCTCGTTCGTCTTCACTTACCCGGTCGCTCAACGCAAATGCTTTGGACAAAGAGTCTGCAGCCAATTTTGGTTGGCCGGTATTGGCGTATTGGAGTGCAAGACCCAACCATGCAGTAGCGAAGTTAGGATCTGTCTCAGTCGCCCGCCTATAGAACTCAATTGCCTTGAACGACTGCCCTTTGTCCTGTTCGTTTCTGCCTGATGCGTACTCTTTGAGCGCCTCGAGCGAGGAGGTCGTGACTTCGAGCTTTGCATCAAACTTCTGGATCGAACTCAAAGATTCACCGAGTTTCTCACGCAGCTGAGAAGCCGCGCGCGACAACGCTTTGAGAACCTGATCCTTTCCTTCGGCTTCAACTTGGACCAGCGCAAGCTCGTCGCCAGTTTGACCGTTAAGAGCTTCAAGTGTGATCGAATAGTTGCGATCAAACTTGACGATGGCTCCGGTGATGAAGGCCTTCAATCCCTGCCGCTGACAAATCTCACGCGCACGGTCGCGGGTCACGCGTTCATCCGGCGAAAGACTCATCAGCTGCAATGTGGCACGGACGCGTTGTTCAGGAAAGATGTCGAGAAACGGTGATTGCTGTAACTGCACGGCAAGACCCTGGCGCAATGTGCCATCAAAGACGTCTTCACCGGTCTTGTTTTCGAACTCCGCTAACAGAATCGTGTCTTTGTCTGTGAGAGGTGCGGCGCGCGTATGCTTGAAATACCAAACAGCCGTCATCAATGCCGCCAGCACCAGCACTCCAAGAATGATAAGGGCGCCTCGTCTATGTACCTTAACTTGATTAACTATGTATTCTGCGCTCGAGGCAGAATGCGGCGTGCTCTGTGGACCGCTTGATAAGGAACCCAACGACGTTTCCGACGATCTTTGACGACCGATTGTTGTATCGGTGCGCAGATCAAAGAGTGCAGTGCGGTTATTCTCTGCATCGACTTCCAACGTACGCTTCAGATTTCGCAAGTCGATGAATAGATCGTTAGTCGTTTGATAACGTTGGTTCGGATCTTTTGCCAGCGCTCTGGTAACAATCTCTTCCAAACGTTCCGGTACATGCTCGGCAAACTTTGAAAGCGGCAGGTGCGGTTGCTCTTGAATGGCGATAATCTGCTCGTAAAGATCCTTTCCTTCGAAAGGTACGCGCTTTGTAACCATTTCGTAGAGGACTACACCGAGACTCCAGATATCGGTGCGGTAGTCCAGGGTCTGAAGTCCCGCGGCCTGTTCGGGCGACATATAGCTCACCGTGCCCATTACAATGCCTGGTTCTGTGTAGAGCACAGCTGCGGACTCGCCACCGCTCCCTGAGGTCAAGCCCTTCTTGACCGGTTTCGCCAGACCAAAGTCGAGTATTTTGACGATACGATCGCGCCGGCGAATCATTATGTTGTCGGGCTTAATGTCGCGATGCACGACGTGGGCTTCATGTGCCGCATTCAGTGCTGCGGCAATCTGCATCGCGATGTCCAGGACCTCATGAAGATTTAATTGGTTCCCGTTTAAGTACTCGCGGAGGGTTACTCCTTCAACATACTCGGTCGCAATGAATCGGGTAGAGCCTTCCTGACCAAATTCGTAGATTGTGAGGACGTTCGGATGATTGAGCGAGGAGACTGTCCTTGCCTCCCGGATGAAACGTTGCATCCACCTGGGATCAGAGGCTAGTTCAGCTGGCAAAAGTTTTATAGCCACGTTACGGTTCAATTCGCTCGTGTCCTGCGCCAAATACACGTGGCCCATCCCGCCCACGCCAATCTGTGAGCGAATTTCGTAGCGACCGAACTTTGTGCCAGAAGGAATCGTCACTTCGAGGGCAGAGCGGATACCATTGAGAAGCGAAGCTGCAGGAATGGGTTAAAGCGAACTTATTTTAGCCATATTGAGCTGAACGACGCTAGGCATCAATCTTTATTCGAGTTTCCGGGTCTCTGCGTCTCAGCGTTCTCTGCCCTCTTCGTTGTTGAAACTGGTCGTACGTTACTTTCCAAACGCAGAGGCGCAGAGGCGCAGAGAACGCTGAGAGGTAGTGGTTCGAGTTAAGGTGATCTATTCGCCGAATCAACCCAGAGCAGGCAGTGGCTTAGCCGCAATTAATTCACCGTGTCCTTCCGGAATGAGTTCCTCAGTAGCATCAATCCTTATCCACGCGAGCGCAGCGACCGCCAGCGCGCACGCCACCGGAATCAACGCCAGATCGTAACTCCCGAACCAGGCAACGAAATATCCAAAGGAAACTGAAAGCACAAACCCTCCCAGCGTACACATGGTATTAAACATCCCCATTACTCCGCCGACGTATTGCTTACCAATATCCAACGCGACAGTTGCGATAACTGTCTGCTGAGAGGTAATGCCTCCATAGACCAAACCCAGAAATAACAATGTTGCAAGTCTACCAGTCGTCAAAATCGTGGCGATCGTGAAAAGCGACGCGATCGTCAGACCAATGAGCCCCACCCATCGACGTCCCCACTTTAGTCCCAAGCGTCTGACCAGCGCATCACTCACAAACCCACCAGCAACATTTCCCACAGCGCCAAGGAGACCGGGACCGATAGAGAGCAGTAGGGCTGCTTCGCTGAAACCTCTTCCCTTAACCAAGAATGTATGTAACCAGGAAATAAAAAAATAAAGTGCGAACACATAGCAGAACCCAGCAAGCAGAATGGCGCGCACATTAGCGCTGCGCAGGACAATTCCCCATGGCATCTGGTGATTGTTCGCGAACGACGAAGTGCCGCTCTCTTCGATCTCGGATTGCGACACGTCAGGTTTTTCTGCTGGTGTATCTCGATACCAGCGATACCATGCGACCGACCAGATGACGCCGATAACACCAAGCACGAAAAACGATGCCCGCCAACCATAGCGAATTTGGATCGGGACGATCACCAATGGCGCAAGTGCACCCCCGGCTTGCAGCGACATTAGTACACATCCCATCGCCCGTGCCCGTTCAATCAGGGGAAACCAACGCGAGAGGCTTACGCTGATATTCGGGAGAGCTCCCGCTTCGCCTGCCCCAAAGCAAAACCTTATCAACAACAAAACATAATAATTCGAGGTGAGTCCGGTCAAAGCAGTAAACGCAGACCACCACAACACGACCCGGGTCAGTACTTTTCGAGCACCGATACGATCACCAAGTCGTCCAGTAGGAATCTCAAAGATGCCGTAGGAAATAGTGAACACACCCACAACCCAACCCCACCCTTTTGGGCCGATGTTCAACGTGTCTTGTATGCGTGGCCCTGCGACTGATATTGCTACGCGATCAAGATAGGTAATAGCGGCGAGCAGGCATAAGAAGCCGAGAACTCGGTGACGGTGTTTCATGGGAGGGTGTCCTTAGCGTTGTGCGTTGTGCTTTGTGCTTTGTGCTTTGTGTTTTGTGTTTTGTGCTGGTTTAGCGCATTGATCTAATCACTTATACCCATACGCCTCCGGAGATCATTGAAACGCGAATCATCGCGAAGCGAATGGGAATTCCACTCTGAGATCTACTAATAGCGAGCTGTGATCCGAGAATGCCTTGCCTCTTTTTTCTGGTCCAGCCCCCATGTATGCGAATGCGAACACCATCCTGGAGCGCGTCTTCATAGCGGCGGGCCAGATCTGCTGCGACAGTTTTGCTCATCACTCTTTTCAACGTAAAAACTAGTTCGGCAGGGTCATTAAAACTTTCAATCTATTGGTCGAAAACATGGATCGTGAGGTCGCGAGCAATCGGTTGATGCCGAAGTCTCGAGTGCAATCTCGTGTCACGAGCGAGATAGACTCCGCCCATGCCAACTGCGCCGATCTTGAAGAGAATATAGTAGTCCCCGAGCGAAGTGATGGGGGAATTGTTTTGCTCACGGATGCGACGGTTAATAGGTCACGGATTTTAGCCCGTTGAATTACAGTAGCTTAACACTATTCTCAGGTTTTGCGGTGAGGATACGTGAGGAGCATTCCTGGCACTCACTCCAAAGTGAAAGACACGTACATCAGCTTTCCCTCACGTTGGATCTGCACGGTGACAGGAGATCCCGGTGCAATTGCGCACACTGCGTCCCTGAGTCCCTGGAGGGTTAGAATCTGCCTCTTATTAAGACTGCGGATTACGTCTCCAACCATAATCGGCACATCGCTCGATGTACCCGCGGCACGAGCTACGACAATCACTCCGTTTGGATCCCTGAGTCCCTTTGCACTCGCCGCGATTTGCTGATCGATTTCCACGCCCAGTATCCCCAATTGTGACACAAGGCTCTTTTCGGGATCGGCCATTCTGGACACCGCCTCAAACTCATTTCGTTGTTCTACCGGTGTGACGCTCAGGCTCTGTTCCGCGGTTCCTCTTAGAACAACTAACTGGACATTCTCCTTAGCGTCTCTTAAGCGAAAAAAGTAACTTACGGTTGGCAGGTTATCGGCGGGTTGTCCATCCACTGAAATCAAAATATCTCCAGCTTTGAGACCCGCAGCCTCAGCTGGCCCACTGGGCCAAACGTCTGAGACGATGACCCCATAGTCTCGTGCAAGGCCAAGTCCCATCGCCATGTCTGGAGTGATGGTTTGGATACTCATGCCAATCTCCTGACGCCGAAGCTGTCCGAACTGTTTCAACTGACGAAACACAGTCCTCGCCGTTGCGCACGGGATTGCAAAGCCGAGCCCTTCATTGCCACCAGACTGAGAGATGATGAAAGTATTGACGCCGACCACTTCTCCATGAATGTTAACGAGTGGACCACCAGAGTTACCCGGATTGATCGGGGCATCAGTCTGTATATAAATAAGGGGTGAGTCAGGATCAGTTTGTCTCGCAACAGCTGACACCATTCCGTGGGTTAAGGTATTGCGAAGTCCTCCAGGACTCCCAAAGGCAAACACCGTTTCGCCCTGGCGAACTTTTGTGTAAGTAGCAAGAGGCAAGGCAGGCAGCTTAACGCCGTCAACTTTCAATAGCGCCAAATCGATCTCAGTGGTAATTCCTACGATTCGAGCATTTACAACGTTGGTTCGCGAAGACAAAGCCGTAGCGAGCGTTCCATCGGCGTTGGCGGGTGGTAACACAACCTGAACGCGCTGTGCGTTACTTACAACGTGGGCATTGGTCAGGATGTAACCTTCGGGATCGATAACAAACCCCGAGCCCAACGATCTTTGCCTGCCCACTACCACACTAGTGTCACTCCGACTCGATGGCTCACGGACTCCATAACTCGTAACCACTATCTGTACTACGCTGGGCCATACCTTCCTGGTCAATGCATCAACTGACTCATTCATCCTATCGAGTGAGTCAGAGGCTGGAGTCGTTCGCTGCGCCATGACACTGGGTGTCACTAGGACCATGACAGAAAGGAGCATGAGTGCCGGCGTCAGTCGAGGTAACGAATTTCGAGCAACCTGGTTTAGGTGAATCATTTGTCAATTCTCTCAAAGTGTTTTTCGAAGCGAACGAGCACCTTCGCCACATCATTCGGTAGCGTTAGCGAATTCTGGAAAAAACGGAGATCGAATCGGGAGAATCTTACGAGAGTGAGTGCTTGCGGAAACCTGTCAAAACTTACAGGGCTCGAGAATTTATCGAGGGTTGGCTTTGTCTCAAAAGCTAACGAGGGGTTGGCTTTGTCTTGGCCGCGTTTTCGCCGTTCAAATCACTGACCCAAATTCCCTCACGCTTATTTCTTAGCTCGAACGAACCCGAAAGAATTTCGCCGAAGGCGCCGGAAGCCGAGGGGGTTACCATCTATGAACATCTCGCTCCTCGGGAGCGAAAACCAATATCAACGAATCCAAACAAAATCGCTGGGACAAACCCACGCGCCGCACACTCAGGCTTCTATTAGCCGCGACTCCAAACTGCCGACCAAAAAGTGAGTGCGATGAAAAGCAGCTGCATTGGCAACCGCAGCGAGAGTGGCGTTGCCGGCTTGCCGCTAAGGCCAACTCCGCTCTTCGCTGCTTTCACATTTGCCGGAAAGACGAGAATGAAAAAAACAATGAGAGCAATTCCGGCTGCCAGCCGCAAGGACGGTATAAGCAATCCGGCAGCTCCTGCCAATTCGCACAAGCCTGTCAGATAGACTGCAGACCGCGGCCAGGGAAACCCAACCCGGCACCATCCGGATCAGATCTTCTCTCATTTTGGTGAAGTGAGCGCTAGCCGTGACCGTAAGCATCGTTGCGAGAGCGAAGCGCGTGGCAGCGGGCCACGTTGCAAGGGCGTCCACGCCCAGGGCACCGATTCCACGAAATATCAATAGCGAAAGAACTAAGACGACAAGAACGATCATATCTTATTTCACCGAATTAGCGAGTCCACCTTCCGTTTGGTGTTCGCACTGGTCCAGGGTGGAAAAACTTCTCTGGCGTCATCACCCCGTCCTTCTTGAAGACCGTTCCATTCTTCATCACGAACTCAACTCTCCGCAATGCGTCAATGTCCTGGAGCGGATCGCCCTCAACAGCAATTAGATCCGCGAAGAATCCGGCTTTGATTGGGCCACGCTCCTTGAACACGTCGGCCGCCTTATATCCATTGATGGTAATCGCATAAAGAATGTCGCGCGCCGGAATGTTCGCGGCTTTCCAGGTATCGAGAAAAGCAATCGTCATTTCTCCACGCGTTAGCCACTCGCCCGTTTTCTCGTCCTTCATTCGATCATTCCAGTAATCAAAGTCTGTCGAGAATGTTAGCGGCACTTTCTTTTCCCAGGCATCGCGCAACTTAGCGACGGTTTGTTTGAACGCCGCTTCGCTACCACGGTATTTGGTGAACGGCGTATCCGTGCCGGCGCGGAAGATTCCTTTCTCAGCCATTTGCCGATGGTGTTCCGGAGTCAGTGCATTGCCGTGTGCAATGATGTAGATGCCTGCGTCAATAGCACGCTGCGCTCCGTCTGGCGTTTGTACGTGCCCCTCAACTTTGCATCCTCCCTTCGCGGCTTCGCTGATCGCGAGCTTAATGTCAGCGACAGAGTAGCCCCATGGTTTGCAGTCGATGCACAGTTTGATTGTCCGCGCGCCAAACAACATGTTCTGACGGACTGCTTTGACGATCTCATCAGAGCTGTCTGCATCGATGTACTCAGGAAACTCGATGTTGTGCTGCTTGTACATCTCGGGAGTGGGCCACAGTTGTCCGCCAGTGCTGCCGATGATCGGCCCGGAAGGGATCACTGTGGGTCCAGGCAGCCAGCCTTGTTCGATTGCTTGTCGCAGCGCTGTATCTGCGTAGAACGCGTTGTTACCTACGTCTCGAATTATAGTGAAGCCGGAACTAAGAAGCTGGATTCCGTTAGAAGCGGCTTGAATCGCGCGCAGCGGAGACGATTCCATGACGTAGGTGAGGTAGTAATAGTTATTCTCCGGTTGCTCCTTGTACGTTAGCGCCATGTGCGTGTGCGCATCAACGAGACCAGGCAGTACAGTGAGTTTTGAAAGATCGATCACTGTTGCTCCGGTAGGAATTGCGAGATTGGAGCCAACAGCCTTAATTCTTTCGCCTTCGATAATAATGACCTGGTTACTTGCTGCAGTTCCGGTCTCCGGATCGATCAGCCGGCCAGCTTTAATAACCGTTACAGAGGTGGATGGCGTTTGTGCTTTAGCCGATACGATGGGTATCAACGCCAACATCACACCCCACCAGAACATAACAATGCGCTTAGACATGTTTTGCCTCCTTGGTACACACGGCTCGTCGAAGGAAGCGACTCTTCGATCGAACTCGATTCATATCCAAAGTGTTAGCGGCTTGGCCGCGTTTCTTGAAAAGCAACCTTTGGTTTTCAGCCAATTATTCATTGAGGCTGCGCCTCTTGGCAGGTACTACGTCAAGAAGCTGAAAGATTTGACCGTGGCGACTCCCGCATAGCCATTGAAGACCGTGGCCGATCCAATTGTGATTTCAAGGGAGTGGCAAATCGACAGCCGGCTGCACACTGAGGGACGCCCCTACAACTCGTCTCGCCCTAAAGTAAAAATAGACTGGCAAGCCGAGCACAATCAGAAAGAGTCCAATCAACGATTCAACAGGACTGGTAACAACTGAATTGATGACCAACCAAACTGCAACCAGAATAAAAAGTATTGGTACCACCGGATAGCCCACCGTTTTGTAAGGACGTTCGGCATCTGGCATCGTCCGGCGTAACACGAAAACCGCACTCACAGTTATGCCAAAGAAGAGCCATAACGCGAAAATTGTGTACGTGGTTATCTGATCGAAAGTACCAGTGAGCGCCAGTACACAACCCCAGGCACTCTGAGCAATGATGGCCCACACCGGGGCTTTAGTTGTCGGACTGACTTCACCAAGTCGTTGAAAGAACAGCCCGGCTCGGGCCATCGCAAAGGGAATACGTGCTTGACCCATAATGCATCCGTTGAGAGCGCCCAAGGTCGAAACGACAAACGCGATAGAGATGAATGCTACGCCTGACTTACCAAGGAATGTCTCGGCTGCCTTTGCAGCAACTGGAGGCGCCGACGGGTGTGCGGTTGAGTTTGCTGTCAAAATCTCAGTCAATGGCAGTGCGTAAAAGTAAGCCAGGTTAGCCAGGAGATAGGTTGCGAGTATTGCAAGCATGCCGAAGATCAGACCGCGAGGAACGTTGCGCTGCGGATCGCGTACTTCGCCTGCGCAAACTGGCAGAAGATACCAACCGTTGTAAGCCCAAAGCGCAGCCATCATCGCTGCGCCGAACGCTGAGACCCCACCCAATTGAGATGTGTCCACAGCCGCGAGATTGGACCAACTCCCGACTCGTGCAAAAACAAATACACCAACTACGATCACTGCTATGCCCAACAATTTTACGGCGGTTAGAAAAGCCTGAACGCGCCCGCCAAGTGCTACACCAAAACAATTGATCACTGAGAAGAAGGCGATCGCACCAACCGCCACCAGCTGCGTCCAACCTAACTGCCAATGTATCTCTTGCCCAAGCAAATGAAATGTTCTCTCGACCCATGCGCCACCCATTGGAACCAGCGCGGAAAGGAAGATTGCGAAGCCAGCACTTAGGGCAGCAATTCCGCCGGCACCAGCAACAGTGAATTGCATCCACCCGAAGAGAAATGCCGGGGCTTCTCCGTAAGCCTTGCCGAGATAAACATACTCACCACCCGCGTGCGGAAACATTGCTCCAAGCTCAGCGTAGGCCAACGCACCAGCGAGCGATAGCAGTCCAGCTGCAAGCCAGGCAAGCATAACCAACGAGGGACGTCCCAACTGTTGAGTCATAATCGCAGTCTTGAGGAATACACCCGTCCCGATTACTGTGCCGATAACCAGGGCCGTTGCATCAGTCAGTGTTAGGCCGCGGTGTAGTGATGTTTTGTTATCAGCCATAGAGACCTTTCAACTTAGATTTTCCAAGCCGATTTGTGAGTCCCCTTGCACGTGCGAGTCGTCATCAAGACACCCAACCCACTCAGTTATATTTTAGTCTTAGGCGTCACACCAACACGTTGCTCGAGCGAAGCAAATCTTGGATCTGAACGCAGAGGATCCATCCTTGGATCCACTTTCAACCAACCCAAATGTTCACTACGCGCCGCAATCGCCTTCTCTAACCACTCGAAGGCAGGATCCTTATCGCCGAGGCCCGCGTAAATCATCGCGATGCTGTGCGGAGAGACATAACGTTGCTTTGACCATTCCTTCAGTTGCGCAATACAAGCGAGTGCCTCGTTTTTCTTTCCGGATAACGCATACGCCTGGCCCAAAGCTCCAACGACATAATGGTTGTCATCTATTTGTCTCGCTGTGTTCAACTCTGCTATGGCCTCGGAAAACTTGCCCTGTCTGACTAACACCCAGCTCAGAAAAGTCCGCACTATCCATTTGCTGGGCTCCAGTTCCAACGTTGATCGCATTTCTGTCGCAGCCTCGTCGTAGCGACGCGCCAAATAGAGTGCGAGACCGAGGAAAAGATGACTTTGGCTTGAGAGAGGATCAAGCTGTATTGCCTGCTTCAGTTCCGCAATGGCTTCTGGTGATCGCCCCATGATGGCTAGATACCAGCCATATTGAGCATGCGCGGTGGGATAATCGGGGTTAAGTTCAATCGCCCGGTTGAATTCCTGTTCCGCGTTCGACCAGTCCCAATCATAAGCCGTCAGCGTTATTGCTAACGCAGTGTGAGCTTCGGCCAGACCATCGTCTAGCGCCAGTGCTCTTTGAGCTGCCTGTTTCGCTTTGGGCATAACGTCCTGCGGAGCCACGTGAATGTCGCTATCTTCCCAGTATCCGTTAGCGAGTCCAGCCCAGGCGAGTGCGTAGTTTGGATCCATCTCAATCGCCTGATTGAAATACTCGATACTCTTTTTCAGCCCGTTTTCGGTGGCTTTGGCCGAGTAGAAGCGGCCCTTGAGGTAGGCTTGGTACGCCTCTGTGTCATCGGTGTACCGTCGAGTCAATTGCTTCTGCGCTTCGCCTGACAGTTTTATCCGTAACTGTTCAGAAATGCGCGTAGCAACTTCTTCCTGGACCAGAAGGAGGTCCGAGAGCTTGCGATTATATTGTTCACCCCAAATCTGGTTACCCGTTCCAGCATCAACAAACTCCAAGCTCAGTGTCAATTGATCCCCTCGCTGCACAACACGTCCATTCAGAATCGCCTCAACTGACAACTCCGAGCCTACCTGTTGCGGCTCGACGGCTCTCCCTTTGTAGCGAACCACGGAACTTAGCGACTTAACTGAGACATTGGGCAATCGCGATAGGCTATTGATGAGCGATTCAGTCATGCCATCTGACAAGTACTCAACCTCGCTGTTGCCGCTGGCGTTGACAAAGGGCATGACTGCGATGGACTTGATGGTCCGTCTGTTGTGACGCCCGAAGTAAACGTAGGCGCCGGAGGCTAAAGTCACGATTACTGCGGCGGCAACTATGATCGTTAGATTTCTTTTGGTGAAGATCGTCGGTCTCGAAGTACTCCTCTGGCTAACGGGGGAGCGCGCCGATTCGATCACTGTTTTGGCCCGGGCTTGTTCCTCCGTTTCCCTCGCGACCTGAGATTTTGGCGGTACTGATCGTTCGAGTTTTCTCTCAAACTCCCACTCCTGCTTCAGACTCTTCAAGTCAAGCAGCATGTCTTTGATCGTCTGATAGCGCTCGTCTCTGTCCTTACGCAATGCTTTCGAGACAATGCGTTCCAATTCGGTCGGCACATCGCGCGCGAAGCGAGCGATAGGTGATGGTTCTTTGTCACTTAGAATCGCCGCCATTGCTTCGTTTGTGTTCGAGCCTCCAAAGGGCAGGTGACCCGTAACCATCTCATAAACCAAGACACCAAGGCTGAAGACATCTGTTCGCGCGTCCACTTGAAGCCCGCGCGCCTGCTCGGGCGACATGTAAATCGCGGTGCCCATCACCACGCCTGGTTCTGTGTTGGCAGCAGCACGTGTGGGCGCCTCCGGGTCTATCGAAGCGCTTGGCAGTTGCTCAGTTAGTTTTGCCAGTCCAAAATCCAGCACCTTCACGATGCCGTCCTGCCGGACCATGACGTTTTCTGGTTTGAGATCGCGATGAACTATGCCAGCAGCGTGTGCTGCGGAGAGCGCGCTAGCGATTTGCACTGCGACATCGAGCACTTCCCCCAGCTTCATCGGCAAGATTTTGATTTGCTCGCGTAGCGTCTCGCCATCGATAAACTCGGTTGCTATGAAGTCGATTGAGTTGCTTTCATCAATCTCATGGATGGTGATTATGTTGGGATGGTTAAGCGCGGAAGCAGTCTTTGCTTCCTGAACAAAGCGACGCATCCTTGTCTCGTCAGCGGCTACATCAGCAGGGAGAATCTTCAGCGCCACTTTGCGATCGAGTTTCGTGTCGTGTGCCAGGTACACCTCCCCCATCCCGCCGGCACCGATTTTCGAAACGATGCGGTAATGCGACAGAGTCGTGTGGGCTGACAGATCCGGGTTCATCTATCTCTCATTACAACACAGATTCGGCGCCGCCCTGCTGTAGCCCGACTGTCAAGGAGAGCTCGGATGAAAGGTTGAGAGAGCTTGTAATGGCATCGAGCCGTCTTTGACAGTGGGCTACAGCACGGCGCCTCGAAAAAGATTTGCTGAATAGACCTAGTGACGCCGTCATTCAGGACTTTCGTGAAGGCGTCGTTGAACACTTTAGCTCACTTCAAGCCATACTTGAATAACCACGTAAGACAGCAACTTCTAACTGTTTCGACCTCGGATAGTCTTCTATGTTCACTTGCCGGGGCAGTTATTGTTGGAACCTACCTACTAAGTTTTTCCGTCAGTTAGAGCTGCTGTAATTAATCCGTCGGGCACTTTCCAGTACTCGTGCCACTGATGGTTCCCATGATTGCATTCGTGATCGAGCGCGTCGAACATGTTCGTGAAGCCAACTTTTTTCAACATGGTGTTGATTTTTTCGTCTTTGGATTGGCGGTAGAACGAGTCGTAGGAGATGTTCGGTATGAGCTCTCTTTACTACTCCGGAAAACCAACTTTCTTCAGCAACGTCTGAAACCGCGGGTCTTCCCGCAAAGGATCGAGGCGCGGGTCGACCTTGAGGAATGTCAGTTCGGTATTGTCCTCCTCAAATGCTTTTTCCAGCCAACCCAATGCTTGCTCTTTGTCGCCTTGTCCCACATAGATCGCCGCAAGACCATACGATGAGACGTAGCGTTGCTGCGATAACCGTCCCAGCTCTTCTAATAACTTTTGCGCCTCAACTTTGTTTCCTGACACCGCGTAAGCATGGCCGAGCGATATGAGCGGCTGCGGCGCGCGGTTCGAGCTGTTCACCGCTAGCTGAAATTCATTAATTGCATGGCTGTACTTCATCTTTTGTACATATGGCAGGCCCAGCCTTTGATGTGTGAGTGGAAAAGACGCGTCAAGCTCAAGTGTCTTCTTCCCTGCTTCGATCGCTTCGTCGTAGCGACGGCAAAGGTACAAAACGTAAACAACGCTGGCGTTGACTGGAAGCGAAAGCGGATCCAATTCCTGAGCACGCCTGATCTCTTTCACTGCCTCGTCGCGCCGACCTAGACCGGCTAAACAAACAGCGTAGTAGAAGTGCGCGATCGGATTGTGAGGATTCAATTCGATGCTGCGCCGATAGTCGTTTTCAGCTCCCACCCAATCACGTTCTTTCCACTTGATGTGGGCCAATGCTGCGTAAACCTCACCAACCGACGTGTCTATTTCCAACGCCTTCTCTGCGGCGGCCCTCGCTTTGGTCAAAGACTCAATTGGCGAGAGGGCCTCAGTAACGGCGTCTGGAACTCCCAACACCATGTAGGCATCTGCCAGTCCTGCGTAGCCAAGTGCGTAATTGGCATCGAGCGCGATCGCCTGATTGAAGTACTCGATGGCCTTTAGCAAACTCTGCGACGTACGCTGATTCACAAAGAAGCGCCCCTTCAAGTAAAGCTGATACGCCTCGGTATTATCCGTATACCGCTTCACTATTGTCTGTTCGGTCCCAAGTAACTTCAACTTCAACGCATCGACAATCGCCAACGAGATTTTGTCCTGAATGTCGAAAATGTCCTTAAGCTCGTGATCGTATTTCTCGGACCATAGATGGTAACCATCAGCCGCGTTGACGAGTTGGACGCTGATACGCACGCGATTACCAGACTTTCGCACGCTACCTTCGAGCACAGTCGATACATTCAGTTTGGTTCCGATTTCGCGGACATCAGTCTCTTTACCTTTGAAAGAGAATGCAGAAGTGCGTGCAGCGACGCGCAAAGATTCGATCTTCGAGAGGGCGTTGAGCAGCTCTTCAGCCAACCCATCGCAGAAGTATTCGTTATCTTGATCGTTGCTGATGTTGACGAAAGGTAAGACGGCGATTGAGGCTCGTGTCTCACTCGCAACGTTCACACTTTCCGCTTCGCCGGCAATTTCGAGACCGGCTTTTCGCAAGCCCTCGATCAAGTGCTCACGAAGTTCAGGGTCAAACCACTTCTTTAGATCTTTGCTTACGGTCGCTCCGAAGTCAGGCTTCAGGTTGAGCAAATCGCTTATAGCTTTTCTCGCGGCTTCATCGTCTCCGAGCTGTGCAGCGGCGGCGGCAATACCGGCATGCATACCCCAGTGCCCGGGCAAATTTGCTTTGAGGACCGAGCTCAACGCGCCGTGATAGTCGCGGTGTTGATATGCATAAAAATAGTCTGCATACCAGAACCAACCAGGATGATTAGGGTTGATCTCTTTTGCGCGAGCGGCGAGTGCGAGTCCACGCTCGTAGTCGCCCACATAAGTGAACAACTCACCAACAAACGCGAGTGCGTTAGCATCCATGGGATTGAGCGCAACCGATCGTTCGGCCTCATTCCGAAAACTCTGAAGATCCTTTTGGAAGAAGCGCGCCTGGGCCAGACTGAAATGGGCCAGGTGATTTGATGGCCCCGCCTCAACGGAGCGTTGAGCCGCCAATGCCCCGGAGTTTAGTGCATCGGCACGGAGATTGAATCCTTGTCCGTAGTCCTGAACGAATAACAAAGCCAACATGGCCCAGGCATCCGCATTAGACGGAGCTTTCTTCACGGCAATCTCAAGGCAAGATCGCGCGGCGACGAGTTCTTCTCCAGTGACTCGATCAAAGTAGCGGAAACTTCGCAGTACAGCTTCGTAAGGACTTAACTCATCTGGATTCTTGCTGCAAACAACTTCACTCATGCTTCGAGGAAGCACACCATTTACGTCCGCTACCGTTGAAACAATCCTGGGTACAAGCTCATCCTGTAATGCGAATACTTCCTCAGCTCGAAATTGACGATCGTATGTTTCCGCCCACAGATGAGCACCAGAGTTTGCATCTATAAGTTGCACCGATATACGCAACGACGAACCAGCAACACGCAGACTTCCTTCCATCACATAACGCGCGCCGAGTGTCTTACCTACTGTTCGTACGTCATCTGTTTCTTCTGCGTATCGAAGTGTCGAGCTACGCGAGATTACCCGCAGGTAAGAAAAGCGAGACAATCCTGTAACTATCTCTTCTGACAATCCTTCAGCGAGAGTTGCGACTTCAGGGTTTGAGCCAGTGAACTTGAAAGGAAGAACAGCGATCCAGAATCCCTCATCGGCTCGAGTCTCATCCGACGCGTAGACAGAGGGCGAGACGTCTGCCAGACGATCTTCATCCACAATCTCCAGCCCTGCTTTGCGTAGTCCTTCGAGCAACGGCTCAAGCAAACCGCTCACGAAGTGCCAACTCTCAATGTTCGAGCGCACATGCGTCGCAAATTCAGGATCGAGGGCCAACAGATCTTTGACCGCCGCTTCAGCTTCCATGCGCCGGCCGAGATGTCCGCAGGCCGACGCCATTACGAGGTAGGGCCAGAAGAGTCCGGGTACGTCCACACGGTTCGCGCACTCAAGGGCCTGCTCATACTCGCCCCTGTGGAAATGATCCCAGAGTGGAGCGAAGTGCATCCAGCCAGCGTGGTTAGGATTCAGTTCCATCGCGCGGCGCACGATCGCGGTGCCTCGCTCGAATTGGCCCGTGTGCACGATTTGCAATCCAAGGATACCGAGGGCGTCGGAGTTGAGGGGATTAAGGGCCATTCCTCGCTCGGCTGCTGGGCCAAACGCCGCGAGGTCCCTGCGGAAGAAGTGCACCTGGGCCAGCGCAACGAGGGCGAACTGGTTTGCCCGATCCAACTCGACCGCGCGCCGGCCCGCCGCCAGTGCCCGATCGAGAGAGGTTGCATCTCCCTGGAAACCAAACGCGTATTCGTCGACGTAGATTTGCGCCAGGCAGGCCCACAAGTCCGACTGTCCATCGTTCCGCTCCGCAACTCGCTGCAGCCTGCTCTTGAGCGCAGCGTGGGCTGAGGGCGTGATCTGCTCCCGGTAAGCAAAATACTGAAACTGCCATTCAACCGGTGCGAGATCCGAGTCATCCTTCTTCCGCATCGCCGCCCTCATCGAATGCACGAGCACACCGTAACTATCAGCTACCGTTGCGACGATGCGTCCAGCGATGTCGTCCTGCACTGCAAAAACTGTCGACGTCTGAAGGTCCTGGTTGTAGGTCTCGGACCAAAGCTGCGCTCCAGTCTCGGTGTCGACGAGTTGAGCGCTCACTCGAATGACGGAACCTCCCTTGCGGATGCTTCCTTCCAGCACGTAGCGCGTACCGAGTTTGGCGCTCAGAGCACGATCGTCCTCAGTATCCCCCTTCAGGCGAATCGACGAGGTGCTTGTGACCACGGACAGATACCGAAACCGCGAAAGGCCGGTCACAATTTCCTCAGATAACCCTTCGGCAAGTACCGAGACATCGGTATCGGCGTCGCGAACCTTGAATGGCAGTACAGCAATCCGAAAGCCTTCATCTCCGCGTGTAGCTTTTGTCTTGGGAGCAGCGACGCGAATAGGAAGCGTTTTGTTGCTGCCGTACTTCTCGATCTCCTGCAACCCTTGCGCAACTTCACCGGCGGTCGGGCGATCGCTCGCGTGCTTCTCCAGCATCCGCAAGATCAAATCATCAAGTGCGACGGGCAAGTGAGATTTCACACTCGTCAATGAAGCAGGCGTCTGCGAAGTGATCGCATGCAAGTAACCGATCATCGTTTCCGACTTGAATGGATGACTTCCCGTGGCGAGTTCATAAAGAACAATGCCAAGCGCAAACACATCCGAAGCGGAACCGGCAGTTTGTCCACTCGCTTGTTCAGGAGACATGTACGCAAGCGTGCCCATCACTGTGCCCGGTGTTGTTTGCTGCGCCAGTGTCATTGCTTCCGGATCGCTCGATGACGTCGGAAGTAAACGCGCCAATCCGAAATCCAACATCTTCACGTAGCCATCGTCACGGACCATGATGTTGTCAGGCTTGATGTCGCGATGTGTGATTCCGGCCAGGTGAGCGGCGCTCAGTGCTTTCGCCATTTGAGCACCCAGAGTGAATAGAGTTTCGAGCGAATTGTCTTTTGCAATGACTGAACGCAACGTTCGACCGGCAACATACTCCATGACGATGAAGCGGCCGGTCTCACACTCACCGATATCGTGTACGGCGATGATGTTTGGATGATTGAGGGCCGATGCCGCTTTGGCTTCCAGTGTGAAGCGCCGAACGCGTTCAGAGTCTTCCGTGAACTCAGCGGGTAGAAGTTTTAGGGCGACCTTACGACCCAGCCGAGTATCTTCCGCCAACCACACTTCACCCATACCACCAGCACCGAGTTTAGAGACGATGCGGTAGTGTGAGATTAGCGAATTGGTTGATAGGGCTTGACTCATGTCTCTCTTGCTTCAAACGTTTATTCCGTGTCCCACAGTTTGCTGACGATAAACCATCGATCCCCTTCCTTTAATAAGTGGAAGTAATCAATCACCGCACCCTCGTGTGTTTCGCGAACTTTTGCCGACGCTACCCGGCCGGTGATCTCTAATGACAAGACTGCGCAATCGAAAGCCTCTCCGGTTGTAACCGGCGCGGGATTTGAGTTGACCCAGTCATACAATCCCTCGATGGGTGCCGCGATCATCTCATCGCCCAGGTAACCGCAGAGTATCGCTTGCTGATGAAAACCTTGTCTCATTACTTCAACGTTGCCCGTCCTCATTCCTTCAGTGTAGTAGTTTATCGCTTCGCGAATGCCATTCTCGTCAGCTGAAGTGTTCATTTATTCTCCTGATCTGATGAAGGTTCTTTTGAAGGTAGTTTCATTCTCTCCAACAGAACTTTGACTCTTGGATCCCTGCCCAAACTGTTTAAGGAATCCCCCTTGGCAGCGCTGGTAATTTCGCTTTCGAGAAACACCAACTCGCCATTTCTTTCCTCGAATGCCGTTTTGAGCCACTGAATTGTCTTTTCCGGCTCGCCCAGACGGCTGTAGACGCGAACCAGACAGATTGCTGGTACATAACTTTGCCGACGCATGTCGAGCAATTGGTCAAGGATCGTCTCAGCGGTCTCCTTCTTTCCTGCCAATGCATAAGCGGCACCTAAATCAGCCAACACGATTGGGTGAGCTCCGAGCGAAACCGCCTTTGTCAATTGGTCGATGGCTTCTTCATAGTCTCCGTTTTCCAAACATGTCGCACCTTTCAGCCAGTAGGCACCGAAGAAGTCCGGCTCTATTTCCGTCATCTTGCGTGCTTGATCGAAGGCTTCGCTTGTAAGACCGGCAGAGAAATAGGTCCAACCCACATTCATATTAATAAGGAGTGAAAGCGGATCGACTTCGAGTGCGCGCCTCGCAAGTGCCATCGCTTCGTCAAAACGAGGTACAAAGCCGAGGAATATCGCGTAATAAGAAAGTGCTTCGGCGTCTTTTGGGTTCAATAGAATCGCTTGTTTGAATTCCTGTTCAGCTTTCTCCCATTCCCAGTCATGAAAAAAGTTGACCAGTGCGAGCGACAGATGCGCACCCGACAAGTTTCCATCAAGCTCGATCGCTTTGGTAGCGGCGCTTCTGAATGAAGGAATAGTCTCGTCGGCGGGAGACAATCCGAAAAACCAGAGACACCCGAGGGCCGCAGCTTTTCCGGCGTGCGCCGGAGCATGACAGGGCTGTTTCTCAAGAACCTTCTCGAAGAACTCGACAGCACGAGTCCACCCTGCGGCTGTGTATTTATAGGAGTAGTAACGACCTTTTAAGAAAAGTTCATGGACCTCGGCGTCATCCGTGTATCGCTTAACGACCGCTTCTTTCGCATCGCCAAAGAGTTTCAATTTCAACGCGTCAACAACCGCAAGAGCAATCTCGTCCTGAACGTTGAAGATGTCATCGAGGACTCGATCGTATCGCTCCGACCACAGTTGGTAACCGTTAACAGTATCAATGAGTTGGGCTGTGATTCTGAGTCGATCACCTGAGCGTCGCAACGTTCCCTCAAGGATGCTGGTCACATTGAGTTTTGCGCCAACCGATCGCAGATCTTCGTTTCGACCCTTGAACGAAAATGAAGAACTTCGTCCGGCAACTCGTAGGTCCTTTATTTGTGCGAGTGCGTTGAGTATTTCCTCGGTGATCCCGTCGGCAAAGAACTCCTGCTCGGGATCGACGGAGAGGTTTTTAAACGGCAACACAGCGATGCTCTTCAATAGAGTTTCGAGTGAATTCGTTCGTGAAGTCTGTGGACTGAAACGCGAAATGGACGACTTGTCATCGGGGATTCCCAGGCCTGCGTTGCGAAGACCTTCAATCACATGCTCCACGAATTCTGGTTGGAGCCACTTCCCTAATTCAACGCGGCCTGTGTTCGCAAAGTCAGGCTTCAGTGCCAGCAGCTCTTCCAACGCTTTTCTTGCTGCTTCATGTTCTCCGAGTTGCCCATAAACCGCTGCCCTATTTACGTGATGATAGAAAAGCCCCGGCATATTGAACTCAAGAGTGATTTTCAACGCGGCTTTGTAATCACGCTTTCGATATGCGTTATAGAAAGCAGCGTTCCAGTACCATCCGGGATGATGTGGGTTTAGTTGTGTCGCCCGCTCCGCAACTGCGCATCCGTAATCCCAGTCGCCAGTGAACGCTATAAGAATTCCCATGAAAGCGTTTGTCGCGCCGTCCATAGGATTCAGAGCGATCGCGCGTTCTGCGGCATTGCGAAAGCTATCGAACTCTTTTCGAAAGAACAGCGCCTGCGAAAGAGCCTCGTACGCAAAAGGATTTGTTGGTGAGATTTCCACGGCGCGTTGCGCGGCATTGAGTGCGCGACCGAGTGAATCAGGCAGCTGGTTAAACCCAAACTTATGCTCGTCGCAATACATGATCGACAGCATCGCCCAACAATTAGCACTACCCGGCGTCGTTTTCAACGCACGCTCCAACGACGCTCGAATCGTCGCATGCTCACTAGCAGAAACGCCTTCGTAGTAACGGAAACCGCGTAGCAGCGTTTCATATGCCGTTAACTGGTCGGGGTCTTGAGCTCGGACAACTTCGCTCATACTGTGTGGCAGCACGCCGTGTTGATCGGCCACTGTCGATACGATGCGAGGGACCAAATCATCCTGTAGCGCGAAGATTTCTTCCGGCTTAAAAGGTCGGTCGTAAGTCTCGGCCCAGAGCTGCGCACCCGTGCCTGCATCAGCAAGTTGGACCGTTACACGAATCACTGATCCTGCTTGGCGCACATTTCCTTCCATCACGTAACGAGCACCTAGTGTTTTACCGACTGTACGCACGTCGGAGGTCTGGCTGGCATATCGCAAAGTGGAACTGCGTGCGATCACGCGCAAGTATGAAAACCGATTGAGACCGGTGACGATTTCGTCGGACAGCCCTTCCGCCAACGTCGAAAGCTCGGCGTTAGTGCCGGTTGCTTTAAAGGGAAGAACTGCGACCCAGAATCCTTCATCCGCTCGCTTTTCACCGGACAAGTGATGAGCAGCTGAGACGTCTGCCGAACGTTCTTCCTCTGCAATCTCCAGCCCCGCCTTGCGCAGCCCGTCAAGCAGGTGCTCAGTGAGTTCAGGATCAAGCCACTTGCCAAATTCCTCTCGCGCAGTCGCGCCGAAGCTCGGCAACAGCGCGTGCAGTTCCCGCAACGCCGCGCTCGCGCGCTGCTGTTCGCCGAGTTGCCCATAGACGGCAGCCAGGTACACGTGCGGCCAATGGTAGGCGGGCATGTTGACCTTCAGGGCGCTTGCCAGTGCGCCGTGATAGTCATGCTTGCGGTAGGCATCGCAAAAGGCGACATAGTGATACCAGCCACCATGATGTGGGTTCAGCTGCATCGCTCGTTCGACTATCTCGAGGCCGTATTCCCAGTCACCGGAGTAAGCGATCATGTTTCCGAGTATTGCCGCCGTGGAAGAATCCATTCGATTCAAGGCGAGGGCCCGCTCTGCGGCTGGGAGGAAAGCGAGGTAGTCTTTTTTGAAGAACAATGACGTAGCCAATGCGCAGTGGGCAAAGTGGCTGGTCGGCGCAGCTGCGACTGCCCGTTGCGCGGCAGCACGAGCGCGACCTATTGGATCGGGTCTGAGGTTGTAACCGAACGCGTACTCGTGCCAGTAGACCATCGCAAGTTCGGCGAGGCAGTCACTGTGGTCGGGAGCGACCGTGACCGCAGCTTCAAGTATGTCGCGGACTTCCGCGTGCTCCTCCGGGGTCATGCGCTCCCAGTAACCGAAGGCGCGAAGCATAGCCTCATGTGGAGAGTAGTCGCCCGTCTTCCTGCCTCGAAGTGACTCGCTCATGCTATGGACCAGTGCACCGTACTGATCCGCGACGGTCGAGACAATTCGCGGAACCAGATCGTCCTGCAACTCGAAAACCGTTTCCGGACTAAACTCACGTTCATAATTCTCAGCCCACAGATGAGCTCCAGTAGTTGTATCCACCAGTTGAACCGCGAGACGCAGCTTCGTCCCTGACTGTCGCAGGCTGCCTTCCATCGCGTAGCGTGCGCTCGTCTTCACCGCACTCGAATTAACGCCAGTGTCAAAGCTTGAATTGCGTGCTATGACGCGCAGGTAGGAGAAGCGCGAGAGTCCAGTGACGATCTCTTCAGACAATCCTTCAGCCAGGGTTGCGACTTCGGTGTTTGAACCAGTGAACTTAAACGGAAGCACAGCGACCCAAAAGCCTTCATCCGCTCGAGTCACGCTCGACGTACCTGATGGAGTTGGCGACGTTGACGCGTGCTCTTCGTCACTAATCTCCAGTCCCGCTTTGTGGAGCCCTTCGATCAGATGTTCGACGAGTTCTGCATCCCAAGTCTTTTTGAGTTCCGCGCGAGCAGTGACCGCGAAGTCGGGTCTCAAAGCAACCAGCTCACGAACTGCGTCGCGACCCGCAGTGGTTTCGCCAAGCTGGCCGTAGGCGGCGGCAAGTGCGACAAACCCAAGCGAGAGTCCTGGCATGTTGATCTTGAGAGCAAGGGATAACGCGTCACTGTATTCGCCTTTGCGATAAGCATTCAGAAAAGGAGCGTACCAGTACCAGCCAGGGTGACTCGGATTCAACTGCATCGCCCCGGTGATCAAGGTACAGCCGCGTTCCCAGTCACCTCCAAAGGCTATGGTTTGGCCCATGTAAGCGGAGTTCGATGCGTCCATTGGATTGAGTGAGATCGCCTGTTCAGCTGCAGTCCGACTTGCCTGGAATTCCTTGCGGAAGTAGAGAGCCCACGCAAGTGCTTGATAGGAGCGGTGATTAGAAGTATCGGCGTCCACTGCTCGACGCGCAGCTTGTTGTGCACGTTCAAGAGAATCCGGCTGCGGATTGAAGCCATGAATGTATTCGTCCGTCAGAAGGATCGATAGCATGGCCCAACAATTGGCATCACCTGGTGCTTGCTCTACTGCACGTTCCAACGCCGCTTTTGCTGCCCCGTGTTCTTCAATGGAGACTCGTTCGACGTAACTGAAGCTGCGCAGCAAGGCCTCGTACGGCGTCAACTCATTCGGTTCCTTGCTTCTTACAGCCTGGCTCATCGAGCGCGGCAACACTCCGTAAGCATCGGCAACAGTTGAGACGATGCGCGGAACGAGGTCATCTTGAACCGAGAAGATCTCCTCGGAGCGAAATGGTCGATCGTATGTCTTTGCCCAGAGATGTGCACCGGTAGTTGCGTCAACAAGTTGCACTGACAAGCGCAACAACGAACCAGCGAGACGCAGACTGCCTTCCATCACATAGCGAGCGCCAAGCGTCCTGCCAATTGTGCGGATATCGGAAGATTCGGTTGCGAATTGCAACGTCGAGCTACGCGAGATCACCCGTAGGTAGGAAAAGCGAGACAGACCCGTAACGATCTCTTCAGTGAGTCCATCAGCAAGAGTTGCGACTTCGGCGTTTGAACCAGTGAACTTGAATGGCAGAACTGCAACCCAGAACCCCTCACTGGATCTGGTCTCGGTTGAAGCCGGACCTGAGAGTGATGGAGCAGCTTGCTCATCAATGTTAAGCCCTGCTTTTCGAAGTCCGTCTATGAGTTTCTCGACTAGTTCCGGTTGATACCACTTATCAAGCTGTGCCCTTGTCACTGTTGTGTCAGGTGTCAGTGAAAGAAGAGCTTGCACGGTTCTGTCTGCAGCTTCGTGTTCTCCCAATTGACCGTAAACAGCAGCAAGCATGACCTGACATAAGTCGACCGTTGGTTGGTCAATCTTGAGCGCAAAGGCTCGTGCACTGGGATAGTCGCCGTTGCGATAGGCGTTGTAGAAGGGCACGGCCCAGTACCAACCGGGATGATTAGGATTAAGTTGCCGGGCTCGTTCTGCAACCTTACAGCCGTAATCCCAGTCACCAGAAAAAGCAATCAGGTGACTCAGGTACTCCATCGTTGAGCCGTCCATCGAGTTGAGTGCGATAGCTCGTTCCGCAGCGTGACGAAACCTGTCGAATTCTTTTCTGAAGAAAAGGGCCTGGGCCAGCGCGAGGTGAGCGAAATGATTGGATGGAGCTGCATCAACCGCTCGTCGCGCTGCCTGGAGTGAACGTCCCATTGCATCAGGTTGTTCGTTGAACCCAAATCGGAATTCCTCGCCGTACATCATCGACAGCATTGCCCAACCGTCAGCATTTCCTGGTGCTTGTTCGACAGCCCTTTCTAATGCAGAGCGAGAGGCCGCGTGTTCTTCCGGGGTGACCCGTTCGTAGTATCCGAAGCTCCGGAGCACTGCTTCGTATGGCGTCAATTGGTCTAAAGGTTTGAGGCGCACTGCCTCACTCATGCTATGTGTTAGGACACCGTACCAATCGGCAACTGTGGAAACGATGCGAGGTACAAGTTCATCCTGAAGTGCGAAGATCTTTTCACCATCGACAGTACGGTCATATGTCTCCGCCCAGAGATGGGCACCCGTACTCGCGTCCACGAGCTGAGTGACAAGACGCAAAATCGAACCTGCCTGTCGGAGACTTCCTTCCATCACATACCGTGCGCCAAGTTGTTTTCCGATCGAGCGCACATCGGCATTCTCACTCGTAAAGCGCAGCGTGGACCCGCGAGCTATCACGCGTAAACATGAGAACCGCGATAGGCCTGTAATGATGTCTTCAGAAAGTCCTTCAGCGAGTGCTTCAAGATCCGCGTTGCTGCCACGATACTTAAACGGCAGGACGGCAACCCAGAATCCTTCCTCCGCGGACGTAACTTTTGGTTTGTCCCCAACGATGCGAATGGGAAGCGTATTGCCGCTTCCGTACTTCTCTATTTCATTCAAAGCTTGCACAACTTCTTTGGCAGTCGGCCGGCTGTCCACGTCCTTCTCCAGCATGCGCAAGATCAAATCATCAAGGGCTGGCGGCAGATGAGACTTCAGACTCGTCATCGACGGCGGAGTCTGCGAAGTGATCGCATGCAAGTAACCGATCATCGTTTCAGACTTGAATGGATGACTACCTGTTGCTAGTTCATACAAAACAATACCCAGCGCAAACACATCTGAAGCAGATCCGACTGTCTGTCCACTTGCTTGTTCAGGCGACATGTATGCGAGTGTGCCCATCACTGTGCCCGGTGTTGTTTGCTGCGCCAGTGTCATTGCCTCAGGATCACTCGAAGTGGTCGGGAGCAAACGTGCCAGACCAAAGTCCAACATCTTCACGTAGCCATCATCACGCACCATGATGTTGTCAGGCTTGATGTCGCGGTGTGTGATACCCGCAGCGTGTGCTGTGCTCAAGGCCTTCACCATCTGAGCTCCCAGGGCGAAGAATGTTTCGAGCGAATTGTCTTTTGCGATGACAGAACGCAATGTTCGACCGTCAACAAACTCCATGACTATGAAGCGACCAGTCTCACACTCGCCTATGTCGTAAACCGAGATGATGTTTGGATGATTGAGCGCCGATGCCGCTTTGGCTTCCAGTGTGAAGCGCCGAACGCGTTCAGAGTCTTCCGTGAACTCAGCGGGTAGAAGTTTTAGGGCGACCTTACGACCTAGCCTTGTGTCTTCCGCCAGCCATACTTCTCCCATACCACCAGCACCGAGTTTTGAGACGATGCGGTAGTGGGTAATGATTGAATTGGCTGATAAGGCCTGACTCATGTCCTTTGCTTCTCTGTGTAACAAACCAACAACTTATTGTTTTCCTGACAAGATTTTTACACCGAAGGTGTTGGATTCTGTTTACTGTCGTCCGTTTTGGTTGCGGCCTAAGCCGCGCTATGATTCAGAGAAGGCAACATTGTTCCAATGGATCACAATCCGACACGCTTCACGAGATCATTGAACCGCGGATCCGAGCGAAGGTTGTCAAGCGCCGGGTCAACTTTCAGAAAGGTTATTTCCCAGCCTCCATCCTGAAGGCTGCGTTCCAGCCATTGAAATGCCTGGTCCTTGTCGCCGAGGGCGGCATAGGCGAATCCAAAACCATAAGCGGGCACGTAGCGTTGTTTGTCAAGTTCCTGCATCTGAGCCACTACTTTCAGCGCCTCATCTCTCTTGCCAGACAAAACGTACGCACGCGCGAGGTACGACAGCACAGCCGGATCGTCGTTTAACCCTCTGGCCTTCTCGCATTCGGCAACAGCTTCACCATACTCTCCCTTAAAACTATAACTTTGACAGAGCACCATGCGTGCAAGGTACCAGTTCGGATCCATTTCGATTATTTTGCGAAGTTGAGCAATAGCCTGGTCGTTTTGCCGCGCGTAGCCATAGATAGCGCCTAACTCCAGGTTGGCAATCAACGACAAGGGATCAAGTTCGACTGCTCGTCGGCCTTCAGTGATGGCCTGGTCGAAACGCCCGGTCGTGATCAAATTCGCGCCTCCATACCATTGATGGGCAGTTGCATAGTTCGGATTCAACTCGATTGCTCGTTGATACTCTCGATCGGATTCCGCGGTGTTTCGTTCGTAGGAAAAGAGCGCCTGGCCTAACGCTGTATGAGCTTCGGCGAGTGTGTCATCCAGTGCCAGGGCTTTTCTGGCAGCGGCTTTGCCTTTCGGCATCGACTCCGCAGGTTTCCCAACGGAATACTGAGGGTACAAAACGTAGGCCAAAGCCATTCCCGCGTAAGCCTGTGCGTAGTTCGGGTCCTTCGCGATTGCCTGATTAAAGTAATCGACTGATGTCTTGAGCGCTTCGGCGGTGCGTTTGTTCCAGTAGTACAGGCCTTTTAAGTAAAGCTGATATGCCTCCGGGTTGGCGGTATATGTTTTCGCGACCTTCTGTTCTTCGGTGCCTGAAAGTTTGTTCCGTAGTTTGGCTGAAACATTACGAGCAACCTCGCTCTGCAAGGAAACAATGTCGGACTCTTTCCGATTGTATTGTTCGCTCCAAATCACATTTTCGGTTTGCGTATCAACCAGCTCGAGTGTCAGAGTCAATTGATCGCCCCGTTGTGCGATTCTTCCGTTCAAGATTGCCTGTACGTTCAACTCCTTGCCGATGCTCTCCGGATTCGTCTCCTTGCCCTTATAACGAAAGACTGATGAGCGCGCCTTCACACTCAGATTAGGCAACTGCGACAAGCTGCTGATAAGCGTGTCCGTCATGCCGTCTGACAAATATTCGAGTTCAGCTTTGCCGCCTTCGTTAACAAACGGCATGACGGCTATCGATTTGATGGTGTCATTGGAGGTGCGACCACGAAGGTAGAGAACTGGGATCGCAATTCCAGCCGTCAGCAACACCAGCGCGATGATCGCCACTGTAAGTTTGTGTTGCTTGAGTCCAGAGACAACATACTCCGCGCTCGAGGCGCGAGTTTGAAGCGAAGAAGAGCCGCTGGTTGTTGAGGCGACGCTCCCGCTTTGTACTGTACCGGCTTCCAATGTACTTCTTGGCGGTGGTGGTACTGTCGTATCAATGCCAGCGTCTGGTAGATCGCGGCGAAGTTCCTTCAACTCGATCGCGACATCCTTGATTGACTGATAACGATCATCTGGGTCTTTCGCGAGACATCGACGAACGATGCGTTGTAACTCAAGCGGAGCAGAAGGATTTAGATCTGTGATGAGCGGAGCGGGCTCATACACGACCATGTGTAAAGACTTAATTATTGATTCACCTTCAAAAGCTTTCTTCCCAGTACAGGCTTCGAACAAGATGCAGCCAAACGAGAAAACGTCTGAGCGCTGGTCGATGTCTTTGGTTTTGCCCTGGGCCTGTTCGGGTGACATGTAGCCAATCGTGCCCATTACGGTCCCTGGCGTTGAGTGTTGCGGCATCACGGCGGTTGCTATTTCACTCGAATCACTGTTCGGCACTGGTGCTTGCTCGACCAATTTCGCCAGGCCAAAGTCGAGGATCTTTGCATGCCCGTCCTGCGTGATCATTATGTTGTCAGGCTTGAGGTCACGATGGACGATTCCGACAGCGTGAGCTCGCGCTAAGCCCTCCGCAGCGTGCTGTAGAAACCGAAGCAGCCTTCTTAACTCAGTTCGTTCACGATGAATCTTCTCGCGTAACGTAGCTCCCTCGATAAACTCCATCGCGATAAAGTTTGTGCCTTCGCTCTCACCAATCTCGTAGATGTGAGCGATGTTGGGGTGATTGAGCGCAGCTGCGGCTTTCGCTTCGCGGACGAAGCGTTCCATGCGATCACGATTCGACGCAACCTCAGCGGGCAAGACCTTCAGGGCGACCTTACGATCGAGCTTTGTATCTTGAGCCAGATACACCTCGCCCATCCCACCTTCGCCTATCTTGGCGACGATTCGGTAATGAGACAGAATGGAGTTTTCGGTAAGCTCTTTATCCATAAACTCGACTTGTTTAGGGCAGACCTTCTTCTAGCCTAAACGTAAAAACCAGTTCGGAACGGTCACAAACACTTCAACGATCGACGAGAACAACGATCTGGCTCAGGTCTTCAAAAAATCCGCCGATAACAGAGACTTTTATTCGGAAAGATTCGCGCGTTTCAGTAGCTCTTTTGATTCGTGGGTCGGGTCGCAGGTTATCCAACGGTTATGCTGTACGGCCGGCAGCGGCTGCTATTTGGCGAGACGCGACAAGCTAAAGAGCCTCTTGCAAAAGTCTCGTCTCTGAGCTCAGCGCCAAGGGCGCGAAATATGAAAGCCAGGGGCAAACGACGAAGGAGCGTCGCCCCTGGTGGAGATAACAAACATTCTTGAAGCCCTGAAAGGGCGGAATAAAGCTCGTTTCGGAATTCGGCTTGTGATTTTCTAACGAAGTTATTTCGCCCTTTCAGGGCTGGGCCCGATTATGCCACTTACCCAGGGGCGACGCGCTCCGCTACGCTTCACGCTGGCCCCTGGCTTTCATATTTCGCGTCGTTGGCGCTGAGATACCTGTAACGACTTTTGCAAGAGGCTCTAAAGCTTATCGGACATCCTCACGTCAGCTTTTCGTATTCCTTCTTTGCTGCGAGCAGAACCGGAATATCCGGGTCTGCATTCTTCCATAACGCGAAGAAGTCCTGATAAGCCTTACGCGCTTTTAAGGTGTCACCTTGGAGAACGGCAGCGCGCGCCAGCCCGAGGTGTGCAAGCGGAAACAGTGGAGACATCGGAGCGTAGCCGCGGTGGTCCAGAATCTTTTGGAACTCAATTGCTGCTTCTGCTCCCTTTCCGAGTTTCAGATTAGCCAACCCACGTACATACTGCGGCCAAAACTCTCCCGCGGCTTCGTAACGGCTCGCAGCCTCCAGCTCTGTAACAGCATGGGCAGCGTTGTTTCGATCAAGTTCCAGCGCCGCTCGGATCGGGGGCAGCCAAATGCCATTGACTTGTGTGAACTGGGGAT
>JGI12627J18819_10000040_pt1 | contig 68238 bp, 54 predicted proteins | sample TexAe_OM1H0_M2_FD_18819 | JGI IMG/M metagenome (IMG submission 18819)
TTGGTTCGGGGATTTTCGCCGGGACTAAGTCGCTGAAAAGATGAAGAGAAGACCAGATCGAGCCACGCATTGTGTTTGGAAGCCGGGGTGCGCAGATCGAGTCGAAGTTTTCGGAGACCCGCAGTGGACCCCAGTTTGATGGTGATCGGCTTAAACCACCGGACAGCGCCGGTGGCAGTTCGCGAGCGCTTCTGGATGAGCGCGAGCCAAAGGCTGGAGGCGCTCCGCGAGTTGCTCCAGGCTGAAGGCATCGAAGAGGTGATTGTTCTGGCCACCTGCAACCGCACGGAGTTTCTGCTCTGGGCGAACGATCCCAGCCTGGCGGCAAATTCCGTCTTACGCTTGCTCTCGGCCGAATACGGACTCAAGCTTTGTGAATGGAGACACTTCTATCGCCTGCTGGATGAGAAGGCCCTGCTCCACATCTTTCAAGTCGCCTCGAGCCTCGACTCCATGGTGTTGGGCGAGCCCCAGATCGTGGCGCAGGTGAAAGCGGCCTGGCAGCAGGCGCAGAAAGTGGGCAGCACGGGACGATTCCTGGATGCAGTGCTACAAAAAGCGCTGACGGTTTCGAAGCGTGTGCGAAACGAGACGGCTATTGGCAACTCGGCGGTCTCGGTTCCATACGCTGCGGTGGAGCTGGCGCGGCAGTTGCTGGGCACCCTCGAAAACAAACGAGTGCTGGTGCTCGGGGCCGGCAAAATGAGCGAACTATCAGCTCGGTACCTCGTTCGTCAAGGTGCCAGTTCGATATGCGTGATGAATCGGACCTACGAACATGCAGTGGAATTGGCGAAGTGTCTTGGCGGAACCGCCGCACCTTTCGAAGACCGCTGGCAGCAGATGGCGGAGGCGGACATCGTGATCAGCTCCACATCCTGTCCGCATACGGTGTTGAATTGCGATGAAGCGCTCGCCATCGCCAGGAAACGCGGTAAACGCCCCCTGGTCCTGGTGGATGTCGCGCTGCCACGGGACATTGATCCATCGGTGCGGGAGATCGAAGGAATCGCGTTATATGATCTGGATGATCTGGAAAAGGTGGTGCAGCACAATGCCGGGGAGCGCGAAGCCGCGGCGCTCGAAGCACAAAAGATCGTGGAGGAGGAAGCGCGTGGTTTCCGGCGCAAGCTTCTGGCCGAGCACGTGGTGCCCACCATTGTTGCCCTACGGAGTCGTCTTGACGAGCTTTGCCGGCAAGAACTGGAGTCCTTCAAACAGGAGTGCGGGCCGTTTTCCAAAGATGAAGACGCGTTGTTGGGAGATGTGACAGGTCGCATTACTCGTAGAATTGCAGGAGCGCTGGCCCGCGAACTCAAGGAACTTCCGGAGAAGACGGAACAGGAGCAGATGACGGTTGCGGTGCAGCGCCTGTTTCATCTGGAAACGCCTGAAAAGGCGCTTGCCGGCACCAATATTTGAAGTTTTTGACGCCTATGCGACGCCACGGTTGGGCGGCCGATTTCAGATTGAATACTTCAGATCTCAGATTGAAGATTGCCACGCACCCGGAACCTTTCTACTTCGCAAGAGCCCCAGCAAATCTGAAATCTGCAATCTAAAATCTGAAATCTAAAATGTCACAGGGTGGCGCCCCTTGAAGGGGACTCGGTGAGTGACGCTGGCGTTCCCCGCACTTAGGTGCGGGGCTAATTTCTGGCGTCCCTGCGCGACTGCTACTTACGTACCCGGCTTGAATTCCGGCGCTGCGCGACTGCGAGTGTGCGCTCAGCGTGCGCTCGAGGAGTCGGATGAGGATTGTGCCGCGCCCTCTTCATCTTCGCCATGCATTAAGCCGAATTTCTTGAGCTTGTAACGTAAGGCGTCGCGGCTGATATCGAGCAGCTTGGCGGCCTGGGTCTGGTTGCCGGTAGACTGCCGCATCGCCAGTTCCACCATGGCTCGTTCCACTTCTTCGAGCGAGGTTCCGCCCTCCGGGATGTAGAGGCGGGGAAGCATACGCCCATTGGCGAGCGCTTGACCGTTCTCGGGCGCGGCGGTGCGCTCGAACAGAGTACGGCCACCGGCTTCCGCTACGGAAAAGGGCAAGTACACCGGGCGCAAATACTGCTCGTCTTCGAGAATCATGGCGCGCTCGATGGTGTTCTTTAGTTCCCGCACGTTGCCGGGCCAGCTATGGTTCAAGAGCAGCTTCCGGGTTTCGTCGGTAATGCCCCGGATCGACTTCCGGAACCTGCGGTTGTAGCGGTCGATAAACGAGTCGACCAGGGGAAGAATGTCTTCCTTGCGGTCGCGCAGCGGAGGAATGAAAATGGCGATGATCGCGAGTCGGTAATAGAGATCCTGCCGAAACTGGCTTTCGCGAACGGCTTTTTCCAGATCGCGATTGGAGGCGGCGATAACGCGCACATCGACCTGCATATCGCGAACACCGCCCACGCGGCGGATGACCTGATCTTCGAGGACACGCAGCAGCTTGGCTTGCAGGAGCGGCGACAGTTCGCCGATCTCGTCCAGGAAAAGCGTGCCGCCATCGGCCATTTCAAACAGGCCCTTCTTCATTTGCTTGGCGTCGGTGAACGCGCCTTTTTCGTGGCCGAACAGCTCGGCCTCCATAAGCGTTTCGGGGATAGCAGAGCAATTGATGGCGACGAACGCCTGGTCGGCACGCGCGCTCTCGTAGTGAATGGCTTTGGCGATCAGGTCCTTGCCCGTGCCGCTCTCGCCTTGAATCAGGATCGTGTTGGCTTCGCTGGCGGCCACCTTGCGAACGAAATTCATCAGCTCGGTCATCTTTCCGGAGACCCCGACCACATTGTGGTATCCGGTGCGGCGGTGGACTTCGCCGCGCAGCGATTGCACTTCGGTGCGCAGGCGAGTGGTCTCCAGCGCATTTTTGATGGTGACGTGCAATTCGTCGAAATCGAGCGGCTTGCCGACAAAATCATAGGCGCCCAGTTTGAGCGCGGCTTTCACGTCGTCCAGTTGCGGGTCGGCGGTGATCATGATCACGGCACGGGCGTCGCCGTTCTTTTTGAGTTGGTCCAGAACTTCCAGGCCGCTGATGTCGGGCATACGCACATCGAGCAGGACCAGGTCCGGGGATTCGTGTTGCGCGACCTTCAGACCGGGCTCTCCGGCCTCCGCCTCCATGACGTGATAGCCCCATTCCTCGCACTTCTGGCGCAGGGACCAGCGCACCAGCCGCTCGTCGTCGACAATCAGGATCTTCTCGGAAGGCATTCCGTATAGCTTACTACGATTGTTTTGGGGATTTTCCAGCGTGATTCTGTTGGAGTGTCATTTACACGGGAAATGGGGCGCGAAGCCTGAGAGGTGTCCAGCCCAGATAGCACAGAAGTACGAGTGAGCTGAAGAAATCAAGCTTCGCGTAATTGCCAACGACCGGGAGATAGGTCGTACCTGCCAATTCCGGTTGGCTAACTAGCTATTGGACTCCTTAATGTCCTCGTCCGCCTGCTTGGAGGCTTTCTTGGTCTCAGCCTTGCTGTCCGAGCTAGGGCGCAAACTCTGAATCGCCTTGCCCAGACTCATCGACTTGCTCCCGGTCCCGGCCGGGCACGCCGTGCTCGACTTGAGAGTTGTGCCCGTCATATCCGCCTGGAGACAGGAGAAGCTGATCCCCAGGTTCTGGCTAACGTGAGCCGCGGCGACGCATTGGCCAAGGTTCTTGAAGCCGTTGCAGGCCTGCTGCGCAGTCATCCCGGTCAGGTGCTGAATCTTGTCCGCCAATTGCGTGTTCCGGGTGAGGATATCGTTCATCGTTTGGCCATGAGAGGCGCTCGCATTACCAGCGGCATTCGGACCATGATCAGATGCTCCGTGGTTCATACTGGCGCCGCCACCCATGCCGCCGGAATGTCCGTGCTGGGCCAGCGCGGGTACACAGCAAACTGCAAAAGCCAGGGCGATTGCAAGAATTTGTAAGGACTTCATTGTGTTTGCTCCTCCTTCACGTGTGCCATCTCTGTGAGGCTGCGTTCTACTGCGCGTGCGCTCCGTACAACTGCTTCAAATTGAAACCGACACCAAATGAAACCGAATTCAATTCGTAGTGCATGCTCCGGGTGAATCCCAGCAGGAGATCCACGCCGCGCCAGGGATTCGCCCCCATCCAGGTCGAGAAGCCGTCATCTTTGGCGATATCGGCGCTGCCGGTGGTCTGCTGCCCGCCTTCGAAGATGCGGCCGTGCTGCCCAGAGGCGCCATGGGCTACCTGGCTGAAGACCGTCTGTTGGCCGCTGGGAAGAATGTCGTAAGCCGACGCGCCCACACGGAAGAACTTCCACATGTCATGGGTCGCGCCACCCTCAAAATGCGTGTTGAAACCCAGCGTGGTATAAGGCCGGACAAACAGCGCTGTGCTCACGATGGTGTTGGCGATGCCCACATTGGCGAAGGGCTTCAGCTTGGAAAACGAATGATCGAAGTGGTTTGTCCAGTCGAAGGTGCCGCGTCCGGTGCTGAGACCCTTCTTGCTGTCGCCCACCGGCACGAAGCCGGTTAGCACGGAACCGAAGTTCACGATGGGGAGCGCGTATCGGACGCGCACATCGACGAAGGGATTGCCCAATCCGTTGGTGGAGGTCGTTCCGGTGGAACTGGACGGCCGCACAAAGTAGAAGGGCACACCGCCATCGACGCCGAAATGCGAAGTGAAGTCGTAGCCCAGACTGGTGGTGATCTGGTAAATCTGGCCTTCGCTGTTGGCACTCCCTCCGAACTCGGCATACGAAGTGAACCCGGNCGAGGCCTCCGCGGCCGGCTTCGGTGCAGACTGCGCGCTTGCGCTGGCTGCAACGACAGAAATCAGAACGAGGACCGCGAAGACGTGATGTCGGTTCATCAGTGTGTGAACTCCGCGTACAAATTTTGTGCTTGGGAAGCGTGTCGCATGCGTACCAGAACCGCCCCAGTGCCAGGTAACGTCTCAATCCTGGTTACCGCTGGCAACCGTGGTTGGGCGGCACGTATCAGCATGCATGTGACACTCCTGAGCGTCACTCCGCAAGTTACTTAGGTGAAATGAGGCACTTAGGTGAACGAGCACGGGCGTTTGCGCGCCCGCTACATAAGGAAGTTCTTGCGCAGACGGAGCAAGAATTCCATGACAGCGAAGACCTGGTTACGAGACCGCAGCTTCAGCATTCTCATGAATGTGCACCTGATGGATAGGAAGAGTGATCAGGAACTCCGTTCCTTTGCCCAGTTCGCTGTCGACTTCGATGCGACCACGGTGGTCTTCGACGATGCGCCGCGCCAGCGACAATCCAAGGCCGGTGCCGTTGCCTTTGGTGGTGTAAAACGGCCGGAAGATGAAAGGGAGGTGCTCGGGGGAAATACCACGTCCATTGTCAGTTACAGAGATGAGGGCCTTGTCTTTTTTCGCGGCGAGGACAACGCGTATGGTACCTGGCCCTTCAATAGCTTGCACCGAATTCAACAGCAGATTCAGCACAACCTGGTGCATCTGATCGGAATCGTGTTCCACGTTGGGGAGTTGGCGATCTTTTTCGAGTTCAATCTTGATGGGTTTGGAGAGCACCTGCTGGCGAGCCAGCATGACCGCGTGTTCCACCGTGGTGTTGAGATCGCTGGGGCGAGCCTCGGGCGGGTGAGGACGTGCCGTCTGCAACAGGTCAGTGAGGATGCGATTGATCTGGGCAATTTCCAGGCGCACATCTTTGATCACGCCCCGGGCCGGGCTGGTGGCAGGCAGGTCGCGACTGACGATTTCGATTACGCCGGCGATCCCCGCGAGGGGATTTCGGATCTCATGAGCCAGTCCGGTGGCGAGTTCTCCCAGAGTGGCCAGGTGCTCGGCGCGCGACATCTGGGTGCGATGCAGGCGATCGATTTCCTCGCGGCTCTCGCGCAGCTGCTGGACCATATGATTGAAGTTTCGGCCCAGGTCGCCAATCTCGTCGTTGCGCTTGGCGAATTTCACGGAAACGTCCAGCTCACCCTCGCCCACGCGAGCAATCTTCTCCTGAAGCTCGACCATGGGGCGGTGAATGAGATAGGCCAAGGCAATCATCACTGCCGCGCAGATGGCCACGGCCCCACAACCGGCTACGATCAGAACCTGATGGCGCTCGGGATCACGCAAGGAAACGGTGGCCATCAGGAACAGCAGGAGGCCGTTCAGCAACACGAAGGCAACCGGCAGCACGGTCTTGACCTGCCAGTTGACACGCACCGTGGGCAAGCCTGCGTCCTCACGACGAAAGCTGACCGGTGATTGCACTATTTCCCCCTCAGTGGATCGAAACCGTGTGGCCGCCTGCGATCATGCATAAGCATGAAGTCCGGGCAGCAGATACGTCACGCCAAAGAATGTGAACATCACCACGGCAAACCCCAGAATCGCGAAGTACGCTGCCCGCCGTCCGCGCCAGCCGCGGGTGATCCGCATATGAAGGTAGCCGGCGTATACCAGCCAGGTAATCGCCGCCCAGGTTTCCTTCGGATCCCAACTCCAGTAGGAACCCCAGGTGCGGTTGGCCCAATATGCGCCGGCTGCAATCATCAGGGTGAGCAATGGAAAAGCGATACAGATGGTTTTGTAGGTGATCCGGTCGAGAGCGTCGGCTGTGGGCAACAGGCGTTCGAGATCCGGCCGCCGCCACAGCAGTAGAAGGTAAAGCAGAGAGCTGAAAATTCCGCCCACCAGGCCGGAAAGAATAAAGGGGCTCGCCGCCAGGCTGGTGGCGTAGAGCCCCTCCGCATCGAGGGAGGGATACTGGCCGGCGCGGGCACGCAGCAGGAATACGGCGAGCGCCACAATCTGGAGCAGGATGCTGACGAAGACTCCGCGATTGGCAAGCGTGAACAGGGCCTCGTTGTCGCGCACGCGGCCGATCACATAGAGAACGAAGGGCGCTGCAACGACCAGCATCACCAGCAACATGAGCCATCCCAAGTCCGGGATGACCACGAACAGACGCACGCCGCGCTGCAGAAACATTTCCGACTTTTCCTGCGCGTTCCAGGCAACTACGCTCAATCCGCCCCAGTTCTCGAAGCGGGTCAGAATTCCAAGGTAGATCCCGATCGTAAACAGGCTGGTGGTAGCGAGAAACGTTTCGTTGTGCATTTTGTCCTGGATCAGGAACATCAATGCGAGGGCGAAGCTGAGGGCGCACGCGGCATAGGCGAGCATGGCCAGGGTTACATGCACGTGCAACCAGGTGGATTGCAGCGCTGGCACCAACGGATGAACCTCGGTGCGAAGCAATTGCATCAAAACGACGCCCACGATGGCCACCGGCATGGTGACGGTGCCGATGACCTTGACGCCAAATTTCTTCTCCGCGATCAGGGTCAGGACCGCCAGCGTCCAGACGAAGCTCAGGAGCATCTCGTAGATGCTGGCGAAGGGCGGATGCCCGGCTTCATACCAGCGATGCGCGACGGCGCCGGTGTTCGCTGCGAGGCCAATCCAGGTTGCGATCGATGCAAAGCGCACATACGAGTCTGTGCCGGTGACGCCGAACCCAAGATAGAGTGCGCCCGCGCCGGCGTAGAAGATCAACGACGCATAGAGCAGGTTCGATTCGTTGAGCAGGTTTCCGGTCTTCACCACGTTCAGGAATGCCATGAACAACAGGAATGCGATACCTAGCCCGACCGTGACGATGAGCGTGGTTCCGGTTGCCGCGGGCTGCTGTTCTACTCGTGCGCGCGCCATCATTCTCTCCTCAGATGTAGTCTGCCCCTAGGCGATCGAAGGAACCCGCGCGTGTGCGGGCGCTTCCGAGTCCTTCTTCAGTTCCACTTCAATTTTGTTGACCAGTTCACGAAAACGCTCTTCAAATGCTTCCCGATTGCGATTGGCCAAACCTCCGACCCAGAGTGTGAGTTTGCCGTTCGCTTCCTGAACCGGAACTACCCAGAAACGCGTGTGTGCCACATAGAAAACGAAGGCCAGCCCGACCCCCATGCCGACCACCCCAGCCCATACCGCCCACTGACCGGGTTCATGCGAGACCTCGAGCCCGGTGAAGTAGCCCATCTTTAAATCGACCGCATCGAACTGATAGGGCGACTGGGTGTTTTCCGCAAAACCTTCGAGAGCAGGGAGCCAGAAGTTCACGCGCTTTGCAGTCTTGCGCGAGGTGACGACCAGGTGCGCGGCAGGATTCTGTACGGAGTTCGAACGCGTATAAACCTGACCATCGCCGATCACATAATCGGGAATGAACTCTGATAATTGAACTGTGGTATCGGAGTCGAGAGTGGCGCTCTCGTTCAATCCCAGGGCGAGGTCCTTTTGCTCCGCCTCGCCGCTCGTGGTCTTGGCCGTAAGCAGCAGTTTCTCGAGTTTTCCCGTGGGTCCGTAGCTCGCTTGATAGAAACGAATGCCGCCGTACACCATCGGGTCGTTGACCACGATCTCCTTGTGCTCGAGGTCTTGCCCGTTACGAACGACTGTTAATTGCGACCACCACTTCTTCGGCGTGCCGTCGGCGTAGTTCTCCTGGCCGGCGCTGTCGCAGCGAACGGCGAACGGCAGCGATTTCTGCTTTCCATCGCGAAGTTCGACCAGGCTCGACTGCTGGCCCTGGGTAAGCTTCACGAAGCCGCGCCAACCCCAGAGCGCGTCCACGATGCCGCCAAAGAAAATGAGCAGAAGGCTGGCGTGCACTATGTATACAGCCATCTCGGAAATGCGATTGCGTTCCGCAAAAAGCGAGAAATGATTCCTCTGAACCACGCGTTCCGCCTGGAATCCCAGTGCGTGCAATGAGCGCTCGGCGGCGACCAGGCCCGTTTCCTCGTCGGGGATCGGGACCTGTTTTTGTAGGGGGAGCGCTTTACGAAAGGTTTTGTCCGGAGACTTGTAAGGGCGGGCATAGTAGCGCCACGCGTTGGGGAAACGCTCGACGGATGCGGCAATGATGCTGAGGCTGACCAGGATCATCAGGGCGACGAACCACCAGGCATGGAAGACATCGGTGAGGACAACCCCGTCGAGAACTCGAAGCATTTGGGGCGAATAGGCACGCTGCATTTCATCCGCTTCCGTAACCGGCCGTTGCAAAACGATGGTGCCCACAGCGGAAAGCACCACCACGGTGATCAGCAGAACGACCCCGGTCTTGATGGAACTGAGAACCTGCCAGATCTTCCTGCGCAACCTCCGGATGTGGACAGCCATATCGCTCCTCACTCTCCCGCCCAGGAAAAAGCAACTAGCTCGCCGTCCGCCTCCGTTTCGTAAATTCCTTTATTTCAATTATTTGTGCTGAGGTGATCGGAGCGCTGATCGGGCTGGATGAGCCAAATCACACAAAATGCAGGAGGAGCGAGGGATTTCGCGCAGGTACAGGGGCTTGTGCGCTGGATCACAGGCGCAAGTGCTGCATGTACTACCGAGGCCTTCAGTGGTCGCGTTGAATGTTTCAACAACTCGGACCAATGTCTGCGACGTTTCACAACTCGACGGTCAGGCCGAAAGCTGCATTTTTACTCCATTTTTACTCGCGGGGTTACTTGGGGCATTTCACCAATCCCAGTGCGGGAGAAGGCTCATGGAGTGTTGCGGGTGCCTGCCCGGCGATCTTCCGGTCATCTGGCCGCTCGCTGAAAGCTCTTCCGCTGAAAGGATTTACGCCAAGTGTGGAAAAACGCTACGAACTGCCATTCAAAGGCGAGGGTCGTGCATTCACACTTGTCGGAGGTACGCGGAACGTGTTGGTAGAAAGTCGAAATCGGTGGCGGTTCGCAACGGTTCGGGACGGGTTGATGCAGGTGTTCCTGGTCTTGTTCATCGCTGTGCTCCCGATGTGGGCGGCGACTCACCCGGTTCCTCTAGACAAGAACACCGATGCGGCCAAGTGCCTGGAATGTCACTCGGACAAGCAGCAAGGGAAAGCGATCCATTCGGCGATGGCGTCAGGCTGCATGAGCTGCCACGAAATCCGGATCAACAAGGATGTCACCCGGGTGAAGCTGATCACCGCGACGCCCGTGGCGCTGTGCATCACCTGCCACGCCGACAAGAATGCTGCCGACCTCAAGGGCACGGTTCATAGCCCGGCGGTTCGCGATTGCCTGAAGTGCCACGATCCGCACTCGAGCGACAACAAGAACCAGCTGCGCAGGGCGAGTGCAGGTGGCGAGAAAGAGAATCTCTGTCTCAGCTGTCACCAGATCGGATTGAAGGTTCCCGAGAAAGGCAGCCGGCATGCGGCGCTCGACATGGGATGCGAGACCTGCCATGTGACTCACAAGACCGGCGAAAAGGGGAAGCCTGAGTTTGATTTCCACCTTACCAAAGCGGCGCCGGCGCTATGCCTGGATTGTCACGATGCCAAGGACGCGACCTTGCAGAAGGCGCATCGGAATCAGCCCTTCGGCAACGCAAATTGTCTGACTTGCCACGATCCGCATCAGTCGGCGATGCCGAAGCTGATGGCGAAGTTCGTCCATCCCCCATTCGGAGACAAAACCTGCGAAGTGTGCCACGAGCCTGCGAAGGACGGGAAGGTGGTCCTGACGCAGTCGGACGTGAAGACACTTTGCGTCACCTGCCACGACGACAAAGCGAAGCTGATCGAGACTGCCAAAGTCCAACATCCGGGCGCCGCCGGCGATTGCACCGATTGCCACAATCCGCATGCCAGCAAAAGCCCGGGACTGCCGAAGACGGATGCGGTGAGCATTTGCCTGGGCTGCCATACCGATGTGGCGGATCTGGAGAAGAAACCAGTTCACCACCAGCCCGCACTCGGGCAAGGGTGCGCGGTGTGTCATGAGCCTCACGGCGGTGCGCGAGCGAAGCTCCTGCGAGCCGACGGCAACGCGCTTTGCCTGGAGTGTCACGGCAATGACACGGTGCCGCAGAAGCTGGAGGCGCAGCACCTGATCACGATCTTCGACGGCAAGGTTCGGCTGCCGGAAGACTATTTCGACAAAAACAAGGCTTATGTGTTGCCGCTGCGTTACAACCTCGGCCATCCGGTATCGCGGCATCCTGTGGCCGATGTGATGGATCCGACGAACATCCAGAAAGTGAAAAACAAGCTCAGTTGTGTGCGCTGCCATCAACCACATGCTGGACAGCCCCAGCTTCTAGTGAAGGATCAGCAGAACAACATGGCTTTCTGCGACAACTGCCACCAGAACCGTCTGGATATGACACAGATTGTGGAGGCGAAGTGACCATGTGCAAAGTGCATCGATCTCCCCGACGCCACGGCAAAACATTTGCGGCGGTGATCACGGTTCTAGTGCTCGCGGTGATGTTGCCCGCGTCGGCTCAGTCGAAGAAGAAGAAAAAGAACGTTCCGGAGACGAAGAGCAAGGAAGAGATGAAGGTCCAGGTCGATACCAGCAAGCTGGTGTGGCCGGAGCCGCCGAATCTGCCGCGCGTTCGCTACACGAGCTATTTCGCCGGAATGAAGTTCGAGACCACGACCGAGGACAAAAAGCCGAAGCAGAGCTGGATGGACCGCCTGGCGGGCGGACAAACCCAGGACGAAAAAGTTGGCAGCAAGAAATTCCCCTATCAGATGCTCGGACCGTACGGCATGGCGATTGATTCGAAGAACCGGCTGTATGTCGGCGATCAGAAGGTCGGGGCGGTGTTTGTGTTCAACACCGAGACTCGGGACACGGAGATGATCCGCAACGGTTTCGAAGCGCACTTCGCCATGATTAATGCCATTGCGGTGGATGATGACGATCGCGTGTTCGTCTCGGACGGCAAGCTGGCCAAGGTTCTGGTGTTCGATGCAAATCACAAAATTGCCGGGCAGATCAACGAAGGTCTCGTGGATCCGCTCGGCCTGGCGATCGATACGGAGCGACGTCTGCTCTACGTGGTGGATACCAAGCAGGACGTCATATTCGTGTATGACGCCGACAGCCTGAAGCCGCTGCGCAAGATCGGAAAGCCGGGCAAGAACCACACGCTAACCGGGCCCGGAGAGTTTTCACTGCCGACCAATATCGCTCTCGACCAGGACGGCAACGTGTACGTCACCGATTCGCTGAACTTCCGGGTCGAGATTTTCGACGCCGACGGCAACTTCGTCAGCCAGTTCGGACAGCACTGCGATGCGATCGGCTGCTTCGAGCGGCCGAAGGGAATCGCGGTGGACAGCGACGGGCACATCTGGGTGGTGGACAGCAATCTTGCACTGGTCGAGATTTTTAATCGCGATGGTGAACTCCTCGCCTACATCGGCGGGCCAGGGCGCAGCCTGGGCCGGTTCAACGACCCGATGGGGATCGCGATCGACAAAAACAATCGCGTGTTCGTGTCGGAGCAGTACCCCTGGGGACGGGTGCAGCAATTCCGTTACATCACGGATGCGGAGTCAGCCACCATGAAAGCCGAGCGCGAGAAGGCAGGCATTGGGAAGCAGCAAGAGGCAGAGAAGAACAAAAATCAGGATCAAGGGAAGCCGAAAGACACGTCGCGGCTGAATGTGCCGGTGCCGCAGCCGCAATAGAAGAAAGTTCTTGGCGCTTCGGTTTGGCGCCAGAACGGGACAGGACGCTGCCGGCAGCGCCCTAACCGGAAGCAGTAATTATAGCAAGCAGCAAGGCAACAGATATGCAGTGTTCGAACACATCACAGGAGGTCTTATACATATGAAGAAAGCGCTCTTTGTTCTGCTCGCGATCTTCGCCGTAACAGGTTTTGCGATGGCGCAGATCACAACCACGAACACCGACGTTCTCGGTGCACACCTCAACTACGGCCGCGGCTGCGCGGCCTGCCATGCTCCGCACAGCGGCGCCTATGGCAACGGCGGTGCCAAGACGGCATATGGCAATGCCGGTGTCCATGCTTTGTGGGGCCAGGATCTCGGCTCGCTGGTTGGCCAGACCTTACAGTTTGGCGATGCCTCGGGCGGCTGGACTGAAACCCTGCCGGGTCTGGACGCAACCACTCCGGATCGCAACATCACTGAGTGCCTGAGCTGCCATGACGGCAACCTCGCAAAAGGCGCCATGATGAAGAACGCAGTATTCGAGACGCTGCCGAACACGTACGGAAAGTACAACAACATCCCGACCCTGCTGGGCGCCGACGGCAGTTCGACCGGGAACTACCTGAACGATCACCCGGTGGGACTGAATGCCACGATAAGCTGCGGCGGGACCTATGACTGGGATTGCACGATTGTGAACGGTGCGATTACCTATCCCGCTGGAACCAAGATGTACCAGTTCGTTCAGAACTACGGCTGGTTTGTCAGTCCCAGCGCCTACAACGGAAACGCAGTCGTGACTTGCACCTCGTGCCATCACCAGCACGTGATGAACGTGTCGGTGGTCAAGAACGGCGCCAAATCCGGTCTGCCGTCAGGCAACTACGCCACGATGTTCTTCGTGCGTGGTCCCTACAACCCCGGCACCACGACGCCCAACTCCAACCAGACGGCGCAGTTCTGCCGCCAGTGCCATGGTGGCGAAGCCAATGAGATGAACGGCAGCACTGCTGGCACGACGTTCTAATTGCCTCAACTCGAGGGGAGAGAGCCGATCTCTCCCCCCATTTTAGAAGTGGAAGGAACGAGGAAGCGATGAAATCCGCACTCCCGATCGGAGTAATGCTGATGCTGAGCCTGGCAATGTTTGCCCAGGTGGCGTCGCACGCGCCGACAGCAACAGCTACCGTAGCGCCGGTCTCCATTCAGACCGCCGTACAGCCGGTCGCCCGGGTGAATGGTGCGGTATTGACAGACCGCGACCTGCAGCGCGAAATCTTCACCATATTCCCTTACGCACGCCAGCACGGCGGAAACGTCCCCAAGGAGCTCGAGCCCGAGATCCGCGAGGGCGCACTGCAGATGATCATCTTTGAAGAATTGGTGTACCAGGAAGCGCAGCGGCGCAAGATGACGATTGCGCCCGCGCGGATGAGCCGCGCCGAGGCGGACTTCCGCAAACAGTTTCCCAATGCGGAGGAGTACAAGAATTTCCTGCAAATCGAGTTCAAGGGATCGGAGCAGGCGATGCGCGAGAAGATCCGGCGCTCCCTGCTGATCGAACAACTCTTGAAAGAAGAAGTGGAAAGTAAATCCGCGGTTTCCTCGGCCGAAGCCAAAGCCTATTACGACAAGAATCCCGGCATCTTTGAGTATCAGGAAGCTTTCTCCATTCAGACGATTTCGTTCATACCGCCGGAGAAAGCGACGCCGGCACAGGTGCAGGAAGCCCGCAAGCGTGCTGAAGAGACATTGCCCAAGGCGAAAGCCACAAAGAGTTACGAGGAGTTCGGGCTCCTGGCGGAAAAAATGTCGGAAGACGATTACCGCGTGATGATGGGCGACCACAAGCCGCTGGCGCGCAAACAACTGGCGCCCACAGTCGCGGAAGCGCTTTCGAAAATGCAGCCCGGCCAGGTCACCGACATCCTGCAGGTCGACAACATATTCACGATCGTGCGCCTCAACAAGCATGTTCCCGCCGGGAAGAAGAAATTTGAGGAAGTAAAGGAGCAATTGATCCCGCAGTTGGAGAAAACCAAGACCAACCAGATCCGCGCCAATCTGGACAAGAAACTGAAACAGAAAGCCAAGATCGAAGTGCTGTGAAAACAGCCGGAAGCTGGTAGAACATGGCAAGTCAATTTCGATTTCGAGGGTGCAGCGTTTTCGGACTGCTGCTCTTGCTGGCACTCCCCGCGGCAGCACAGGTGCAAGTGGGGGACAATCTTAACCTCAATCTGAACGGCTTGATGACGGCCGGATACAACGGGGTTTACGGAAATCAAATCAATTCAAGCCACGGGTTGAATGTTGGCGGCAACGGAACTCTTTCGGGCTCTTATTACGATCCTAATTTTCTTACTTTCAATTTGTCGCCATACTATAACCAGTCGCGCCAGAATTCGAATTCGCGTTCCATCTTCAACGACAGTGGTTTTGATTTCACCAGCAACCTGTTCAGCGGCAGCCACTTTCCCGGGTCTGTCGGATTTTCGAAATCGTGGGACAGCGAGGGAATTCTCAATCTGCCGGGACTGCAAAACTACACCACGCGCAGCAGCGGACAAGGTTTCAACATCGGTTGGGGCGCTTTCGTGCCGGACTGGCCAACCCTGAGCGCGACTTTCAGCGATGGTCACGGTGACTATTCTGTGCCGGGCACAGATCTGCATGGAAACAATATTTATCGCAACCTGGCGCTACGATCCGGATACCTGATTGCAGGTTTCAATCTGAGCGCGGGTTACAACATCGGAAACTCCGACTCGAATATTCCGGTGGTGTTTGGACCACAGACAGTCGAGCACGTTCATTCGAACAATGACTCGTTCACGTTCAGCGCTTCGCACTTGCTGCCGATGCATGGGTCGTTTGGAAGTTCGTTCAGCCGTTCCTATATCAGTTCCAACTACCTCGGTTCCGGCTATCACGGAACGGTCGACACGTTGAACGCAAATGCTGGAGTCAATCCGACCCAGAAACTGAATTTCTCAGTGGGCATGTCCTATACCGATAGCCTCGCGGGTTCGTTATATCAGACGCTGTTGCCGGGAACGGGCGCCACGGCCAATGCCAATGCGAGTGCAACGTCCACGGTCGGCGGCTTGTACCAGCAGTCCAACACGGGTTCTAACGCATTTTCGATCAGCGGGATTGCTAACTATGTCGTGGGCCATGGTGTGCAAGTGGAAGCGGATGCGCAGCGTCGGCAGCAGACCTACTTGGGAAGCAGTTACGGAGCGAACACTTTCGGTGGTGGGATTACCTACTCTACGGGGCTCCTGGGTGGATTCTTGAGCGCCTCGGGGAACGTGAGCGACAACAATGGCGACTACACCAGTGGGAATTCCATCGGCTTCTCCTCAAATGTGGCATTCAGTCGCGCCATACAGCAGTGGAACGTGAGTGCGGATTTTACCTACGCGCAAAACGTGCAGGCCTTTCTGATTACCTATACGAATTCCTTCTATGTTTATACGGGCAACGTTCGGCGGCGTTTGTGGAACGGACGCCTGGTGTGGAGCGCGAGCGCGGCGGGCTCGCGAAGCGCTTTATCAGCTCAGCCGCATACGGGAAACAGCAGCCAGAGCTATTCCACGAGCCTGGGATTGCATCACTACACTTTCGCCGGCAGTTATGCGAAATCCGATGGCTTCGGTTTGTTGGGCGTGGCTGGTGTGACCCCGCTGCCTCCGGGTCTTCCCCCGGGCGTGATTCCACCCGAGTGGCTCCTTTTATATGGGGGGCACAGCTACTCTTTCTCGCTGGGTGCAAGTCCGGTGCGCAGACTCTCGCTCGGAGCGGGTTTTTCGAAGGCGCATAGCAATACCGCCACCGGCGGAGTTGCTTCCTGGAACGATAACGAGCAGATCAATGCGAACCTCAACTATCAGCTCAGGAAACTGACATTCTCAGCCGGGTATGGACGCTTGCTGCAGGGTTTCAGCGGCTCGGGACTGCCCGCGGCAAACGTGAATTCGTTTTTCGTGGGCTTCTCGCGTTCGTTCAATTTCTTTTAGGGAGGAAGCTGGGATTGCGTAAGAGCCTGCAAATCGCGACGGTGGTGCTGATGGTGATTCTGGCGGCGGCGTTCAAGCCCACTAAGCCGGCCGCCCGAACCCAGGCTCCGCCGGATCTGCAGCTCGAGGGTGGCCGCAAGCTCACTTACGAACGCAGCTTCAGCTCAGAGAACCAAGTCAAGCCGAAACGCGGATTCTGGTCGCGGCTGGTAGACATTGTGGCGGGCGAATCAGACTTTCACAGCATGGTCCGCCCCTACAGCGTCGTCACCGACTCGCGCGGCCGCGTGATCGTGAGTGACCCGGGCGCGGTCGGAGTTCACGTTTTCGATTTTCCGAACCAGAAGTACAAATTCCTCTCGCGCGCGGACGATATCAAAAATCCCATGATTGCTCCGCAGTGTGTTGCCGTGGACGCGAACGACAACGTCTATGTCACGGATTCGGAAGCCGGCAAGATTTTCGTGTTCGACGCCAGCGGAAAGTACCAGCGCGTAATTGGCAGCCTGAAAGGCGGCGAAGGCTACTTCAAGCGACCTACCGGGATCGCAGTGGATACAAAAGCGCAGCGGATCTACGTGACCGACACTCTGCGAGACAAGATTTTCATGCTCGACATGCAGGGATCTGTACTGCAGACGTTCGGAAAGAACGGGCGGGGAGAAGGGGAATTCAACTATCCCACCGAACTGCGCCTGGATGGGGACAACCTGATCGTGGTCGACGCCATGAACTTTCGCATACAGGTGTTCGATCGGTCCGGGCCGTTCCGGTTTGCCATCGGGGGCATTGGCGACAGCACCGGCGCAATGTTTCGGCCGAAGGGGATCGGGGTCGACTCCGAAGGCGACGTGTACGTCGTGGACGGGCTGTGGGGCATGGTGCAAGTCTTCAATCGCCAGGGCGATCTCCTCTATTACTTCGGAAGCCGGGGCACGGAAGCAGGGGAGTTTCAGCTGCCCACCGGGCTCACGATCGATGCGCAAGACCGGATTTTTGTGGTCGACTCGTTTAACCGGCGGATCCAGGTTTTTCATTATTACGGTGCGGGCAAGTGGTCTCGCGCGGGAGGAAGCCAGTGAAATCGAAACTCCTGTTCGCCTGCGTCGTATTGGCCAGCGGAACATTATTCGCGCAGATTACAGGGGATGTGATCGGCATGCACGATCTCTCTCCCGGCAGCACATCACCCATTACGGGCGCTCGTCCGGGTTCGTGTACTTACTGCCATGCTCCACACTCCGGTCTCGCTACCGGCAAGGCGCTGTGGAACCAGACGCTAACTCGTCAGGTTTATAACCTCTACACCAGCACGACCTATCACCAGGTAGGAGAGCAGCCGGTGCTTGGGGCCAACAGCAACTTATGTCTGAGCTGCCATGACGGCACGGTCGCGGTGGGGCAAACCCTGGTTTCTGGCCAGGTGGCCACATTGGGCAAGATGTATGCCGCCGATGTATTCGCGAATAATCTTCAATCCTCACACCCGGTCAGTGTGCTGACTCCTCTGAAGGACGGATCCAGCCTGGTCGCCACATTATCGGCCAATGGTCAGACAGCGGATCCAACCGGCGCCATCAAACTGGTGAATGGCAACATCGAGTGCACCTCTTGTCACAACCCGCACGTGGAGGCCACGGATCCCATCGCCAAGAAGTTTCTGGCTAAGAATAGCGTGAACGGCGCGATGTGCCTGGCGTGTCACGATCCCAATCGCGTAGTGCAGAATCAGACCAATCCGCTGGCGGGATGGAGCACGAGTATCCACGCGACGAACGGCGCGACCGTATCAAACCTGCCTTACGGAACCCTGAGTATGAACGCGTGTTTTTCCTGCCACACCGATCACAACGCCGCGGGTGCGAGTTGGCTGCTGCGCGGGGCTGGCGACCAGGTGTGCTTGAACTGCCACACTGGAGGAATGAGCGGAGCCGTGACCGTGGCGAGTGCGAATCCATTCACGCGCGCGGCAGCCATGACTCCGGGCCTGGTTGGTCCCATAAAGGCGATGGCCAGTCTCAATATCGCAGCTGAATATGCCAAGGTTGGGCATCCAGTTTCGAACGGGGCGAACCAACCGAGGGTGCAAGCCTCGGCGCACAACCGGAATGCGGTTACTGCCTCTCCCAATGTTGCCGGCCAGACGGGATGTACCGATTGTCACGAACCGCACGCGATTGGGTCGGGTGGAAGCGCGATGGTATCCGCACCCATGGTGCGCGCGTCGCAGAAAGAAGTGTGGGGTGTTAGCGAGAAAGATGGCGTGACGATCGTGCGGCCGGCACAGTACCAATTTCAGACTTGTCTACGCTGTCACGGAGCCAATGCGAAGAGCTTTGCAAGAGCTTCCAAATACGGATACGAGCCGGCGCGGATGGCATCGGTATCAGAGCCTCAGAATGTCATTCCGCAATTTGGTGCGGCGGCGGCATCCAGCCACCCGGTATTTCATCCGCGGACCAGTTCGTTGCCACAGCCGAGTCTGCTCCCGAATATGCTCAATCTGGACGGCATTACGAAGGGCCGGGCGATGGGCACCCAGATTTACTGCACGGATTGCCACAACAGCGACGACAATCGCGAATTTGGAGGCACAGGACCAACGGGTCCGCACGGGTCGAAGTGGGGACACATTCTGGAACGGCGGTACGAACTAAGCCAGGCGGTCGCGCCTGGGCAACCAATCACCAACCTGTTTCCCAATCCAGATCTCAGCGTGTATGGTCCCTATGCGCTGTGCGGGAAGTGCCACAATCTCTCCAGTGTGCTGCAGAATGCGAGTTTTGCGAAACACGCCCAACACATCAATGCAGGATTCAGTTGCTCCACCTGCCACACGGGGCACGGCGTCGGGAATAGCATTTCGAATCCCTCGGGCCAGAGGCTGATCAGCTTCGACGCCAACGTCGTGGCTCCGAATGCCGGCGCCCCGATCTCCTACAACCAGGGACCCAACACGTGCGCGCTGACCTGTCACAATGCCGTGCATAATCCAAATGGGACCGTGACTCTGGGTGGGAGTGGGAGCGTGGCGAAGAAGTGATGATCGCTCGGGCCGGTTGGTGCCTTTCGATAGACGGCGCCTAAAGGCGCCTTCAATTTGCGAGCTTTACGGCACGCCTGAACAGCTTGCGGAAAACCACAAGATTTGTAGCGCCGGCATCCTGCCGGCTGTCTAGAGGGCGTCCCGCCCTCGGAATTAGCCGGCGAGACGCCGGCGCTACCTCGGCCGCGGTACTCGAATGTGGCTGCCTAACAAACATGACCGCCAGGCTGTCCTCATAGATCTTTTGAAACCGTGGATCGCTGTACAGGAGCGCAGCCAGCGGCATATCGCGGAATAGAAGAACGACTCCGGCCTGATCCAAATACGGATCGGCCGCGTAGGAATTGTCGCCATTTGCGCTGGCGTAGAAACGGCCGTTCACTTCATCGCCATATAGATCCGCGCGGCCATCGATGGCGACGGGATAATCCGGCATGTACCAGATCAGAAAGCCTCCCCAGTCAAAGGCGTTGTAAAGCGGGCCAGGCTGAGGATGTTGGCGCAAGTAGTTCGCGGCGTTGACGGGGAATATGCGGCTGATTTGCGCATCGAGACCCGCTCGATTGAATCCAGTGTCGCGAGCGAAAAGGAAGCCCGCTACGATAAGAACGACGGCGAGGGCGGACCATTCGTACCACGTCTCGGCAGGCTGCCTTTCTTCGTCGTTCGCCGGGAAGTCTGCCATGCAGGCAGCTGCGACGATGCAGATGAACCAGGCATCGCGCATCATTCTGAAGCCAATCACAGTCGCAAATATCAGCAGGGCGAACTTGAACGGGTCGATCCGCTTATTCCGCCCCACTGCAAAAAAGGCCAAGCCGGTAAGCAGAAGCTGGAGATAGTGACTGGGAACCTGAAAAGCCACGGGCTGCATTTCGCGGATCATCTTGTACGGAATCTTCGCGCTGGCATAGCCGTAGACGATTCCATAGAGGTGATAGGAGTACGGGCTGATGCAGGCCGCGAGAACACAGCTTGCGGCAATCGCGAATAGCGGACCTAGAGGAAGTGCAGGGGCGGAGAGAGATTCGGGCTTCCAGCCTGCACGGGCGCCCAGTCTTTGCGCCAGGTTCACCCCGGCCAGCAACCCAGGGGCGGCTAATCCGTAAACGAATTGGATGTGCAGGTTCGCCCAGACAAAAAAGATCAGGGGCAGCCAATATAGAGGTTGTATGCGGTGGCTGCGACTTGTTTCCAGAATCAGGGTGAGTTCCACGGTGAACAGGATCATGCTGAAGTAGACAGGCCGCGGACAGACGGTGAACAGGAAGACGGAGCAGGTTGCAGTGGCGATCAGGCAAGCGGTCCAGAAACGTCCGGAAAGCTGGCGCGTCATTCGATAGACGCTGGCCGCGACCAGGATGGTAAGGATTGTGCCGAAGATGCTCATCCCCAGGATGTCCTGCCATTTGTAGAAAAGGGAGAGCAGGACCTCATAGCCCCAGCTGTAGGCAGCCCAGGGGCGGTTCGCGGCGGTGGCGGAAAAAATACCGGTATGGGGGAAGGCGTGGTTCTGGAGAATCCAGTCTCCTACCTTCAGGTGCCACCAGTTATCGAGATCCCGAACCGTAAGCTTGAGCGAAAGACTGCGCCAAACCACAAAGGCGAAGAGGGAACTGAGAGCGGCCAGCTGGAGAATGCGTAGACGGAATAGAGTTCGCAATTCCTGGGCTGCGGTCATGTTTGATTGTTTCCCCTGGGAAAATGAATGGAGCTATGCCTCTTGATTGGGATGGTCTGCCCTCTGACGCACAGCCTCCCACCTCCTCCAAGTTAAGCGGAGGGCGAGAGGGGAGCAGCAGTTCTTGTCACAAGCGCATGTGATCTAGATCACACCATGGAGAAGGCTCGCGGGCGCGCCGACTTTGAAGCGCAGTTTTGCGGGCCGCCGCGGGTCAGTTAGTATCACGAACGATGTTTGCAAACCTTCGCCGACGGATGCGGAATCCCTTGTTCCTGCTGGGCATGGCGGCCGGTCTGATCGCATTCGTCGTACAGTCGGGGGATGTCGATTCGGCCGATACCGCGCGGCGCCTGCAGACCACCCATTCCTTCTGGACGTTGGCGCCACCGGTGCTGCCCGGCGACTATCCCGAGTTCGGGCTGCGTGGACGGGGAGGGAAGATCTATGCCTGGTATGGGATCGGGCAGTCCCTCTTGATGCTGCCGGCGGACATGGTTGGAACCGCTCTCGAAAAGCTTCCAATTTTCAGGGACTACAACGGCAACGATCCAAGCGTACGGAACATTGTGGTCAGCTATTCGACGAACATTCTCGTCAATGTTCTTACTGCGCTGGTGTGCTTTCGCTTTCTTACGTTGCTGAAATTCACCGTGCAGCAGGCTGTGGCTGGAGTTCTCGCGTTGCTGGTGTGCACCACCCACCTGCATTACACGCAGAATATGATGGAAAACAATTACATCCTGCTTTTGACCTTGGCTGGGTTCACCTATCAGTACGAATGGCTGCTGACGGGCGCGCGACGGGCGCTGGTACTTGGTTCGGCGGCATTCGGACTGAACCTGCTAACCCGGCTGACGGTTGCCATGGACGTGTTCGCCGGAGGCGTGTTCCTGCTGCTGGTGTTGTTGTTGCGTGGCGAGCGAGGCACGGCTGTGTGGGCGCGGCTGCGGACGTACGCTGCAGTCGCGTTTCCGATCTACGCGGTGTTTTTGCTGGTGGATCGTCTGTACCAGTACTATCGGTTCGGATCTTTCCTGAATACCTACATGACGGTGTTTGGCGAGCAGCAGCGGATGCTCAATCCTTCGCTGCCGGCGAACTATCCCTTCGAAACGCCATTCCACGTGGGCTTCCTGGGAGCGTTGTTTACGCCGGAGAAATCCATTTTCCTGTTCGATCCGTTGCTGATTCTGACAGTGCTCGTCCTCGCGGTGGGGTGGAGACGATTCGCTCCGGAAATGAAGGCATTCCTGATCACTAGCTTTCTGCTGCTGCTGATGTATATCAGCTTCTATGCGCGCTATACGGTCTGGAGCGGCGACTCCGCATGGGGGGACCGTTATGTCGCAAGCGCAGCGCAATTGGCGGCGTTCATCTCCGTGCCATTGCTGCTGCGCTATCGCGAGCAGGCAGGACGCGTGCTTTGGAGGATGGGAGTGAGTCTGATCGCGGCCAGCGCCGTTGTGCAGATTGCCTCGGTCGCATTCTGGCTGTCACTGGAGATTTACCAGATGACCACGCTTGGACATCCCACCTTCGTCGTCTGGTTGCGTTTCAAAAATATCGTCGCGTTTGCTCTCGGTAAAATGAACGCCTGGGGACTGACCAATGACGACATGACGACCGATCCGTGGGATTACGTTCACATCACGACGTGGAACTTTCTTCCGTTTGTGTTGCGCAGAGTGGGAGAAGCTCCGCACTGGGTGATGCGGGTGGCGTTTGCAGTGTGGATCGCGGGTTTGGGATCGCTGGCGTGGGTTCTGCGGGAACTAGTTTCCAGTCTCCAGGAAAAGCTGGTCGTCAGTCGTCAGTCGTCGGTCGTCAGCAAAAACTAATTGCGGTCGTCAGCTATCAGTCTTCGGTTTCAGCAAAAGATTCCAGCCCCACTCGTCAGCCAGCGTTAAAAGCTATTTGCAATCACCAGTTCTTGGGCTGACGACTGGCGACTGGCGACTGGCGACTGGCGACTGATGACTTGCGACTGCCTCTCTATTCCGCCAAAGCTTTTGCCGGTATGCCGGGCTTGATGCCCGCATGCTTTTTCACTTGCGCCATCAGCTCAACGATCTTGTCTTTGCCTTCGTAGTTGGGATTCGTGTCGAGCAATTTCTGCCACGTTGCCAGAGCACCCTGAACATCCATTTTGCCTTGCCATTGGACCACACCCAGATTGAATAGAGTATTGGGCTTGTTGGGCTCGTCGGCAAGGACGCGTTTGAATTCGGTGATCGCCGCATCTGGATTTCCCGCGTACCAATACGCGGTGGCCATATCGGTGCGCACAGAAGTGTCGGTCGGCTTCGCCTTCAGCGAGCGCTGGTAGTATTCGATCGCGGTGGGGAACTGCTGCGTGTCGTAATAAATATTTCCGATCTTGGCCAACAGATCCGGACTTTCCGGATCCGTCTTCAACTGTGCAAGCAGCGGCTCGGCCTGTTTTTCGGCCATGCGCTTCATCTGCTCAGGCGAGGGCTGGGGAGCCGCGTCGTTCGGTGCCTGGGAAGCCGTGATCGCTGCGCCTGCGTTGGAAGCTTGAGATCCGCGGATAAACCATCCTCCCGCCAGCCCGACCAGCAGGCAGATTACGGAAAGGGCATAGGCCTGGACGCTGGTCCATTGATTGGCGGGGGACGTGTTCTCGAGCTTCGACATGTCTACTCCTTCGGTGTTCCGGTCATCCCGGATGGCATTGCGGAACTTTTCTGTTGACGGGCTTCAGAGATCATCTGCTCGACGATCGGTCTTTTGTCGAGATCCGGATGGCTGTTCAGCAGTTTCTGCCAGGCGGCAATCGCTCCGGCGGAATCCTGCTTGCCATTCAGGCGGATCATGCCCAGGTTGAAAAGCGAATTGGCGTCTGTGGGGTTGGCTTTCAAAGACTGCTGTAGTTCGGCGAGCGCGCCATCAACATCGCCGTCGTAGTACAGGCACGAGGCTCTCTCGGTACGAACCACGGCATTTTTGGGATCCAGCAGCAGCGCCTGTTGGAGGTACCCCGCGGCTTCCTTGAATTGATGTGCCGACTTGTAGAAGTAGGCGACGCGGAGTAGGAGATCTTTATTCTTCGGATCCGTCTTGAGTTGCTGCAAGAGGGGCTCGGCTTTTTTGTCCGCCATGCTCCTCATCTGCTCGAGCGTCGGCATCTGACGATTGCCGGCTTGCGGTGGCGAGCCTACCCCGGCTGCGGCTGCGGGCGATTCCGATCCGCGTAAAAGGTAGCCTACCGAAAGGCCCAGGAGCAGGCACACAGTTGCCATTCCATAGACCAGTCTTGGTTGCCACCGGGCGTCAGCGGAATCCTTGGGTTGCGAGGTCATGACCGTTCGGCTCCCAGACAAAAGAGCTGCAGCCCTTTCCGAAAAGCACCTTCTGTGCCAAAATGGGCTCAATCGGGGGCTGGGGATTTTCCTTTGTTGTCAGGCAATTACGGAGTGTTGCGGGCGGGAGTCCGTCTGGGCACGATTGCCAGGGCGGGATACCTCGCAGTCGGCGGGTTTTTTGGCGCGGCCGCAAAGGGCTTGCGCATACGGGAAGGTTCCGCGCCTGCGAAGCGGAGCCAGGGCCATTCGTTACCTCAGTTTGTCTGCACACGAAAGGCTTCGGCAATCGGTGTCGATTACGTAGGGATGAAGCGTATCCCCTATCTGCTCCTCCTGATTTTTGCGTCTCTGGTCAGCTTAGCCGCGGAATCGGCGTTCCTGGTTCGCAGGCGGGTCAGCGAAGTGCAACTGGCACTGGTCGCGACTGATCCGAAAGGCCGTCCGCGGCTGGATTTATCCCCGAGTGACATCATCGTTCTTGAGGATGGGCGGCCCGTCCCGCGCTTTGAACTCCGCTCCGCGGCTGATCTTCCCTTGAGGATTGGGGTGGTCCTGGATCTGAGCGATTCGACCGTAAAGTCGTGGGCCGCCGTAGGAAGCGCGCTGGTGCGATCTCTGCAGCAGGTGATGCGGCCGAACGACCAGTTGCTGGTTCTTGCCTTCAATAGCAAGATCGAACTGGAGCGCACGGTCAGCGATCCGGTTCAGTTGGGAGAGATCCTCGCGCACCCTTCCACTGGCGGACTCACGTCTCTCTATGACACGGTTTTTCATGCCTGTGATGAGCCCGTGTTCAGCGACGAAAGAGAGCCGCATCGCTCGGCCATGATTTTATTTTCGGACGGCGAAGATGATCTGAGTCTGCGTGGGCTCCCGGATGCCATCGCACGAGCGGAGCGCCGCGGAGTCGCGATTTATACCGTGGCGGCCCACGATCCGAAGAAACGTGCGCGCGGGGACGCGGTGCTTCGCGATCTCGCGCTGGCGACCGGCGGACGCGATTACATCGTCAAGAACGCGCGCCAACTCGGCGATGCTCTGTCGGCGATCAATGAGGAGCTGCGCAGTTCCTATGTGCTGTATTACCCCGTGCCCCAAGATTCGGGGAATCAAGCCTTCCGCCGGGTCCACGTGATCCCCAGGCAGGCGGACAGTGTTCTCCTGCGATCGCGGGCGGGGTATTTCACTTCTCCGTAGGTGGTCGGATGCATGAGCCGTATTCGGAACCAGGGATACCAGCGAAAGGACCTGGCTCATAAAAACCTGATCTCCTCCGTTTACCTGCCTGCGCCCGCCTCTGATTCTTATTTCTTATCGTCTCGTTGCCTGATTAAAACGATCTCTCGCTGGAACTGTTTTCAAACCGGGAAATATTGAGAAGTTATTTTCGTAACTGCCGCTCCTCGGGCAGACCCAGTGACTCCGGCTTCCGATGTAAGGAACATCGAGAGGCGGAGACGATGACGAAGAGGCAAGCCGGAGCAGCCCGCGGCCGTTGCAGCTTCTGGTGATCGGGAGAGCAGGCCGGCGTTTTCGAGGACCTTGTGCGTGCGCACGCCGGGCAGCCAGAAATCAGTGTCGACCGATCCGAAGATTTCCAGAACGCGCAAGTCAAGTTGGCTGAACAAGTGTACGACCTGGTTTTGTTTGCGAAAGATGAGCCGGAAACACAAACCGCGCGCATGATTCAGGAATTGCAACTGCAGGGCGAGAGAATGCCTCTGCTGTTTCTTCCGGGTAGGCCCGGGCATCGCGATCGGGCGGAATCGCATGGAGATGCTTCGACGGATGCAAGTGAGTCAACGTTAATCCGAACGATTTGCGGCGCAGCCGCCCTGGGCCGAGCCGAGCAGCAGCGACGGGAAGTGGATGATACGTTCGGAACCTTGTACAGCGCGATCGAGCAGTCGGCGGACATGGTGTTAATCACCGACAGCTCCGGAATCATTGAGTACGTGAATCCGGCATTTGAAAAGACCACGGGATACGGGCGCGAGGAAGTCATCGGCCAGACGCCGCGAATCCTGAAATCGGGCGAACAGAGTTTGGAACTCTATCGGGACTTGTGGACCAGGATTGGAGCAGGCGAGGTGTATCGGGGTGTACTGGTGAACCGGAAGAAAACAGGGGAATCCTTTGTTGTCGAAAAAACCATTACACCGGTTCGAAATGCAGCGGGGTGCGTGACTCACTTTATCTCGAATGATCGCGACATCAGTGAACGCCGCCAACTGGAAGCAGCCCTGTTTCAGGCACAGAAGATGGATGCGATCGGATTACTTGCGGGCGGGGTCGCACACGATTTTAACAACCTGCTGTTGGTGATCAGCAGCTACGCGGAATTGATGCAGGATTCGATCGGTCCCGAGCACCGCCTGCATCGTAACGTTCAGGAAATCCTGAGCGCCTCGCGACGTGCCGCGGATTTGACTCGACAGCTGCTGGCTTTCGGAAGAAAGCAGACCCAGACTCTGCAGATCCTGAACCTGAATACGGTCCTGGCCGAGATTTCCAGGATGCTGCCCAGATTGATCGGGGAAGATGTCGAGTTGACGATTGCGCCGCAGGCCGATTAGGCAAGGTGAAACTCGATCCGGTCCAACTGGAGCAAATCCTGATGAACCTTGCCGCGAACGCTCGCGATGCCATGCCCGCCGGTGGCAAGCTGACCATCGCGACCCAAAACGTGGAACTGGATGATGCTTACGTTCAGACTCGAACGGTAGTTCCTCCGGGGCGTTACGTGCTGCTGGAAGTGAGCGACACCGGAAAAGGCATAGACACCGAACATCTGCCGCACATTTTTGAGCCGTTCTACACTACCAAGGAAAAAGGCAAGGGCACCGGGCTGGGACTCGCAACCGTGTATGGGATCGTCAAGCAAAGCGGCGGATTTATCTGGGTGTACAGCGAATTGGGAATGGGGACGACCTTCCGGATCTATTTTCCGCGAGTCGAGCCTCGTGCCCGCAAGACGAGCGACGGCGACAGCGCACATGCGACCGTGGACCTGCATGGTACGGAAACCGTGCTCCTGGTCGAAGATGAGAATGCCGTCCGGCATCCGGCCTGCGAATTCCTGAAGGGATGTGGGTACCGGGTGATCGAGGCGAAGGATGGGCTGCAAGCTGTGGAGAGGGCGGCCGGGCACACCGAACCGATCGACTTGATGGTGACGGATGTAGTTATGCCCGGCATGAGTGGCGGTCAGCTGGCCGATCTTCTCGCCGGAAAATATCCGCAGATGAAGGTTCTTTTCGTTTCGGGCTATTCAGAGAAAGTTGTTTTACGCCATAACATTGTGGATGTGCAGAAGAACTTTTTGCAGAAGCCTTTTACGCTGAAGTCGCTCGCGACCAAAATTCGAGAGGTGCTGGGCAAGGCATCGGTAGCGGCGGGCGCCGCCGGGGACTGATGCCAGTTGTTGATCGTCTGTTTCTCCGACCCGTATAATCACAGGGTTTGCGGAACCGCGCATGAACCTGTCCCTAACCCTGCGGGATGAGAAACCCGGTGCCCGCGGCGATTTTTCAGGATTAGCATCCACTCCCATCCCCAGTTCGAGATCCCTCCTGATCATCGGCCTGCTGTGGGGCATGATTTATTTCGCCAGCATGTTCACGCCGGCTTTGCTCGATGACGTGGATACCATTCATGCCGAAGCTGCGCGCGAGATGCTGGTTCGTCACGATTGGGTGACGATGTATACCGACGGCATCCGGTACCTGGAAAAGGCTCCCCTGATGTATTGGAGTCTGGCGGCGAGCTACACAGTCTTCGGTATCAGTGACTGGAGTACGCGTCTGCCGCTGATGCTCGGCGTGCTCTCGCTGCTGCTGGCAACCTACGGGCTGGGCCGCTACGCGTACGGCGAGCTCGGCGGACTCTACTCGGGAATCGTGCTTGCGACCTCGATCGGACCGTATATCTTTACGCGATTCCTCATTCCCGATGTGCTGGTTGGCTTATGGCTGACGGCCGGATACTACTTTTTCCTGCGCTCGCTCGAAGAGGAAACGCCTTCGCGGATCACCTGTTGGGGTTTTGCGGCGACTTGCGCCCTGAACGTTCTGACAAAGGGACTGATTGGACTGGTTTTTCCGGCAGGCGCGATCGGTTTGTACCTGATCCTCACGGGAAATCTCCGCCACTTATGGAAATTGCGACTGCTGTCGAGCACGGTGGTTTTTTTTGTAATCGCGGCGCCCTGGCACATACTCGCTGCCGTGCGCAATCCTAGCCAAGGGACGGTGCGGGGCTTTCTGTGGTTTTATTTCGTGAACGAACATATTTATCGCTTCCTGAATAAGCGCGTACCGGCCGGTTATGACACCGTGCCTTTGTGGATTTTTTGGGGGCTTCTGCTGGTCTGGCTAATTCCGTGGACTGTATTTCTTCCGCAAGCTCTGCTCGACATTCCACGGCGCATCCGCGAGTTGCGCGGAAGTCTTACACGACGACAAAAGGCCGACTTGCTTTTTATCCTCTGGGCACTGGTCATCGTCGGCTTCTTCAGTTTTTCGACGCGACAGGAGTACTACACCATCCCGGCATTGCCGGGAATGGCGCTGCTGGTGGGCGGCTGGCTTGGGCGGGAGACGACTTCGGCGGAAACGGATCCAATTCGTAGAGCCGGGCGGATTTCATCGACCGTGTTGTTGAGTGTTGGCGTGATCGCTTGCATCGCCGGCATGTACCTGCTTTCTGTATCGCACCTGCCAACTCGCGGCGCAGACCTCGCCGACCTGCTGAAGAAAAATCCGCAGGATTATGATCTTTCTCTCGGACACGTCCTCGATCTCACTCCGCATGCGCTAGGCGCGTTTCGCGCGCCCCTGCTGGGAGCATCGCTCGCGCTCCTGCTTGGGACTGCTCTCAATTCGGTGATGCGGCGTCGCAATCGTCCGGCCGAAGGAAACATCGCGCTGGCATTGATGATGGTGGGCCTGTTTGCCTGCATTCATTCCGCATTTACCACGTTTTCGCCGGTGCTCTCGTCTTACCGGCTGGCAGTCGCCATTCGGCAGCATTACCGGCCGGGCGACGTGATCGTGGTCGACGGCCAGTATCATCAGGCTTCGACTTTAAATTTCTACACCGGCTATCCCGTGCACGTGCTGCACGAGCCTGGCGGCAACCTCTGGTACGGATCGAAATTTCCCGACGCACCGCACGTTTTCGAGACGCCCGAGTCGTTCGCTGTGCTGTGGGCGGGCCCGTCCGAAGTATTTCTCTGGACGGACCAGGACGAACCGAAGGAGTTAGAAGGCAAGCCTTTTTTCAGGCTGGCGAGGGTGGGAGGGAAATCCATTCTGACCAATCGCCAGCCGTGATCTCCAACCTGCTTGCATCTCGATCTTAGCCGCTGAAGCTGCCTCTTTCTTATGAAGATCACCATGGTGAGTGGGTCAGTGTTAGGCGCCGTGCTGAAACTCATCCTCGCTATTGCTCTGATCGGCATCGCGAGTTCCACGATTTTTCTGATGATGACGCTGGTGGCGGCGCTTCGTTACCGGCGCCAAGCCAAACGAGCGCAGCAGGAAGCTCTGAACGTGCCGGTGAATTCTCTTCCCCCAGTCACGATTCTGAAGCCGATTCACAACATGGAGGCGGAGCTCGAACAGAATCTGGAGAGCTTTTTCCTGCAGGACTATCCGGATTACGAAATCATCTTTGGCGCCCGGGATGCCGGGAATCCGGCTCTGCAGGTTGCCGAACGCGTGCGGGCCCGCCATCCGGAAATCAAGAGTAAGGTGATTCTCTCGGGTCCGCCGACTTGGCCGAACGCCAAGGTGTTTTCACTTGAAAAGATGATTGCCGCCACGAACCGATCCTGCTTCGTGATCAGCGACAGCGACGTGCGCGTGGCGCCAGACTTCCTGCGCAACACGATTCCTCCCCTTCTCGATCCGAAAGTGGGGCTGGTTACCTGCATGTACCGGGGCGTGCCGGCCTCGGACTTCTGGTCGTCGCTGGAAGCCCTCGGTCTCTCGGTCGAAATGTCATCGGGAGTGATGGTGGCGGACATGGTGGAAGGCATGCGCTTTGCGCTTGGTCCAGCGATGACGGTGCGACGGGATGCGATCGATGCCATTGGCGGCATTGCAGTTACGGCCGACTACTACTCCGACGATTTCGAACTCGGCAACCGGATCTGGGCGAAGGGGTACAAGGTCACGCTCTCGCACCACATCGTGAAGAACGTTCTGACACCACGATCTGTGTTGCGCACCCTGGGAGACCAATTGCGCTGGATGAAGAGCACACGCTACTCGCGACCCGCGGGACATTTGGGCACCGGGCTGACCTTCGCCCTGCCGTTCGGGATTCTGGGATTCGTGGCCGCCGCGGGCCTGGGACAATGGACGCTGGGGATTTGGTTGCTGGCAATTGCGTTTGTGAATCGTATGATTCAGTCCGTTGCGGTGGGCTGGGGAATTGCGAGAGATCCGCGTTCAGCCGCGCTTTGCTGGCTTTACCCTCTCCGGGACTTGGCCGGCTTCCTCATCTGGATCGGAAGCTACACCAGTCGGCGTTTCTTCTGGCGCGGGGAGACCTACGTTTTTCGCAGCGGCGGCCGCATCATGCCCGAACATCGCGAGGCAAAGAGCGCGGTAGGGGAGTCTTACTGATTGAATTTTGGGTGACGAAAAAATCTAAGTATGGATTCGCGCCAGTTTGCCATTCTTCAGGTGGAACCGGTCGCCACGCCACGCGACGGTGTTGCTTGCAAAACTTGCAAACCAAACTGCGAGGCCGAAAAGATCGCGCAGCGGAAGCATGTGGACGAATCGCGCGACTTGGCGGTCGCACAGTACTCGAAGTCCGACCATCCATGCGGCGAGCAACCGCAATATGATCGCGGCTCCCGCCAAGATCCATGCCCAGTCTGCGCCACGGGATGCCAGCAGCGCAAGCACAGCCCAGATCCAGCCAAAGGTAAAAAGCAAGCCGACATATCCGCCGCGCCGGGCATCGCGCACACCGCGCGCCCATCGCAGTTGATGCTCGAAGAATTGCCGGAGGTCGTAAGCGGGCAAGAACGTTTCTACGACAACTTCCGATAAGTGCACTTTCAGTCCCAGAGCTGCGATTCGCTTGCCCAGCTCGTAGTCATCGGCAAGATAGTCGACGAACGATTCAAACCCGCCAATCGCTTCCAAGTCACGCCGGCGAAAGGCCATGGTGGATCCGAGAGCGAAGCGCACTCCGCCTTCGATAGCTCGCGCAACTAAGACACCGGCGCAAAAATCGCTGCTGATCCCCAGCGATTCCAGTCGAGATCCCAGCGTGCGACTCGCGATACCACGGTACAGGCACGTGACCATGCCTGTCGTGACATCCGTGAGAGGAGCAATGACCTTTCGAAGGTAATCGGGTTTCACACGAATGTCGCTGTCGCTGACGATCAGGTGGTCGTAATGGGCGGCCCGCACCATCTGCGCCAGGTTGCTGACCTTGGTGTTTGCGCCTAAGCTTTCAGAACACACCACCAGTTGGATGGGAAGACGAGGGAACTCCTGCCGCAGGCGTTCGACTGCCTTCACCGCGGGATCATTGGAATCACTGACGCCGAAAATGATTTCGTACTGCGGATAGTCCTGCAGGGAATGGCTCCGAAAGCTCTGATACATTTCGGGGTCCTCCCCTTTGAGCGGCTTGAGAATCGTAACTGGAGGAAAGTCCTGGGAAACCGGTTGAGCCCGTCCTGACGCCTGGTCGCGATATTTCAGGTAGCCGCGCGCGCTCCACAGGCAAGTGGCATAGTAAGCGATGCCTGCGATTGCGGCGGTAGCACAAAGTGTTTCGACGATTTCGCTCAGCGGACGAATCATTGGTTTCGCGCCCCAGCAGGATACAGGCTGAGTGCTGATGCGGGGCTCTCCAGAACCATCGCATATAATAGAGGTAGTAGGCAGCCGGACCGGACGGTCGCTCTCCGCAAGGAGGGAGGAAAGTCCGAACTCCGCAGGGCAGTGTGCCGGATAACGTCCGGGAGGCCGGGTTCAAGCCCGGTCGACGGAAAGTGCCACAGAAAACATACCGCCCCGTCGTCGTTGTGAGCCCGATGCGCGCGTTTCAGTTCAGGGCCCAGAACGACGCCGGGGTAAGGGTGAAAAGGTGCGGTAAGAGCGCACCGCTGCTGCAGTAATGCAGCGGGCAGGGCAAACCCCACACGGAGCAAGACCAAATAGGGAGGAAGTTCCGGCTTCGGCCGGAACACGTGCCGGCCCGGCGCGTCACAACCTCCGGGTAGGTCGCTAGAGCCGTGCAGTAATGCGCGGCCCAGAGGAATGACCGTCCCGCCGCAAGGCGGACAGAATTCGGCTTACAGGTCCGGCTGCCACAACCTGCCTTGTTTCCTGCCGACATGCGAATTCTTTAGGATGACAACGTGGCCCATGGATTTCGGGTTGCGTTTCACATCGGCTTTGTGGAACGGTCAACGCGATGTAAAACGTCCGCTGTCTTCACCGCCTGCATGTCCGAGTGTACTATCCATAGGTCGGTGTTCCGAGGCAGGAGGACTGGTGTTGGCGACCAGTCTGTAGTCGCTGTAGTGGATCGACAGATTGGCATGTCCTCCCAAACGAACGTCGGTCGATGATTCGTTCTGCGCGGGGAGCCAGAACTCACCGATTTTCTGATAAGTGTGGTGCACTAAGGTTTTGCTGATCCAAATCGATGGACGCTTGGCCGGTTCGGCCTCTATCTGCGACACCGCAAAATCGGCTGCGTCGACCCAGATCTTGCCACGATAGAGTAGCTTGCTCGCAGTTTTCGGCTCAACCTGCAAAACGTAAGCGGGACGCCCGCCCACGTCCTCTTGTGCCAGCAACCCAAATTGATAATTCTCTTCAGTCAGAGCTGTGCTGGCCTGGCTCTTTGGGTCAGCCGCATCTTTCTCGGTATCGAGAAGCTTCTTGAGCACCCTGTTTACCATCCAGCGGGATCCGCTCTGGGAGATGACCGTGAACTCCTTATTGTCAGGAGCCCGGTACTGTACCTGGACGATCAGATCAGCTTCGCGGCGACCGGGAAAGCCTGTGTAGAGCAGGTGATATTCCCGCTGTCCCGTGTACGACTGCAGCTGCTCTTGGCGCTTTCTATTGTTTGCAGTCATGCGCGCCACGATTTCCTGCGAGGTGATATGGCCCAGCGTCGGACTCGGATTACTGTCTTGTCCCGCAGCCAAAATAGTGAAAAGTACCGAAATACAGAGGATTAGCCGTCGATTTCTCATTGCGCTTGTATGTCCTTCGGTTCAGGTTGGTACCGATTACGCTTACCACATTGAATCATCCCGCTTAAGCCATGAGCCCGGTATACTCTCTAAAACACGCCCGTGCAAATTGTGCAGCCCCGCGAAAACGCGAGGTCTGCGCTGTATCCGGTGCGGACGAAATGAATGATGGAGGTTATGGGAAGTGGCTTTTGGCCAGTTCCCGCCTGGTGGAGTTCTTCGTTGAGACGCAGGAATGAATCAGTTACCCTGGGCCACGCGAACTCTTCCGCTACGGCACGTGCAGCCCGGGCTTTTTGACCACGCGAAGCATAATTCCAGCTAAACCAGCCGGGTTGTCGTTGCGCTGCAATCAGGACAGTTGCTTTACACACCGCTTCTCGTACATCTTCTTCCCGCACTCCTCCAGCGCCGTGCAGCGACACTTTCCCTGCTCCACAACCAGGGCACGCATCGACTGGATGTGCTCCAACAGTCCATCGAGTTCGACAATCTTGCGCTTCCTCAACTTCTGCCAACGGATCGAAGGCGGCGTTCCTGGACGGAACCCAAAAAAAAGTTCCTTGATTTCACCCAGCGTGAAGCCGGTCTGGCGCGCTCTCTGAACCAGGGCTAGGCGGTGCAGTACGGTGACGTCGTAACGTCGTTGTCCACTGACCCGATGCGCCGGAGGAAGAATCCCGATCTGCTCGTAGTAGCGAATCGCGGACGGCCGCAACCCCATCTGCTTCGCAACCTCAGAAATACTCAACGCCATGAAACCAATCATAGACGACGCGCTGGCGCCTTCTTCAACTCGTTTTGGCGTAACAAAGAATTTACAAAATCCCGCTTGCCTTAAAGTCAGCTTTAAGTCGTAGCTTGGTCAAAGAATCGAGTTCTGAAGGGAGGAATTGGCGTGAGCAGGATATTCCGAACGTTCGCTGTCGTTCTGCTGCTGTCCGTTGCCAGCATCATCGCGCACCCCACGCCGCCTGCGGAACCCCATACAGTCAGTCACCGTCTGCGAGTCGTTGAAATTTCATCAAAACACTCTGAAAGGGAAGAAATTGTGAAAAACACTTCGATGATGTTTGCTGCTCCTATGTTGTTTGCGCTGCTTATTCCGTCTATCGTTTCTGTGTCCAAGTTGGCAAGGGCACAGGAAAGCTCGGCAGATGCCCGGCGCGTGCAGTCACCTTTCGCCTGTAACCGGCTGGCGCTGACCCCTGAGCAAAGGAAGCGCCATTTTGATGAACTCGGTCCGAAGTTGCTTTCCCTCAAGAAGGGCGTTAGGGAACTCCCGAATGGTTACGAACTTGAATTTCCCGCGGATGCCGGCACGGTCCAACTCGTCACCGAATGGGTAATCGGTGAACGTGCCTGTTGCCCTTTCTTCGACATCGACATGCGTTTGGAGCGCGAAGGAGGGTCGCTCTGGCTAGGTCTGACGGGGCGCGAAGGCGTAAAGCAGTTCATCCAGGCGGACGGCGCTTCCTGGATTAGGAAATAACGCGCTACACGCGAGGCAGGACATCCTGCACGAGGCGCTCCATCTGTTCTTCTTCGTCGAACACGGGATTCAGCAAGAGATGATGCACGCCAGCATCCTGAAGCCGGCGGATCTCGCCGGCTATGTGCTGTGGCGAGCCCCAGACCGCGACCTGATCCGCCATGTCGGGCTTGTGGTAAAAAGCTCCGAACCACTCCCGCAGTCGCGGCAGATTGTCGCCTAACGCAAGATACAGGCGCTTGGCTTTCGGGAACTCCGGCGGCAGCTGCTTGATGTCTTCGAGAAACGTTGCCATCGGAGTCGACCCGGCCCCAATGAATCCGTTCCCTAGTTCTACCGCACGGCGGAGTGCAGCTTCGACGTGTCCGCCGAACCAGATTGGAGGATGGGGTTTTTGCACGGGCTTCGGTTGCATGGGAATATTGTCGAGCTGCGAAAAGCGGCCATGAAACGTCACCCGGTCTTCTGTCCAGAGGCGCTTGATGATCTCGAGGTTCTCGCGGAATCGAGTGACTCGGCCTTCGGGTGTAAGCCCGTAAGCCGGGTACTGTCGACTGCTTGCACCCAGTCCCACCCCGACAATCAGTCTGCCGTTTGAGAGGACATCGAGCGAAGACAGGGATTTTGCCGTGTCAATCGGATTGCGCTGAGCGATCAGGAGAACGGCTATTCCAAGGCGCAAACGCGTGGTCGTTGCCGCCGCATACGCGAGAGTGGTCACAGATTCGAGGACGGGAGCGGTTCCAATGACTTGTTCAATGCACCACGCGGCTGCGAAGGGCAACTCTTCAGCTCGACGCAGGAAGCGCTGCACGCCAGCGGGATCCGGAAACGTGTGTGGAATAGCGATCGCGAATTCCATGGTGCCTCTCCGATTACCGATATGCGTTTGAACCCTTCATTCGGATGCTGGAAGACAATTCCACGATTCAGACTGGAATGGATTTTGGAGCCATCCCAATCTTCCCCAGGATTTCGCGCTCGCGCCTACCGCAAGCTGCTTGAAGAGCGGCTAGAAATCTTTGGGGACGCTCGGTAACGAGAGTTTGTCATCGCAACTGAAATCCAGTACCACAGTCGTTTAGAATCTGCTTGTCGGCTCACGAACACAGGATGATCAAGAAAAAGGAGATAAACTTCTGAAGCCTTCCCCGCCCCGCAATGCTCGCATCTTCCTGCTTTCGCCGGCGAACGTTGGCGGGATTCGGGCAGGGTACGTTCTTAAGCCGAACGCCGCCTTTGATCTCGCGTGCCGACTGCGTCGCGACGGCGTGCCCCTCGGAGAGTTGTTCAGCTTTATCAGCGGGCTGTACTTTCGCGGAAAGCTGGCGTATGCGCAGGCGTTTTCTGCACCGCCGGACGGGGTGTCAGGATCATTCGTCATTACCGCAACTGCCGGCCTGCTCCCTCCCGAGACCATCGTAACGCTCGATCGCGTGCGTGAGATTGCGGCGAATGATATCGGTGCAGGCGTTGCGGGCTACCGCGCTCCTCTTGATCGCGATTGCCAATCCCTGCTGAAGAGGCTAGGAAATTCGTGTGAGGTTGTGCTTCTCGGCAGCGTTGCCACGCCGAAGTATGTGGAACCCTTGCTGCAGATCTTCGGCAAGCGCTTGCTGTTCCCAGCAGAATTTGTTGGACGTGGCGACATGAGCCGAGGCGGTCTCATGCTGCGTTGCGTCGAAGCGAATGAGGAACTCGCCTATACACCGGTACTCAACGCCGTCCGCCGCGGCCCGAGACCGCCGAAGCTTTCGCCACCGATTCGACGAAGCACCACCCCAAAATTGAATGTTCCTGCACGCGATCCGATTTCTGAACGATGACTTCAAAAGCCTACTCCACCCTCAGCTATCAGCTAGATCTTGCTGACGACTCACGACTGACGACAAACAGTCGCCAGGATTTCAGCATAGGTTTCGGGATTGACTGACTCCGAAATCGCCGCATGAGACCGAGCGCAGCGGGGCGAAGAACGGTCGCGCTGCGCTTGCCCGCGGGAGGATCGGGCGAAAGACGGACACCCGCCCCGGCCAACTCGATCGCGTATTAAGCGGCAGATCGTCTGGATTCCACCGGAAAACCTGCGTTCCGCCAGGCGTCAAATCCGCCCCTGAGCGCCCAGACATTCCGGTACCCCAGTTCTTGAAGTTTCTGCGCCAAACTGGCGCTGGAAGCTTCGTTCGGTCAAGTACAGTACGCGACTATTGCCCCCTCCTTGGGTTTTCGAGGAAGGCTCTCTCCCGGGTGGTCGAGCGGTACTCGAATGGCTCCAGGTATTTTCGTGTCGGATTGCTCCCAGGCTTGCGGATTCCGGGTGTCGATAACCGTGATGTCTTCGCCTGCGTCCATTCGTCGTTTCAATTCCTCTACGCTCATCCGATGCGCATCGGCCATAAGACCCTCCTCAACTCTGCATGGATTCGGCGAGGTGAGGGAGGGGTTGGCTGGAAAGATGGTTGCTCGTTGTCAGAAATCAGTTAGAGTAAATTTCTCCCCAGACCGAAATGCGTGTGTTTCTCGCTCCTGCGCGCCAGCCCAGTGTTTTCCGAAACCTTCGTGGGCTCCGAACGGTATCGGGTATTCACTGAGCCGACGGCTTTATAGATGTGTCAGTGTGCCTTGGTGAAGCCGGCCCGAAGCTTGCCCAGTCTGAGACAATTTCCATCGCAACTCGCTGTATAATTCGTCTCATTTTTATGGTCGAACGCTGATTCTCAACCGTACTGCTTCCTAATTATTTGTGACGACGCACCGTTAGCTGGTGCACGAGTCTTTTCAATTACGAAGGAGGAAGAGAATGAGCGCGCGCAGGATCGTGTCAGCAGTCGTATTACTCATGTGGTTGAGCCCGGCTGTTTTCGCCCAAGGCGGCGCGACGGGCGCGATCAATGGTACGGTGCAAGACGCTTCCGGAGCGGTCCTGGCGAACGCTCGAGTCGATGTCATCAGCGAAAACACCGGACAGGTTGTCCGCCAGCTGACCACCGACTCTTCGGGTCTCTTCGTCGTTCCGTTTCTGCCGGTGGGAACATATTCGGTCGAAGTGAGTTCCTCCGGATTCGCAAAAACAAAATTTCCCGGGGTCCTCGTCCGAATCACTGAAACGACGCGGATGAGCGCGACCTTGAAGCCCTCGGCCGCCCAGGAACTGGTGGAAGTGCAAAGCGAAATCGCTCCGGTAAACACAACCGCCGCGACCACCGGAGTCTCGCTTGGCTATACAACGATCAATTCCTTACCTTTAGCGACTCGCAACTTTCAGCAGATCCTTACGCTCTCTGCGGGAGCTGTATCCGATCTCAACAACGCCGCACAGCTTGGCCGGGGCCAGGTATTCATCCATGTCAACGGCGGCCGCGAAGACAATAACAATTACCTGATTGACGGCATCTCCGCCGCCGACTACGCCTTTGGGGAACTGACCTACACTCCCTTGCCGAATCCTGATTCCATCGAGGAATTCAAAGTCTCCACCAGCCTTTACGACGCGAGCCAGGGACGCAACGGCGGCGGAAACATCAACGCGACTCTGCGGAGTGGCACCGCCAGGTTTCACGGTGACGCCTGGGAATACTTCCGCAACACGGCCTTGGATGCGCACGATTATTTCCTGGGCAAAGTCGTCGTGAAGCAGAATATTTTCGGCGGCGACTTCGGCGGCCCGTTAGGTTCCAAAGCCAAGTTTGGTTTCTTCTACGTGAACTACCAGGGAACGCGCCAACGAAGCGGTGATTCTCCGGGAACGTATATCAACACCAGCATCCCTGTGCTGCCCACTCAGCGCGATGCCGGAACGTTGATCAGCACATTCTTTCCCAACGGGCTTCCCGCGGGGACGACTACCATTGATCCCGTCGCGCTCGCGCTACTGAATGCGAAGGGCAATCAGTTCGGTGGTGGCGGTGGCGGCTGGCTGTTTCCAACCGTGCCGGGGACACCGGGTGTCGCGGCAGATGGAACGCCGAATTACGGTCCCCTGACTTTGACAAATCCCGGAAAATTTACCGACGATCAATTCACCACCAGCTGGGATCGTGACTTCCGCGGCGGCAAGGATCACGTCGCAGTCCGCTTCTTTTGGTCCGACTCCTCCACCTTCCAGCCCTTTGGAGCCGACTCATACGGAATCCAGACGGGTGGTCTGCCCGGAGTGAACAATCTCAATTTCCCGCTGAGTATTCCTCTGCACAGCCGTTTTGGCAGCGGCACCGAGACCCATATTTTCAGCAACACGCTGGTGAATGAATTCCGATTTGGCGTCAACGTCATCAGCGACAAACTGGACAACAAAGCTCCCATCACCGGTGCGGCGCTCGGCATCCACCTGCCGACTGCCAACCAGAATCCGAATATGTACCGGCTGCAGTTCGGGACCTGGGCCTTCGGACCCTATCCCACGCAACTCCAGTACGCGCTTTCCGACAACTTCACCTGGCTCGACACTCTGAGCTGGACTCACGGCCTGCACCAGTTTCGTTTTGGAGGGGAATTAAATCGCGTGACTCTGCGCCGCAGCTTGCCAGTTGCGAACAATGGCCTGGTTTTCTTCGCTCCAGCCGTGCCCCTGTTCGGCAACGATTTTCTAAGCTTTCTGGGAGGTGATCCTTCGCTGGCAAATGGCGGAGGGGGGCTTGGTACCCACGACTATCGCATCCCCAGCTACTCCTGGTTCGCGCAGGATGACTACCGCATCCGGAAGGATCTGACATTGAACCTGGGAGTGCGCAACGAATTTGTCGGCGCTCCTTACGATACTCTGTGCCGCACTGCCAACACGAACCCCGCAATTGCGAACGCAACCGGGCAGCCTTTTGTGTATCCGAAGTGTGCGAATAAGTACAACCTTGCCGGACTCACGGGCACTTTGAACTCGGCCGGTCTGAACAATGAATACGCGACGGTTTTTGAGCCGCGCATCGGTTTCGCCTACGACGTGGGTGGCCACCACACCACCTCCATTCGTGCCGGTTATGGCATTTATAGCGTGCGCGAAGATTTGGGCGCCGTTGACAATCTTGCCTTCTCTCCTCCTTATTTCCCCTTGCTTTTCCCCGGACCGCCGGGGCCCGGCGGTCTCGCCAATCTGTTTCAGCCGAATCCAGCCACTGGATTCCCGGGGATTCCGCCGATGGGCGCTCCGCCAACCGAGACTTATGTGCCGCAACCTTCGTTCTTCACCGGCTTCTCCAACTCCGGCTGCTCTTTCCCACTTCCCGAGCAATGTTTTGCTGGATTTTCTGGAAACATCCCCAGCATCTTTGCGCTGAACGTCCCTTTGCACTGGGTGATCGGGACAACGCAGCAGTGGAATTTCAGTGTTCAGCGCGAGATTGGGCGGGATTGGTTTGCTGAAGTGGGTTACGTGGGCACCAAGGGCACACGCCTGCGTGGAGACTATGATCCGAATCAAGCCCGGCTGGCGACAACCCAGAGTCCGATTACGTTTCCCTTTGCGTGCGGCGGCGGTGCGGGTTCGTGCCCCATCGTAGACTCCACCATTGAAAATGCGGGAGCCAGGGCTCAGTTTTATCCGATCGGCCCGGGACTCTATGAGGAGTTCGCGCCGAACTCCGACTCCCACTACAACGCGCTCCAGGCTACCCTCGGCCACCACTTCGGCCGCGGACTCTACTTCCAGAGCGCGTATACCTACGCGAACTCGATCGACGATGTTTCCACCGCTTCGGTGGCGTTTGTCGCCAGGATCAATGATCAGAACGACCCGCGCGCGTCGCGCGGTCTGTCCGACTTTGCCAAGCGCCAGCGCTGGGTGACGAGTGCGGTTTATCAGCTCCCGTCTCTCAATAGCACGAACAAACTAACCCGAGGCGCGTTGGGCGGATGGCAAGCCAGCACGGTGATCATCCTGCAATCGGGTTCGCCTTTTACCGTTTTCGATCCTGCGGGAGGAAGCGCCTACCAGCTGGCCAGCCCATCCTCAAGTGCCACGTTTGTGCCGGGATTCAGTTGCGGCAATGCTCTCAGTTCTGGCGGCAAAACAGTGCGTCTGGCGAACTGGATCAATCAAGCTGCCTATCAGCCTGACCCGGTCGCCACACTTTCTACGGGCGGATCCAGCGATGCGACGCTTTACGGGAACACTCCCCGCAACTGCATCATCGGGCCGCCGCAAAAAAACGTAGACTTCAGCTTGGGGAAAATCTTCAAGCTGACGGAATCGCAAAATCTGCGGTTCCTCGTGGATTTCTTCAATCTCTTCAACCATCCATCCTTCGCCAATCCGGCGTTTGCGTCAGTGGGCTCGACTCCAGGCTCCGGTTCGGCTCCGATCACCTCGACCATCGGAACGCCGAGGCTGATCCAGTTCTCGCTGAAATATTCCTTTTGAATGGAAAGGGGCGCACGTGAGTACGCCCCTTTCGCACCATCTTTCTTTCGAAACGAAACCCAAGCCTCAATCTTCCGCGCGGCACGGATTCGTGTTCAGCACCTGACGGAAATCGTTGTATCGGAAAGTTGGTACTCCGCCCACGGCCGGATAAGCCTGCGCGAGCAGAGGCCCAAACTCGGTGGTCGAACTCCCCCCAAAGGTGTTGGTCGTTCCCGGGATGAACGCTCCACCAAGTTGCCAGACGCAGCCTTCTCGTTGGCTGATGGTGTAGAAGGGGTAGAAACTCGTTCCGGCGGGCGGATTTACGCATCCTGAACCAGGATTCGGGTCCATCGGATTCGAGATATGGCGTTGACAGGGAGGATTGGTCGCAAATTCGGTACGGGGCAAATCTGTCTCGAATGCGACCCGTCTGTAATTTCGCAATTCCCCTTCGTGATCTGTGAATAGTGGACTGGTAAACTGCACCGGCTGCGCATGCAGCTTTCGATCTCGCCCGGCACTCCTGAGCGTGCCAGGCCAAACCAACCCGAAGGGCACACCGTCATAGTCGTCGTCCTCGCCCAGGCAGCCACCGACGGGAACGAGTCCCTGCGATAAGGCGGCGTCCGCAGTGAAGCAGCCTCGATCGTCCGCATCCGGACCGGCGGGATCATTGATACTCGGCTGAGTGCATTGTCCACCTTGTGCCGTGACGGCATTGCAGTATTCAAAATGGCCAACCTCATCAGAAAAGCCGATGTTGAACGCATGCGCCGCCCAGGGCACCCGGGTGTGCTCGCTGGAGGTCGCGTACATGGGATGGAAATCGTAGGGGATGTTGTGAGTCGCGAAATCACAGTTGGTTCCATTCGGATCGAACAATATCTCGGCGAATCCATTCGCGGCGCTCGACACCATGAATCCGCTTCGCCCGGTCGTCAGATCCTTAACCGTGACTTTCAGTCCGTGCGCGGTGTCTTCCAGTTTCACGATCAGCTCATCTCCGGAGTTCATGAATAGAGTCTGTACATTGGTTGAGACAAACGGACCAAGCGGGCTCGGCGAGCCTGGCGGGAAGGGAATGCCGTCCATCTGGATGTACGCAAAATTGACGTACTCCACGGCGCCGCCGCACGCGGCGTTGTTCCCCTGGCCGGTGTTCATATTTTCCGAGAGGCTGTCGATATTTAGCGCGGCGCACCAGCGCGTGCTATCGCAGCTATCGAACCACCCGGGTGGATAGAACTGCATCTCCATGAATGCTGTTCCCGGATGCTTGCCAATGTAATCCGGCTTGCTGGGATCAGAGCCGTCGAAGATGTTGCTGTCGCTGGCGGGAGTGCACAGTATGTTCGGCCCTACTACGGACTCGCCGGGGTTCGGCGCGGACTGGTCGTCGCACATGGCCATCCCCACCCAGAAGGTCGGGTGTAGCTGGAAATTGAAGGTTCCACCGGTGCCATGCTGGTTTGGAAGAGTCGGTGGGTCCTTGGGCAGCCGCAATCGGTAGATGCCTGTGGAACCCGAACCACGAACATCCGAGTAGAAAAGAATCGCAGGCTCGTCGTGACCGGTATACGACCCCGCGTAGCCGATCGAATCGAAGACTTCGGTGCAGAGGATCCCGGTGCGGTCGCTGCAGTCGAGGGCTCGTCTGGGAAAAGTCGAACTGTCCTGGGCATATGCCAAGCACCCCAAAATCAAAAGAACAAACCAGGGCAGAGGGAAAGCTAGTTTGCGCATAACAACCTCCACATGGATTTTTGTAGCGAAACATCGCGGCCCGAAGTCTTCCTCGGCCAGGGCTGCTACGGGAGGAGCAGCGCAGGGAACGGGGATCGAGAGTCGACTTGATTCTCTGGGTTTACAAATGACAACCAGTTGCAAGCACGCGCACACACGCTGGCGTCTGCTCACAAAAGCCAGTTGCACATCAAGACGAAGGGGCGCCTTTGGTTGATTGACTGCTATGAAGGTTCCGTGGGGGCCTGTCTGGGAACCTCCTGCTTCCGGGCTAATCGGATCTGTTCGCTACCAGATCGAGGCTATGGGCAGAAGAACAACAGCCAGTGGGCACTTTTACTGCAGGCCGTTTTCACTGTCAAGAGAATTTCCGCAACTTGTAGCGCGGCGTCTCGCCGGCCCCACAATTCAGGTCGCTCGCGATAGTCCTTTCAAAATCATATGGCAGAGACGCGATGCCATCATCTCGTCTTGACAGGCCTCCCGGTTCCACATCTCTGACCGTATAATCGAGTGATCATGAAGAACGTCGTTCATGCTGCTTGTCCTCACGATTGTCCGGATGCCTGCGGAGTACTCATTACGATCGAGGACGGGCGCGCGATCAAGATTCAGGGAGACCCCAATCATCCCGTGACCCGCGGGTTTCTATGCGCGAAGGTCTCGAAGTATCTGGACCGGGTGTACTCGCCGGAACGGGTTCTGCATCCCATGCGCCGAGTCGCCCCCAAGGGAGCCGGCTACAAGGACGCTCGCGACTTCGAGCAAATTTCATGGGACGAAGCTCTTGGCGAGATTGCGGCTCGTTTCCAAGCCATCGCCGCGGAGTTCGGCAGTGAGGCGATCCTGCCCTACTCCTACGGCGGCACGCTGGCGCTTTTGAGCAGCGCGTCGATGGACCGCCGCTTCTTCCATCGGCTGGGCGCCTCGCAACTGGAGCGGTCGATTTGTTCCGCAGCCGGGGAGGCCGGGCTGAAGTCAGTGCTCGGCGTGAAGATGGGAACGGAGCCGGAGCAATTCCGGCACTCGCGGTACATCATCGCCTGGGCCGCCAACATTCATGGCAATAACGTCCACCTGTGGCCGTTCATCGAAGAGGCGCGGCGCGCAGGAGCCAAGCTGGTTGTCATCGATCCCTACCGCACGCGCACCGCGAAGTGCGCGGACTGGCATCTCGCCATAAACCCCGGGACCGACTCGGCGCTGGCCCTGGGCATGATGCACGTCATCATTTCCGAAGGCCTGCACGACACCGACTACATTGCAAAGTACACCACTGGATTCGAGCAGCTGAGAGAGAAGGTCAGAGACTACCCACCCGAGCGTGTCGCGCAGTGGACGGGGATCTCCGCCGCCGACATTCGAAAACTCGCGCGCGAATATGCGACCCGGCGTCCGGCGGTGATCCGCCTCAATTATGGAGTGCAGCGGGCGCAGGGAGGAGGCATGTCAACTCGTGCGGTCACTATGCTGCCCTGCATCACTGGTTCCTGGAAAGAGGCAGGTGGAGGCTTGCAGCTTTCGTTAAGTGAGGCACCGGGCCTGAGGCGCGATCTGCTGGCGCGCGCGGACCTGATGCACACCGCGCTTGGCCGTCCTGCGCGCGTGGTCAACATGGTGGAGTTAGGCAAGGCCCTCAATACGCTTGCCGACCCTCCGATCAAAGCGCTGTTCGTCTACAACTCAAACCCGGCAGCGGTCTGCCCCAACCACAACGAGGTGATCCGTGGTTTGCGCCGGCCCGATCTGTTCACAGCGGTTCACGAGCAGTTCTTCACCGATACCACCGACTACGCCGACATTGTTCTGCCCGCCACGACGTTCTTCGAGCAAAAAGACCTTCAGACCGCCTACGGGCACTACTACCTGCAAATGTCTACCCAGGCCATTGAGCCGTTGGGAGAATGCCGGTCCAACGTGGAGGTATTTCGCTCGTTGGCCGAGGCGATGGGATTCGACGAGCCCTGCTTCCGCGACTCCGTCGATGAGTTGATCGATGAGGCTCTGCGTTCTCCGAATCCGTGGCTGAAAGGAATCGGCCGGGATCGGCTCGAACGCGAAGGCCATATTCGACTGAACTTCGACGGCTCAGAATCGGAAGCCACCAAAGCGCCCTTCCTCCCTTTCGCCGAGGGAGGATTTCAGACACCGAGCGGCAAAGCCGAACTTTATAGTCCCGCACTCGCGGCGCAAGGCCTTGATCCGGTGGCGGAATTCACGCCGCCCGAGGAATCGCGTCACGGAAAACACGCCACGTTGTTTCCTCTTGAACTGCTTGCCCGCAAGGCTGACAACTTCCTGAATTCCACGTTTTCTAACGTTCCTTCGGTGCAGAAGCTGGAGGGGACCGGACTTCTGGAGATACACACAGCAGATGCCCGAGAACGCGGTATCCGCGACGGTGACTCGGTGCGAGTCTTCAATCCGCGCGGCGAGTTGCTGCTGCGTGCACGAGTGAACGGCGCCGTTCAGCCCGGCGTAGTCGCTGCTGCACTGAATTGGGCCAAGCTGACACCCGGCGGAAGCAACATCAACGCACTCACTTCAGAAAAACTTACCGACATGGGCAACTCGGCCACGTTTTATTCCGTCTTGGTTGAAGTGGAGTTGGCGACGCCGACCCCTTCGTCGAGTTAAACCATAGAAAGAGTAGGCCGAGACTTGGACGGTGCCCCTCGGTCTACCGTATAATTGCCGTTTTCCTAACTCCCTGTGGCCGAGGTAGTAGCGATTCTCTTTCGCTTTCATCGGGATATCCCTGTCACGCGCCAGCGCGGGTTCCGTCCTTCGGCGAACTCGGCATCTCCATCATCCCCAGGGTCCTGGAGAGGAAGAAAGAGGGGATTGCGGAACTTCGTCGCCGCCCTGTTTCTCGTCGCGATCGCCTTCCTCTGTCCGCGAGGCTGGGCCCAACAGGACCTGATCACCGATATCCAGATTCACGGCAACCGCCGCATCCCCGCTGACACCGTCAAGGCGCGCATTTTCACCCACCCGGGCGATGTCTACGACCCGGCCGGTCTCGAACGCGACTTCAACTCACTTTGGAACACAGGTTATTTCGAAGATATCCGCTTCGAGCGCGAGCAGACGCCCAAAGGCTGGCGTATTCACGTGTACGTGAAGGAAAAGCCGACGATTCGCGAGATCAACTACACCGGCCTGAGTTCTGTTTCCACCAGCGACGTGCTCGACCGCTTCAAGGAGCGCAAGGTCGGACTCTCGGTCGAGAGCCAGTACGATCCGACCCGCATCAAGAAAGCCGAAGTCGCCATCAAGGAGTTGCTAGCCGAGCATGGGCGGCAATTTGCCAGCATCCGCTCGGAGATTCGCCCCATTCCTCCAGCTGCCGTGGGAATCACGTTCGTGGTGAAGGAGGGGCCGAAGGTCAAAGTGGGCCGCATCCGTTTTCAGGGAAACCGAAACATCAATGCCCGGACTCTGCGGGCTGCGATGAAAAACCTGAAGCCGATCGGCATCCCGCATTCCATTTTTCTCGAGAACATTTTCGCGAAGACCTATGATGCAACCAAGCTCGAAGAAGATACGGAACGCGTGCGCAACGAATATCAGAACCGTGGCTTTTTCAAAGTTCTCGTACAGGACCCGAAAACAGAAATCCACGACACCGGCCACCCGGGCGTCCGTATCCCTCTGCTGCAGAAAGGGCCGGGCAAGGCGGTTGACATTACGATGCCGATCGAGGAAGGCGATCGCTACCGGCTCTCGAGCATCACTTTCAAGAACAACAAAGCGATCACCAACACGAAAGCTCTCCGCGCCCTGTTTCCTATCAAGGACGGCGACATTTTCAGCCGCGAGAAGGTCGGTAAGGGTCTCGAAAATCTGCGCAAGGCATATGGCGAGTATGGCTATATCAACTTCACTTCCGTGCCCGACACGAAGTTTGATGACGAAAAGAAACTCATCTTCCTCGAGATTGACGTCGATGAGGGCAAGCAGTTCTACGTCCGCCGTATCGAATTCCAGGGCAACACCACCACCCGCGACAAGGTCATCCGGCGCGAAATCGCCCTTGAAGAAGGGCAGGTCTACAATTCGCGGCTGTGGGAATTCAGCCTGCTCCGCCTCAACCAGTTAGGCTACTTCGACCAACTGAAGCCGGACGATCCCAACACAACCGACAAAAAACTCGACGAGAAGGAAGGCAGCGTCGACCTCGCTTTGAAAGTGCATGAGAAGGGCAAGAACAGCATCGGCCTGAACGGCGGTGTCAGCGGACTGGAAGGCGCCTTCGTTGGATTGAGTTACACCACCAACAACTTTCTCGGACTGGGCGAGACCCTGCAGGTCCAGGCCAGCATCGGCAACCTGATGCGCAGCATACTTTTCGGCTTCACGGAACCGTATTTGTGGGATCGTCCGCTGCAGGCCGGCTTTACCGTCTATACCACGCGCACCAGTTACAACCAGGCGCGACAGTACGCGATCCTTAGCGGACAGCAACTCAACCTGCCCTCGTATTATCTGCAAAACCTCCAGAACTACACGCAGTCGAGCACCGGGTTCACGACTTCACTGAGCTACCCGCTGCATCGTTCGCTCAAGCGCGTGGGCATCACGTACTCCTTCGATAACTCCTCTCTCATCGCGCTGAGCGACGCCTCCAAGGCACTGTTTACGAACCTGGCGTTTCGTGGAATTTCCGGGCCAAACGCGCTCAGCGGCATCATCACCAGCAAGATCCAGCCCAGCTTCTCCATCAACACCCTGGATGCCGCCTACCAGCCACACAGTGGCAAACAACTCTTCATTGGAGGTGAGTTTGCCGGCCTGGGTGGGACCGTGAAATCGGTGCGCCCCATTCTGCAATACAAGCAGTTCTTCCCTGTGCAAAAGCACCGCAACGCGATTGGGATCAATTTCCAGGCGTCGTTTCTCACCGGATATGGAGGCCTGGTCGCGCCCCCCTTCGAGCGCTTCTATATGGGCGGCGAAAACGACCTCCGCGGGTTTGATATTCGTTCGGTTACTCCGATCGCGTTCTTGCCCAACAGAGCAACCGTTAACCTGACCAACCCCGACGGATCGGTCGTACTGAAGGATCCCTCGAATCCCCGTTCGGGTGCCTACACCATCCCGCTTCCCGTGCAAACCATCGTGCAGCCAGGCGGCGACTTGAGCACGTTCGGCAACGCCGAGTACCGCATTTCCATTGTGGGCCCGGTGACGCTTGCGCCTTTCATGGATATCGGCATCGATCCCATCGTCCGGAACTCGCAGTTGCGCATCAATCCGGGGCAGCTCAGCGACATCAACAACACACTCTTCGGGTGTCCGCAGCTCGATATCGCGCTGAACTGCCTGGGCGGGGAAAAGCTGACCTTCTCGCAGTACCTGAAGCCGGTCGCGGGTACCAACTGGACGCCTCGCATGTCAACGGGATTGGAACTGCAGGTGATGCTGCCGGTGATCAACGCGCCTTTCCGTATCTACTGGGCTTACAATCCGCTACGCCTGGATACGAACGCCGCAGCCCCGACGGCGATCACGCGTAGCATGTTCCCGGGGGCGACAGCTCCTTTCCTGTTTAAGGCCGCGGGTGACTACACCTACACGCAGGCGATCAACTCCTTTGGCGCGAATTTCACGCTGCGGGAGCCGCGCAAGACCTTCCGCTTCACCGTGGCGACAACGTTCTGATGGGCTGCCCTGCGGGCGCGATAGGGTTGCCGCCTGGTGCTATAATGAAATGACTTCTGCCCTGAGAACGAAGCTCGGGGTGTGCCGTCACGCATATCAGGTTCGTAGTGCAAAGCTAAAAAGTCAGCTTGCGTCCCGGTTGCGATCTGCTTCAAGACCTGGTCAACCTAGTGGCACGGCCCAGCGTAAGCCTGGGAAGGAAGAAGCAACCCAAAATTTCCCAAACAATTTCCAAGGAGTCCAAGCGATCCAATGAAAAGCAAGTTCACGCGTAGTCTTCTGGCCATGGCTTTCGTAATTTCGGTGGGTGCCTTGGCTCAAACAGGCAGTGCCGCAGCCAATCCGGCCGCCGCCCCTGCTTCCGCCGCGCCCGCAGCTGCCGCCGGTTCCGGAACCAAGATTGGCACTATCAGCATGGAGCAGGCGATCTTCGCCACCAACGAAGGTCGGCGCGATTTCGAAGCCCTGAGCAAGAAACTCGAACCCAAGCAGAATGAGCTCAAGGGCCAGAACGACGAGATCGAGAGTCTCAAGAAACAACTGAACACGCAGGGCGACAAGCTGAATGAAGACGCCCGGGCCAATCTGGTGAAGCAGATCGAGACCAAGCAGAAAACTCTCGACCGGCAACTGCAGGACGCGCGCGAAGACGCGCAGAATCAGCAAAACGAAATCGCGCAGCGCATTCTCCAGAAGCTGGGGCCCGTGCTCATCAAGTACGCGACCGATAACGGCTTCGGCATGATCGTGGATACCTCGCAACCCTGGCCGCAAAGTCCAGTTGTCTGGTGGGGCGAGTCAGTGGACGTGACCAAGCCGGTCGTTGACGTATACAACGCTCAGTCCGGCGTAGCGCCTCCGGCTTCGACTGCGCCCGCCAAACCCGCTGGCGCTGCCAAGCCCGCAGGGACCGGCGTCAAGCCTGCCGTGAAGCCGACGGAGCCGCCGAAGTAGAGTTTGTAGCGACACCCAATGTGTCGAAAATGTTCCCTGAAGCCGCGCGATCTGCGCGGCTTTTTTCTTTCTGAGGTGAGGCCCGCCAGCGCCGGCATCGGTGTCCTTATAGCTAAGTAATTTGCGCTTTGGAGGACACGATGTTCGCTGACAGTCTGCTCGAAAATCACTGGACCAACCATGGCCGCCGCGGCTGGACAACGCTGGCGTCGTTTGCTCTGCAAACCCTGGAGATCGCGATCCTGCTGATGCTGCCGCTGATCTATACGGAAGGCATTCCCAGGCTGCACCTGGTCTCGATGAGCGCGCCGCTTCCGCCTCCGGGTCCGCCGCCGGCTACGCAATCACATGCAGGAACAAGGCCTGTCGAAAGCAATATGTTTCACGGCATCGTCGTGTCGCCGCCAACGATTCCGGTGGGAGTGACTCCCATTGTTGATGAGCCTGCGCCGACTGAGACTTGTACGGTTTGCGTTCCCGGGGGCATTGGTCCGGCGACAAATACGAATCCCATCCCAGGTGGTTTTGGAACCACGGCTACCTTCGTGCCACCCCCTCCGCCCAAGCCCGTGGCGCGCCCGCCGCGTATTTCTCACATGATGGAGGGCAACCTGATTTCGAAGGTGCAGCCGGTCTATCCGTCGTTGGCAAGGCAAGCCCGCATCCAGGGTTCCGTACTCTTGCGAGCTATCATCAGCCGCAGCGGTACCATTAGAGATCTGAACGTAATCAGCGGACATCCCATGCTGGTGGGCGCGGCGATCGAGGCTGTGCGTCAGTGGCGCTATCGGCCTTACATCCTGAACGACGAACCGGTCGAGGTCGAGACGCAAATCACCGTCAATTTCTCGTTGTCGGGTGGTTAGGAAATCTAAGATCGACGAAGCGTATCAAGTTAGAACATGGGGCGCGGATCGTGACTGCTGGCCAGCCGATATAATTTCGAGATCGTGAGTTCAGCGACGCTCGATGTAGCTCCCCGGCAATCTGTCCGGCCCACCTGGGCGGAGATTTCGCTCAGCGTGTTGCGCGAGAACTTTCATGCCGTGCAAGCCTATGTGGGCCCGCGCGTCATCGTGTGCGCTGTGATCAAGGCAGACGCCTACGGACATGGCGCTACCCCGTGCGCTTTAGCGCTCGAAGCCGCCGGAGCGAAGTGGCTCGGNGTCACCACCACAGATGAAGGCATGCCGCTGCGCTCGGCCGGGGTGCGCAACCGCATTCTGTTAATGACCGGGTTCTGGCGCGGAGAAGAGGAGGAGGTGGTTCGCCAGAACCTGACTGCCACCGTATGGGAACCCTGGCACGTGGAGGTGCTCAACAATGCCGTCCAGCGTCTCGGCGCGGCGCGCCAGCCCATTCACCTGAAAATCGACACCGGCATGGGACGCCTTGGTGTGACTCTTGCCGACCTTCCGCCCATGTGCCGGGTGATCCAGCGCGCCTCGCATGTTGTGCTGGAGGGCGTGTCCACACATTTCGCATCGTCGGAGGCCGCCGATGCGCCCGAGACCCAGCTGCAGATCGAGAATTTCGACCGGGCCCTGCGCATCGTCAAAGACGCGGGTTTTTCTCCTGCGCTGTGCCACATGGATAATACCGGCGGAATTCTTTCTCGTCCTGACAGTTGGAGAGATATGGTGCGTCCAGGCATTGCTCTTTACGGGTACACGTTGCCGCTGCGCGGCGCGGTGACGTCTGCCGATCGCCGTGCTGCTCCTCGCGTGCAACCAGCTCTCTCCTGGAGAACGCGTATCATCTCGATTCGCCAATTCGCGCCCGGCCAAGCGATCGGCTATGGCGGCACCTACAAGACCACCGCCCCTTCCCGAATCGCCGTGTTGCCCGTTGGCTACGCCGATGGCTATCGACGCGCGCTCTCCAACCGGGGCCGCGTCATCATTCGCAATGCTTACGCCCCGATTGTCGGCGCCGTTTCCATGGACCTCACCCTCGTCGACGTCACGAACATTCCAGGCGTGGCGGAAGGAGATGATGCCCTCCTGATCGGGAGCCGAGGTTCTCTCAGCGTCGATGCGGCCGAATTAGCAGAATTATCGGGGACGGTTCCCTATGAGATTCTCTGCGGAATTTCCAAGCGGGTTCCGCGCGTGCATCTTCCGTAACAAAGCTCCAAATCCCCATTGAATGCTGCCATTCGCCGCTGGCTGCATCCTCGCTCCTTTGTTCGCATGTGCCTGTTATATTGAGATTTAGGACATGCGATCGCGCTACGCCAAATGGATGTACGACTGGGAAGACCGGCTCACTTCGGTCGACAACAATCGCGTGGTCCGGCCATTGGAGTGGGGTGTCGAATTCGCCCGCGACTGGCCTTGCCGCAACGGCATTCCCGCCGGCCAGATACCCGCGGATCCTGAGAAGTTCTTTGCGGATTACAACCAGCGCATCATCGCGGCGAGCGACGAATTCTATTCCTATCGCATCCCATCCGATTTCCGGCTCGAGCGCCGCGAGGTGGAGGTCTTCAGTACGCGCGAAGTTCCAGACGCGAAACTTGAAGCAAAAGTGCGCGGGACCTTCGGAAACTTTCTTCGTTTCACTTCGCCGGTGCGAACGCCTTACCCGGAGAACAATCTCGCGAATGCGCGCTGGTTTCCTGCTCGTGGCCGCCGCGCGGTCGTTCTGCTTCCACACTGGAACGCGGATGCCATCGCCTACACCGCGCTGTGCAAGGTTCTCAACCTGCTGAATGTTGCCGTACTGCGCCTGAGCATACCGTATCACGATATCCGCATGCCGGCCGAGATTCGCCGCGCCGATTACGCCGTTTCGGCCAATATCGGACGCACGCTCGATGCGGTTCGACAGGGTGTGGTCGATATCCGCTGCTGCCTCGATTGGCTCGAACAGCAGGGCTACACCCAGCTCGGGCTCATCGGCACCAGTCTCGGTTCCTGTTACGCTTTCATCGCCAGCGCGCACGATCCCCGCATTCGGGCCGCCGCTTTCAATCACGCGTCCACCTACTTTGCCGACGTGGCCTGGCACGGGCAAACCACTCGCCATATTCGCCAGGGGATCGAGGCAACCATCGACCTCGAACGCCTGCGGCGATTGTGGCTCGCCATCAGCCCGATGGTCTATTTCGACAAGTTCGCGAGATATCGCAAGAGGTCGCTGGTCATTTACGCCAACTATGATCTGACTTTTCTTCCGGAATTTTCGCGGCAGGTGGTCAGCCAGTTCGCGGCGCATCATCTGGATCACAGAGTCGTGGTCCTGCCCTGCGGTCACTACACGACCGGAGAAACGCCGTACAAATACATGGATGGCTGGCAGCTGGCGTCGTTTTTCCGAACCGCATTTGAAGCGTAGAATCGGACGGAGGGCAGCGCCGCACGCGCCTGACATCAGCATGCCCATGACCACACTCGCCGCCAGTCACGAATGCCGCAAGGGTAAGTTCCTGGTCAGCACCGATCCGTCGCAGTTAGAGCTCGACACGATTCATACATTTCTGACGAATTGCTATTGGGCGAAGGGCATCCCCAAAGAGACGGTTGCCCGCTCGATGGAGAACTCGCTGTGCTTCGGAGTCTATTGCGGCGGAAAGCTGGTAGGGTTTGCGCGCGTGATCAGCGACTACGCGACCTATGCCTACATCGGAGATGTTTTCATTCTCCCGGCATATCGCGGACGCGGGTTGGCGAAATTGCTGATGGAATGCATCACGACGCATCCCTCGTTGCAGGGATTGCGGCGATGGACCCTGGCCACTCGGGATGCGCACGGATTGTATGCGCAGTTCGGATTTACCCCGCTTCTGAAGCCCGACGGTTGGATGGAGCGTCACGACCCTGAGGTTTACGCGAATTTGAATTTGTGAGCTGCCACCATGCAGCTCCGCATACCCGGAGACTCACAGATGAGCAATCAATCCATGTACAGGTCGTTGTCGGAAACCGATCCTCAGATTGCGGCCGCCATCGACAATGAAACGCGCCGCCAGCATGAAGGCCTGGAACTCATCGCATCGGAAAACTTTGTAAGTGAAGCGGTTCTCGAGGCCGCCGGTTCGGTTTTTACGAACAAATACGCCGAGGGCTATCCGGGCAAGCGCTATTACGGCGGATGTGAGTTCACGGATGTGGTCGAGGAGTTGGCGCGCACCCGGGCGAAACAGCTCTTCAACGCCGAATACGCCAACGTCCAGCCCCATGCCGGATCGCAGGCCAACATGGCGGCCTACGCTTCCGTGCTGCAGCCCGGCGACACCATTCTGGGCCTCAATCTCGCTCATGGCGGCCACCTGACGCACGGCCATCACCTGAACTTCTCCGGCAAGACCTACAAGATCTTCCCTTATGGCGTGACCAAAGAGACTGAGACGATTGACTACGACGAACTCGAACGCCTGGCCGAAAAAGAACATCCCAAGATGATCATCGGGGGAGGCAGCGCGTATCCCCGCATCATCGACTTTGCACGCATGCGGCAGATTGCCGACAAGGTCGGAGCAATTTACCTGGTCGACATGGCGCATTTCGCCGGACTCGTCGCCGGCGGTGTGCATCCCTCTCCCGTTCCGCACGCCCAGATTGTCACCTCGACCACGCACAAAACGCTGCGCGGACCACGTGCAGGTATGATCCTGGCCAAGGCCGACCTGGGACCTGCCATCGATAAAACCGTGTTTCCCGGCATGCAGGGCGGCCCGCTGGTCCACATCATCGCGGCCAAGGCAGTCTGCTTCCAGGAAGCCATGCAGCCGGAGTTCAAGGTATACGCTCGCCAGGTCGTGGCCAACGCCAAAGTCCTCGCCGAGACGCTTGCCGCCGAAGGCTACCGCATCATATCGGGCGGCACCGATACCCACGTGATGCTCGTCGATGTGTTTGCCCAGGGAATGCTGGGCAGCGAGGCGGAAAAAGCGCTGGGCGAAGCCGGCATCACGGTCAACAAGAATGCGATTCCCTTTGATACCAATCCACCCTTAAAGCCCAGCGGCATTCGCCTTGGCAGTCCCGCGCTGACCACCCGCGGCATGAAAGAGGGGGAGATGCGCCAGGTGGGCCGGTGGATTTCCGAGGCCCTGCACCATCGCAAGGAAGCCGAGGTGCTTGCCAGGATCCGCCGTCAGGTCCTGGAGTTGGCCGAAGCCTTTCCGCTCTATGCCGAGCGCCGGGCTAGGGCCCATGCCGAGGTCAGGGCCTGATTCCATCGTTCCCGTTAGCGCCTGGGCGTCTCCGGCATCCGGCGAAATCCTTGTAGCGCGCCGTCTTACCTGTGGTTAAATCGTCCGGTGAAGATTGCCATCGATATCCGTCGCATGACGGAGTTCGGCATTGGAACCTACACGCGCAACATCGTGCGGGCCCTGGGGCGCCTGGATCGCCGGAGCAAGTACTTCCTGATTGGTTCTCCGGAAAAGGTCAAGGAGATTGGGCCGCTCCCGCCGAACTTTCACACCGTGCCCTTGCTCGAGCAGGACACCACGGCCAAGGGATACTTCGAATTCCGCACGATTCTGAAACGGCTGCACGTCGACCTCGTCCACATTCCTCATCTCTTCTGGTTGCCTCGAACTTTGCCGTGTCCTTACGTGATCACGGTTCACGATGTGCTCGAGCATATGTCACGTTCGAAGACGCTATCCAGCCTGCGGCGCTCGATGCACTATCAACTCACGCGCAGGGTGCTGAAGGGCGCGGCTCGCATCTTCGCCGTTTCGCAATTTTCGAAGAGCGAAATCGAGCAGCTTTTCGGGATTCCCTCAAAACAGGTCGAGGTGATCTACAACGCCATTGACGAGCGTTTCCTGCATGGGCATGCCAGTGACGCCGAACGCCAGTTAATTGCAGAACGGTATCTCGTGAACTTTCCGTTCCTGCTCTATGCGGGGAGAATCAGCCCTCACAAAAATCTCATTCGCATCATCGAAGCTTTTTCGGCGCTCCGGGGAGAACTGGAAAAAGAGAACAAGTTCCCCGACCTGAAGCTGATCATCATTGGAGATGATCTGTCTGGCCACCCCGATCTGCGGCGCACCGTCATTCGCAGCGGCGTACACAATGACGTGCGGTTTTTCGGATTCGTGCCCATCGATGTTCTGCGAATCTTTTACGACATGGCCAACGTATTCATTTTCCCGTCGCTCTACGAAGGATTCGGCCTGCCGCCGCTGGAAGCGATGGCGCTTGGCACCCCCGTTGTGACGTCAAATACCTCCTCACTTCCGGAAGTGGTTGGCAATGCAGCCGTGCTGGTGAATCCGGAAAACGTGTTCGAAATCATGCGTGCTACGCATCGCGTTCTCGTCGATCCGGCCTTGCGGGAAAAACTAAAGCAGCGCGGTTATGAACAGGCCAAGTGCTTCTCCTGGGACGCGTCCGCGCGCAGTGTTCTTCGCGTCTATGAGGAGGTCGCGGGTGGAACCCCACTTGCCGACCTGCCGTCCACCGAGGCTGAAATTCCGCGCATGCGGGCCTAGTCAGAATCCAAATAGCTTCGTATCACCGCCCGAGGGCGACTATCGTTCGAAGTCGAGTGTTAAATCGTTTTGGAGGTGGCTTCTGCCCGTTTTCTTTCGGCCTTGGACTTACAGTTCTTTCTCCTCTCTCAGCAACCACTTTGAAACCAACGTGTTTGGGACCGGATCCTTGCCGTCGCTTTTGCAATGCAGTGTTTCCTGTATAGACTCATTCGCCACAACGGAAGAGGATGAAGCGGGAAGTTGTGCGGCGATATCCTGATTTTTTCTTGCCCGTGAGCTTGTGAACACTCATCGTAAATGCACAAGAGCAGTGACCCGCCCAAAAGGAGCCCAATGAGTACGGCTAGTTCAAGCGCGAACTTTGACGCGATACCTCGGTTCGCGCGCTCGGTCGGACAGGAAAGGACCGGCCATGCTGTTCAGTTGTATACCGATGATGCGTTTCTACTGGAAGTCCTGACTGGACTTATCGGCGATGCAATTACCGGCGACGACGGAGCCTTGGTGATCGCCACGCGGGCTCACGCCGAGTCCCTTGATCAATCCCTGCGCGAGCGTGGAATTGATACAGGAAAAGCCCTCCGGCAAGGGCGGTATATTGTGCTCGATGCCCAGGAACTGCTACCCAAATTTATGGTGAATGGTTCGCCGGACGAAGCCCGGTTCACCGACATCATCCGCACCGCTCTCACGAAAATTGGAGAAGCTGGGCTGGCAGAGGGCCGCCGCATTGCTGTGTTCGGCGAGCTGGTTGCGCTTTTGTGGGCCGAGGGAAAATACCAGGCGGCGATTCGTGTAGAACAGTTGTGGAACAAGTTGGCCGAAGAACATCACTTCTTTCTTCTATGTGCCTATCCGGTGACGGATTTCAGCGATGCGTCGCACATCGAACCTTTCCTGGAGATGTGCCGCCAACATTCCAGCGTGGTTCCCAGCGAGAGCACCTTTGCGTCGAGCAGCGAAGAAAGCCCGTTTCGCAGTCTCGCGCAGCTTCAACTCAGGGCACAGATGCTCGAAAAAGAACTGGCTTTACATCGAAGCGAACAACGGTTCCAGTTACTGGTCGACGCGGTACGGGACTACGCGATCTTCATGCTTGATCCCGAGGGCCAGGTCGCCAGTTGGAACCAGGGAGCGGAACGCATCAAAGGATACAAAGCTTCCGAGATCATCGGCTCACATTTTTCACGCTTTTATCCCGAAGAGGATTTGCGCTGGGGCAAGCCGCAGTGGGAACTCAAAATAGCCGCGCAGGAAGGCCGATTTGAGGACGAGGGCTGGCGCGTGCGCAAAGACGGCACCCGCTTCTGGGCGAACGTGATCATTACCGCGGTCCGCGACGAAACCGGAAAGCTCATTGGTTTCGGCAAAGTAACCCGAGATTTTACGGAGCGGATGCAAACTCAACGCGCTCTCCAAAAAGAAGTCGCGGAAAGACTTCGGGCCGAGACGCGCTTGCGTGAATCCGAGAAATCCCTGCGCGATTTGTCCCTCCACTTACTCACCACCCAGGACGAAGAGCGACGACGCATTGGCCGCGATCTCCATGACAGCTTGGGCCAGTCCCTGGCAGTCTTGAAAATGAAGTTGGATTCCCTCGCGTCGGTCGTGGGAAAAAGAGCAGGCGAGGAAGCCGCCGTTGACGTGGCCCAGTGCATCCGCCTCACGGAAGATTCCATCAAAGAACTTCGCACCATCTCCTATCTGTTATATCCACCCATGCTGGAGGAGATGGGGTTAAAGTCAGCCATTCCCTGGTACCTGGACGGCTTTTCGGCGCGCAGCGGGATCAAGGCCACGCTGGAGGTAGCTCCGGATTTCACGCGCCTCCCCAGAGAGGCGGAATTAGCCTTGTTTCGCGTTTTCCAGGAAAGCCTCACCAATGTTCACCGGCATTCGGGGAGCCCCACCGCCGAGGTTCGACTGTTAATGAAAGACGGAATGGGGATTCTGGAAGTCCGCGACCACGGCAAAGGACTCCCTCCCGGGCTCCTCGAGCAATCGAGTCAGGACTGGTTGGGACAACTCGGAGTTGGGTTGCGCGGCATGAACGAGAGAATGCGCCAACTTGGCGGCTCCCTCGAACTGGCTTCGACGGAAAAAGGTACGACCGTACGGGCGATGGTTCCGGCTCAACTCACAAAATCATAGTGGGAGAGCAGAGCCACAGCGATGGCAGCAACATATTGAGTACACAAGGGTGGAGGAATGCGGCCCCGGATTCTGATTGTGGATGATCACGAGATTGTTCGAGAGGGGGTCCGGGGACTGATTCGCAGGTCGCGGCCGGATTGGGAGATCTCGGGCGAAGCGACCAATGGCCAGGATGCCATTGAAGCCGTCAAAAAGCTCCACCCCGACGTTGTCGTCCTTGACATCACAATGCCGGTGATGAGCGGACTGGAAGCCTCAGCCCTCATCGCCAAAATGGAACCGCGGCCGCGCGTTCTGATGTTCACGATGCACGAATCCGTCCGGTTGCCTGCTGAAGTCCGCCAAGCCAAAGCCCAGGGATATGTTCTCAAGTCGCAGGCGGCACGCAACCTCATCCGTGCCATCGAGGAGTTGTTGTGCGGAGGCGAGTTCTTCGGTCCTGAGCCGGGTCCCGGGTCCTTCGGAGGTCCGCCCCGAAACCTGAGCGTGATTTCATAGGTTCGCGCTGGCCTGCATCTTTCCATCCCCTGCAAGCACGATTTCAGGAGCCGGCCACCTCCCGATTGTGCATCCAACTTTCCTATGATTGCGGGTAATCGCCGTGCTGGATCCCTTGTGATTGCACTTGTTGTGGCTCTTCTGTGTTTGAGCCTGCTGGCGGTGGTTCGCACTCATTGGAAAACAAGACAACCCTTGCCGCAGAAATCCATTACGGGATCCCTTAGCCACCCTGCTGCTCGAAGACCTTCGCGTCAACAGTCAGCTTTCCAATCTGTGTGAGCTACAATCGCGCCGTGGCCACTCACACGGCGAAACTTGAAAGCCTGCAATCCCCACTCAGCTTTCTGGAATCCATGAGTTGCGACATTCTCCCGGAATGGCTGCGAGAGTACGCGTCTTGGTGGGAGAAGGAAGGCCAGCCAATCTCGGATGCAGTCGATCGCGCCGGCACCCCGTGGTTGCGAATGTTCGATCAGACCGGCGAGCGGGTTGATGACATCTTGTACCCGCCCGAGTATTGGCGGATGCTAAAACGCGGCTACCGGGAGGGCATTCTCTGGCGATTCCTTGAGCAGAAGACTCTCTACCCGGCCGGCCTGATCCTCTACCTGACTTCGTTTTACGATCCCGGAATGGCGTGCCCGTATACGGTGTCGCTGGGAACACTCGTACCTCTGATCAAGTACGGGGATAGCGCCTTACAAGAGCGCTTCATGCCGCATATGCTACAGAAAGACGACGGGGTATGGCAGGGAGCGACGTGGATGACGGAGATCAAGGGCGGCTCCGATCTTGGCGCGAATGTCGAAACCATGGCCCGTCCCGCGGAAGGCCGCTGGTGTTTGACCGGCGACAAGTATTTTTCCAGCAACGCAGGAGCTGAGCTGGCCGTGGTGGCAGCGCGGCCGGAAGGCGCACCTCCGGGCGTGCGCGGACTCGCGCTTTTTCTCGTTCCACGTTGGCGCCAGAACGGAAAGCTGAACTACTCCATCCGCAGGCTCAAAGACAAAATCGCCACTCGCTCGGTCCCTACGGGTGAGATCGAACTCCGCGAGAGCGAGGCCTGGCTTCTGGGTCGGCCGGAACACGGAGTGTATCTCATCCTGGAAGTCTTGAACCTATCGCGTGTTGCCAATGCTCTGGGAAGCGTCGCGCTGGCGCAACGCGCTGCCGCGGACGCGCTTTCTTTTGCTCAGAACCGTATCGTGTTTGGCAAGCCTCTGATCGAGCAACCGTTGATGCGGCGTCAGTTCGACGACCGAACTCACCACCTACGGGCCGCGTCCAGATTGGCCTGGAAGGCGCTCGAGCTTGCAAACGAGGTATGGCAAGAGAAGCCTCCTTATTCCGACCGCTACCACCTGTTCCGTCTGGTTACACACCTGGCAAAGTACTCGACCGCAGAACTCGCGGTGCAGACCGCCAAATGGTCGATGGAAGTGCATGGTGGGTTGGGAACTCTGGGGGAATACCGCGTGGAACGCTGGTTGCGGGAAGCGATGATTCTTTCCATCTGGGAAGGACCTTCCCACCGCCAGATTCTCGACGGCATGGAAGTGCTTGAGCGTAAGCAAACGCACCGCGTGCTCCTGCAATCCCTGGGTGCGCGCACTCGGCCCTCCGCTGCTCAAGCCATGCAGGAAAAGATCGAGAGACACCTTGCCTTGCCACGAGAGCAGCGAGAAGCGGAATCGGAAGCGGTCTTCACCGAGCTAGCCGCATTTACGGCAGAAGCCTTGCTTAGCGAAGATGCGCAGTAGCGGTACGCGCTAACGATCGTAGAAGTCCCGCGCCACGAACTCCGGCAGTATCGCAGGCTGAACCGGCTTGCGTTCTTGGCCCACGGACCGGCCATAAAGGCCAGGACGTTCCCCACGATGATCTTCAGTAAAACTCCCAACCGCATGCAGTTCAGTCAACCATCCCAATAGCCCCAGAAGGACAAATCCCAAGGCGTTCAGAACACCATGAGAATTCGCCATGCCCGGGATCGTGATCCAGTCTTGGTGGAAGTAATCGCCAATGGCGTATAGGAGTACGAGAGTAAACGCTACCCAGGCACAACACGCAGCCGACCGCAGAAAAGTTCGAGCCACGGCACTGCGGAATTCGCTTGCACACCGGAACAAAACTCCCCCCAGCAAGATGACGGCTAGTGCCAGCGCCGCCGCTGCAGCGAACCGTAACCGAGGCGAGAACATGAAACCGGCGGCCACTACAAATGGCAATAACACAGCCAGCAAAACCAGCACGCGAAGACGGGCCGGATGCCATGTACGCGAGCGAGCCGTATGTAGAGTAGCTGCCGCAATGATGGCTGTCGCAAAGCCGCTGTAATGGAAGTGAACCGCCGTCAGGAGAATGATGGGCTCCTGGAATCCCATCGGCCGCCATCCAGCCCGTGACACGACGAACCAGCAAGCGCCAAGAATCAAATCAACATGGGCGACGTCCACGGCAAACGAGAGAACGGAGTAGCCGGTCCGTGGCCGGTTGAGCAGTCTCGAGAAACCCAGCAGCACGCAGGCAATCAGCCAGAGGGAACTGAGAATCGCTGCGGCCGGTCCTGACGGAATCCACAGTGCCGCGCACACGGCTATGGCGCCGAAAGATTGAATGACCCACAGCAGGCCAGAACGAGGTGCGCCAGCCGAACGCTCAACTGTGTGCGCCAACTCCAGTCCGAGAGGGACGATGACGAGTGGCGCAACCAAAAACAGCAGTTCGATGATCCCGACTCGAGCAAGATGCAGGCCGGCCAGAATCGCTGCCGCGGTCCATACGGCGGCGCCAAACAAACTCACGCTCGCTGCGAAACGGTCTTCCGTTCGAATCGACATAGAGTGTCCTCACATCGATAGGCGAATCGCGCTCCATCCGAAAATGGCGACCAGAGCCAGCAACGACAGCGCATAAATTGCATCCAGTCCGCGATTGGCACGCCGAACTCCAGCGTCGTAGTAAAACCACTGCAGCAGCAATCGCGACAGCCAGAACATGGCCATGAAAGCGTTCAAGAACCGGCCCAACCAACTAGCTCCTGCAAGGTCCCGCGCGAACGCGAAACACAGGGCACTGAAGAAGCCAACCACCGCGACGATATAGAGCCAATGAACGTAGAAGATTTGCCGCAGGAAAGGGGGAACAGCGGCGAGGTGTTCGCGCACGCGCAACCGCCCTGGCAAGGGAATGTTTGCTGCAACGATGCTTGCATGAATCGCGCCCGCCGCCCAGATCAGGCGCACCCCGATGGCCGAAGTCATAGCTCACCCCGTGGCTTCTGTCCCGTTGGGAGGGCGGCCGGAAGCGCAGGGACCCGCGGAATGAACCGGCCCAGGATCCACCCCAGCATGAGAACTGAGCTTGCCAGGCCAATGAGGCCCCACTTCGTGCGCGACACTACATCCACCAGCGGTGGGTCGCATACGCCTGCGACCGGATCCACGAGCATCGCAAACACGACGGGCGTCAACACCAGCATGACATTCGCGAACGAGGTCCAGAAGGCTGCGCGTTCTGCATTGCCGCAGAGTTCGTGGAGTTGCTGTCGCAGGGGGGTGCTCAGGTATTTGGCCACACCAAACGCGACTACGAGGGTAACTGCGAGGCCAACGGCAAACGTCAGCGAGAGTCTCATGAAGCCAGCTCCTTTCCGGTGATGTCAGATATTTCTGATACAACAGAAATATAACCGCAAAAAAATTTACCTCCCCTTCACTGCCAAAAGCCTGCGAAGCTTGCCGCGCATGCCCAGGAGCCGCCGCAGCGTCTGCGAGGAAAGCTGACTGATCTCCCCGTACGCGGAGGTTGCGGCCTCGAAGAATTCAGCCATGGCAGCGAGGCGCTCCCCTGTGTGCGCATCCTCTTCGCCCTTCTGATCCAACTCCGCCAGAGAACGACGCAGCAATTGCAGGGTCGGATCGACCTCGCGCCGCTTGCGCTGTTCTACGATGATGCGGAACATTTCCCAGACATCCTGCAGTGACTCGTAATGCTCGCGCCGCTCTCCGAGCACGTGCACCGGCCGGACAATGCCCCACCCCTCCAACTCGCGAATCGAGGTGCTGACGTTCGACCGCGCCACATTCAGGGTCTTGGCAATTTCATCGGCAGCCAGGGGCTGGGGAGAAAGAAAGAGCAACGCATGAATCTGGGCCACCGTCCGATTGATGCCCCACCGGGTCCCCATCTCTCCCCAGTGCAGGATGTACTGGCGTTGAATGTCGGTCAGTTGTGGCATTACATTTATTTCTGTACAGACTGAAATTACAGAAACAAGCTCCCCAAGTCAAGAACTGGATGCCCTTTATCTACTAAGACTTGGCGGAAAGGCCCCCGAGCACCCCCAGAAAAACGGAAAGCCGCGCAGGGCGCGGCTGAGCATCGTTTGCTGGCGACTGACGACCGACGACTGGCGACTGGCTACTTAATCTCCATCACTTCCTTCTCTTTCCCCTTGCTCATATCTTCCATCTTCTTGATTTCGTCGTCGGTGAGTTTCTGGATTTCCTCGAGCGCGCGCTTCTCTTCGTCTTCGGTGATTTTCTTGTCCTTCATCGCCTTCTTGATCGCGTCATTCCCGTCACGGCGGATGTTGCGCACCGCGGTACGATGCTCTTCGAGGATTTTGTGCAGGTGCTTCACCATGTCGCGGCGGCGCTCCTCCGTTAGAGCCGGAACGGGGACGCGAATGAGTTTGCCGTCGTTCATCGGATTCAGGCCGAGGTCCGCAGTCCGGATGGCTTTCTCGATTACTCCCAGCGCAGTCGGATCATAAGGCTGGACGGTAATCAATTGTGACTCCGGAGCGTGCACGGTGGCCACCTGGTTGAGGGGCATCTGCGAGCCGTAAAGCTCCACACTCACGCTATCCAGCATGCGAACCGACGCCCGCCCGGTTCGCGTCGCTGCCATTTCCTTGCGAAAGGCCTCGACTGCCTTATCCATGCGCGCTTTTAACTGAACGTAAGTGTCTTTGAGCCCCGGAACCGCAGCCATCGTTGCTTGAGCCATTGTGAGCTCCAGATGAATCAGGAATCAAAGCGAAAAATTATAAACCCTTACCCTCGTGGCTGGTGGCTAGTAGCTGATAGCTTTAATCGCTACATTGGATTGCTCTGTACTTGGGCAAGAAAATCCAGCCCAAACGCATTAAGCCGGCCAACCAGCTTTGCCGCTGGAATCAGTAACAAAAAGACTATCAACTGACTGGCTGACAGTTAATCGAAGGCTTGGTGGCTGACCCAGTTTCGACTGCTATCAGCGACCAGCCACCAGCTACAAGCCGCTCCTACGCACTCACCAGCGACCCGATCTTCTCGCCGGTCACGACTTTCTTGATGTTTCCGCGCGTGTTCAGGTTGAACACAATGATCGGAAGATTATTGTCCTTGCAGAGGGAAATGGCGGTGGAATCCATCACCTTCAACCCCTGGCGCAGCACATCCATGTAGGTGATCTGAGTAAACTTCTTGGCGTCTTTGACCAGCATGGGATCTGCATCGTAGATGCCATCGACCTTCGTGGCTTTGAGAATCGCGTCGGCCTTGATTTCCATGGCGCGGAGGGAAGCGGCTGTGTCGGTCGAGAAGTAGGGATTGCCGGTGCCGCCGGCGAAGATCACAATGCGCCCTTTTTCCAGGTGCCGGATGGCGCGGCGCCGGATGAATGGCTCGGCAACCTGGTTCATTTCGATGGCCGACTGCACGCGCGTGTGCACGCCTTGTTTTTCCAGTGCGTCCTGCAGAGCCAGCGCGTTGATCACAGTCGCCAGCATGCCCATGTGGTCCGCGGAAACGCGGTCCATTTCCTTGGCCTGCTCGGCCACGCCGCGGAAAAAGTTGCCGCCACCCACCACGATCGCGATCTGGATATCGAGCGCGTGCACTTCCGCCAGCTCAGCGGCAATTTCATGAACCCGTGTGGACTCAACGCCAAAGCCCTGGCCTGCTGCCAGCGCCTCGCCCGACAATTTGAGAAGAATGCGTCTAAAGACAGTGTTCGACATGAAGTTGGCAGCGTACCCGTACTTGAGGTTACGTGAGCCGAGCAGAACACTCAAGACTTCCCGGAGAGCGCTTTTTCAGCCTCTCCGGAAAATCCTGATACGACAATCGAGCGAAGTTACTTTCCAACCGGCGCTGCCGCTTCGTCACCGCCGTCGGTTTTGGGATTGGTGAACGCCACGGTCATCCCTGACTCGCCCACCTTGAAGCGGGCAAAACGGCGCACTGCGATATTTTCTCCCAGCTTGCCGATCTTCGATGCGATCAACTGACCGACGCTGATGGTCTGGTCCTTGATGAAGGGCTGCTCCAGGAGACAGACCTCCTCATAGAACTTTTCCATCTTGCCGGCCACCATCTTTTCGGCGATGTGCGGAGGCTTCCCGCTGGCCACCGCCTGGGCGAGAAAGATTTCCTTCTCGCGAGCATAGGCTTCCGGCGTCACGTCTTCCTTGCGTACGTATTTTGGATCGCTGGCCGCGATGTGCATGGCGACATCGTGGATCAGTTCCTTGAAATCGTCGGTGCGCGCCACGAAGTCGCTCTCGCAATTCACCTCAACGAGCACGCCGATCTTGCCGCCGGCGTGAATGTAGCTGGCCACCGACCCTTCGCTGGTCACGCGCCCTGCCTTTCTCTCCGCGACAGCCGTGCCGCGCTTCCGCAGCAGCACGATCGCCTGCTCAATATCGCCTTTGGCTTCCGCCAGAGCCTTCTTGCAATCCATCATTGGCGCTCCGCTCTTGTCGCGGAGTTCTTTCACTTGCGCTGCCGAAATATTCACTGTCGTTGTGCCCATTTCTTAAGAATATCCCTTCTCTTGGATGCCCGATTCTCGACCCGCGATGCGATGCTCCCACACTCGCGCAGCGCAGGCGCATGGTCCTGATAAAAGTTGACCCGCGGCGTGAGACGCGCGCGGGTCCGAAATCTGCAAACCAGTTCCGTTTAGAACGTCTGGCTTTCGACCTGCGGAACCTCGTCGGCGACGTCCTGTGCGGCCGCTGGAGCTTTCTTGGTCCCGCCGCCCAGCACGTCTTCCATGCTGATGTCTTCGCCACTCGCCTCGGCGGCATGCTCCTCGCCCGCAGGCGCTGCTTGCGGCCCTTGCGAGCCGTACGCGGCTGCGGCCGCCAATTCGGCCGACTGCTTGTCGGTCGCCATCTGCGAGCCTTCCACGATGGAATCGGAAATCTTCGATGCGAACAACCGGATCGCGCGCAACGCGTCGTCGTTTCCGGGGATCACATAATCCACTTCGCTGGGATCGCAATTGGTGTCGACCACCGCCACGACGGGAATCCCCAGCTTGCGCGCCTCGCGCACCGCGATCTGCTCCTTGTTCGAATCGATCACGAAGATCGCATCGGGCAGCCGCGCCATATTCTTGATTCCGGCCAGGTTGGCCTGCAGGTGCTTGCGCTCGCGCTCCAGCTTGATCACTTCTTTCTTGGGAAGCAGCTCGTAGCGGCCATCGGTGGCCATGTCGTCGAGTTCCTTCAGCCGCTTCACCGACTTCTGCACCGTCACCCAGTTGGTCAAAAGTCCACCCAGCCAGCGCTGGTTCACATAGAACATTGTGGCGCGAGTCGCCTCTTCGGCGATCGCATCCTGAGCCTGGCGCTTGGTCCCCACGAAGAGCACAATCTTGCCCTCGGCGGCCAGGTCCTGCACGAATTTCGACGCTTCCTTGAACATCTTCAGCGTCTTCTGCAGATCGATGATGTAAATTCCGTTGCGCTCGCCGAAGATGAATTCTTTCATCTTGGGGTTCCAGCGCTTCGTCTGATGCCCGAAGTGAACACCCGCTTCGAGCAGTTCCTTCATGGTGATATTAGCCAAATAACCTCCTCATTAGTCTGCATCCGTAGAGTCAGTTTCGAGTCTCGTGTTTCAAGTTTCGAGTAGACCTCGATCGGGCTACGACCTGCTCGAAACTCGAAACTGGAAACCCGAAACTGCTTTTTCGGATTGCCATTCCCGTCCCCGCACCGCGAGGCACGGGAAGAATTGAACACCTAAATCAGCTGTCAGCTACGAATCGTTAGCTGACAGCCAAACTTGTTCGCTACAAGCCACCGGCTATCAGCCAGCAGCCATTACCGCTTGCTGAACTGGAAGCGCTTGCGGGCGCCCTTCTGCCCGTACTTCTTGCGTTCCTTGCCCCGCGAATCGCGGGTGACCATGCCTTCGGTCTTCAGCTTCTTGCGCAATTCCGCATTGAACTGCATCAGCGCGCGCGCGATGCCGAGCTTCATGGCATCGGCCTGGCCATTCACGCCGCCGCCCGAAACGTTGGCCACGACATTGAACGAAGTTGCCGTGTCTGTCGACAGCAAAGGCTGTCGCGCGCTCGAGCGCTGCGCCTCCGTCACGAAATACTCGTTGAACGGGCGGCCGTTGACTTTGTACTCGCCGCTGCCCGGACGCAGATATACCCGCGCCACTGAAGTCTTGCGTCGTCCCGTACCGTAATATTGAACCAATTCAGCCATTTCTTAGCTCTTGGCCGATAGCGGGTGGTCGGTGGCTCTTGATGCTGCACCCAGCCAAGCTATCGTTTCACCTTTCAAATATTCACTACCAAAATCTTTCTTGCTCGCACGTGGCCACAAGCCATCAGCCACCAGCGATCAGCTAAACCAGCACCCGCGCTTCCGGTTTCTGCGCTTCGTGCGGATGCTTGTCGCCGCGATACACCTTCAACTTGCTGAACATCTGCTTGCCCAACTTCGTTTTGGGGAGCATGCGCGAGATCGCTTCCTCGATGATCTGCTCCGGCTTGCGGTCGAAGCGCTTGCGAAAAGCTTCGGTCCGCAGGCCGCCCGGGTATCCGGTGTAGTGGTGATAAGCCTTCTGTTCCGACTTCATACCCGTCACCCTCACCTTTTCGGCGTTGATAACGATCACGTGATCGCCGGTGTCCAGGAATGTCGTGTACTGCGGCTTCTCCTTGCCCATCAGAATGTGCGCTACCCTCGAAGCCAGCCGGCCGAGGGTCTGGTCCGCAGCATCCACGACATACCACTTGCGCGCAATTTCCCCCTCTTTGGGGAAATAGGTTGACATCTGAACTCTCCCAGAAATTAAAACAGCTTATGAAGACCGCTGAGTGCCACCGAGCGCTGAATGCGCAGAGGTATCAGGCGGGCAACCACAGGACTTCCGAAGCTTTAAAGATAGC
>JGI12627J18819_10000046_pt1 | contig 62333 bp, 56 predicted proteins | sample TexAe_OM1H0_M2_FD_18819 | JGI IMG/M metagenome (IMG submission 18819)
ATACGAATCCGAATAAAGGTTCAGAGCAGCATTAGGCTCGCAGCCATTGGCTCGCCAGCTCAAGAGCTCCCTTAACAGATTCACGTGCGCGCGTACCGCGGCTAGTCAGGTTCTTCGTTGAAAGACAGAAATCTCTGTCGAGTTGTGGAGTTGCATCCACAGGCGACAAGAATTGCGTTCAAGTTCAAGACGGAACGCTTTTCCACACCTACCTACACTCGACCGGTCAAGAGTTGGTATTTACATCGACTGCTTCGCTGGTCAAATCCCGTTAACCCAGTTTGTGGCGAAACGTACCATCGTCTCGCTAATCGTGTACCCGGCGCTCCTCGCCTGTGGCTTGAAGGACGCGCTGACTCACCTCAAACAATTTCATCAGGCAAGCTTTGGCAACGCATAACGGCAGGATTGACGAAGCCGTCCCCGCAGTTTTGTGTGCATAGAAATCTGCCCACGCCACGCTTGCTTTAGGAGACAAGATTTAAGAAATGGCAAAACAATTAATCGTAAACGTAAACGGACGCGAGAAGAAGATAGCGATCATCGAAGACGACAAGGTCACTGAGTTCTACATCGAGCGTGGCGAACAGCATCAAGGAATCGTCGGAAACATCTACAAAGGCCGGGTAATGCGAGTCTTACCGGGCATGCAGTCCGCCTTTGTTGATATCGGTCTCGAGAGGGACGCGTTCCTTTACGTGTCAGACTTTTTCGATGAAGAAGAAGAGTTTGAACGGATCGTTATAGACAAGTCGAAGAAGGGCACTCCGGACGCGGAACACGCTGCCGCTGAGGAAGTCGCTCTCAATCGGGTTGAGCGCGAACAGCGAATTGAAGCGACGCAGGAAAGAGTCGAACCTCTTCAAGAAGAGGAGAGAGTCGTTGTTGCTGAACAGCCCGAATCAGCCGAAGCTAGCCGTCGTCGAGGACGTCGAGGAAGACGTCGATCTCGTTGGGAGAAAGCTGACGAAGCTCCGCAAACAGCACAGGAGCGGGAACCGTTCGAAGTGCCAAACACACCTTTCGTCGCTGGCGACCCATCAATCGAACGCATCGTCGATGAAGAAGAGAATGCAGCTGCAAATGGAGCAATGTTTAAGGATGCTCGGCTACAGGAACGAATCTTCGATCAGATACACGCCGTCGAATTCAACATGGAAGATGATTTTCGTAACGCTTCCGTAGGGTCGCTACTATCAGATCAACTGACCGCTGATGGCTTCGAGCGCGTTGACGATGACGAGAGCGAACCTGTCGCAGCTGTGCGTGAAGGGCGTAGACCAATCGAGGCTCACGTTGCGGGTTTTGTTGACGACTTTGATGTGGACATCCTGAGCCGTAAAAGCTTCGAGCGCATCAGTGACGACGAAGAAGAATCGCTCGAAGCTGAAAGCGCACCTGCACGTCGTGGCAGAAAAACCGCAAGCGCCGGCGACGATGTTGCCGAGCCGGCCAAGAAAAAACGTGGAACTCGAACAGCGGCGGCGGCGACCAAAACCAGTAAGAAGAAAGCATCGAGCAAACGGCCAGCAAAGAAACGCGCTGCGACCTCAACTGAAGGCGAAGAGAAGGCAGAGGTTTATGTTGATGCTGAAGCGACTGTTACTGAGAGTCAGTCGCGCGGTGAGTTTGCTACGCGTCGCGGTGGACGACGACGCCGTCGCGGTGGTAGTAAGGGCAAGCCAGCAGGCACCGCTGAAGAGGCAAAAAGTTCGACAAATGGAGCCGACGATGAAGTAGAACAGCCCGTTGAAGCAGTGGCTGAGGTGCCGCCGGCGGTAGTCCAAGCACCCGTCGCACCAGAAACTAGTCCACGTGAGCGCAGTGGACGTCCGCACGGTCGTGAACAAAGAGAGCAGCGGGGAGGACACCGTGGTCCATCATCAAGACGTGATCGTCATCAACCTGCGATCACCGATTTGTTGAGTGAGGGTCAGGAAATTTTGGTTCAGATCGCTAAAGAGCCGATCGCCAAGAAGGGTGCCAGAATCACTTCGCACATCGCTTTGCCGGGACGGTTCCTCGTCTATATGCCAACGGTCGAACATGTTGGCGTGTCGCGAAAAATCGAATCTGACAATGAACGACACCGTCTGCGAAAGCTGATTCAAATGATCCGGGCAGAAGAAGATATTCCATCCGGTGGCTTTATCGTCCGCACTGCGGGAATTGGTATTAGCGAAAAGGAATTACGAGAAGATGTGCGGTATCTGGTGCGCACCTGGTTGGACATCCGTGGTGCTGCCGAAAAGTCGAAAGCGCCCGCGCTGGTTCATCGCGATCTTGACCTGGTACAGCGCTTACTCCGCGATCAGTTGTCTGAAGACTTTGAATCAATTCGGGTCGACTCAGAAGAAGAGTACCAGCAGATCATTGAGTTTATTAATCGGATACATCCAAGACTGGTTAAGCGAGTCAAACTCTACACTCGTGAGCAGCCGATACTCGAGGCCTACGCAGTCCAGGCCGAGATCGACAAGGCAATTAAGCCGCGAGTTTGGTTGAAGTCTGGCGGTTACCTGGTAATCAACCAGACTGAAGCGCTGGTGGCGATAGATGTAAACACCGGAAAGTTTGTCGGTCGTGGTAGTGGTCGTCTGGAAGACACAATCACTCGCACCAATCTGGAAGCAGTTGATGAGATTGTGAGGCAGATTCGACTGCGAGACCTCGGCGGAATCATTGTGCTCGACCTGATCGACATGGAGGAGCGCAGAAATCGTCAGAAGGTAATGCAAGCGTTGCAGGATGCGTTACGCAACGACAAGTCGCCAACCAAGGTGCTTTCATTCAACGATTTTGGGTTGGTGATCATGACTCGCAAACGTGTGAAACAGTCGCTTGAGAGAACGTTATGTTCGCCATGCCAGTACTGTCAGGGTGCGGGTCTAATCAAGTCTCCGCAAACGATCTGTTATGAATTGCTTGAGGAAGCACGTCGCATGTCCAAGGGGATGAACGGTGACAGTGATCACAATCAAGTGACACTGCGAATAAATCCTGAAGTGGCAAAGGCGCTCAGATCGAGCGAACGCGATGTACTGGTTGAGATTGAGGACTACTTAGGGCCAATTGACATCACGAGCGACCCAACTATTCACCAGGAACAGTTCGACTACGCTCTGCTTTAGAGCAAGCGGTGGTAGTCGATGCTCCGCACTCCGGCAGGAGTGCGATGTTTATAGCCCGCCGACGAATAGCGCTTCCGCACTCCGTTAGGAGTGCGATGTCTATAAATCACGGGAGCCTTGGTTATGCGTGCCAACATCGCACTCCTAACGGAGTGGGCACCACCGTCAACTATAGGCATGGCACTACCGGAAAGGGTGGAACTGAATTTCACTGTTGATTCAGACGGCCACCAAGGCTGGTGACTCCGGCGCGTTGTTAGACCGATTTACGTGTTTGTAGAGAATGTCGCGTTGCTGGGGAATGAAGCCTGCCTCACGAATCAGGAACTGGAGCATCTTCTCATCCGCGCTGTTGTTTGCCCCAGCGGCCGACACTACATTTTCCTCGATCATTATTGAACCCATGTCGTTGGCGCCAAACCGCAACGCTACCTGCCCAAGTCGTAAACCCTGAGTTAACCAGGACGATTGAAAATTCTCGATATTGTCGAGGAAGAGGCGAGAGACCGCCAGCATCTTAAGATAGTCGACACCGGTTGGCTCGTCTTTGATTTTGCGACCCAGCGCAGTGTTCTCACGTTGGAATGTCCAGGGAATGAAGGCAGTAAATCCGCCAGTCTCGTCCTGCAAATCTCGAATGCGTCGAAGGTGTCGAACGCGATGTTCAATCTTATCGCCGATGCCAAACATCATCGTGGCTGTAGATCTCAGGCCTACTTGATGTACAGCTCGCATTACTGCAAGCCACTCGTCGGTCGTACACTTCGTCGCGACTCTCTTACGCACCTCGTCGTCAAGAATCTCAGCACCGCCACCGGGCAGACTATAAAGTCCGGCGTCTTTTAGACGCGACATAATTGTCTCGTAGTCGAGTTTGGAGATCAGATGAATGTTGTGAATTTCAGGCGGTGAAAAACAGTGGAGTTGAAAACCAGGATACTTTTCACGCAACGACCGGAGCAGGTTTTCATACCACTCAATTCCAAAATCAGGGTGTAGACCGCCCTGCATCAACACACCGGTTCCACCGAGTGCAATCGTCTCGTCGATCTTTGCTGAGATCTCGTCTAACGTTCTTACATATGTGTCAGGAGCTCCCGGTCGGCGATAAAAGGCACAAAACGTACATACAACATTGCATACGTTGGTGTAGTTGATGTTGCGGTCGATGATATACGTGACAATGTCGCCCGGATGGCGCTGGGCTCGGATCTCGTCAGCAGCAGCCCCCATCCTGGCAATGTCGTGCGATTCAAGAAGCTGAGTGCACTCGTCGACCGACATTCGTTCGCCGGCGAGGACCCTGTCGAGTATCGGTTGGATTTTGGCCGTGTGTGTCATTTCTGATTGAAATACTAAGCCAAGCCTAGAGAGTTTTCAAAGGCTTAACCGCATCGATTAACCCATGTTTGTGGGCCAGGTTGAAATACAATTCCAAGCCCCTGCGAAGCTCATCGTCAACACTAAAGCAGATGTTCTCTTCGAGATACCGTCGCAGTATGTGTGGCGAGAGTCCTAACAGCTCGGTGTAGAACTCGATGATTTCAGCCTGTTGGGCCAAACCTTCATCACGAGCTCCAGCGAAATCAGTTTTACGCGCCATCTCAATGGCTTCAGCGCGAACCATCCACATAGCAAAGACAAATCCCAAGCCTGTGTATCTCTGCCATAGCGTTGCCATGTCCCAGACCTTGAGCCCCTCTCGAGAAAAGGTCATCCCCGGGTCGCCTATGATCAGGGCTGCATCGTTTGTCTCTAACATCTCTCGAAGATTAGGTGACGCTGAGTTCCATGTTGGTTCTTGCTGCAAAAACTCTCGAAAGACGATCTTTAACATTGCCGCTGAAGTTCGTGACGACTCGTCAAGAGCGACGCTCCTTACGTCTTCCAGCTCTTTGTTTCGCGAAACTAGTACCACACTCAAGACTTCTTTGCGTGAACCGACGCAGATGTCGGGGATCAAAGAAACGTTTTCGGTTCGTTGATATTCAATCACCGGAACGAGTGCGGTCTGTACGCTGCCATCACGCAACATTTGTGCGCACTTAGCTGGTACGGCCTCGACGAAGTCCACCGTTCCGCGTCTGGAACCATGCACGAAGCTCCAGACGAGCGGTGCGCTATTTAGATAAGTTGAAGCGGCTATTCGGAAATTGTCAGGGCCGGAGTGAGTTGAACTGATGACCTTGTCCTCTGCAAGTAGGTTAATGCTGACGAACAGATGCTAATTGATCAAAACATCACACGCAACAGAGCCTGAAAAAGATCTAAGAAGATACCTTTGACAGGTTTCGACGGCGCCAACTACTATCGCTTCGTTCCATTTCTCACTGAGAATAGCCAATGCCTATCTACGACGTCACAGTACCTCTGCGCAACGAGATGCCTACTTATCCGGGCGATCCGGGAGTGAAAATTGCTGACTGGTCGTCTCTTGAAAAAGGTGATGCCGCAAATGTTTCAGTGCTGCACTTTGGCGCTCATACGGGCACTCACCTGGACGCGCCTGCGCATTTCATAGCGGGTGCCCCAAAGATTGAATCGTTATCATTGGACGTACTAATTGGCAAAGCCTCCGTAATCGAAGTTCCTTCACAACTACTTTCGATTGACGAGAACTTTGTTGACGAACATTGTCCGCCGGGAATCTTGCGAGTGCTCTTTAAGACGAGGAACTCTACGTTCTGGAACGATTCGCCGGAGTTTCGCAAAGACTTTACCTATCTCGAGTTGAAAGCCGCGGCCCTGTTGGTCAAACGTGGCATTCGTCTGGTTGGTATCGATTACTTATCGATTGAGAAGTTTGGACAGAAGGACCACGAAACGCATCTCGAGTTGTTGTCGCATGGTGTAATTATCGTCGAAGGATTGAACCTGACCTCCATTACTCCTGGTCCATACGAACTCATTTGTTTGCCGCTGCGAATTCAAAGTGGGCAAGGAGACGGAGCCCCGGCGCGAGTAGTCCTTAAAACCCTCGATTAGTAAGGATCTGAGTCGTGTCACCAGCCAAAAGAGACGAACCCGGATATCGCGAGCGTGTCTACAAGATCGTAAGGAAGATCCCAAAAGGACGTGTTATGACTTACGGTCAGATCGCCGAGATACTTGGTGAAGGCTATACACCTAGGACTGTAGGGTTCTGCATGCACTCATCTCCTGATGGTCTTCCTTGGCATCGAGTGCTAAATGCCCAGGGCGCGACCTCAACTGGTCGGGTTGTTCTGCCACACGACAAGCAGCAACGGATGCTTGAAATGGAAGGCGTCGAGTTCAACAAGTCGGGGCGCTGCGCCCTCGAAACATATGTTTGGATTCCTGAGATTCATGAGAAGAGACCCAGCAGGAGTACGCTCTACAAACGTGCATCCCGTCGAGGAGGAAAACGATGAGTTCTGATCCGATGAACCGGGTACCCTACGCAGTTAGTCCGCCGCGTTACTCCGTTTCTCACCAGATGGTTACGACAGCTTTTGAGCTGCCAAATTATCGGGTTGTGCAAAATCTCGGGGTAGTTCGCGGAATTATTGTACGGTCGCGCAACATCTTTGCGACCATCGGCGCATCGTTGCAGACAGTAGTTGGCGGCAACATTACTGTTTGGACCAAGCTGTGTGAGCAAACACGATCAGAAGCGTTCGACATCATGATTCAGCATGCAACTGAGGTGGGTGCGAATGCTGTAGTTGGAGCACGTTATGACACGACCGAGTTGTCGCAGGGTGTAACCGAGGTTTTGGCTTACGGAACAGCTGTGATTGTTGAGCCGATAAGCCCTGGCGAGAGCTATCGTTCATGAATACTGAGTTAAGCGAGGACGAGCAACGTCGAGTCGAGTTGGCCCTAACAAAAATCCCGTTTGCGGATCTGCTGCGTCTGAAACTGGATCAGGTCGCGCCAGGTATGGCAACAATGAGTGTTGAGATTTGCGATGAACTCAGACAAAACAATGGTGTGGTTCACGGCGGTGCGATTGCATCGCTCATAGATTCAACGACAGCGTTTGCCATAATTCCGCTCCTGGAACACTCTGAGACCGCCACAACCGTTGATCTCACAATCACCTATATCAGACCATTAGTTAATGGCAGGGTAACCTGTTCCGCAAAAGTGCTTCGTGCAGGAGGTCGAGTGATCGCGCTCGCAGCGGAAGTCTTCGACGGAGCAGGGAACCTCGCCGCAAGTGCACTCAGTACTTATCTTCGCTTGAAGTCGCCTCCCAAAGGTTAACACCATCGGTGTAAATTGCTCCTGCTACAAAGGGTGCATTTGGTGTCTGGCTAAGAGATCGCGCATGATAGCGCTCGACGTTCGAGATTGAAGCTGTGGGTCGATAACCGGGCCGGCAAACCAGTTTCTCGCGAACCTTTTAGAAGTACATCATGGATGATTTAAGAAGATTCGCGCCCTATTTCCGTCCGTACAAACTCCAACTAATCGCTGGTATCGCATGCATACTCGCCAGCGTAATCTTCAGCCTTTATATCCCTCTGATTGTCGGAAATGCTGTTGATGCGAACTGGACCGAAGTGTCATGGACAAGGCTGACCATTTCAGCTGCACAGGTCCTTGGATATAGCCTAATCAGTGGAATTTTTCTTTTTCTGCAGCGCCGGATTCTTATCGGGATGTCGCGCAACGTTGAGTACGACTTGCGCAAAGATTTTTACGCACACCTGGTTAACCAACCACTCTCCTTCTTTCATGAGCATCGCACCGGCGATCTGATGGCCCGGGCAACGAACGATTTGGCCGCGGTTCGACAACTAGCGGGGCCAATGATCATGTACACGTTGCAAACGGTGTTTGTGGTTCTGCTGGTTCTGCCGATGATGTTCATTATCAACTGGTGGTTGACGTTACTGTTGTTAGTGACAATGCCATTGGTTTCTTTAACCGTGAAATTCTTCGGCCAGCAGGTACATACAAGATTCGAAAAGATCCAGGAGTTCTTTGCGCAAATCACGGCTCGGGCGCAGGAGAACTTTACGGGCGTGCGTGTTGTGCGAGCTTACGCACAGGAAGACGCCGAGATCGCGGCCTTCAAAGAGCTTAACTGGCAATACGCCGAACGAAATCTAAGTCTCGTCCGGATTGACGCGATTATGCGCCCATTGATGCAGTTCCTGATTGGCTTTGGCTTTGTGCTAATTATCTGGGTGGGTGTGCCGCTTGCGGTTCGAGGCGAGATTTCAGTTGGTAAATTCACCGTCTTTAACATGTATCTCACCCGGTTGATTTGGCCACTGATTGCTTTAGGTTACGTCGTGAACCTCTATCAGCGTGGCACCGCAAGTCTCAAACGTTTGAATGCGATTTTCGCGATTGCGCCCACGATTGCTGATGCTGAAAACGTAAAAGTGCAACCTCCAATTAAGGGCAGAATCGAGTTTCGTAACCTCACACTCAGATATCGTCAATCTGAGGACCCAGTGTTGCGCGATCTCAACCTAACGATTCCTGAAGGACAAACGGTCGCGTTTGTAGGCCGGACCGGCAGCGGTAAGTCAACGATTGTGAATCTGATTCCTCGTTTGGTTGATGCTCCGGATAACACCATATTCATTGATGACATTCCAATTAAGGATTATCCGTTAAGTCAACTTCGGTCCAGCATCGGTTATGTCCCGCAGGAGACTTTCCTATTTAGCGATTCTGTGAAGGGCAACATCGCCTTTGGCGTCAACAACGGTCAGCAGGAAGAAGTCGAATGGGCGGCGGAAGTGGCGGGACTATCTGAAGATATCTCTGGCTTTCCTGATCACTACAAGGCAATGGTTGGCGAGCGTGGAATCACCCTTTCAGGTGGACAGAAACAGCGGACCGCGATTGCCCGCGCAGTTTTACGTGAACCAAGAATTCTGATTTTGGATGATGCCCTTTCCTCCGTTGACACTTACACTGAAGAAAAGATTCTGAAGCAGCTTCGCGGCGTAATGCGTGAACGCACTACCTTGATTGTTTCGCATCGGATATCAACAGTGCAGGATGCGGATCTGATCTGCGTACTTGATGAAGGCCGAATCATCGAGCAGGGAACACATAGTCAACTACTTGCGATGAACGGGGAATACGCTGATTTGCATGAACGACAATTGCTTGAGGAAGAATTGGCAGCAACCTGAGGATAGATGTCGACTGCGGTAAAAGATTTTCACGAAGAAGAGGCTATTGGTAAGACGTACGACTTCCAGGTAGCCCGTCGATTGCTTAGGTATCTTAAGCCATATATTCGGCTCCTGGTTCCGGCATTGATCCTAACGTTTGCTCTGAACCTGCTCGGCATTTTGCAACCGAAGTTCACTCAGTACGCAATCGATTGGCATATCCTCCCACGCAAGCTTGACGGACTGGGTTTGCTAGTTGCGCTTTTCTTTGGCACCCAGTTGTTGCGTCTGGTGTTCTCATACTTCCAGGCGATATTGCTCAACAGTGTGGGGCAATACGTCATGTATGACATGAGAAGCGAGCTGTACGAAAAACTTCAACATCAGGAAATCGCCTATTACGATCGCAATCCCGTCGGCAGGATTATGACCAGGTTGACGACCGATGTTGACGCGCTAAACGAGTTGTTCACGCAGGGCGTCACAGACCTGTTGGGCGATCTGGTGATGATCGTGGCGATCATCTCGGTGATGTTATGGATGGATGTGAGGTTGACACTGGTAACGTTGCTGACTGTTCCGATGTTGTTTGCTGCAACGACCTGGTTTCGCAAAGGAGCGCGTAAAGGATACGACATGGTTCGTACCCGAATCGCTCGCATTAATGCTTTTCTCCAGGAGCATTTTGCCGGCGCTCAAACTGTACAGATCTTCAATGCTGAAGCTAAATCACTGGGAACCTTTGACAGGATTAATGAAGACTATCGAAAAGCAAACATAGACACGATCTTTTACTACGCAGTGTTTTTTCCGCTGGTAGATTTTATTGGCGCAGTTGGTGTTGCGTTGATTATCTGGTATGGCGGTTATCGAGTCATGCAAAACACGCCAACACACACTGTGCTAACACTCGGTGCTTTGGTGGCGTTTATTCAGTATTCCTCCGCGTTGTTTCAACCAATCAGAGACATCTCCGATAAGTACAATGTTTTGCAGGCTGCGGTAGTCGCTTCGCATCGAATCTTTAAGACGTTGGACCTGCCGATCGCTATCTTGAGTCCAAAAGCTCCGTTTAAAGAGGAACGGGCAGTTGGACGGATTGAGTTTCAAAACGTCTGGTTTGCTTACAAGGATGAAGACTGGGTGCTGAAAGACGTGTCGTTCACAGTTGAACCAGGACAGTCGATCGCGCTTGTGGGTCACACGGGTTCGGGCAAAACAACGATCACGAATCTGCTAATGCGCTTCTACGATATCCAACGTGGAAAAATCTTGCTCGACGGAGTGGATCTGCGTGATTGGGACCTGAAGGCGCTACGTGAAAACTTTGCGGTAGTTTTGCAGGAGGTGTTTCTGTTCAGCGGGACGATCGAGGGTAACATTCGGTTGGGACGCGAAGAGATCACAGAAGAAAGAGTGAAATGGGCAGCCGGTGAAGTGCATGCCGATCGGTTCATTCAGCGACTCAAGGATGGCTATCAAGCCGAGGTACGAGAACGTGGTGCGGGATTGTCAGTCGGACAGAAGCAGTTGATCTCATTTGCGCGAGCATTAGCGTTTGATCCCGCGCTGATGATACTGGATGAGGCCACGAGTTCGATCGACACCGAAACCGAGCAACTCATACAGCAGGCAATCGAGCGAGTGATGCGTGATCGAACGTCGATAGTCGTAGCTCATCGTCTTTCAACGGTTCAGAACGCTGATCGGATAATAGTTTTGCATCATGGCGAGGTGCGTGAGCAGGGAAGTCACCAGGAGTTATTGGCGACGCGCGGGCTCTACTGGAAGTTGTATAAGCTTCAGTATGCGGATCGCACCGATGGTGAAGATCAGCTCGGCATGGGAACAGAACGTCTCCAGTTTAGCGACTGAGGCTACCGCCTTGCGCGGTGGTCCACTCACGTTAGTTGCTACAAAAACCACACTAAACAGAAGCTGAGGCCACCGCCTTGTGCGGTGGTCCACTCACGTTAGTTGCTACAAAACCACACTAAACAGAAGCTGAGGCCACCGCCTTGCGCGGTGGAGTCTCACGTTCGTCGCTACCAAAGCGCACCAAAACCCAGAAGCTGAGGCCACCGCCTTGCGCGGTGGAGTCTCACGCTTGCGCTCTTTAGTTGTGTTTCAACCTTCCTTCAAGAGCGGAACGAGCGTGAAGGACCACCGCGCAAGGCGGTGGCCTCAGTCTGCTGAGATTTGCTGTTTTAGTAGCAACGAGCGTGAAGGACCACCGCGCAAGGCGGTGGCCTCAGTCTGCTGAGATTTGCTGTTTTAGTAGCAACAAACGTGAAAGACCACCGCGCAAGGCGGTGGCCTCAGTCTGCTGAGATTTGCTGTTTTAGTAGCAACGAGCGTGAAGAACCACCGCGCAAGGCGGTGGCCTCAGTCTGCTGAGCTTCGCTGTTTTAGTAGCAACGAAACGTGAAAGACCACCGCGCAAGGCGGTGGCCTCAACGTCTGGAAAGTCGGCGGCCTAACAATTATGCGGGCTTGTTGAATTTCTTTGCGTCAACCGGGACGTTCAATTTGATCTCAGTAAACTTCCGCACCACGCTGTAAAAAGGATCAATTGCCGATACGCGAATCGTAAACGGCACTTTCAGCCCCTCAACATCACGATAGTCCGCAAAATCTATTTGTTCCGGAATGTTTCCGACCGGAGTCGTGGTTGAAGTAATGCGCCGTACGAGTAATCCGGTTTCAGCGTCGAAATAGAGTTGTTCGCGTTTGCCGCTCGCAGTGTTTGCCCGCACGAGAAAGACATCACGTCCGTCAATCTTTGGCTTTCCCACGACATTCATTCTCGTGAACTGTTCGCGCAACTTAATATCTTTGTAAATGTCAGGATAGCGTTGCAGGTAGACAATCTCTTCAGGCGAGAGGTCGCGCAATCCATTACTGTTTTTCTCCCATCCGACATGTCCATCAAATCCTCGCTGAACAATCCCTGCCTGTGGAGTCTTAATCACAGCCAGTACTTGATCCCCACCGGACTGAGTTAACTCATAACCTAACTCGACTCCAGCCATCGTGGTAAGCGTGCCCGTCATCACACGTGACTTCAATTTCTCAATGGTCGCGACACCGCCTAAAGCCTGGTAGTACTTTTCGATCAATTGCTCAGCCGTTGGCATCGTTTCTTTTGGCTGTTGGGTTGGTCCGGCGGGTGATGGTCTAGGCTCAGGAGTTGGAATTGGTTGAGCTAATGTATGAGCAACCGAGGTTCTGCCGCGGTGGCAGGTGTAGCAACTCACCTCAATATTCCCATGGAAAGTGTTCTTGTTGATGCCGTTGAGCATCGTAATCATCTCACGCGCTGTCTTCTTCTGACCTTTCTCATCTGAGGCAAAATCCCAGTTACCGTCCTTGTTAACGTGGCAGTAATTGCAGCGAACACCCAAAGAGGCGCTCATGTAATTCATCACCGGAACAAGTTGTGACTCCGGGAGACCTTTCAGGACCTGAATGTTCTTGTTCGCCTGTTCGACGGTTCTTTCGGTGGTAGCGGTTTGAGTAGTCATTGGGTTTTGAGCAGAAGTTCGACTGAACAAAACGATGAACCCGCACATGAGTGAAATGAGAATTAATGCGACGCGCCCAAAACGCAGATTTGATTCATGCATGACGAGATGTCCTTCGAGGAATATTCGAAACGAAAACGGCCAGCCCGACTCTAGTGTCGAGCTGGCCCGGTCACAGTAAATTAATTCCGGCTTTTAGAAAAGTGCTTGCTGCTAGTTACGTTACTCTTTCGCAACTGTGGGGTTGGCTACGCGAGGCTTTAATGGAACCAAACTGTCGAAAGATTTGTAGATTTGCAGATACATCTGAGTTTCGCGCGGTATCAGGCCTCTCCATTGATCCCCACCGCGTCTAATGTAGCCAGGTAATTTTGCTGCGTTTGAGTTGTAACCTGCAGCCATTAGCTCAGCCTGGGTCGCGATCTTGGAACTCATCGCGAATTGCACATCGTCATTTGCGGCGAGATCATTCCAGGTATCTTGCATGTAAAGCAGCATTGCCTGTAAAGCGTTTCCGTGATTTCGCATACCCGTTACAAAGTCGGGCATTAACCCGACACCGGGATGACGCTGTCGCACGAGGTTATAAGCCCACGGGATCATTTGGACCATGCCGCCGGCACCTGCAACGCTGACTGAGTATTTATACGTTTCGAGTTCATTAAGAGCGTAGAGCGAATAGATCTCATTGAAGAGGCCGAGTCGATTCTCCTGGCGGAATCGATCGTGGTCCGTGTGTTCCACGATGCAAAGTTTCTCGGCAATATCCACCAGTGCGGGCGAGACGTTCACACCTCTTTCGCCTAAACGTCGAGCCGCAAGATCCAGCATATTCCTGACATATCCTTGACCTGATCTCGTTAGATCGTTCGACAGCAAGGCAGGGTGAGCGGAAGTGTAATACGCCATCTCACGAAAGACGCCATTGCGTTCGATTGGGTACTCAACCGTCAACGGAACCAGTGACGTACCGTCAGGTGTAAGAATGGTCATGGCCGTGTTGACACCGTTAGCTCTCAGGATTTTGATAGAGACTAGTGTTCCTAACGAGCTCGGGATGGCCAGTTCAGCCCCCTTGGTCAAAAACGTCTGCTTCGAAAAGGTGATGAGATGAGTTCGAGCTGTACCAGGCTCAAGTGCCGCAACCGTAACAAACTCAATTGAAGGAGCGGTCAACGCTGTTGTCACCGGTCTAGACTTCAGTAGTCGTTGCGCTTCCGAGATGCGTGACATTGTGACGACTGGGGTCAAAGGAAGCTTTAAGGAAATGGCGCGATTTGAATCCGCTTCAGCTGGAACTGGTTGCGGCAACTTTGGAGCAATTACACGATTGTTTTCGGTTCCATTAGGAGCAGGCTGCATCGCGCTCGGAGCGTTTTCACTCTTGGGATTGGGTTTTGGCAGAACGGGTGGAACCTGCTGCGTGGGCTCCGCCGGTTTCGGAAGTTGTGTCGTGTTCTGTTGAGTTTGTTGTTGCTCGCGGGCAGCTGCCACGACAGACCTTGGACGGCTCGACTTTTCTACGTTCCCATCCTGACCCTGGGCATGATTAACTGAAAAGAGAATAATTGCGCTGAAAAAAAGGGCACCAGGGGAAATTCTATTCATATTTTGTCCAGGAGATTGAACTTCAAATTACTCGCCGGGGGGCGGCAAGTGTGGCTTAGATTCACCCAGCGCGGCGCGAGTTGTCAACCTTTATTTGCCCAATGTCCGACAAACTTCAGTTTGTCGAGTGCTATATAGATAGCGACAGACTGAAGTTCATCAGACGAACTGGTGGCAGGGCGGAGGAGGTCGAGCTTCAGTTTGTGGTCGAGTGCGTAGAGGCACGACAAACTGAAGTTTGTCGGACACTATCAGTCAACGGCAAAGCCAACATTCACGACGGCTGTGATGGCTTTCTCAAGGGACGAGGTATCGTTCATGCCAGAGTCGGATACATCGTTTGAGTCGGCTGGAGTTATTTGCAACACACCCATCCTTGCCGATCGAACACTCCCAATCGAGCTTCCGGTACTTTCAGCAATCTGAGTTGCCCGATCCTTTGCGTCTTTCGCAGCCGCTGCAAGCATCTCGATCTTGAGACTTCCAAGTTGAGTATAGTGATACTCAGGAGCCAACGATTCGATCAATATTCCTTGATTGATCAGTTCGGTCGTTTCACGCGCGATCTTGGCAATCTTCTCGACTTCGGTCGACTTCACTTCAAGTTCCTGTCTCAAAGAATAGCCGGTTATTTCGGATGTCTCCGCTCCATCGCTTGAACGACCGTGGAGTGTTTGCGATGAGATGGAAGAAATGGTGATCTTGTCTTCGGGAATTCCCTTGCTAACAAGATAGGCCTTTACGCGAGGCACAGCCTCCGAAAGGGACTTGTATGCATCGGAGAGGTTGCCCGACTGGTACGTCACCGCCGATTTCCAGATTACCAGGTCGGACGTAATCCGCTTGCGAGCGGATCCAGTTACGGTGATTGTCTGATCGCCACGTTTACCTTTCACAAAGGACCAACCACCAATGATGGTGGCGATGATAATTCCTATCGCCAACGCTACCGAACCCATGAACGTTCCTGATCTTAGGTCGCTCATATAGAGAAACACTCCTTTCAAACCAACCAAATTGGCGCAGAGAATACAGTCTTGCTGGTCCAGTCACAACGGTAATTACCATGAACTCTAGCTGTGCTAACCACAGGCGGTAAGCTGTGCAGTACGGCGTAGAGAGTAATGGCACACATTTGACTATATGAGTGGCTTTGCACAAAAAGTTCAAAATCCTACCCACGGAACGGGTTGGATTGTTCAGATCCTTTCTAAAAAGAAGTCCGGCAACGGTCGGCCCAATCCCACGAACGGCAGTTGGTGGATGGTTCAGATCCTTTCTACAGAGAGAGTGTCCACTCAACGCTGCGCGCGCAGGCGCCGGAGGAAATAGAACAGCCGTGAGTAGAGAGGATCTGAACCATCCACCAACTGTCGTTGGTGGGATTTGAAAGTGACGACCGTTAGAAAGGCATTTGTAGAAAGGATCTGAACGAACCACCCACTTCCGTGGGTGGGATTTTCAAAGCTTGAGTATTCAACCCTCTCAATCACCCCAACCTTTAGGTTTGGGGTTAAAGGCGTGTTAGTGCGAGAAACCATTTTAGGGTTCTTCCTCAGCGACTTAGAGACGGTCGTTGTTTTCGATGACGAAATTGAAAACCCTTAGATGGTTCTGACCCAATCCAGCGCTTCAAAACCCCAGGTTGGGAAGATTGAGAGGTTGGTTAATACCGGTCACTGTTGTCGGCAGAATCTCGACGTCGAGCAAGACGATTGTCAGTACGCGAAAAATAAGTCTTGGCAATGGACCGCAAAGCAACGTCCGTACTTTTTCGCTACCTCTTACCGTTAGAATCGGTAGAACCTCGCGTTGTATACTTCGGTTCATTGGCTTTGATTCATGTAAGAAACCCAACCTGAGTTGTATCTCCAGGACAATATTGAAGGGAGCTAAGGTATGTCTTTACACGCGCTAACCCGTCTCGGTCTGCTGGTTTGTTTTTTTCTCGTGTCGATAATGACTGTGGTTCCCTTAAAGGCAAGTTTGCAAGGAAAGAAAGAAAATACAGGTGCTACTCAACAGATGATTAGATCGAACAGTTATCCAACGGCGAGGAAGAGTGAGCAGGTCGACGACTATCACGGCGTAAAAGTCGCCGATCCATATCGCTGGCTCGAAGATTTGGACTCTAATGAAACAAAGGCCTGGGTCGAAGCCGAAAACAAACTGAGTTTTGGTTACCTAGACGTTATTCCCAGCCGATCCGTAGTAAAAGACCGACTTACAAAACTTTGGAACTACGAAAAGTTCGGAGTTCCTTTTAAGGAAGGGAATCGTTACTTCTATTCAAGAAATAGTGGTCTGCAGAATCAGAGTGTGCTGTATACCGTAAGGTCGCTCGACGCGGAGCCGCAGCTTGTGCTCGACCCGAACAGTCTTTCCAGCGACGGAACGGTCGCAGTCTCAGGAATGCAAGTCAGCCATGACGGAAACTTGCTGGCCTACAGTTTGTCAGCTTCTGGTTCTGACTGGCAGGAATGGAAGGTTCGCAACGTTGAGAGTGGGAAGGATCTGACGGACCAACTCAAATGGGTCAAGTTCTCAGGTGTTTCGTGGACTCGCGACGATACAGGATTTTTCTACAGTCGATACGACGAGCCTAAAGGCGACTCACTCAAGGACACCAACTATTTTCAGAAAGTCTACTATCACAAACTCGGAACCCCACAGACTGAAGATGCTTTGGTGTATGAACGACCCGATCAGAAAGATTGGTTGTTTGGAGGCTCGGTAACCGAAGATGGCAACTACCTGATCATCACTGTGTTTCAGGGCACTGATTCAAAGACTCGAGTCTACTACAAAGATCTAAAGACCAAAGACGCTCAAGTTGTAAAACTGTTGGACGACTTTGATGCGGCGTATTCATTTATTGGCAACGACAAAACAAAATTCTGGTTTCAGACTGATATGCAATCTCCCAGAGGAAAGTTAATCGAGATTGATGTTACTAAACCGGAACGAAGTAACTGGAAAGTAATAGTTCCTGAAAGTAAAGAAGCTCTACAAACAGTTAGTTTTGTAAACCAGCAGTTCGTCCTCAACTATTTGAAGGATGCTTACACTCAAGTCAAGGTTTACGACGTAACCGGCAAGTTTGTCAGGGAAGTCGGTTTCCCCGGTATTGGTTCAGCTGATGGATTCAGTGGTAAGTCGACAGATAAAGAAACCTTCTACGCGTTCACTGGTTTCACAACTCCAACAACCATCTATCGATATGACCTCGCGACCGGCAACAGTTCGATCTTTCGACAACCCAAAGTTGACTTTGATCCAGCGGACTACGAAACAAAACAGGTTTTCTATTCGAGTAAAGACGGCTCAAAAGTGCCAATGTTTATTACCTTCAAAAAAGGGTTAAAGCTCGATGGCAACAATCCAACCTATCTCTACGGTTACGGTGGTTTTAATGTCTCGTTGTCTCCCGCATTCTCGGTTGGAAATCTGGTTTGGATGGAGATGGGCGGCGTGTACGCGCAACCCAATTTGCGAGGTGGCGGCGAGTATGGAGAAGACTGGCATCAGGCTGGAATGAAGCTTAAGAAACAGAATGTCTTCGACGACTTTATCTCGGCTGCACAGTGGTTGATAGATAACAAGTACACATCGACACCTAAGTTGGCGATTGGTGGTGGCAGTAATGGTGGGCTATTGGTTGGAGCCGCGTTAACCCAACGACCCGATCTATTCGGTGCGGCGTTGCCTGCGGTAGGTGTGATGGATATGTTGAGGTTTCAGAAGTTCACGATTGGTTGGGCCTGGGTGTCTGACTATGGTTCATCAGACAATGCAGATGAGTTTAAGGCGATCTACGCGTACTCTCCGCTTCACAATATCAAACCAGGTACCTCGTATCCGCCAACCTTGATTACCACAGCCGATCATGACGATCGAGTCTGGCCCGGACACAGCTTTAAGTTTGCAGCCACGTTGCAGGCCGCTCAGGCTGGACCTGCACCAATTCTTATCAGGATAGAGACGAAAGCTGGTCACGGTGCGGGTAAACCAACCGCAAAGATTATTGAAGAGATTGCAGATCGCTGGGCATTTCTAGTGAAGACTCTTGATATGAAGAGCTAGCTTACCTTGCTTTTTGCCCCGAAGGGGAAATGGCTCAAGGCCAGGGTTGCCGATTCGGCTACCCTGGGAAAGAAATCACTCGCAACCTTACAACCCCGACTCGTCGGGGTTGCGCCCGTTCCCTAGTTACTGACACAACCGCGTTGCGGTTGAGATTCTCTTGCTTCAGTTCCCAGGGTGCCGAAGGGCAACTCTGGGCTTTGGTGCTTTGCCCCTTCGGGGCAAAAACCAACCCTTCGCCCCGTGTGAGTGAGACGAAGGGTAACTTAGACTTCTTAAATAACAACGGCTGTCTCAGTCAGACCAGGGGGCAGGTTTCCGAACCCACCGAAACGGCCTAAGTTTTTCTTGTAACTCATCTGGCAGTGGACCATTGTCACTGGCGGCGATGTTTGATTCAACGTGAGAGAGTTTCCGCATACCAGGAATGATCGTGCTTACGTCAGCGCTACCCAGGATAAAGCGCAACGCAAGTTCCGGCATGGTGATTCTTGTGGAATGTTCCTGATTCCATTCTTTCAATAGTTTCTTCAGTTGTTCGGCTCTCTCGACACTCGGGATCAGGTTGTCGGGCACAAAGTAATTATTACGCCAATCACCCTCAGGCCATTTACTCTCGGTTGTTAACGTGCCGGTTAAGGTGCCTTCGTCGAATGGAACGCGGGCGATTACCGCAACATTCATCTCTCGACACGCCGGGAACAACTCATCTTCCGGATTCTGATCGAAAATGTTGTAGATCACTTGAACCGCGTCGATCTGTCCACTCTTGACAGCGCGTACTCCATTCCATGGCTCCCAACGATTGAGGCTTAGTCCGACAGCTTTAATGAGTCCCTGGCTGCGCATGTCGTCGAGACCATAAAACCATCGATCGTCGCGCATCCACTCGTCATTCCAGGTATGAAGTTGCATGAGATCAAACTGTTCGAAGTGTGCATTCTCGAGACTGCGATGAACATACTCTTCGACGTGATCTGGTGGATAAGACTCCATCAACGTGGAGTCGGGTGCCGCGGGCCAATGCAAATTCTTAGGCGGCACTTTGGTGGCTGTGTAGAGTTTCTTGTCCGGGTTCGCTCTAACTGTCTGGCCCAACAGATTCTCGCTGCGGCCGTTGCCATAAGCGTAGGCAGTATCGAAAAAAGTACAACCTGCCTCAACTGCCGCCTGTAAGGAAGCGAGAGACTCATCATCGTCGGAATTGGACCAGCTGGCCATTCCCCACATTCCATAACCGATGTCGCTGATGTTCCAACCCTGGCGGCCGAACTTCCTATCGTTCATGTGATACTCCGTGCGGTTGATTTGGTTCAGATTGAGGTTATCTTAACCCAAAGACAACTGCGCCTCGAAACTAATGAGTTTCGAGGCGCAGCTAATGGACCCTAATTGGTTACTACTACTTTAGTTGTTACCGGTGTTCGGTGAACCAGCGTTTGTGAGGATTACATCTTTGTCGGATCCACCAAACGTGACGCCGAGCAACTGAGAATCATCACTACTACCAGTCGTGCGCAGCTGGAAATCATTAGCCTTTTTCGCACGTGCTTCAGTCTTTGTCATTGCCTGGGCAACAACGTTGCCATTCTTGATCACTGACAACTGGCCTGTTTCGTCATCAAATTTGATGTCGTAGGTGCCCTTTTTGACCGTGGTGCCATTGACTTTGATGTCGTTTTCGAACGTTACTTTGTGCTTACTTACTTTGGCGAACGCAACAACGCTCGTCAACGCTCCAACTACCAAAACTACCGCTAACCGATTTACGATTGACTTCATCACACTCTCCTTAAATTGTTCAGCTCCCCTGGATGGCACCTCTTGGTCCTTCACTTAGGCAAGCCTTGTTTCCAACCCTTAATGGTCATAATTCCTTTTGCATAACCTATACTTCGATTCAACCCACCAGTTAAGAGTTGGCCTCCTCGAAATCGTCCTCTGCCAATAAACACCGCTCGCAGTTTTCTTATGACAAAAAATAAATCACATCAGATCGCAACAGAAAATCTCGTACGTTATTACGCGTTCTCGGATGGCGATCACACCCGACTGTGTACTACTGCGCTACAAGTGTTAACGCGTAAAAGTCTCCGCAACCTGAGCGGCTAATTTCACTGGTTCAATCAAAGAACAAATGGCCGAGAAGGGTACATTCCCAAGCGTGCCTGCGACTCCTGCCGTGCACCTCGCTTGTTACGCATTCGAATCTTGAAAGGTTCCATCGAGCCATCAAAAAAAGATGCTAAAGAAAACTCGATATCTGCATTAAATACAGGATTTAACATCTGCGCTAGATCTCTTTACCATCTCTTTACGATTCTTTACAGTTCCTTACAGACTACAAACATCGGCTTTGTTAAACTCCGCACACTCGAGGAATTTTTCTTCGCCGGATCAAACTAGCTGCAGGTCTCTCTACCCGGAAAACAATTAGACCTTCTGTTTGTGCGCGGCGTCCTAGATATCGAACAGTACGAAATCTTAGATACTTGAAGGAGATCTGGAATGAGAAAGATAGTTTGTGCTCTTAGCCTGACGAGCGCGCTCGTTTTTGCTCTGGCTGTTCATGCTGCCGCTCCAGCGAGTTTCGCCGGAACTTGGACCCTTGATAAAGCCAAGAGCCAGGGCCTCTCGCAACGCATGCAGGGTGCTGAGAGTGTTTCGTGGGTAATCTCGCAGACCGATAAAGACATCACCATTGAAGAGAAAGTTACCGGTGGGCAGATGGGTGGTGGACCAGGTGGTGGTGCGCCTCCAGCAGGTGCTCCTCCAGGTGGCGGCGGTGGAGGTCGCGGCGGAATGATGGGTGGCGGTGGCCCACGTACTTACAATCTCGATGGTAGCGAAACCAGCGGCGATATGGGCCGCGCGAAGTTTACGAGAAAAGCCACCTGGGCTAACGAAGGCAAAACTCTTGAACTAGTTTCAAAGACAACCTTCGCAGGACAGGATGGCGAGGTTGTAACAACTACGACTGATAAACTTCAGCTTGCAGCTGATGGAAAAACTTTGACTGTTACCAGGCACAGTGAAGGCCCGCGTGGTCCACAAGACTCCACGATGGTTTTCAATAAGTAAAGTTCCCACCCACGTAATACTCCATACAAGCAAGGAAGCACGCGACGGGAATTTTCCGGCGCGTGTTTTCTTTTACTGGATCCAATCTCGAGTCACGTCACACCAGATTGCAAGACCGCGCCACTCTTTGAAGCGTGAGTAGTAGCGCTCGATTTTCTTATCACTCGCTTTACGTCCGTTATTTCGCTTCTTGTAGAACTGAGCACGAGTCCATGAATCCAGCGCAAGTCCGTCGTAACGACCTACCAGCTTGAGCAAATTCTCTGCTGCATAGTTTCCCACGCCCTTTACGTTCTTCATCTCTTTAAGAAGTTCAGCTGTTGTCAGTGGGCTCATTAGCCAGCCTTCTACGTCGAGCGACTTTGAAGCGACTCTATCTGCTAGTTCCTTCAGGTAGGCTGACCGGTATCCAGCACGCACTTCGTCAACGTAGAACTTCAATGACATTCCCGCCATCACCTCAGGAGTGGGGAAAGTCTTTCGACCGTCAGTTGTTTCGCGACCCAGTTTTTGTACCAGGCCAGTTACCATCTTTTGCGTGAGTGCCCAGGAACAGTTTGTCGTACAAATCATCTTAACCAGGTCTTCATAGACAGTAGGTGATCGCAGTAGTCTGCCTGCACCCTCCGGCGCGATCCATTCAAAGTCTGGTTGACCATTCGTTGCGATGTAGAAACTATTCAAATTGTCGTCGAGGCGAAGTATATGTCGAACCTGTCGGGCGACTATGGCAGCTGCGTTACTGGTCAAATTCCCAGGTGTCTGGATACGTACAAACCGCTTGGTCCCGCTAATGAGAATTGAAATGGGGGTCCTGGTGCCGAGGTCAATTACCCTGGTCAGTTCCCAACGTTCACGGTCCATCTCGAAGGGCAGCAGCTCACACCAGCCATGGGAGACCACGGTCCGTTGAAAATTGAAAGTTTTTGGGGTTGGAATTCTAATCTCCATGGTTTTTCCATCTAATTTTGAGCATAAAACTGTGACGCAATTGTATTAAAAAATTGACCCGTATGAATCAAGTTCGGTCAAGGTGGTGCTTGACACTCGAAAGCCTCAGAACTAGACTTAGGCCACTTGAAACAGTGTGTGGAAGGCTGTACTCCCTTCCCCCCAAACACTCGGGACGAAGGGAGAGAGAAGTCAAACACTAGACTTCCAGCAGTACTCCGGTGTCGTACGCACCGCTTCCGAAAACAAGTGAAGCCGGAGCTTTCCGGCGAATGGTTTTTCGCCCCATTGGGTAGTTAGCAGGGCAACCCGTGGGGCGATGCCGTTTTTAGCGACGACCTTTTCTGAAACTGGTCCACCTGGTCAATTTCGGCGATCTACTTCACATAAATCGGGTTCGATATTATCCAGGGCTTATCGCCAACCATCTTTCCTAGCTGCGGTAAAAATACCTCTACACGATATACGCCACGATCGACAATTGGGATTTCTTTTTCTGATACCCCGGTCTCATCGATCAAGGGTTTGCCGTCCTTCAAGAGCACGATTCTGCTCGATACAGGCGATGTTACTTTTAGGCGCCCTTCAGGCCGGAGGCTAACCTCGTCTCCTTGTATTGCGATTCCCGTCGGGGTAATTAACTCAAAACGAAAACCAGAAGTGTCGCCGAAAAGATCAAAGCCAATGAAACAGTGCCCGGACCGAATGGAGTTGAGCAGAGTTTCTGGGTCGAGCGGTTTGTCGCGTGGAATCAGGACGTGAAGTCGAACCAGACGGAAGCTTGTCTCATATGGATCAAGCTTTATTCCGAGAATTTGTTTCCCTGAACCGTCGACCAAAGTCACACCAATATTTGAATGAGCGTCGTTACCGGGAGTTGCAGTGACTCGACGTCGACTAAGTAACTCATCCCACTTTCTCAATCCATCGTCAGGTCTTTTGTAAACGGTAGCGTAAAGAAGATCAGGATAACTTCGTTGGGACCACAGTGTGTCAAAGAAAGCGACAATGGGGCTAACTCCGCGCGAATTGGTGAAGACATTGTAGACTTCGAGACCGGTTAAATTTTCTGACTGCCAACTCTTAAATTCCCCCGGGTACGCTGCGATGGCTATTGAACCCTGACTATGGGCCTTCGACGCAACCTCGGCAGTTGAAAGTTTGTCGGCGTCTGAAAGAAAAGTGCCGCCGGGAAGGACCAGTAATCGATCACCACTATTTGTACTCAACTCGTTTCCGTTAACAAATAGCACGCCCGCATGAACACCCTTTAGAGTTTGCTCGGCAGTATCAAATTCCTTTTCGAGGTGTTCGGTCATCACGACGAACTGGAGTTGGTTAGATTTTGCCGCTGAAATGATTTCGCCAAACGAACCTGTGCTGTGTCCGCCGAGAAAAGAATGTACATGGACCACTCCCTTGTATTCGGAGAAAGCATAATTTGGATCGATTGGTCGGCGCTCAGAATTTATGTTCTGAACAGCCTTGGCGAGTTTGTGTAGTTGATACCTGCGGTAGGCAAAAGGGATCTGCGAAAGCAGAGTGATAACCAGAAGTAAGAGTAGGACCTTCTTTGCGTGTCTCATCCCGATATGGCCGGGTAGTTTAGCAGAGCACAGAACTGACGTCCTCGTGCGCTAACTCGCGCTAAAGACAAACTGCAATCATCTGGAGTTTAAGAAGCGATTCAAGAGATCAAGTCTACTGAAGCGACGTGAGCGCTGAGGCTTCGACCCAGGTTGGCGACTTTCACATGTTCCGGATGTATGGTGTACGCCTGTAATGCTACCTGATCGGCGAACGTCGCAACCAGTCCGGTGTCGTACGATCTTTCTAAGTGCAGGACGTCCGCACCAACGGTGAGACTCTCTACCTCAGGAATTATTCCCGACAGGTTTTGTAACAGTCGGATGTGTTCCTGTCGCTCAGACTGTTCGACCTCCGAGCGGTACTTCCAAACAACTATGTGTGTAAGCATAGGTTCCTCTTCAATCGCACTAAAAGCTGAGCCGCATTCTTAAACTAATCAGTCGGTTTCCTCCGGATCCACCTCCTGGCCCAAAGACAAAATTATTGAACCGGATGGGGATTGCAAGAAGTAAGGAGAAGCCATGTTTCCGACCGTTGTGCCTTTGTTAGTGCGATTGAAAAGATTCGTCGCGTACATGGAAAAAGAAAGTGTGTAAGGTCTTTGAACTGGAGCCTTGGCTGGCGGTTTCTGTGGGGATGTTACTTCCGTTGTTTTGGCGGCGCCCGCTGGCGGAGCCGGTGGTTCGATTGCTTTTCCAAACTTGAAAACCTTTTCGAAACCCAGGTTGACAGAAACAAAACCAGGTGCGCGACCAAAGTTACGTGGAATAATTTGTTGACCAGGTGAAGGCGTTGGATCAAATGCACCAAGGGGCGTGACTACCACGCCCGGCTCGTTTGGATCGGTTGCGAATGCTGGTCGTTCACTAAAGAAAGTATCGCCATTTGTGTCGCGACCGGTCGTGATGTTAAAGGGTTGGCCTGAATTCGCAATCACAAAAAGATTCAAGTTCAGCCCGTATGGTCCCTGATAGTTGCCGCCGCCGTAGGCAAAGTTAAGTGAGCTAAACGGGGAGCGAGCAAATTCCTGACTAAAATCATAAGCATCAAATGGCGCCCCGGTTTGTCCGCTGTCGGTGTTTCTCGACTTACCGAGACTATATCCACCCCAGAAGTTGATCTTCTTGACCGTGCCGTTGAGGTTGATATTCAAACTGTTACCAACGGAGTGTCCAGTTGGTTGATACTGCAGCACATTGCCTGCTGATTGCCCGAGGGGACGTACGCCACTGTTTGGCTGGCCCGGTATGAAGGTGCCACCCAAGGGTGCGTTGATGTTGACGACGCGTTGAACATGAAGGGTGTGTGCGTGTGAATAGCTCAATGACAACTTAATTTTTTTAGGTAGTTGTCGCTCAACGGTTAGTAACAGACGCAGCGAGCGAGACGTCGTCAAGTCCTCAGCAATAACTCGTGTAACCTGTGGTTGCGAAAATGCTTCGAGCAGCGAGACTGGTGGTATAAGCGGAAACAGGTCCAGTACCGTTGGGTCGTTAATCAGAAACTGTTGCTGATTTACGCCGTTATATCTGGTCGCCTGCAGCGTCACATCCTCAGAAACCCTGTTGTAGAAAATACCAAACCCACCGCGAAACACCGTTTTCGGAGTACCTGATGGGTGACCGGGGGCCGGCGCAGGAGTGGCAGCCGCGGTTGTATTGGTAGTCGCGCTTTTCGTGTCGGGAGTAACTGCAGGAGACTTCTTACTGCCAAATACAGGTGACCACGCGAACGCGATTCGAGGTGCAAAGTTGAAATTGCTGTCTATGTTGTTCTGATTCTCGTAACGCAAGCCTGGTGACAAAGTGAAATACGGTGTCACTTTCCACTCGTCCTGAAAATAAAATGAAGCGTCAAACTGCTTTACGTCAGCCTCAGGCTGTCCACCCGCTATCGAAAACTGTGTGGCCCCACCGCCGAGAAGTCGAATAGCCGTAGGACTCAAGCCGTTGCGCATCCCAGCTAAGGTACGCCGATAGCGTTCCAGACTGCTCACGTCGATCAGTACGGGCTGACCGTTTGCGCCGGTGACGATTTGATTGTTCGCATCAAGTTGTGGGCCAAGGCCGCCGGCAAACGTGTAAGTACCACCAAAGTTTGATGGCGAAATACTATCTACGCCGGCATGTCTAAGTCGGGCACCAACCTTGAGAAAGTGATTGCCGATTGACCACGATGTGAAGTTCTGAAGTTCGAACCGATCCTGCTTGTTGGACGACGAACCTACCTGGGAACCCCCGCCAAAAAAAGAATCAAGTACGTTTAAAGCTGGAAGATTGGTGACACTGGATTGCTTGAAGCGACTACGAATAATTTGTAAACGCGTTTCATTGACAGTCTTCTCGTTGATGAGGGCCGTTTCCGTTATCTGTAAGTTGAAGTCACTGCGGTCTCCTCGATAAGCGCGTGTCGGCAGTGAGTAACCGCCGATACCCTGCAGATCCTGAGTCGATTTCCAGTAATTCACGCGACCAACGAGAGTGTGTTTCTTGTTGAGCTTGAGATCTACTCGTCCATTCCCATAGGTACTTGTTTGTGGTGTTACGAGCGACTGATTTACTGCGATGGGTTGCAATGTGACGGGATCCAGAATCGTCGCGTTAACGATCGAGTTGCTATCGCTAGCAGTGCGTCCAAAGTAAGCGGAAAAAGACGCGCGCTTGGCTACAACTGGACCACTGAGATTTGCATAGATTGAACGTTGCTGGAAAGGGGCTTTTCGAGTTGTAAATGGATTGCGCGAGTTTAGACTCTCGTCGTTGAAGTCAAAGCTAAACGAGCCGTGCCATTTGTCAGAGCCGGGTTGGGTAAAGATCTCAATTCCATTAAAGCCAGGAAATTCATTTTCAGCCGAGAAAGGATTCTGGTTGATGCGAACTTCTCTGATGGCTTCTTTTGGAGGCATCTGACCATTAGAGAAGCCATCCACTTTAACCTGTGCTCCGCCTTCCATATCGGTTGGTCCTGCCATCGCTTGCAACGCAGCAGCAAGCGCTTGCGGATCATTTGGGAGTGCTTCGAGTTCGCGTCCACGTAAGACAATTGCACTAGCATTGTTGTCAGAATCAGTACTGACACCGGTTGTGTCGACCGTAACCTGCTGGTCCTCCAGAGATACAGCCAGTTGTATGTCCAGCGTTAGAGTCTGATGTGCCGGTAGCGCAACGCTTTTTTCTTCATAGGCGGTAAATCCGGGTGCTGAAACCTTGAGCTCATAGGTTCCGGGCTCCAATCGACGAAACTCATAAAGTCCGCCAGCATTGGTGGTGACTTTGAGCGTGATACCGCGCGGAGTGCGAATGCTTACTTCTGCACCAACCACGAGACTACCTAGTTGGTCCGTCACAGTGCCTTTCAGATTGCCTTGGTTTTGCTGCGCGGAAATCTCCGCAAACAAAGCAACAGTCAGAATTGAACAACGCAGAATCCTAATGAGCATCTGGTTCTACCCTACTTCACGAGCTGGTGAGAAAGTGTTGTTAAGGCTCTAAGGGCCCGCGAAATACTACGAAGGATTCGCCGATCCGCAGGTTAGTGAGCCCGCGGGCCAAAAGGTTTCAGACTTTTTCCAGGCTCCGAATGCCAGCTTCGAAATGCTTCGAAGGGTTAAACGTCGATAAGGTGCGAGGGTTTCAAAATCAATCCACACCACGCGAGAAGTTTACAGTTCACCACGAACAGCTCTGAGGTCTTTAATGAGGTCGCCAATTGCATCGCCAGCAAAAAGTACTTTCTTACCGCGCCAGATCACTCGAGGTGGTGTTTGAGTTTCGGGAACACCTTTGGCGATCACGAACAATTCACCGTAAGGATAAGTTGCGTTTAGGATCGTTCTGTATTCGACAACATTGAAAGAGATCACATAGTCCGCGTCTCCAAGATCGTCAGCGGCAGTTAAGCTCCGGTACTTTCTGATGTATTCGTTTAGTTTCTTTGCGAGCTGGCCATACACCCAGCGAAATCTACCTCGAGGCTGAGGGTCTGTTTTGAGAACCTTCTCAAGAATGATTTGCTCGCTGCCACCCGCGTCCACGATCGAAGACTTGAAGACTATGAGAAGAGCGCGGCGCTTGTAGCGTACTTCCGAAAGCGAGTTGTAGTTCGTCTCCCGCTCCGCGAGACGAGGACCTTGTGCCGAGACGGACAGCTGAAGACACACCAAAAGTGCCACGGCAAAGATTTTGAAATAGGTGAAACGATGTCTCACAAATTGCCAGTCAAAGAAGGGCTCACACATCAAGTCGAACTTCGTAAGGTACGACCTCGCCAGTTTCGACATATCGTTTCATCAATCTCAAATACATCGCCCAGCAGAAACACGATGTTCGATAGTGTTCGTTTGATTCGGGCCAACCGACATGGCGAAAACTAACATCTGTGTTTCCGTTATTCTCGGTCAGTAGAAAACCAATTCGGGTTCCGGTCCAGTCAGAGTCGGCTTCGGTGAACTGAAACTCGAATTCGGAGTCCGAATCGCAGCGAGAAACGATAGCTTGCCAATTGTACTCAGGGCCGAAACCCATTTGATAGGCAGATCCCTCACTTGGTTTACCGGCACATGTCTTGGTCCACCAGTTGTTCAACCCATCAGGTGTCGACACTGCTCGAAACACTTCCGAGCGTTTAGCATTGATCGGGAAGTTGTGAAATATATCAGGCATGCCAAGAGCTCTCCGATGAAGATTTTGAGTAGTTTGTGCTCTTTAGCGGCTGGGGAGTTCCGCGTGCGCGACGATGAAGGCGATCCAGACCGGGCTGAATGAGTGCCGGACCGCTGGCTCGACTCTTCCAATTCGCGGTCACTCTCTTTCGAGAATGTTTGGTAATTATGCGCCGGATGCGGAACTGTCGGCAAACTTATATTCACAGCGCAGTGTGGCAAAAAAGTGTCTCGGTAGGTGGCGTCGGCGAGGAGGCAGAGGGTATGTCAACGAACCACGGGCTACTGCGCTGTGAAAACTCAACCTCTCATTCTCCCCAACCTTTAGGTTGGGGTTAGGCAGCAATGTCGATACCGTGGAAACCATTTCAATGGTTTCAAAAACTGAACTTCATTGGTGGAGTTCGGAAGGGGAAACCATTAAAATGGTTACCGATAAATCTTGGTGTCGCTTAACCCCAACCTAAAGGTTGGGGAGAATGAGGTTGTTTTACACTTTCTTGGTAGTTATTTCTTACGTGCAAAGATGTAAGCCCGGCGACTTTGGTACTCCTGAGGATACGGATCACGTTCAATAACCTCTTCCAATAGAAATCCAGCCTGCTGCAAGTACGATTTCATCTCCGCGGTTTCAAAGAATTGGAAATCAAGCGAGATCTCCTTCCCCCACCAATCATCCCGATGCACTAACTCAGAGCCTATGTGATGAGTCAAGAGAACTGCTCCGTGTGGACTCAGCACTCGATGAAACCCTTCGAGAACCTTGAATACTGAGCGATGCGGAATGTGAATTATTGAATAGAAGGCTGCAATCCCGCCAAACCTTTCAGCAGGAATCCCATTTAGATCCAGCATATCAGTTTGTTGAAATTCGATCCCAGGATGCAGTTGTCGAGCGTGCACCACCATTTCGTGGGAAACATCGATTCCGTACGACTCAGCGCCGCAATCGTGCAAATGCCGTGCGACTTGACCTGGACCGCATCCCATATCACAAATGGTTTTACCTGGACCGACTTTTTCGATCAGCCAACTTAAGAGTTTTTGATCGAAAGGTTTTTGGACCAGTTCGTCATTGTATTGTTGAGCGTAGTCACCTGCGACAGCGTCGTAACTTTTCTCGGTGTTGTTATCCATTTCGTTGGTAGCCCACGAATCCGGCGATGGTTCCTGCAAGTTCTACTATCGCCAACAGGACCGCGGTGAGTTGAAATGCACCGGACCAGGGATGAGTTCCAACAGTACTGACATTGTCGGGGCCGACCGAAACAAAATGGTAATAACAACCAAATACGAGCGCTCCAAACATCGAGATCAGGAGGAGCAGATAACCCAATCGGCTGCGTCGCCAGATCATGACTGCGGACACTAAAGGCAAAAGATTGATCACCAGCAAGATGTATAGGTTTTGCCAGGCGTTCATGTTGATCTGGAGTACCGTATGGGCATAACCATGTGGCACAACGATCAAGGCGTGCAGTAACACTAAACCAACTGCGATCCACTTGATATTTTGCCGCATTTTTACCTCTGGATTATGGGAAACCCAAGTCAGTAACTTCGTTACCTGTCCATCTAATGCGTTGACCGGTGCTTTCATTTATTACATTTTCACTTTGAAATCATGCATTTCCGTCCAGGTTCGGAATCCGCCGATTTCGAATAGCCCGGCTGGCTATTGATTTTGCTGCCCAAATCGGTGCTAGACTAGAACATACCTCACCGCCCCTAAAAGGAGAATAAGCAATGAGAATCCTTTTGATTGGATTGATGACTTCATTTGTGGTCATCAGTACAGGGCAGAGGACTGTCGCTCAAACGACTCCGGTAACGCCTGAACAGGCATTTATTCGTGTCGAAAGAATCGGCGAGGTCGATGCACGTTCTTTCTTTGTGTTCTCAACATCAGGTGGCGACTATGCGATCCGACATGACGGACATTCCGAAGTTACGGTCAAGATTCCAAGAGTGAAGAGATATAACTTTGATTTGAAAATGAGTGGACGTCTGGAGCGAGTCTATTTTGCTGAATACGAGAACGACTTGTTGCTGGCCTATGAAGCGTCCGATGGCTCTTACGTCATGCGACTCGAGCAGAAAACAATGAAGGCAAGATGGCTGACGCCGCTTAAACGTCACAATCTTGGCCCTGGACTGATTGAGGCAGGCGAAGCGCACTTTACCAGCTCAAACCTCCTGACAAAGATAGATCTCGCTAACGGAAGTGTAATCTGGGAAGACGCGGACCTTAATAAGGACCTGTCTTCTTTTGAAGAGTTTGGTATCCCAAGTGTTCGATCAGGTTCGGTTTTCTTTGACGAAGAACAAAAAGAAAAAGGACGCACGATCAGGTCGAAAGAACGACGGGACGAATAGTTAAGATCAGCTAAGCGTTAAGCCTTTGCTTGTAACTTGCTCATATGTTTGACCGACTCTTTGATCAATTTCTTAAGAGTCGAGATATTGAGGTCAGCAAGCTTCTTTATGTAAAGGCATGATTTGGCGGTTTTGTGTTTACCGAGCTTGGCCATGAGCTCGTCGTATTGGTCGAAGCCCGCCATGATATAGAGAGTCAGGTTTTGCTTCCTCGGCGAGAAACCTATCAATGGCCAATCTCCCTCCTGACCACTCGCATACTTGTAGTGATAGGAGCCGAAACCAACGATACTCGTTCCCCACATCTTCGGTTTGAATCCCGTAGCCTCTTCCATCAACCTGGCAATCGCAAAACAGTCTTCACGTTTTTGCGGATCCTCAACTGAGTTAATGAAACTCTTTGCGCTTTGATTTGTTGGTTTCGTTTTTAGTTCGGCCATTTTTGCTCACTCCAAAGTTCAACGAGTAGTTGGATACTTGATACCGAGCTGTTCAAGGTAAGTATCGTGTTTTGATGGATCGTAGTAATACTTGCGCATCTGTTCGCGATAAGTATCCATCGTCTTCTTATTCAGATACACCGGTGGTTTGTCATCTGCAGCGATTAGCGGTTGATACTTTGTATCTTTGGTTTGTACTTCGCGGAAATACTTCCACGCTTGATCGACCAACTCAGGCTTTGTTAGCAAGTCAATCAGAGTCATCGCAATAACTTTCGCACCTGCTGTAGCACCTTTGTGTGCTATTGGTGTCGCCATTGCAATCGCGTCCGTCCAATTGTGACCTGGCAGACCGGGGATGTTTGAGGGGTACCGCAACGTTACCGTGGGAACATTCCAGGAAACGTCTCCGATGTCGTCAGAGCCACCGCGATTTCTCTGTTCCTCCGGTACTGGGCCAGTTAGTGGTTGAAGTTCGCTGTTCAATCCTTGTTCGCGTAACTTCAACTCCTTTTGTAAAGCCTTGGCGAGCGTTTGATCTGCGTCGCTCCACTTTGGTAGTCCAACCTGTTTGATATTCTCGTACATTGCTTCAGCGACCGGTTTGTTGAAATGCTGGGGCCAAGCTGAACCAAGAACGCGTGAATTGACACTGGTGTTAGTCATCATCGCTGCGCCCTGTGCGATCTGATCACCAATCTCACGCATCTGCTTTATGTGTTCGTAATCAAGCTCACGGAAGTAGTACCAAACACTTGCAAAGCGGGGAACCACATTAGGCTGATCGCCTCCATTCGTAATCACATAGTGTGAGCGTTGCTGTATTCGCAAATGCTCACGTCGGAAGTTCCAGCCAATATCCATTAACTCAACCGCGTCGAGTGCGCTTCGGCCCAACCATGGCGCACCGGCGGCGTGTGCACTTTCACCTTTGAATGAATACTCAACTGACACCAGACCCGTGGCAGCGGACGCACCCCATGAGACACTCAAAGTATTTGAGACGTGGGTAAACAAAACGATGTCGACATCCTTGAAAACTCCTTCACGGACGAAGAATGCTTTTCCAGCAACTAACTCTTCGGCGATTCCAGGCCAGATCTTGATTGTGCCCGGAAGTTTTGCCCGTTCCATCTGACGTTTAACTGCTATGGCAGCCGTGATGTTGAGTGGCACACCAGAATTGTGACCTTCGCCATGTCCTGGTGCGCCTTCGATAATCGGATCGTGATAAGCGACACCCGGTTTTTGCGATGCCTGCGGTATGCAGTCGACATCCGATCCAAGCGCTATCACAGGTTTTCCTGATCCCCAGGTTGCAATCCACGCCGTCGGGATTCCGGCAATCCCTCGATTAATCTTGAAACCTTCCTTTTCGAGAATGGCGGTGAGGTACTTCGATGTCTCTACCTCCTGAAATCCAAGCTCGCCAAAGCTGAAGACCATGTCGACCATCACCTGAGTTTTTTTGGCCATTGCTTCAACGTCCGCGACTACCTGGGTTTTGTAGTCCTGCGCAGAAGTAGATTCGGCAGCTGATTGTTGACGACCGGGTAATAAGGTGACAAGGCACAGTGTGATTGCGATGAGTCGAAACAGAGTTTTGCTCATGGGGTCTCGCGGATGTCCTTTTTCCAATTAATTATCTGAACGAAGCAAAAGAATGAGGATTCTTTATAAGCTATGAATCTGACTTGTTACAAGGTTTAGAACGTGTTGACTCTGTTCCACTCGATCACGTGCAGAGAACCAGGAAGCAAAATAAACCCTGCGACAATTCAGTCACTGCGAACTTCTCGCTAATCGAACGTAAGCTCACTCGACGGATACGACGATTCTCAAGGCGCACAACCTGGAAAATCCATTTCGCGTAGGCAATGGATTCACCCGGTGCCGGCAGCCTACCCACCTTCGCCAGCAGGAATCCCGCGATTGTTGTATAGCTGGTATCTTCTGGCAGATCGAGCTTCAACTGACGATTAGCATCCCTAACTGTGAGAAGTCCGCTAAGAAGATAACTCCCGTCGGCTTGCTGTAGTATTTGACCACGAACTTCTTCATCAAACTCGTCGTTAATCTCGCCTACAATCTCTTCCAATAGATCTTCAAGCGTCAAGATTCCTTCGCAACCGCCGTGTTCATCAATGACGAATGCCATGTGCGTTCGCGCCGACTGCATTTGCTTTAGAGCTGCACCCAATTGGGCCGTAGTCGGAATGAACTGGGTAGAATGGACCAGTGTCTTCAAATCAAACTGAGTGTCAGTTGACTTCTCGAGAAATGGCTCGAGATCTCTTCTAAACACGATTCCCAAAGCATGGTCCAAGGTACCGTCGAATACCGGCAACCGCGAATACCCGTGAATGCGAAACGCCTCTCTCGTTTCCTGGAAAGTGGCGGTTACAGGTACGGCTGTAACAGCTGTACGTGGAATCATCGCCTCGCGCACTTGAGCGCCGGAAAAGTCAAAGACTCTGTTAATCAAGTTCTGTTGCTCGACCTCGAGATGTCCGCTCTTGCGAGATATATCAATTAGTTGACGTAGTTCCTCTTCCGTATAGATTGATGCGTGATCTCCTGACGGATGCAGTCCGAACAGGCGAACAGTTCGCGTACCTGCCCAATCAAGTAAACGAATGGGCAGACGAAAGACACGGTAAAAAATAGCCATCGGCAGAGCTATAGCCAGGGCAGTTTTTTCGGCGCGTTCGAGGGCCAGCGTTTTTGGTGCCAGTTCTCCGAGAACGATATGTAGAAATGTGATGATGCTAAAAGCGATTGCAAACGCAATCGTATGCAGTAGCGTGTCGGAGATTCGACCCTTGAGAGGAATCTCGAGCAAATGGGCGATCGCTGGTTCGCCGATCCAACCGAGTGCTAAAGACGCGAGCGTTATTCCGAGTTGTGTCGCGGAAATGTAGGCATTCAGGTTATTAACTAGCGGGAGGAGTCTTTTCGCACGTGAATTGCCCGAAGCCGCGAGACTTTCGATGCGAGATCTGCGAACGCCGACGAGCGCGAACTCAGAGGCGACAAAGAAGCCATTGGCTAAGACGAGGAGTACTACAAACAACAGATTTAAGCCTTCCAGCATGTATCAATGCTAGAGGTAATATCACGAGCCGGCAAGTCGCCCCTACAAATTAATTCCAGTTGTATTTCTGGTAATAAGGATCGGAATCGAGTTCGAATTTTTTCAAAAAGTCCCAGGCCGTCTGGTTAAACTTTGCGGCGGAATCGTAGTACCAGTGATCATGATGAGGGATTTCTGTCAACTCGATGTTAAAGCCGGCAGTCTTCAATGCGTCCCGGGTTTCTCGAACAGACTTCAGTGGAAAAAACTGATCACTGTCTCCCACTTGAATCGACAGCGGAATCTTGCGCTTGGCCAGATCAATTAGTCTGGCGTCGCTGCCTCGCAAATCGCCCGCATGCACGGCGGTCGCAGCAAAGTACTGTGATTCCATGAGCGACATTTGCAGAGCAAACGTCGCGCCCGCGGAGTGTCCAAACAAATAGACGCGCCTGGGGTTGATCGTATATTTCGTTTTTAGTTCTTCGACCAGATCTCGCAAGAAGTCAGGCCCATCCTGAGGAGAGCCCCAGCCGCGCAAGTCTGTGGCATCAGGACCAGCAACAATGATTCCTTCTTTCTTTGCTAGACTCGTCCATTTCTCAACGAGCGTAACACCGGTTCGATTTGAGCCGTGGAGTGTGACGATCAATGGTGCGGGTGTTCCTGATTTCAGAGTCGAGGGAACGTAAAGGTAGTACGCACGAGTTTTACCTTTCGAAGTAATTAACTCTTTGGTGATGTCGTCCTTTGGCGTCGCGGCAGCGAGCAAGAGGACAATGACTGTACTGACTGAAAGAAGCGTGAGTTTCATTGAGGACCTTCTCCTTGAGTTTTGAAGCTTGTTTTGAGGAACAAACTTTTAGTACCGGTTCGGTGTCTCGCACATTTCACGAGACACCGAACCGACCAGTTTTATTCACTAGTCGTCGATGGGCGGACGACAACCGGTAGTTCAACAAAACTCTGCTGGCCCGGTGAGTAGTAGATCCTTTGTGTAGCCTTTCGATAGTCTTCGGGCTTGGCCCAGAAGATACTCTTGACGAATGTTTGAGGATTGCGATCGTAGAGTGGAAACCAACTCGATTGAATTTGCACCACAATTCGATGTCCCGGCAGAAACACATGATTTGCTGTCGGCAAAGCGAACCGATATTTAAGCGGCGTATTTGCTTCAATTGGTTTTGCGAATTCCAGACTCTCCCGATAACGACCACGAAGTACATCGGCCGAAATCATCAGCTGATACCCACCCATTTCCGGTTGGTTAGCAACTTCATCCGGATAGAGATCAATAACCTTTACGACCCAGTCGGAGTCAGTACCACTCGTCGACGCAATAAGATTGACGATTGGTTCGCCACTTATCTTTACGGGAGATGTCAGTACGTCAGACTTGTAGCTCAACACGTCTGGCCGACCCGATTGTTCCCTTTGATCGTCAACTAACCATTGGCGCCAGGTGCTTCCATCGATTGGACGTCGGCGAAATGGTACCGGTTTGGCCGGATCAGAAATGTATTCCTCATACCCGGGTGAAGCCGTACTCGATGGTGTGAAGCTAGTTGTCAAACCGGCATTCAAATAAAGCGGAGAGGGTTTGATAGTACAACCATCAGGACAACCCGATGGCCACGATTGTAGTCGATGCCACTTGTTGGTTCCGGTTTCAAATGCGGTCACCGGAGCGAGGTCCATCTTTGGCGCATCATCTTTCAGGTAGTGATCAAGAAACGGCTTCAGAATCTCCTGTCGAAAGTATAGAGCGGTGTCACTATTGAATTTGATAGCACCAAGTGAACTTCCTTCACGGATTTCCTGACCGTGGTGCCATGGACCAAGGACCAGAAAGAGTTGGTTGTTCGTATCTTTTGGTTTTAGCTGTTTATAGACAGCAATGTCACCGTAAATGTCCTCCTGGTCCCATAAGCTATGAACCAACATGACAGGTATCTTTGGCGGCTGCGCTGCGAGCAACTTGTCGACTGCTTGTTCGCGCCAGTATGAGTCATAACTTGGATGCGCCAGAATCTGTCGCCAAAAACCAACTTGTTCCAGACCTCTTCGACGACCTAGCTCGCCAGCCGATCCTGCTTCCATAAACATGTCGTAATCATCGAAATGACTGGTCCACCACTTGATGTCGTTGGCCCGGGTCGCCTGTTGGTCATAAATGTAGGACATACCTTGTTGGCGGAAGGCTCCGTTGTGAAACCAGTCGTCACCGATCCATCCATCTACCATCGGATTCATCGGTACCGATACTTTTAAAGCCGGGTGGGAATTGAACAAAGCCATCAACGGAAGAAAGCCATCGTAAGAGATTCCCAGAATGCCTAACTTTCCGTTCGTTTCCGGAATGTTTTTTACCAGCCAATCAATCGTGTCGTAGGTGTCAGTTGCGTGGTCAACTTGTGTGGAATTGAGTGGTCCGCGAAGTGGCCGGTTCATGACGTACTCGCCCTCGGAACCATACTTACCGCGAATGTCCTGGACAACACGAATATAGCCGCCACCAACAATCACATCGGTGGCGTTGTCGTAGCCTTCCAAACTTGGACCAAGATGTGAACTGTTTGAGTGAGTGGTCAGTTCGGTGGCGTTATACGGCGTCCGGGTCAGAAGGATTGGTGCGCGTTTCGCACCTTTCGGTACCAGGATCACAGTGTGTAGTTTGACGCCATCGCGCATCGGAATCATTACTTCGCGGCGGGTGTAATCGAATCCGTAATTAGTCGGTTCAAACTTTTGTGGCGTTTCATTAGGCAGTGTTTGAGCAGTCGAGGTTGGGATAAACAAGCCCGCTAAACAAACAGAGACTATTAGTAGAACCAGTTGGCGCAGATTGATTGACATGTCTCGATTCCTCAAATGAAGTTGGTGCGAAAGGACTACAGATTCGCTGGGAAGATACCACTAAAAAGTCGAATTCGACCAATGCCTCTGATCTGCGTGGAATGAGGTCAGTACCGAAACGCGGTAGCGTCGGGTCGGCGATCCATTACAAGAGGTTTAATTGGAACGGTTGACCCGACGCTACCGCGTTTCGGTACTGACCTCATTCCACGCAGATTTCGGGATTTATTCGAGACAGAATCCGGGCATTGATCAGATGTAGGCGCCGGCAGCAGCCGCTGAGGACCAGGCCCATTGAAAGTTGTAACCTCCTAGATGGCCAGTCACATCGACAACTTCACCAATAAAGAAAAGGCCCGGAACCTTCCGGCTCTCCATAGATTTAGAAGACAACTCGGTGGTCGCAACACCTCCAGCAGTTACTTCGGCCTTTTTGAAGCCTTCCGTTCCTGAGGGGATCAGTTTCCAATTTGTTAGTTGAGCCGCGACCTGTTCCAGTTCACGCTTGCCATACTGCTTGAGCGGTTTTGACGGTGCGTATAATTCACACCACGCGTGAGCAAAACGTCTTGGAATAAACTGGGCAAGCAAATTTGCAAGTTCGACGTCCGAGTATTGCTGAGTAAGCAGAACGTCCAAAATATTCTCATCAGGAAGAAGATCAATGACGACCGCACCACCGGGAGTCCAGTAAGACGACGCTTGTAAGACTGCTGGTCCACTTAGCCCTCGATGTGTAACAAGGACATTCTCTCTGAATTTCTCACCTGCGCAACTTACCAAACCATCAACAGAGATCCCACTCAATTTTTCCATTCGCTTGCGTAGTTCACCTTCAAGCGTAAAAGGCACTAAGCCAGGTCTCGGCTTTTCCAGGCGCAGGTCGAACTGCTGAGCAACCCGATATCCAAAGTCAGTCGCTCCTAAGGGTGCGATCGACAATCCGCCCGTCGCGATTACCAGTGAAGCTGAAGAAAACTCGCCGCAACTCGTTTTGACCTGAAATTCTGATTTCTTCGCGACATTACTTACCTGGCAGTCGCACTTGATCTCAACGCCTGCGTCAGAACACTCAAGCAATAGCATGTCGATGATTTGTTGCGCGCTACCATGGCAAAACAATTGTCCTAGTTTCTTTTCGTAGAAACTAATGTGATGCTTTTTAACGAGCGAGACGAAGTCCGCCGGCGTATAACGAGCAAGGGCTGATTTGCAGAAGTGTGGATTTGCGGAAAGAAAAGATTCCGGTGTCGTGTTGATATTCGTGAAGTTGCAACGACCGCCGCCTGAGATTTCTATCTTTCGCCCGACTCGAGCTGAGTGCTCAATAACCACGACTCTTCGCCCCCGCTTACCCGCTTGGATTGCGCAAAACAGTCCGGCAGCGCCACCTCCAATAATGACCGCATCCCACATAAAAGCATTTCAGATAAGCGACCTGACTATTCAGGGCAAAGATCTACTGATCCATGGTCCTCTCGATCCGACGATCCGGAACCAACCACATTATCGCGACTGATGCATAAATCAGACACGCTAGCCATGGGCGCACAAAGGCAAGTGGAATCGCGATAGCGTAAACCAACATCGAAACCTTTCCCTTAAAATCTCTACCAAGGGCCTGGGCAAGGAGCGAATCGCTACCATGAAGTGCTAGCAGAGTCTTTACAAGAATCAGGTAAGCAATCGCGGACAGTAAGAGATCCAATCCATAAAGAGCTACTGGCCACTTGGCAAAATGAGTTTCCCCCATCCAGGAGGTGAGAAACGGAATCAGCGAGAGCCAGAAGAGCAGATGTAAGTTGGCCCATAGCACGTTTCCATTGACGTGTTCGACAGCCTGCAAAAGATGGTGATGATTACTCCAGTAAATGCCGAGAAAGACAAAGCTCATCAGGTAACTTAACAAAACTGGAATAAGCGGTTTCAAGCCTTCAAGAGTTGGTTCGTGCGGTACCTTCAACTCCAATACCATGATCGTAATTAGGATGGCGATAACGCCATCGCTAAACGCTTCCATCCTGGTGGTCGTCATAAAGTGCGATCAAGCGAAATTTGATTGCATCAAAAACTGTCTGCTTACTTTTTACGTCCGATAGCAAAGAGACTTTGGGCAGACCTTACGTACATAACTCCATTTGAAAGTGCTGGTGTGGCCATCAGCAGCTCACCCATCGAGTTGGTTGCGATGTGATTGAACTTTGGTCCAGCACTGATAACCAAAATCTCACCATCTTCATTTGAGAGATAGATCTTGTCGTCGGATGCCACCGGCGACGCACTAAAACCACTTCCAACTGTGGGTAAGCGTTGACGGTAAACCTCTTCTCCGGTCTGCAAATTATAGGCGTCAAAGAGCCCGTTATTTGCAAGTACGTAAAGTATTCCCTTGTAAATAAGTGGGGTAGGCATGTAGGAGCCGCGGCCCGTTCGACTCCAGACAACTGAGTCATTACTAGTCTTGCCATCGGGTAGCGTTAGGTCGCCGTGAGCCCCGGGTTTGACGACAAAGATCGGTCTTTCAGGTCCACGTCCGCTGACAACTACAAGCACATCATCAGTAAAGATCGGAGTTGGCGCCGTAATCTTTGAACTTCCTCCTAAGCGCCATAGTTCTTTACCAGTACGAGGATCATATCCACGAATAAAGTTTGAAGCGTTTGCGATTAGCTCAACACCCTTTGAAGTCGTTGCGACCGTCGGAGTGCCCCACGAAGGTATCTCGTCTCGATCGGTTTTCCAAACAGTCTTACCGGTGTTGGCGTCTAACGCCATGATGAACGAGTCCGTTTGTGTGTCGCATTGAATGATGACGAGGTTATTCCAAATGATCGGCGAACTTGCGGAGCCCCATTCAAAGGTCGGGATGTCGTAGGCGCCAAAGTCCAGACGACCGAGATCAACTTTCCATAGGAAGCGACCACTTACGTCATAAGCGTAAACGCCTTGCGAACCAAACCACGCAACCACGATACGACCGTCAGTGGCGGGGCTTGAATTTGCGTAGGTAGCCTTGATGTGTCGCTTTTCCTTTGGCTCTCCTTTGTAGGCATCACGTTCCCAAAGTATCTTTCCTGTATTTCGATCGATGGAGTAGATCACCCAGCGGTGGATCGTTCGATCTTTCGACGCGTCGCCATCGCCGTAGAGACCGGGTCGAAAGGTGGCTTTTGGATCTGTGCTGATCGCCGACGTGACGAAGATACGATTTCCCCAAACGACTGGACTCGAGTGGGCCAGCCCGGGAATCGGAATCCGCCAGAGAATATTTTCACCGCTCTTTGCATTCCATTGGTCGGGAAGATTCTGGCCCTCGGAAACGCCGGATGCTTGAGGACCACGGAAAGAAGGCCACGTATTTTTGGCGTCCGCCGGATCAGGTTTTGCAGGAGGCTTTGCGACCGTAGTAAGTGAGATTTGCCGCGTTGGCTTGGCGGTCTTTTCATTCGCAGGAATCCAAGTGCTGCGGTCCAAAACAATTTGCCGCAGTTTACAGTCGTCGGAGACCAGGTCGAAAGTTACGTGACTACCACTCTTGGTGATGCGATAGCGTCCGGCGCCATCGCAACCACCTGGTCCACCTGACATCGTCAATTCAATTTCAGACGCGGTGGCCTTCCAGTTACCACTCAACTTTGGCCAGCCCTTGCCTTCCATGGTGAATGTGCCAGCAGGATCAAAGTGGGCAGAGAAAACACCAAACGACAAAGGCTGCGTTGGCATTAACGTTAATTCTTGGGCGTTCGTAATAACGAAAGTAAAGAAGATGATTGATAAGAGTATTGTCGCAAACTTCATGTTCATGAACATGCCTCAACTCTCGACGTTATTAGAAAAGTTCTGGTTGTGAGGTAGCTTGTAATAACAAAGCGGCGCCGATGCGTCGCACTCCTGGAGATAGTTACTGCTTACCGTATTTCTCGATGTACTTTCGCGCGAACTCGTTGAGGTGCGGGCTGTCTTTCAGACCAATCTTTTCTGCTTCCGCTTCGGCGTCCTTGATAGACCAGCCATCACGAAGCACTCGTCGAATCATCCAGAAGGCTCCGACTCGAATTGCTGCCGTGCAATGAATGAAAATTGGCCGGTTCTCAGGATCTTCCGTAATGCGAAGGAATTCTGTGGCTTGTTCGTCTTTAGGATCGCCAAAAACAAAAGGAATGTTGAAATAGCGCAAGCCGAGTTCCTTAGCTTTTGCTTCTTCTTCTGCTGCGCGATGTTCGCTTGGCTGACGCAAATTAAGGATCGACTTGATGCCATCAGCTTTTAACTTCTCAAGCTGTTCGAGTCGAGGTTGACCACCGGTACAAAACTGATCATTGACTCGCACGAAGTTTCTGATTGGTTGGCTTTCCTGTGGGCTGGACGCGATTGCGAAAAGCGAGATCAGTAGAAACGATAACAATATCCTGGTCATACTTAGCTCCAACTTGTCACTTATGGTTCAGATGCTGCGATGCGCCAAGCTTACACAGTTTGCCGACAATTTGTCATTAAGTGTTTAGTAGCCTAGTCGCAACCTCTGCGCCTTTGCGTCTCTGCGCCTCTGCGTTGAAGGTGGTGTGCGTTACATGACAACGCGGAGACGCAGAGGCGCAGAGATTTCATTGAGATCACTTTCTAACTGCAGATGGTGGGTGGCCAAATTCTTTGCGGAAAGCATCAGTGAAATGACTGTGGCTGGAGAATCCCAAATCGAGCGCAAGCTCCGTGAGATCAGTCGCTCCTTCAGACAAACGCTCAAGGGAGACTCTTAGCCGAAGCTGTGTCAGATAACGATGGACTGGTACTCCTGTGTGTTGTTGAAACAACCTGGCGAGATGAAATGGAGAAGCGTGAACCGAATGGGCCACATCATCGAGAGTGATACGCTCTGAGAATTTGTTCGCAAGATAAGTTTTCACCGCGTCAGTAAGATCAGCATGATCCTTAGCAGTACTCTGACGCCGCTTCTTTGGCGAAGTTTCGTGATGCTCGAACGCCGACTCCAATATGTCTGCAACCAGCTGTAGCGCAGTCACGTCAGCCCACAAGGGCTCGAGCAGCTCCGGTTCTTCGAGACGTTGCACAAGTTCGCGATGACGCCAAAACACCTCCGTCTTGCATGGTCCAGCGGCAAACAGGAAAGGCTGTTCAGGGTGTTCGTCTATTGAAGGATCAAGTTCGCGGACTATGTCATTTAAGACACGTGGCGAAATCGTGAAGACTGTCCCGCGATCGCCGCAATCGTTGGGATGACTAACGCGGTAGGTGGAATTCTTTGAAAAGAAAACAGCTTGATTGACGTCTGCTGTAACGGTCTTCGTTCCGAAATGTCGAGTGAATGCCCCATGACGCATCAGTACGATGTTGTTGGCGATCGATTCCTCCTCTGAGCCTGGCCCCCATTCCGTTGTGTGACAACAGTAGTCGTGGACAGAGAGAATCGGGCTCTGATACAGAGATCTGAAGCTGATCTCGTTTTTGTCTTCTGCGGCAGCCATGGGGCTATATGGTAACGCAGCCTCGTTTGGGGTGTGAATTGGTTAGCTGGGATTCTGCGCTACGTCTGCGTAGTAAGACGAAGATTTTGTCTCACAGACAAAGTCTTAAGCGCTCAACCGGAGTAGTCGATGTTTGCACTCCGGCAGGAGTGCAATGTTTATAGCCCGCCAACGATTAGAAGCTCGCGCACTCCGCTAGGAGTGCAATGTTTATAGCCCGCCAAAGATTGGAAGCTCCCGCACTCCGTTAGGAGTGTAATGTTTATAGCCCGCCAAAGATTGGAAACTCCCGCACTCCGCTAGGAGTGCAATGTTTATAGCCCGCCAAAGATTAGAAGCTCGCGCACTCCGTTAGGAGTGCGATGTCAAATAAATTACGAGAGCGAGATTCTCGGTTTATGCTGTGGCCAAACATCGCACTCCTAACGGAGTGCAAAGCCCTGTTCATTCGTGATCTATAAACATCGCACTCCTAACGGAGTGCAAAGCCCTGTTCATTCGTGATCTATAAACATCGCACTCCTAACGGAGTGCAAAGCCTTGTTCATTCGTGATCTATAAACATCGCACTCCTAACGGAGTGCGGATCCCTGTTCATTCGTGATCTATAAACATCGCACTCCTAACAGAGTGCAGAGCCTGGTTCTTTCGTGCAGAGCCTCGCTCTTTTCGTGCTCCATAAACATCGCACTCCCACAGGGTGAGGTCGAAGGGACCTTTACCGTCAACTATAGAAATGGCACACCGACGAGCTGGTCGAAATTAGCAAGATTCTGGAAGTCCATCAGGGTCACACCTTGTTAGCCTGTTAACCGTTCGAGTTACCAATTGTTTTCCAAGGAGATAGACAATGAATACGAGCAAATGTCCGGTGTGTGATTGGGCCATCAACGATGGTGGAATCAAGGTAACAGTAGCCGGTAAGGAGATTACCGTCTGTTGTGATGAGTGTGTGCAGAAGGTTCAGGAGAATCCAAAGCAGTACGCCGCGGCAGAGTAATCAAGCTGGACGCAGCATCCGCAAGTGGCGGTTTCACAGGCGCTTGCGGATGTTAAGTCCACCCTCCATCCGACGATCCAATAAGCAAGCGCCAGATCATTGGCGAGTTCGCGAGCAGCATCGTAAACCAGGTGCGACGTTTATTGATGTCTTCCGCGAGGTACAGCATGCGCGGTGGAAAATAAATGAGAAATGCCAGGAACAAAAGAATAAACAAACGTCCAAAAAACTCACCCACACCTGAAGGCCTTCCCAATCCGGCGAACGACAACATGTTCCAGGTGATTTGGAACAAGATCATATTTAGAAAGATGCAGATGTCTCCGAGAATCTCACTCTGAGGTTCCATCAAGTACTTAATGCGAGGTTTCTTCTTGTAAGGACTGAAGTACTTGTAGATGAGGTACGTCTGCAAGATGGTCAGAAAAAGACCGGCGAAAACGGCGGGAATAAAAACCACGCCATTATCCATCGTCTTCTTCCCCAGAAACATCTGGCCGGCGCCGACTGTGATTGCTGAAACAAGCACGAGGTTCAAACAAAAGTAGAAAATTGGATTGAAGAGACATCCGAAGAGAGCCGACTCCGTGGCTTCGGCTCCGGCCGCAGTACGTCGTTGCTGATAGTGCCAACGCTTCAACACCGCCCCTGCAGCTGGCAATACCCACATTCCAATACAGGCGAGTAACAAACAGAGTTGGGCCAGGTCGTTTTCTTCGTTAGCCAGACCGAACAGGTCGAAGAAGAGGCCAGTGATGGACCTCATTAAGAAAATGTTCGCCACGAAGACTACCAGGTCGAGCAGTAGTCCTCGATTCGACTCTGCAAAGAGATTGGCAACAAGCGTTCTGACAGGGAGCACAGGCAAACACCACGAACGGTATTGGAAGAGCTCTGCTATCTAGTCAACTGTCTGTACTTAATCCGGTGCGGAATTTCGGCGGCGGCGCCTAATCGTTCCTTACGATCTGCTTCGTACTCAGAATAGTTTCCTTCAAACCAAACAACCTTGCTGTCGCCTTCAAACGCGAGGATGTGAGTCGCGATGCGATCCAGGAACCACCGGTCGTGCGAAATGACCACTGCACAACCGGCAAAACTCTCGAGAGCTACTTCAAGCGCACGGAGCGTGTTCACATCCAAATCATTGGTGGGTTCGTCGAGTAATAAGACGTTGGCACCCTCTTTCAACATCTTAGCCAAATGAACACGGTTACGTTCACCACCTGAAAGCATGCTAACTTTTTTCTGTTGATCCGAGCCTGAGAAGTTAAAGCGGGCCACATAGGCGCGGGAGTTAACTTCTCTGGTTCCTACTTTCATTAAATCTTCGCCGCCTGAGATTTCTTCCCAGATTGACTTGGTCGGATCGAGTGCCCGACTTTGATCGACATAAGCGAGTACAACGGTGTCGCCTTTTCTAATCGTTCCTTTGTCCGGTGTTTCCTGATCCGTAATCATGCGAAACAGCGTAGTTTTGCCGGCGCCGTTTGGCCCAATCACTCCGACAATACCACCAGGAGGAAGCGCAAATGTCATATTTTCTACCAGCAGATTTTGGTCGTAACCCTTATTAACTGAATCTGCCTCGATTACCACGTTTCCAAGACGAGGTCCGGCCGGGATATGAATTTCCAAATCCTCGCGGCGTTTCTCAGATTCCTGTTGTAGTAATTGCTCGTACGAAGAGATGCGCGCTTTACCCTTGGCGTGGCGAGCTTTCGGGGACATTCGAATCCACTCGAGCTCACGTTGCAGAGTCTTTTGTCGTTCGCTCTCAGATTTTTCTTCCCGTCGTAGTCGTTCCTGTTTTTGTTCGAGCCAGGAAGTAATTACCCTTCCAGGGAATGCCTTGTCCGCGATCGAGTTCCAGGATCCAACCTGCGACGTTATCAAGAAAGTAGCGGTCGTGAGTGACAGCGATGACTGTTCCTGGATAACTCTGCAGATGCTGCTCAAGCCAGGCGACCGATTCAGCGTCGAGATGGTTTGTTGGCTCGTCTAACAAAAGAATGTCAGGCTTCTGGAGCAACAATCGACATAGTGCTACACGTCGCCGTTCACCGCCCGACAACACTTTCACTGGAGTGTCTGCCGGTGGACAACGAAGTGCGTCCATGGCCATTTCAAGTCGGGCATCAAGATCCCATGCGTCCTGGTGGTCCAACTTTTCCTGTACTTCACCCTGACGTTCGAGTAACGCTGCCATGTCATCGTCTGACATCTCTTCGGCGAACTTCGCGTTGATCTCCTCGAACTCCTTTAATAGATCGACAGTTTCCTGCACAGCTTCCTCAACTACCTCACGAACAGTCCGTAAATCGTCAATCAGAGGTTCCTGTTCGAGGTAGCCAACGGTAAAACCTGGCGAGATAACTGTCTCACCAACAAAGTCTTTGTCTACTCCAGAGAGAACGCGAAGTAGGGATGACTTGCCCGATCCGTTTAATCCGATAACACCGATTTTGGCTCCATAAAAGTAGGAGAGATAGATGTCCTTTAAGACTGGCTTCTTATCGTAAAATTTACTGACGCCGACCATCGAGTAAATAACTTTGTTTGGTTCAGTGCTCATTACTTCCTTTTTCAGTATTAGATTTTCTATTCTGATGGCTAAAATTGATTTCATTGATCATATATCATTTGAAATTTCTCATATTTCATTTGGTCTAAGGATACTTAGGGACTCTGGTTTTAGTACTTAAGAATCTTGTCTTTACCTAACAACGTTTCTAAGTGACAAAGATCAAATGATAATTGAGAAATCTCAAATGATATATGACAAATGATTTTCTACTTCTTCAAGAGCTCTCTCGCGTGCCGTCTCGCACTATCCGTGATTGAGGCTCCCGTTAACATGCGAGCGATCTCTTCAACTCGACCCTGGCGATCGAGTTTGGTGATGTTTACAAGAGTGCGACCTTTGAGGGTCTCTTTATTTACCACCAGATGATTGTCTGCAAAACGTGCGATCTGCGCCTGGTGTGTAACACACAGTACTTGATTGGTGAGAGCCAACTTTTTCAGTTTGATACCGACAGCCTCACTAACTCTGCCACCAATGCCAGTGTCGATTTCATCAAACACAATCGTGCGCGGAAATTCGGACGCGTTTGTCACAGTTTTCAAAACGAGCATTAGACGTGAAGCTTCACCACCAGATGCTACACGTGCGAGCGGCTTGAGATCTTCACCAGGGTTGGCTGAGAAATAGAATTCAACGCGATCAGTACCGTTGGCCGTAAAATGGCTCGCTATTTCAACTGCTTCGCTCGATTTAGATATCTCCGACACCTGAACCTGGAAGCGACCGTTTTCCATCGCTACCTCGGAGATTCCTTGCTCAATGGCTTGTTCTAGTTTCTTTGCCGCACGCATGCGCGCTACGTGAAGTTTTCGCGCACAATCCAGATACTTGTTTGCCGCAGCCTCGAGATCAACTCTTAATTCACGTTCTCTTTCGTCAGAGGTCTCGATGTTCCGTAACCGGTCTTCTGAACTCGCCAAGTGTTCCAGCGCTGTTTGGATGGAGCCGCCGTACTTGCGTTTGAGGCGAGACAATTCAGCCAAACGATCTTCAATCTCCGCAAGGCGGGTGGGTGAAAACTCGAGCTTGTCAGCGAAGTCTCTGAGGGAGAACGATAAGTCCTCTAGCACCGCGCGTGCGGTCTCAAGACCCTCAAGATACTCGCGGAAACTTGATTCGTATTCGGAGAGCTCGGTCAGTTCAAATGTTGTATTTCGCAGACGAGCAAGCACCGAGTCGTTGTCCTCATAAATGCGCGCATAGCTTGATTGACATAAGCTGGTTAGCTGCTCGACATTGGACAGACGTTTGCGCTCCTCTTCGAGTTGTTCGTCTTCACCCGGTGTCAGCTGTGCGCGGTCCAACTCGGCGATCTGGAATCGCAGCGTATCGAGTAACTGGTATCGCTCCGCCACATCGCGGCTAATCGTTTCAAGTTCACGCCGCAGTCGATTCCAACGCTCGTAGCCGTCCGCCACTTCTCGTCGGAGAGAAGCATTGTTGGCGAAGTCGTCTAATAGCTCGAGATGGGTATCCGGATTGAACAAAGTTTGCTGTTCACCTTGTCCGTGTATATCGACCAGAAATTCTCTTAGATCACGAAGCAGCGTTTGAGTCGCCAGCTGATTGCTGATGAAGATCTTGTTTCGACCCGTCGCGGAAATCTCGCGTCGAATGATTAGTTCGACGGAGGACTGGCTCTCGTCATTAGCAGTTACTGAGATTCCACCGCTCTCGAGGAGGCCGTTTAGAGTTGGATTCGTTTCGACCTGAAACAATCCCTCAATTGACCCGCGGTCCGTTCCCGATTTGAGGAGCTCGCTGCTGAATCTGCCACCAATTAAGACGCCAAGAGCGTCGACAATAATCGATTTTCCTGAACCAGTTTCACCTGTGAGTAGATTGAGTCCGTTGTCGAATTCGACGCGCAGTTCATCGATCAACGCAATGTTTGAGATGTTTAGAAGTTGTAGCATTGCGAGCGCGTTAGATTAACGCCAAACACGAGAACTTCAGGTTCAGCCGAATTCAACTTTGGGAGCGGCTTGTTTGGGACCGGTCGTTCCAACTTCGATGTCGGCAATGTAGTAGTTTTCTCCACGAACTGGAGTCTTCGCGAGCCGTCGAAGCAGCGAAATCTGTCCCACATGAGTTAATGCATCCGCAATAGGTCCCTGAAACAGGCGTTCTGCAGGCGCTTTTAGTTCAGCATCGGAGCCAAGAAACTCGTCGAAGTCTTGTAGACAAGAGTAGAAGCGCTCGGTTTCTTTCGCCCAGGATTCTCCTTGCGAATTGCGCCAGATCTCTTCTCCCTTCGCGAGAGCGAGAGCCCAATCCAGGAGATCTCCAATGTGTGCGAGGATAGCGAGCGGCGTTCGAGACGAATTACCCGAATCAAAGTTTGCAAACTCTTCAGAGCCCCCTCGTACTGCCTTCGTGCCACGATATGCGAGGGTAGCAACTGTATGTCTAAGCATCTCTTTCTTAACTTCGTCTTCAGTCATACTTTCTCCTCTAACTCACTCAACGAATCGCTACATGCTTTGATATGTGCTGCAGATTCTAGTCCAAGGCAGACAGATCCGCTATCGGTGCTAGTTTTGTTTTCTTCTCTGCGTCTCTGCGTCTCTGCGTTCTCGGCGTCTCCGCGTTGTCATGTAACGTACGACCCCAGGTTCAACGCCGAGACGCTGAGAACGCAGAGACGCAGAGAACCCAATTGAAGTTCGAGAACACCAACTCTATAATCCACAAGCTTGTTTAACCTTGATACCAATAACCTGTTAAAGAGACTGAACGGTATTCTCCTGCCGACAACTACGCCTTTTGATGTCCGGGGCGAGATAGATCTTCCCGCTCTCCGTGAAAATGTAAAGAAGTGGTGTGGTCAGGGCATCACTGGAATCGTGGCGCTTGGCTCGACTGGAGAACGTGTTCATCTGAACGAACGTGAGTATCTGATGGTGGTTGAAGCCACTCGCGCTACTGTACCTCCGGACTTGGTCTATATTGTTGGTGCCGGTCAACAAAGCATTGTTGGTACGATTAACGAAGTGAAAGCAGCAGCTGGTGCTGGAGCAGATGCCGTTCTAGTCCTTACTCCTCACTTCTATCGCTCCGCGATGAATCAAGAAACGCTGTTGAGTTATTACACCCAGGTGGCTGATGCATGCCCGGTACCAGTAGTGCTCTACAGCATGCCGGCATTGACGGGAATCAAGATCGATCCGGTAACCATTGCAAAGCTTAGCGAACATCAAAATATCTTTGGAGTGAAAGACAGTTCGAATGACACGGTTGGTTTCAGTGAGACCGTCAAACTGTGTCCGAGGGAATTTGCGACCATGACTGGTAATGGCACGGTATTACTTGACGCCCTGTTGGCGGGCGCCACCGGCGGGATTCTTGCTGTAGGTTGTGCAGTGCCGGACGTGTGTGTCGAGGAATTTCGCGCGTTTCGAGCAGGTGACATCGAACGAGCAACTGAGATCCAGTCAAAACTAACTCCGCTTGCGGCCGCGGTCACGACCAGATTTGGAATAGGTGGTCTGAAGAAGGCGCTTGATTTGGCTGGTTATCGAGGCGGTGAGGTCCGTGCTCCTTTAAGTGCCCCAAATCCAGAGGCCCAGCGCGAAATTAGCGACCTCCTTGAATCAGTCCGAACCTTGGTTGCCGCGCCGATACGATAGAAGTAATGACACCGCTAGCAGAACCAACACTTCCTGCGTAGAATGTCACGGCAGGAGCCTAAACCAACTTGAGTACAGCCGAACCCGCTTGTTACAGCACCCCTGAAGAATCAGGTCTGCGTGTAGAAACCGTACCCTTCGATCTAATACCGCACCAATCCCGTTTATTTCTTGACTACCTGAGGGATCCGATTTCCTTACGCCGATTTTATCCTTCGGCTGTTCGCTTTCATCATGAGCTACAGCAGCGTGTCCCCGAGGTCCTCGAGAATCATCAGGTAGATCGCGACAGTGTGTGCGACGCGCTCGAAGCGATGAACCGTCGTTGGGGTGCGGGTGAGGAAACGATCAATAACATCAAACTGCTGCGTGAGAAGGATTGTGTTGCGGTCGTATCGGGCCAGCAGGCAGGGCTGTTCACAGGACCGCTGTACACGATCTACAAGGCTTTATCGGCTGTGAAGTTAGCCGGGTGTTTGCGGCAGCGAAATACGAAAGCGGTTCCCGTCTTTTGGGTAGCGTCTGAAGATCACGATTTCGCCGAGGTGGCAAAGGCAGAGTTTATCGGTCGTGACTGTCAGTTGAAATCCGTCGAAGTCTCTACTGACATTCACTTCGACGGACAGCCAGTGGGCAAGGTGACACTCGATGATTCAATACAAGCAGTCATCGATGATCTCTTTAGTGAGTTGCCAAATTCAGAGTTTGCAACTGATATGAAGTCATTGCTTCAAGCTGCCTGGAAGCCGGGTCGAGGCTTTGCAGACAGCTTTGCGACGATGATGACCTCGTTGCTCGGCAAACATGGTCTAATATTTTTGGATCCACTTGAACCAGCTCTGAAGAAGCTGGCTGGACCGCTTTACGCCGCAGCTGCGAAGCGTGCTACACAGATTGCCACAGCGGTTGAAGAGCGAAGCAGGGAACTTGAGAGTGCTGGTTATCACGCGCAGGTGCTGGCCTCGAGTAATTCGTTCCCGCTCTTTCTGCATGATCAAAACGGGTCTCGTCATGCTGTTTCACGAGCAGATAACGGAAAGTACAGAACCAAAGATGTCAGTGAAGAATATACGAGTGATGAGCTGGCAGCACTCGCATTGCAGTCGCCTGAGCGTTTCAGTCCGAATGTGACGTTGCGTGCGGTGGTGCAGGACTATTTGCTGCCAACCATTGCGTATTATGGAGGTTCAGCAGAGATTGCTTACTTCGCACAGACTGCTGAGGTATATCGAATACTCGATCGACCTGCGACTCCGATATTGCCCCGGTCCAGTTTGACGATGATTGAGCGCCACACCGGTCGTGTTCTTGAAAGATACGGGCTGAAACTCACTGATTTCTTCGAAGGGATCGATGTTGTAATTAAGCGTGTTGTTGAAGAATATCTTAGTGCTGACACGGCGCAGTCATTTGCCCAGACAGAACAAGGTATCAATGACCAGTTGGATCGACTCCGTCAGGATTTGGAATCCGTAGACCCCACTCTTGCCGGAGCGCTAGAGACTGGTAGGAAAAAGATCAACTATCAACTTGATGGATTGCGCACCAGATTTGTACGAGCACAGATGACTCGAGATGAAGCAGCTCATCGTCAATTACAACGCGCGTTCGATCAACTCTACCCGCATAAAGAATTGCAGGAACGTCATATCAACGTGTCCTCACTGCTGGCTCGCCACGGTACATACGTTGTCGAATGGATTTTTAACGCCATAAACCTTGGGAGTAATGATCATCAGATTGTTTATTTGTAATCCTAGATCTTAGTGCTTAGTACTTAGTACTTAGTACTTAGTGCTTTGTACTTAGTGCTTTGTACTTTGTTCTGTTGCGCTGGGATCTTGGAGCTTCTTACCAAGCTCTTAGCGCTACAAGCACTAAGTACAAAGTACAAAGCACAAAGTACAAAACGCAAAACCCATGTCCATCATTCGCGTCTTACCAGATCACGTAGCCAATCAGATTGCGGCCGGCGAAGTCGTTGAGCGACCTGCGTCAGTAGCTAAGGAACTGGTCGAGAACAGCATCGATGCAGGTGCTACGCGAATCACAATCGAGATTGAGGCAGGTGGACGGCGTCTACTTAAAGTTTCAGACGACGGCCAAGGCATGGTGCGTGACGATGCAATTCTTGCCTTCGAAAGACACGCAACGTCAAAAATCCGCGATGCTGATGATCTAGCTGCCATTGCGACTCTCGGGTTTCGCGGTGAAGCATTGGCGTCTATTGCGTCGGTCGCAAAAGTTGAGCTAACAACCAATACCGAAGGCTCAAATAATGGAACGCGGGTAACAGTCGATGGTGGCCGTATCCGTGCCGTCAAAGACGCAGGCCATCCTCGAGGGACGACCATCGCCGTACGAGACCTGTTCTTCAATGTTCCAGCGCGTCGTAAGTTCCTGAGATCGGAAGCAACCGAAACATTTCACCTTACGAATCTGGTAACTCATTACGCACTGGCGCATCCGGAAATTGCTTTCACGTTTATCAACAACGGTAGGGAAGTTGTGCGTACTTCGCCGGCGGCAGATCTGCGCGAGCGTGCATACCAGATCTTTGGCGAAGAGTTTCTGGAGAACCTTTTAGAGGTAAGTGGTGGGCATCCGCAGGTTGCACGAGTCACAGGATATGTTTCGGCTCCGCGCGACCGTCGGACATCCAGAGACTCACAATACCTTTTCGTGAATAGACGTTTCGTCAGAGACCGAATGATTGGCCGGTCTTTGTCAGAAGGTTACCGGTCCATCTTACCTCACGGTGTTTATCCGGCAGCGTTGTTATTCATCGAAACGCCCCTTGAAGAAGTGGATGTGAACGTTCACCCAGCTAAGACGGAAGTGCGGTTTCGCCGTCAGGCCGCTGTCGCTGATGCTGTTCGTGAGGCTGTTAGAACGGCCCTGGCGAGCAACGGATACGCGCGCCCAGAGGAACGAGATGAAGTTCAACCGCAGACTGCCTCAGCTGCAGTAGGTGCGCGAGCGGTTGATGTAAGTTCACCCGTCGATTCCGAACGCCCGCTCGAGAGCGTTGCCAGCAACATTGAATTCAAGTTGTCCGCGGTTCAACCACACGTCCAACCAAGAATCGACTTCGCACCTCCTGTACCAGCAGATATTCCCTTTCCCAGTGTTGAGCCGAGTGGTGACGAAATTGCCCACGACATCGAAGTCATGCTTCGACAGAGCAATGTTTCAAATGCGCCGATCATCGAAGAGGCTCTTAGTTCCAGCCAGCCGGAACCGATAACTAACGTTCTTCCTCCGTTAAACTCGGCGCAAAAGTTTGCGCGTGAAGTGACGCCGGAATCTCTCTCGTCCAACATTCGTCCGCTTGGTCAACTTGAAGAGAGTTTCATTATTGCAACTGACGATGAAGGTTTGCTGCTAATCGATCAACACGTGGCTCATGAGCGAGTGCTCTTTGATAAGTATCGGGCGCTCGAAGCAGAGCGAAGGACAGAGTCGCAGCAACTACTGGTACCAGAAACATTTGATCTCACTCCTGCTCAGGCTTCGGTTTTTGACGCACTGGCACCCGAGTTGGAAGTTTACGGCTTCGAATTAATGAGACTGTCGGGTCGTACGGTCGCGATCAAAGCGACACCGGCTGACTTACCCGCTGGCGAAGCGAGAAATATGCTCTCCGAGTTACTTGATACTGTCGACCCGGAGAAAAAGAACTCCGCCCGCGATACTTTGCGGGACGAGATTGCTGCATCGCTAGCCTGCCACGCTGCAATAAAGGTCAATATGCCTTTGGCCGCCGAGAAGATGCGTTGGCTCATTGATCGCTTGCTGCAAACATCTTCGCCAACTACTTGTCCGCATGGTCGTCCCGTCATTCTCCGATTGAAGACTAGAGACATTCTCAAGGGCTTCCATCGTATCTAACCGCCCGTCTCTCCTCTCTTTGATGGAAGCGACTTAAATCACCCTCAAAGAACTAAGACTAACCCTTTCCAAGTCCGCTGATTTGTACTATTGTGCGCTCACCTCGCACTCAAAACCATTTAGATCCCCCGGAAACTCACTGAGCGAAGGAGTGTCTCATGTTTACCTTTGATCGAAAGCAGTTCTTCGAAAGCTATCGCATTCGCTTTGGTCCACTAACTCAACCACTAGTCGAAGCGCTTGAGTTCTTGATCGGCAAAATAGAGCAGGACTCGAGGTTCGGTGAAACAGAAGTGGACCGTCGCCAGCTTGCGTATTGTCTGGCGACCTTTAAATGGGAGACTGCTCACACAATGCGCCCGATCGATGAGATTGGTTCTGAGGCCCGGTTCAACAGACTCTATGGTCCCCAGACTAAAGTCGGAAAGATGCTTGGCAACACGAAAGCAGGCGATGGCGCACTCTTTCATGGACGTGGCTACGTTCAACTCACTGGAAGAAGAAACTACGCTAAAGCTAAAAAACTAACCGGGGTGGATCTGCTTAGTGACCCAGACGCTGTGAAAGAACCTGCGTTGGCCTACCAGATCGCAGTACAGGGAATGATCGATGGCTGGTTTACGGGAAAGAAGCTTAGCCAGTTCATCAAAGATGGAGTAACGGACTATGAAAATGCCCGGACCATCATCAATGGACACGACAAAGCTCAGACTATTGCTGATATAGCTCGTCGATTTAGCGAGGTGTTGTTGGAGTCGGCAAAAAAGCAACCGTGAACAGACTGCTAAAGACGACTAAGAGTCTCTAGCAACAGCTCGGTATTGGTTAGATCCGAGAGTAACGCGTCGGGATTTGAGGCAAGTAGTTCTTCGGTTGAATAGAAGCGCCCGGTTCCGAGAACGATTGAACGCGCACCGAAGTGTCGCGCGCAATCGATGTCGTTCGGTGTGTCGCCAATCACTATGAACTGTTCAGGTCGGAGATCGACTTGGAGATGTTTGCGAATTCGCTCTGCAGCACTTGCTGGAAGATCGCGTCGATCATGCGACTCTTCTCCGAATGCACCTGGTAATTTGAAAAAGTGATCCAGGCCCACCAGTTCCATCTTGAGATTGGCCATTGGCTCAATGTTTCCAGTTAACAACGAAGACCGGTAACGAGGATGTTCTGATAAGAGTTGCAACGCTTCTCGAACACCGGGAAGCACTTCAAAGAACTGTTCGGATCCACCAGTGACTCTTCTGGCCTCTTCAGTCAAACGCTTACTCAAATCAGGGATGCGTTCGCGAACATCGTCGTGCGTAAAACCGTGCCCCCTTAGGGCTTCCGCGACAATCTGCAGATCGGTCATGCCAGAAACACGCATCGTCGCAAGCTGACCCGAAGTACCAAAGATTTCTTCAAGAACCGGAATGGTGTAAAGCTTATAGCCGCCGGTGCGAACCGACCTGATAAGCGTGCCGTCGATATCCCAGAGAAGGATGCGAAGGTCCGGATTGGTCGACTCTCGAGAATCGAGTTCCACGACATCCAAATCGGTCAGGGTTACAGTTTCTGTCATACGTTTACGTTACTCGATATCACTCAACTACTGCTAATACGTCACCAGCATTTACTGTGTCCCCGGGTTTGACGTTAATCCGGACCAATTTCCCCGCGCGCGGCGACTTCATTTCGTTCTGCATCTTCATCGCTTCAACCACGACGATACCGGTACCCTTTTCTATTTCGCTTCCAGCTTCAACCTGAACGCGCACAACTTTGCCTGGCATCGGAGCGATAATCTCAGCGAGACCGTGGTGATGCTTATCTGAGTTCTGATCGCTGCGCAGACGCTTTGGATCGGTAAGATCGATCGAATAGGTATTACCACCAAAACCCACTTCGAAGCTCGCGCGCGTTTTGCCTTTCAAGGCTACACGGCACTCGTACACATGCCCTTCATTGAAAACGAGGTAAGTGTCGTCATCAGAACGATGTACTTCGAGTTCGTATTTGCGACCGTCTACGGTTGCAACAACTCGCTCTCCTTGACTCAGTAGGACCACATCAAGGTCTCGGTTGCCGATACGCGCTTTTAGTTTCAAGACTTCCTCCATTTTGAGGAAGCAGGTGTCGACAACACGTCGCGAGCTTTTAGGGCATTCGATCGTCCTGACATTTTCCAACGATTCGCGACCGCAGTGCCTGTTCCAATCGAGGAACTCCTCTGCAGTTCTGAATATCTCAAAGCCGCAACGATCGCAGCCAGGTCAAGGTCCTCGACACCAGGTTCCGACGGAGGATTCGCGCTTTGACGCTCGTTGAATCTTCCAATGAACCCAGTATCGAGACGACCTTCAATAAATTCACTGTCTCGAACTACCTTGCGGAAGAAGGAGAGCGTCGTGGTGATTCCCGAGACTTCGTATTCGTCGATGGCTCGCTTAAGCCGATCGATTGCCTCGTTGCGGTTTCGACCCCAAACGGCAAGTTTGGCGATCATCGGGTCGTAGTAAATCGAGACTTCAGAGCCGCGTCTAACACCGCTGTCGATCCGTATTCCTGGTCCACCCGGTTCACGCAGGTGATTGATCGTTCCCGGGGAAGGAAAGAAATTATTGGCGGGATCCTCTGCGTATATGCGGCACTCGATGGCGTGGCCTCGCCAATCAATCTCTTCCTGAGTAAACGATAGCGGTTGGCCGTCTGCAACTTGCAACTGCTCACGTACTAGATCGAAACCCGTTACGAGTTCCGTCACAGGATGTTCGACTTGAAGTCGCGTGTTCATTTCAAGGAAGTAGTAATCACGAGTGGTGTCGGCCACCAGGAATTCGACAGTACCAGCACCGCTATAGTTCACAATCTTTGCGATCTTGACGGCCGACTCTCCCATGCGACTGCGCAAGTCGGAGTCGTTTATGGGAGACGGACACTCCTCAATAACTTTTTGATGTCTTCGCTGGATCGAACATTCGCGTTCTCCGAGATGGACAACATTGCCGTGATTGTCAGCAAAGATTTGAATCTCAATATGTCGTGGACGTTCGACTGCCTTTTCCAGGTAGAGCGAAGAATCGCCGAAAGCCGCGGTAGCTTCCGCCTGAGCGGTTTCAAAAGCGGACAGCAATTCGTCCTGAGTGGTAACTAACCGCATGCCTTTGCCACCACCACCTGCGGCCGCTTTTAACATCACTGGATAGCCAAAGCGGTTTGCTGTGTCTTTGGCTTCATTGTACGAACTTAGCGGTTCGACGGTGCCAGGAACGATAGGTACGCCAGCTTCGAGGGCTGCACGCCTCGCACTAATCTTCGAGCCCATTACATTCATTGCTTCCGCACTTGGACCAATGAATGTCAAACCAGCGGCTGTAACAGCGGCTGCAAAATCGGCATTTTCCGCCAGAAATCCATAGCCTGGATGTACAGCTTCAGCGTGCGATGAGCGGGCCGCGGCAATCACTGCCTCGATATTTAGATAACTTTCGCTGGAAGCGGCGGGGCCGACGCAAATTGCTTCGTCAGCCATGCGAACATGCAAACTCTCAACGTCAGCTTCCGAATAGATAGAAACGACGTCGATGCCCAGCTCGCGACAGGTTCGAATGATGCGAACTGCAATCTCTCCGCGGTTAGCGATTAAGATCTTACGGAACATGAATGGCTGAAATTGGAACTCGCTGGCGATTCGGATTTAGGTTGGAACACAAGGCTTGAGAGTCTACGTCAGAAGAACTCAAAACCCAAAAGATCGGGTTGAGAACTGAGATCTCACCGAAAAAAAGAGGCGGCTGAAGGGCGCCGCCTCGAAAAAGAAAGTTAAGCAAAAACTTTTTAGAAATTCGCAGCGTCGACGATCAGCTAATCCATCAAGCGCCGCTGCTCTGCGTCGTTTAGGGAGACGCCACCCAAATACTGTCCTCTAATTTATAACGCGAAATCTAAAGACAAAAAGGACCAGTTTGAAGCGCAAATGGGTGAGGTTTCTTGTCAGAACTCTTCGTAACAGGTCTTACCCTTTAGGAGCAGCACCGCGAAAATAAGCCAATCTCTTCTGTCGGAGCGCATACGTCCTCGTGCGCTGAGTCACGGAACATTCCAAGTAGGGAATAATTGGTCTGGTTATCTATTAGCTGGACTCCTGCGTAACTTTGCGCACCGAGGACGTACGTGCTCCGACAGAAGAGCTTGGGTGCTTGATTCAAGGGAGCGACTAAAGGGGTAATCCTGCCCTTTTCCGGGTACCTCTGGCCCCAAATGTACCTCCGGAACGGCCTCACTGGCGGATTGGTCGGGAGGCGGCTAGAATGCTCTCGCTTCGTTGATCCTGAACTTGAGTTTGTCACGGACTCCGCCATGGCTAGAATGACGGTGGTTCGCAGATCCTTTTGTTTACCAGCCCAAATTACAAAACCAGAACGTTCCGTCTCCCTGGAATCACTCAGAAAGGGAGTGCTCGAGGCGTGAGTTATCGATTCCCATGGCACCGTCTCAGCGATGAACAGCTGTTGGACGTACGCATTTGTGACCTGCCAATCAAAATAAAGGGATCCTTTCTCGAACCGCACATAAAACGGCTCTACAGTGAACTAAACGCACGGGGCATAAGATTCAAACCGCACGTGTGGCTGGCTGAAGAATGGTTCTCGCCCGATGGGGTTCCCGGTATAGCCATCCCATTCTTCCTGGCTCATCCTCGGCTGATGAAGCTCGAACGGAAACAAATGCTGGAAGTTGAGGGAGGGACTGACACGGAGTGTATGAGGATTCTCCGGCATGAAGCCGGTCACGCCCTCGACACAGCCTTTCGCCTGCACTTCAAACGACGCTATCGAGAGTTGTTTGGCTCCTTTGCTCAACCCTATCCGGATTTCTACAAGCCCAAGCCTAAAAGCCGTAACTACGTGCTCCATCTGCCGGCGTGGTATGCACAGGCACATCCGGCCGAAGACTTTGCCGAAACTTTTGCCGTGTGGTTAACGCCGCGTTCGCAATGGCGTCGCCGGTACAAGGGTTGGACCGCATTACACAAGCTCGAGTACATCGATGAATTGATGAACGACCTTGCTGGTACGAAGCCACGAAATAGGATACGTACAAAGGTCGAACCTTTGTCGGCCCAACGTATGACATTGCGTGAGCATTACCAGCGAAAGCGGGAACGTTATGATTTCGAATGGCCCGCTGTTTACGATCGCGACCTGCATCGAATCTTCTCCGACGATCCTCGTTACAAGTCACGACAGAGTGCGGCGAGCTTCATCAGAAAAGTGCGTCGTGAGGTCCGTCAGATCGTTGCGGAAGGAACTGGAGTACACCAGTACACAATTGATCATGTGCTGCAAAACATGATCGATCGTTGCAAAGAATTGCAACTGAGGGTTTCAACTACTTCACGCGAGGCGCGTCGTCGTGTCATGATTGTGTTGACGGTGCAAGTTATGAACGTACTGCACTCTGGATATCATCGCATCGCCGTATGACGTTTGAGCCGAGAAAGAAACTCCGCATCATCGTGCTAGTCCACGAAGATCTCGTGCCTCCAAATTCCCTCAACGGACTCACCGACAAAGAAAAGCTCGAAGTAAAAACTGAGTTCGATGTTATCTCGACTCTGAAGAAGATGGGCCATGAGGTCTATCCGATCGGTCTTTACAACCAGCTCAACGCGATCGGTGATGCACTGCTCGAGCACAAACCACACATCGCCTTTAACCTGCTCGAGGAGTTTCACGGTTATCCACTCTACGACCAACATGTCGTGAGTTATCTCGAGTTGATGAAACAGCCATACACTGGGTGTAATCCTCGGGGGATGACTCTCGCGCACGACAAAGCACTCACCAAGATGATTCTTTCTTATCATCGTATTCAAGTGCCAAACTTTGCGGTGTTTCAACTGAATCGAAAAGTACGACGCCCCAAACGTTTGACATTCCCACTATTGGTGAAATCAATCAGTGAAGAAGGTTCAGTAGGAATTGCCCAGGCCTCGATCGTTCACGACGATGAAAAGTTGGCCCAGCGAGTTGAGTTTATCCATACCAAAAACAAGACTGCTGCGATCGCCGAGCAATACATCAAAGGTCGCGAGATTTATGTCGGCGTGATAGGGAACCAGAATATTCAAACCTACGCTCCGTGGGAGTTGGTTATGGAAAAACTTCCGGAAGGCGCTGAGAACATCGCGACCCTCAAGGTCAAATGGGACCCGGCATATCAAGAGCGCGTAGGCGTTGCAACTCGAGCGGCCGAGTTGACTCCCGAACAACAGAAGTCAATTGAACGGCTCTCAAAGCGCATCTATCGGTACCTGTTTCTGAGTGGCTATGCTCGACTCGACTACCGAATGACAGAGGATGGACAGTTCTATTTACTCGAAGCCAATCCCAATCCGCAGATCGCAAACAAAGAAGACTTTGCTGATTCCGCGGATTATAGTGGTGTTCCTTACGACCAGCTTCTGCAGAAGATAATCACTGTAGGCTTGAACTATGCGGGGCGGGGAATCTGATCATTTTTTGCGTCGAACTTTCGGAAGCTCTGCGCGATTCACTCTTTAAATAAATCACACAACAAAAGCGCGGTTAAGTCAGGAGCAAGGCCCCATGACGTTGGCTATTACTGTCCTTTTTACGGTTACTCTTTATCGCAGACTACACCGAGCCTAACCTCCGAGGCCCGATTTGTAGGGATCGGATGTAGGGCGAGATTCGGTAGAACTCCTCTAAATTCTCATGGTTAGCGCATACTCTTCTAAAACAATGCCTTCATATTGACCGCGATGTGTTTCCGGATCGCACACGGTGAAGACTGCCCTTTGTCATTGCAATGATTCGACAAGAATTTGTGACCCCTTTCAGGTCGCACACGAGGTCGTCCAAACGTTTCGTCACGAAACAGTCACATTGGTTGTTGAAGCTCATTCCTCCAGAGGCTAAGATGCCTTTGCTTTTCGCGGTGCCCCCTCACAAGCAGCAATACAAAAAAGCAAAAACCGAAAAAGGAGAGGTCGTCCCTCGTCTATGGTATTACGTAAATTTCTACCCAAAGCCCTGATCGTCTGTTCACTAGTAGTTCTTTTCACAATCAACGCATTTGCCCAAACCCGATCAAGGCAAACCACACAATACCCCGACGTAAACGATATCTCTTGTGCGCCTGACGATTTCAGCGCAGCAGTTGCTACTCCAGAAGCAGTTCCAGTTTGGGAAGCAAAACCAAAACCAACCATCGATGTAGCTCCTTCAGTGGGACTCAATGGGATTGGGATGTTCAGATTGCAACCAATGTTATTGGCCGCGATCGATGAGCGACTTGGTTCACGATACAAATGGGGCGCAACTGGTCCAACGCGATTTGATTGCTCTGGATTTGTGTGGAGCATCTTCCAATCGGTTGGGATCACTTTTGAACGAGGAAGTGCACGGACGTTGTACGCGCGCTTTGCACCTCCCACAGCTGATGAACAGTACAAGTTTGGAACCCTGGTGTTCTTTAACGGATTGAGCCACGTAGGCGTAGTCGCCGATGAAAATGGCTTCTATCACGCCTCTCGTCGACACGGCGTTGTGTACGCACCTTTCGAAGGTTACTGGGGCAAGCACATCGACGGCTTCCGTCGCGTTCCTATGCCAGTAAACATCTCAGCAGATTAGTCTCGTACTCGAAAGAAGAAAGAAGGGGGCCGCCGGTACTTCGAAAGAAGTGCCGGCGTTTTTTAGTTTTGTAGGGCCACCGCCTGCGCGAGGGTTCTTCACGCAGGTTGCTAATAACAGCTGTTAACTAGAGAAGAGGCCACGGGCTTGCCCGGTGGTTCTTCACGCAGGTTGCTAATAACAGCCGTTATTTAGAGAAGAGGCCACCGGCTTGCCCGGTGGTTCTTCACGCACGTTGCTAATAACAGCTGTTATTTAGAGAAGAGGCCACCCGGCTTGCCGGGTGGTTCTTCACGCACGTTGCTAATAACAGCTGTTATTTAGAGAAGAGGCCACCGGCTTGCCGGGTGGTTCTTCACGCACGTTGCTAATAACGGCTGTTATTTAGAGAAGAGGGCCACCGGCTTGCCCGGTGTTTCTTCACGCACGTTGCTAATAACAGCCGTTATTTAGAGAGGCCACCGGCTTGCCCGGTGGTTCTTCACGCACGTTGCTAATAACAGCTGTTATTTAGAGAAGAGGCCACCGGCTTGCCGGGTGGTTCTTCACGCACGTTGCTAATAACAGCTGTTATTTAGAGAAGAGGCCACCGGCTTGCCCGGTGGTTCTTCACGCACGTTGCT
>JGI12627J18819_10000056_pt1 | contig 52933 bp, 37 predicted proteins | sample TexAe_OM1H0_M2_FD_18819 | JGI IMG/M metagenome (IMG submission 18819)
ACCGGAACTTCCTTGTCCCAGGGTTGCCAAAGCTCAACCCTGGGCTGGAATTTGCGAACACCTTCGGTGTTGGATTCTGTTTACTGTCGTCCGTTTTGGTTGCGGCCTAAGCCGCGCTGTGAAATCTCAGTAATCTGCGGATTACTTCTTAGTTCCCAAAGTGGCTTTGACTTTCTTAGGGAGCTTATCGTGAACGAGTTGATAGGCGTTCTTAAGCAGCACCTTTAACTCACTCTTGGGCAGGGCATCCAAGTCTTCGAGCGCGACCCAGTGATAACGAGCCACATATGGAGCGGGGATGATTCCCTCAAGCTCCACCAACTCAGCGAACTTTTCTGGAGTGCACTTAAACGACAGCTTGGTTGGATACTTTGCATCGAGTCCTGCGACAGCGAACATCTTCTCACCTATACAGAACAACAAATCGTTGCCCCACTGAACCCGTTCGGTTACATGAGGCAGCGACAGACAATACTTTCGAACCTGTTCGAGATCCATTATTAGTACTCGATTCTCAATTTAGTTGCAGTTGACCTATCTGTTTGTCGAGAATTACTTTTTCATTATGTCGAGAACCGCTGATGTCATTGCTTTGACGCCTGTGCGCAGAGTTGGTTCCGGCACCGGGGCGAACAACGCAGAATGCAGCGATGGCAACGGGACGCCAGTGTCTCTACTTTGCTTCACCTTAGCCGGATCAACTGTACCGAGCCAGAACACCACCGAGGGAATCTTCTGGTTTAGACTAAGATAGCCAAAGTCTTCACTCGCCATGATTGGTGCGACCTGGGCCACATTTGCTTCACCCAGGGCTTGCTTGAAAAGGCCAGCCAATCTCGCACTCAATTGCGGATCATTGTAGGTTGCAGCAGCAACTTCAGTTTCACTCACCTTTACAATGGGAGCACGCTCCGGTGGTATTCCCGCCGCTAACGCGATGCCCTTTGTGATTCGCTCAATAGATGCAAGCACGTGTTGGCGAACTTCTTCTTTGTAAGTGCGTACCGTCAACTGCAGGTTGACCTCATCAGGAATGATGTTATAGCGCGTTCCTCCATGAATTGACCCGACGGTAACCACCGCTGGCTCGAAAGGAGAGTTCTCTCTACTCACAATTGTTTGCAAGGCCAACACCACCTGAGCGGCCACGACAATCGGATCCTTGGTGACCTCAGGTTTTGATCCGTGTCCACCAAGTCCGCGGATCTTGATGTCAACTGCACTACCGCTTGCGAGTGCATACCCTGGAGTGATGCCGACTCGGCCGGTCTCTAAGTCAGCGTTGTCATGTAGCGCGATGGCAAAATCCGGCGTGGGGAATCTCTTGTACAGATCATCGCGGAGCACGGCTCGTGCTCCATCAATAGTCTCTTCAGCGGGTTGTCCGAGAATTATCAGCGTGCCACGCCAATTATTCTTCAGTTCCGCGAGCATCTTCGCTGTGGCCAAAAGACTTGTCATGTGGATGTCGTGACCACACGCATGCATAACGCCGACTTCAACTCCAGCATCATTCATAGTCTTCACTGTACTTGCGTACGGAACGCCCGTTTGCTCATTAACTGGTAACGCATCGAGCTCAGTTCGTAACAGTACCGTTGGGCCAGCACCGTTCTTCATGATTCCCACCACGCCGTGACCTGTCCAGGCAGTGTTCTCGAACTTACCAATGCGCTCAGTAACTTCGTACCCGTACTTCTTAAGCTCGGCCGCAAAAAACGCAGCGGTTTTCACTTCGTAATGCGACAGCTCAGGAGCAGCGTGAAGCATTTTGTATGTGGAAACGATTGAGGTGATGTCTCGTTCCAACATCGCATCGAGCGAGAGTTGCTGCGCCTTAATTGTCGAGGTGAATAGCAATATGACAAGGACCAGGGGGAATAGTGTTTTCATTTTTTAGTAAGTAGCTCTTTCAGTTCGTTGATGCGTGTCAGGTGGTAATCGTCATGTTCAGCTTGAAAGAAAAGCATATCAACCAACCGCATCTGAACGTTGAGACGCGGGTGCAAAGCGGACCGTGAAAACTCTTCGGGAGTGAGAGTGCTCAGGCGTTCTACGATTTTTGTTCTTGCTTCACGAAACGCATTCAGGATTTGATCCACTGCTACGTCATTGTAGTTCGCGTCGAAAGTTTTTCGATTCGACATATCCGCAGCATGAAGCGTTGATGCTCCGTCGAGATATTCGTCGATTCGCTGTTGTACCAGGCTTTCAAGATCGAGCAGGTGTCCCGCATTTTCCTGCATCGACCAGCGGTCATCATGACGAAACGCAGTTACGTTGGTTGAGAGTGAACGGAAATGTTCATCGAGACGAGGCGGTACGCCTCTGAGTCGTTCGATCAATTCCGGATAAATCCCAACGTTGAAACTGAAATCGAACCGCCGGTCGGTCCACTTGATTCGCTCAGTCATTTTTATAAGTAATTTGCAAAGACGAGGTGCTCTCATCTTGCTGAGGAACATTAGAAGCGCCAATGATTGAACCAGCGACGCTTCTAAATCAGGATCGAATCCTTCCGCAGCTACCAACTTATTAGTTTGCGGCGGCGATCCCTGAATTCACTTCGGTGATTGCCGCTTCGACTAGCTTAATGGCATTCGAGCGGTGACCGCCTTTGTCGGGATTAGCTTTCACCAAGCTCTCTTTTGCACTTTGAAGAAATCCAAGCGCTGCCTGCATATGAGGTTGGTCGGGAGAGACACTGGGCTCGGGTGTTAACCTGGCATGGTGTCCATGAGTGCGTGCGTAGGCGATACCCTTGTTCACTTCAGCGATTGCGTTATTGATGATGTTGATAGCTTTCGTTCTATGACCGCCTTTATTAGGCTCTGCGACTTGGAGTTCGCCACGAGCTTTTTGTAAATAGTCTCGGGCGCTTTCCATGTTGGGTTGGTCGGGCGGAAAGCCATTGACCAAAACGGAAGCTCCCAGGATAAACAGGACCACCAACAACCTGCGACGGTTCCTCATTCTTAATCCTCCTGATTGTAAATCTGAGATGGGAATAACCTGCAACGAACGGGCTAATCCTACATCCGCTTAGAATGGAGAACAAGAGTTATGAAGCTAAGGAATCATTGGTCAACGGTCATTTGACAGTGATCAATTATCAATTAGTCACCCTTTAGTCGCATTACCGCGATGACTACACAAGCTCTTCTGTCGGAGCGCGTACGTCCTCGTGCGCCAACTCACCCAACATTCCAACTTAATTGATAATTGATCACTGTCAAATGACCATTGACCAATGATTTCTTTAACGTTGAATGCGGGGTGAGTTAGCGCATGAGGACGCACGCGCTCCGACAGAAGAGCCAGCCCGTGATCGCAAATGAGGCGACTAAAGGGTACCTTTAGGCTGAATAGCAATTTTCAAGAAGAGCTCGCGCTCCGAATTGTTTATCCTAGAAATAACTTTACTTTGGGAGAATTGACATGATCCGAAAAATGTCTCACGCAACCGTTTTTGTTAACAATCAGAACGAAGCGCTTGAGTTCTACCGCGACAAACTGGGTTTCAAAGTTCATACAGACGCAATGGTGGGTGACGATTTCCGCTTCCTAACGCTGTGCACAAACGATCAGCCCGACTTTGAAATCATCCTCATGGAACCAAAACCCGGGATGTTGATGGACGAAGAAACCTGTACACAGTTGCGTGCCATCATGGCTAAGGGCGTCCTGGGTGCAGGTGCATTTCACACCGACGACTGTCAGAAAACATATGAGGAACTCAAAGCGAAGGGGGTCGAGTTTCTTTCTGAACCTACCGAGCGTCCTTATGGAATCGAGACTGTTTTCAAGGACAATTCTGGAAACTGGTTCAGCCTCACCCAACCGAACGAAGTATATAGCTGACCACTGCAGATAGTGTTGATGCTAAAGGGTAGGTTAGGAAGCCAGCTTGTACATCACGAGGAAGCAGCCAGGAACCTGACGCTTGGCTTGTTCCTGCTCACGAGCTTTTTCACGATAGGCAATCGGGGCGTGGCCGACGCATTTGTGGAAGAGACTGCTAAATGAACCGAGGCTTTGAAATCCAACCTCAAAACACACATCCGTAACGCGCAACTCATCGGCGACAAGTAATTCTTTTGCCTTTTCGATGCGCCGTTCAATTAAGTATTGATGTGGGGTTTTGTTGAATGCCTGACGAAAAAGCCTGAGAAAGTGATAACGCGAGAAGCAGGCCTTTTCAGAAATCTGGTCCAAGCTGAGAGGATGATCGTAACAGTGGTCAATAAAGTCTCGGGCTCGCCCCAGTCGCTCCAGGGTGTCAATGTCCGGTAGGTTCGAGTCAATTCTTCTGACCATTTTCGTGAAACAGAGTCTCCACAAAATCGACCCTCTCAGTCAAGGGTAAAGGCGGTTTGAAGGTAGATCGATATCTGAGTTGAAAGGTTCCCATATGCCTTTTCGAAATACCACCAACGGCAGTTGGTGGATTGTTCAAATCCTTTCTACTTGCCTGGTACCTATTTCCTCCGGCGCGCGAAGCGCGCCGGAGGAATAAGAGGCGGTTGAAGTAGAAGGGATCTGAAGAAATCCACCAACTGCCGTTGGTGGTATTCGATGTCTTAGAGCAAAGCTGGGCCAAACCGAACTCGCGATGATTTACTCTACGGGGCTGGTTTTGGTGGCAGTGGCTTTTGTAATGACGCGGCGATGAATTCAGTTAACCCCGCATCACTGCCACCATGCCGGAACTTGTAATAGTTACTGAGCTGGGTCAGCCAATCTTTCCTGTTCTGTTCAGTCTTGGGATCGGTACCGGCGGCCGAAATGGCTCGAGCGTAAGAATCAATGATGCGATCGATCACTACATTAAGCTTCTCAAGCGCAGCTTTGCTTTCCGGCGTCTCGGGTTTGTTTGCGTAGTTGGTTTGGAACGCTGCCGACATCGTTTTATAGGGACCCGACTCGTACGCTATTGCCAGAAAATAATAACTAGACGGAGTCTTCTTGATATCACTATCGTATTGTAGTGCCTTCAGGAGTGAATCAATTGCCTGATCAGGAGCGGTTTTCAGGGTCAGGAACCCCACCGCATAATTTAAGTAAGCAAGCGTGTCGTCCTTACCTTTGAAGGGTATCCATTCAGTTGGCGCCTTGCCAGCCTCTATTGCGCTGATTGCTTTCTTTGCGTAGCCGAGAGCGTCGGCGTTATAAGCATCATTCTTTGAAGAAGCGGCGAGATAGCCGGCGTAACCCAGGTCGATCTGCGCCCTCAAGTAATCGGGCTCATCGGCGAGGATCTTTTTCCCGACACTAAAGGCTTCCGCAAAATTCTTCTCATTGATCAAAATGGGTAATTTCCGCTTTCGCTCGTCGCGCTCGTAAAACGTTACCCACTTGGACAAATAGTCCGTGTACTGGTCCTTGTCTTTCGGATACTTTTGTAAATAGTCGCGAGCCGCTTGGTAGGCCAAAGTCGGATTTGGTACCCGATTGTCGACGAATCTTTTATAGATGTCGATCTTTGCCTGATCTTCAGTTTCTTGCGCGACAACCACAGCCGACCGCGCTCCAAAAGAAAGCACCATCAGTACGAACGCCACTGCTGCCAGGCTCTTAGTTAGCAATCTCATGTCAAACCGTCCTCCGCTAATAACTCTGCACTATGCGCATGATTTTCGCTTCAAACCAACGCACCTTAGACGCTCGATTGACCGCTAAGGGTTTTACGGGCGTGAGGTTATAATTAAGTCACCCAGAAAGAAAATATCACAACCGGTAAGAGAATTCAGACTCAAGGAGAGCGCCTTAATCATAATGACTGAAATGATCGAAAGACGTCCTGAAAATATCAAGTTTTCGGGCGGTATTCTGTTTCTAACCGAAGACACGAAGCTCATTCGCCAGCAACTCGAAGCTGACGCGTCTATTGCTACTCAACTCGAGGCAGAGCTTGCCGGTCGACTACAAAACGGCGATCTGCCGCTCATGAGCAATATTTCTACAGACGAGATAACGCCGGGTTGGGTCTGTTTCTACTACGACGAAACACTTGGACACTATGTTTACGTCGGAATGCGTGACGGCGCAGTCCAGAAAGATGAAGTTTGGAACAAGAATTTCGCGGTTGTGGTCTCGGGTTTATCTAAAGGATGTGGCTCGTCTCGTGAGACGGCTCCCTATGCGGAAAAGGCCGCGGGCATCCAGTTAGTGATCGCCCAAAGTATTGAAAAGATCTACGGACAAAACTCACAAAACATAGGTCTCCTTACGTCGACTGATTTTGGTCTCATTGAAAAGATTCGCAGCGGAGAGGAAATACCGCTCAGCGAATTTACTAAGGGGCTGGATCCCATTTCACAGGATATTGTTTCCTACGGCGGCCTCTTCAACTACAACAAAGCTCGCTTATCTGGAAAGATCTCACCGCCACCGTTGGAGACTCGGAAGCGACCGATGACTATCGTGGAGAAGATCATCGCGCGCCATGCTTTTGTCACTGCGGGGAAGATTGGTGTTGATGCGGTTAAGCCGGGTGATGCGTTGTTCGCCGTGGCTGACGTACGTTTCTCACACGAATACGTAACGCCAATGGCTGAGTCTCTCTTCAAACAAGCTCTTGGCAACGACGCGCGAGTTTCTCAACCGGAATCAGTGTTTGCATTTCGGGACCATTTAACTTTTCTCGGACGAGTAATGTCTCCAAAGCATCGCGAAATGGGGTTGCTCGAAAAGGCCGAAGGTCTGGCTACGACGCAAGAGAGTTTTACGACAGCGCAAAAGATCAAATTGTACGGCGAGAGTCCTGAAGGAGGTTCGGAAGCAATCTGTCATAACGCCGTGGTTGAAGACCTCGCGTTACCAGGACAGATTGTCATTGGTACTGACTCCCACACGTGCATGGCTGGGGTCCTGGGTTGCTTTGCTTTTGGCGTTGGCTCTACCGACATGGCAAACGCCTGGTACACAAGGGACATTCGCATTCGCGTACCCGAAACAGTTCGCTACGTTTTGAATGGAACCAAGCGCCGCGACGTCGCTGCGAAGGACGTGATGCTGCACATCCTTGCGTCGGAGTACATGAAGACTAGTAAGGGCATTGGCAAGGTCCTGGAGTTTGCCGGCGAAGACCTGAAGAACTGGCCCATGGACGAAAGAGCGACACTCACCAACATGGCGGTCGAAGCAGGCGGAACAACCGGTGTTATCGAGCCTGATGAGGTGACGCTCGAATATATTGTCCGTACACGCAATCTCGATGCGGATGAAGTACGGAAGGGATTTACTTACAGCGATGTTGATGCTGAGTACGCAGCAGTGTTTGAAATCGATCTGGATCAGATTCGTCCAATGGTTGCGACACCGGGTGACCCAAGAAATGGTATTCACATCGACGAACTTACTGAGGACATTCGCATAGACGCCGCGTATGGCGGTTCCTGTACGGGCGGAAAGATGGCCGACATGGATATGTACGCTGAGGTGTTGGCGAATGCGCTTTCGTCAGGAAAGCGAGTAGCAGAAGGTGTGCATCTCTACATTCAGTTCGGTTCACAGAAGATCAAGCAGTATGCGCGTGAGCGTGGTTACATCGAAATTTTCGAAAAGGTCGGAGCCGAGTTGATCGATCCTTCCTGCGGGGCGTGTATAAATGCTGGTCCGGGAGCTTCACCTTCCGCTGAGACAGTAACGGTTAGTGCGCAGAACAGAAACTTTCCTGGACGGAGTGGACCAGGCAAGCTGTACCTGGCTTCACCATATGTAGTCGCGGCCTCAGCGATTGCTGGAAAGATCGTTGAACCGAAGGAATATCTGCGTGAGTCGGCGCCCGAGCTAGTTACTGCGTAGGTTTCTAGTTGCGTCTCTTCGTCGCGTAGCGACGGCTGAATTTAGCCCGGCGTTTTAACGCCGGGTGAGTTCGGTTCGACGAATCCGTCGCGTAGCGACGGTTGAACATCGCGTATTCAAGCGTCGCTACGCGACGCAAACTACCTTCGTTGGCTCGCCCCGGCGTTGAAACGCCGGGCTAGATTCAGAGCGTCGCGACGCGACGCCAACACAAGCAAGTCCGCTTTTATTCCTGACACTAGGCCCTGGATGAAATCCCTGGCTTTTAACTCCTTTTAACCCATAGTTTTAAAAATCTGAAACTTTTTGTCTGCCGGGTTCACTTACCCAGCGAGAACATGATGAAACGGCTGGCGGTCGAGGAACTAAATTTGGAGGGTCAGCCTGGCAGCTTCGCGGGAACTCTGATGAATAGTTCAGCAGACCTGGTTACTCGCGCGTGCCAGGGCGACCAAGAGGCATTTCGTCTGATTTTTGAAAGATACTCGCGACCTGTCATGAGTTTCACTTTCGACATGGTGAACGATCGAGGACTCGCTGAGGAACTTACCCAGGAAACTTTTGTTCGGGCGTTTCGCAACCTGCGCTCGATGCGCGAAGAGACAAAGCTTTCGACCTGGCTTTTCGGAATTGCAAAGAACGTCGCGCGCGAGTCGATTCGAGCCCGAGTCAGAACAAGGAATCAAGTGGACCTCGACGACGAAGCAGTGCTGGACTTGAGTGATACGGCGCCGGAGCCGGTCGACCGGTTGTTGGGGAAAGAATTAAACCAGCATATCCGACGCGCGCTTGCCAGTCTCGATGAGGACCGACGAATGGTATTTACCCTCAAAGTCTTTCATCAATGCAGCTACGAAGAGATCGCGACTATTACTGGCTTCTCACTCGCAAAGTTGAAGACTGATTTGCATAGAGCCAGGGCAGAGATGAGACGCCGGATAAGGCCCTATGCGGGAGTTGGTTATGAAGTGTGAAATTTGTAGAGATCTGTTGGAAGAATATCTCGACGCCGAGTTGCGAGCCGAAGAGGCGGAGGAGATAAGCGCGCATCTCATCACTTGCGTGCAGTGTGCGGCATCTTATGCGGCGCTCACTGCAGAGCAGGAGATGTTTGTCCGCTACGACAGAGAGATCGAGGTCCCCTCAGGACTCTGGGATTCGATTACAACTGAAATAACACCTGCGACATCTGTCACTGAAACTCCCGCCAAGAGCACACTCTTTGATCATCTCGCTGGACTCTTCCGCTTTCCTTCACTTTCTTTTGCCAGCGCGGCGGCCGTATTGCTACTGGCTCTGATGATCGGTGCTTTCTATCTTTTGCGACACAACGCCAACACTCAGTCTCCGAAGCTGTCGGTGGCAGTCGACAATAACGAACGTAGGGACGTGAAGAGTCCGAGTGCGAAAGATGATTCACCTGCACCACAACAGGTTCCGATTCGGACTCCGATTAAAGCCCCTACTGTTCAAAAGAACTTGGTAGTTGCAAATCGCAAACAAAACCGAACTGCTGAAATTGATCATTTCGATGTGCTTTCGTCAGATCTTGGTTATCAGGATCTTGAAGACCAGGACACGGCCAAACACATCGAGCAAACTCAGAATCTGCTGCGCTCAATTCGCAACGTGACCGTATCTGACTCGGATGATGAAATCGACGTCACATACGACAAAGCGCTTTCACGTCGTCTGCTAAACGAGAACATCGTGCTTCGCAGAGACGCCGAAATGAAAGCTAAGTTTCCAACCAAAACACTGCTTAGCGATTTAGAACCGATTTTGATTGATATTGCCAATCTACCTGATCAGGCGAAGCCGGAAGATGTTCGAGTGATTAAGGAGCGAGTGCAAAAGACCGAGATCGTGGCCGAGTTGTTGGGCGCAGGTGACTATCGTTAATTGAAGAGGCAAGAAATGTTGAGCAAAATCTCAGTGAATCATATCAATCCCCCAAATGGCGCAAGCCTCCCCCGAACCGCCTCGTTGCTGCTGATCGCTCTTTTGATCGCAATTGTGTGCGGCATCGGCGCAACTGTCGTTGCCCAACATCGCTCGGGACAGACACCCGCGTCGCGTCTCGCTCTGGCACAACAGAGCGGAAGCACAGACGCGGCAAACGTAATGTTCCGTAGCGGTCGCGATCTGATTACAGAGCAACAGTGGTCCAAGGCGCAGGAAAAGTTTAATCAATACATTACTGCTTTCCCGAACGAGAAGAATATCGACGCCGCTCTTTATTGGAAAGCTTATTCGGAGAGTAAGTTAGCAAAGTATGATCAGTGTCGCTCCACCGTCGGTAAGCTTTTTGCGGATTATCCGAGCACTAGTTGGAGAGAAGATGCCAGGTTGCTGCTCGCTCAGCTTCCAGGCAGCGTAACTTTGGTTACCCCTGAAGCAGTCACTCCAATGTTGGTTGATGGAGATCGAGTCGCTATTACAGTTCCGCCATCACCGTTATATGCGCCCATGGCTCCAATGGCAGCTGCGCAAGCTCAACTTGCGGATAGTGACTTGTGGCGAGCAGCTGGGGGTTCCAATGCTGATGACAATGATCCGTGTGAGTTCAAGATCGTTGTGCTGCAGGCCTTATTCCAAACAGATCTGCAACGTGGAATTACGGCGGCTACCGAATGGCTAAAGCCCGGTTCAACTCAGACTGTTCGTTGCAAGGGTGCGGCGCTGAACCTGCTTGGTCGGAACGGGGGCAAAGCTGTTACTCCCGTAATTCTTAATTTCGCGAAAAATGAGCCGGACATAAAACTTCGCGCTCGTGCAATTTCGGCGCTTGGTGCTACGAACGACGACTCTGTCATCGATTCTCTTCGCGACTTCGCACTTAACTCTCAGGAGAACGAAATTGTTGAGGCGTCGCTCTACGCGTTGAGCAGGCATACCGGCGAACGCGCCATTATGGTGCTGAGTGAAATTGCGACGAGCGCCAAGGTACCCGCGCAACGCAAAATGGCTATCTCCAGTATTGCGAGTCGTCCGGGTGAACCAGCGGTAGACGCACTGCTGCGTATCTACGATGCCGATCAAACCATTGAGATCCGCAAATCAGTGATCGCTGGTTTTGGCAATCGTAAGAGCGAACGTGCCGGCGTCAAACTAATGGAGATTGCTCGTACCTCAGACAATGTTGAACTGCGTAAGTCTGCGATTAGCGCTATCTCGCGCCGGGGCGGCGACAAAGTGATCGACAACTTGTTGAGTCTTTACGATGTGGAAAAGAGTGAAGAACTCAAGGACCAGATCTTGAACGCGTTGGCTTCTGGCTCAGTGGTCTATGCAGGAGGTCAGGTTGCAATAGCCGGCTCTGGCAGCAGGGTTAATGATCAACGAGTTATAAGGAAGCTGATTGAGATCGCCCGCAACCCGCAAACCCCAATGGACCGCCGCCGACGTGCAATCGGACTGCTCAGCCGGAGCAAAGATCCGGAAGTGTTGAGGTTCCTCGAAGAGCTACTCAAGTAAACATTTCCCAATCACCTCAACTGAATGGAGATTGTATCGTGCGAGCAAGAATCTTAACCGCTACGGTTTTGGCTTTACTCTTGGCTGGGGTTGCCCTCGGTCAACAGCGAAGCTTCATCCCGGTTGAAGGCGCAAGTCTAAGAGCCAAGATCGACAGCGCCGTAACTTCAGGTCGCAATAACGCACCAGGCGGACGCTTTTGGGTTGCTTACCAGTTTGAGGCGCGACCTGGCGTTGCAGTCGACTTCGAAGTCGTTGATAACGCAGGCACCGTTTTCTCTTCGATGGACGGAACCTCGCTAATGTTCGACTCGCGCTATGAAACCAGGGAATTAGGATTGTTTCTTCTATTTGACGTGCAACGGGAACTTTTTACCCGCGCTGAGGTCTATAACCTGCGTCGAAACCACGAGTACAGCAATTACCCAGTTTACTGGGCGGGCAAAATAGCGAACGAAGAGAGTCTGAATTATCTCAAGTCGATCGTCGATTCGTCTGCGACGGATGTCAACCGGTTGGGAGAGCGTGCCGTTTTCGCGATCGCTCTACACGATGACGCTCGGGTGGACTCCATACTGATCGAAATGATTCGCCGCCCATTGACTGAACCGATGCGCTCCCGCGCTATCTATTGGCTCGGTAACACGCCTGAAAGCGTTGCGAAGAATACGCTCTTTATCGAAATCGTTCGCAACACACAGGAAGGATCCGACGCGAGACAATCAGCGCTGTCCGCGCTGGCGATGAGTAGAAGTGCTGCAACCTTACCGGTGTTGGAAAACCTATACGAGACCATGCAAACGCGCGAGTTGAAAAGGCGAGCTTTGAATGGAATCTCGCGGAACGACAACGGCGATGTTGCTGCAACTTATTTGATAAAGGTCTCCGAGAGTGAAAAGGATCTGGAATTACGCAAGAGTGCAATCTCCAATCTTGGCAGAATTGCCGGACAGAAGAGTTTGGGAGCATTGACCAGTACGGTCGACGGCGATGTTGAGATTGAGATACAGAAGCAAGCTGTTATCGCGATTGGAAGAAGACCAAAAGACGAAGCAATCCCAATCTTGATTCGTACCGCTCGAAATCATCCGAAGATGGCAGTGCGAAAGCAGGCAATACAGATGTTAGGACAGACGGGCGATGAAAGAGCGGTCGTGTTCTTTAGAGAGTTGTTGAGTAAGTAATCACAATGTCCGACAAGCTTCAGCTTGTCGCTCAACTTCGATCGGACACTTACATCGGGCCCAATGGGACATCCATTAGGAACTCTAATTGTGGGTTTAACGACAAGCTAAAGCTTATCGGACAGGAGGTGAAGAATGAGTAGCGCAGTAACCTGGACGCCGGAACGCCGCGAAGCAACAAGCGAAAATGTGACTCGATCATCAGAAGAGACGTCACAAAACCTGGCTGGACTGCGTGAAGCAGCGCTGACTTTAATGAGAGAAGTAGAATCTCTGACTAATGTTCACCAGTCCAAACCAGAACGTAAGTTAGCACTACATGAAGAGGTCCAAAACTTCGAAATTGATCTGATTCGTAAAGCGCTCCAGCGGACGCGTGGCAATCAGCGACGTGCTGCAAAGCTTCTTGGTGTCAAAGTCTCCACTCTTAATTGCAAGATCAAGCGCTTTAATATCTCGCTAAGTGAGTGCGACCGCGAAGCGATCGTTTTGGTCTAACTGGATCACCCCAACCTTCTTTAGTCACTGCGGGCTTTCCCCAAACCACCTCATTCTCCCCAATCTTTATGGGTTGGGTTCAGCAGCGCACCAATTATCGGTAACCATTTTATTGGTTTTTCCGAGCGCCATTGTAAGGGGGGTTCGTCGCGTAGCGACGAGTGAATTTAGCCCGGCGTTTTAACGCCGGGATCAGCCACACATAACGTCCGCGTCGCGTAGCGACGCTTGAAAACAATAAGATCTCAAGCGTCGCTACGCGACGCAATCTGCTAAGCACAGCCACCCGGCGTTAAAACGCCGGGCTAAATTCATCCGTCGCTACGCGACGAAAACCATTGAAATGGTTTTGCTCAGGATTGTAAGACCCGAACTCCAACCTTAAAGGTTGGGGAGAATGAGAAGTTGAGCCAAACGCGACCGAAGTTGGTGTGTTCAAACTTTCGGCAAAGCCGTTTACTTTCCCGCACACTCTCTCGCTGGTAGAACAAACCCTTTGTTGCTTCCTGAAAACAAATAATGCTATAAACCCCAAACCTGTTAACGTTAACTTATTCTTCTCGTCCATGACGAAGCAGCCGAAAAAACACGTTACGCTCGCAGATATAGCCGCTCAAGCTTCGGTTACACCCATGACCGTTTCGCGCGTCATGAATCGTAGTGGCTACGTCCACGCCGAAACCCGCGAACGCGTTATGCGCGTTGCTCGTGAGATGAATTATCGTCGCAACGGTCTCGCGCGAGGATTAAAACGGCAGCGAACTGAAACCATCGGGATGGTAATTGGCGATATCGCCAATCCATTTGCGGCAGAGCTGAGTAGAGGCGTTCGCGAAGTCCTCGAGCCGCGTGGCTACACGCTATTCATTTGTATTAGCGAACATACAGCCAAGGAAGATGTACAGGCGTTTGACTCACTCGCAGATCATCGCGCGGACGGAATTATTGTAGCGACTCGTGCTTCCAAGAGTGGTAACGAACGGCTTGAGGAACTGGTTAACTCAGGCGTACCAGTCTCACTTATCGGTCGCGAGTTTCATCACGCTCACGCGGATATCGTTTCCGCGGACAATCTAAAAGGTGGCTATGAAGCCACCAACCATCTAATCAAGCTAGGTCATAAACGTATCGGATTTATTGGGGTTTCTCTTACTCAAGGCCTTCGTCTCAAACGTTTCCAAGGGTATCTGGAGGCGATGAAAGACAATGGATTACCGGTTGAAGATCAATTGATCGTTGGCGGTCGTGAGGCTGTCGGACCGATGCCTGGCTACTCCACTGAAGAGATGGGGTACGACGGCATGATCAAGTTACTTGAGTTGCAAGAGAGACCAACGGCCGTCTTTGCCCGTAACGATTTCACCGCCATGGGTGCACTCAATGCGATCAAAAGAGCCGGACTCAGGATCCCAGAAGACATCGCAATCGTCGGGTACGACGACATTCCATTAGCTTCGCACACGTCGCCTGCTTTGACGACAGTCAGGCAACCTACGCGCGAGCAAGGACGAGCTGCAGCAGAATTTCTGTTGCGAAGAGTTGAAGGCGAACGGGAACAGCCGCGTGCTGAACGAACATTTCAGTGTGAGCTTGTAATTCGTGAATCAACAGAATCAACAACCGAGCGTTCGAAGAGTAATACGACCAACCAGTAGCCAAGTCAGAACTGCTTGACTCCGAGCTCTCGCGCAAGATTCGCTTTCTTTGAAAAGTGATGTTAGCGATAACAGGAAAGCTCCTAGGTGACGGCGTAGCCGCCGGATGTGAGGCGGCGGCGAAGCCCCGCTGTTAAGTCTGTTGATCCTTTTCGGGCGAAGCCCTTGGTATGGCCTGCCCCACCTCGTTGAGATGTTTCTTAGTTTAGCCCAGCGGCCGAACCAGGGGCTCCGCCCAAACTTAATGGGTAGCAAATACGGCGGGGCTTCGCCGCCCCCTCACATCCGGCGGCTACGTCGTCGCCAGCGGGGATCAAGTACTCTTGAGGCGAAGCCGAAAACAGGACCGTGAATTACTCTTAAGGCAAAGATACGTAACTGACGATTCGAAGACATGCTCGAAGCACAAAAGACAAAGCCAGTTGCTGTGACCTCGGGGTTTAAAGTCCCCGGCCTTCGTTGGTGGATCGTGGGCCTTGTCTTTCTGGCCACACTAATAAATTACATCGACAGGCTGACGATATCAGTATTGGCCCCTGTGATTACTCGTGACCTGGGACTTACCAATACGCAGTTTGGAGGTATCGTCACCTGGTTCTTACTTGCTTACACCTTAAGTCAGGGGTTGTCTGGAAAGTTATACGATCGAATTGGAACCAGGCTTGGCTTTGTCATTTCGATCACGGTCTGGTCCGTCGCAGCAATTGCGCACGCATTTGCCCGCGGAATTGGCACGCTGAGTCTGTTTCGTTTTGTGCTCGGCCTGGGTGAGGCTGGTAATTGGCCGGGTGCGGCAAAAACGGTAGCGGAGTGGTTTCCAGTTCGCCAGCGCGCACTCGGAATGGCGATCTTTAATAGCGGTGCGGCAATAGGATCGATTGTTGCGCCACCATTAATCGTCTGGTTGCAGTTGAGTTATGGCTGGCAAACGACATTTATCGTGACCGGCACCTTGGGTTTTATTTGGTTGGGATTGTGGTTGTTGTTTTATGAGTCTCCCGAGCGGCATCGCTGGATCACTGAAGAAGAGTTGAAAGTGATTCAGGGAGATGATGCGGAAGGACCGAAGAGCGAGAGTCTCTCAACGTCCGTCACACTTTCGTGGCGAGAGTTGCTCGGCTACCGTCAGGTGTGGGCCATTGTGCTATCGAGGTTTCTCACTGATCCAGTCTGGTGGTTGTACATAACGTGGTTGCCAAAATATCTCGCCGACGCTCGCGGATTTAGTTTGACCAAAATTGGTTTGTTTGCGTGGGTGCCTTATGTAGCCGCCGATGCTGGTAGTTTATCTGGAGGTTGGTTATCAGGTTACTTGATCAGTCGCGGTTGGAGTGTCGATAAGGCGCGCAAGACCGTGATATTGATTGCAGCATTGCTTATGCCCGCAGGGATCCTTGCGGCTTTTGCCAGTGATCCTTTAGTGGCTCTGGCGTTAATCGGAGTGGTTCTATTTGGCTTTCAGGTTTGGATTAATAACGTCCAAACATTGCCCAGCGATTTTTTCCCGGATAAGTCGGTTGCTTCAGTTGCCGGGCTTGGGGGAACAGGCGCTGGCATCGGATCCATGATCTTCATATTTTCGACGGGTTGGATTGTCGATCATTTTTCTTATGTACCCGTACTTGTTTCGGCCGGTCTACTCGCGCCAATCGGAACAGCAGTGCTATTTGCTCTGAGCGGAAAGATCGAACGAATAAAAAATTGAGAAACTACATTCCTGGGTTAACAATTCGGATTCTATGGGGGCTTTATGAGTAATTACTTTGACTTGACTGGCAAGGTCGCAGTTGTGACCGGTGCTTCGAGTGGAATCGGGCACGCTGCCGCACTAACGCTATCGGACTGCGGCGCAGCAGTTACGATTAACTACAACCGAAATGAAAACGGCGCTGAGGAATTGCGAAAGCAGATCATTGCGTTTGGTGGGCGCGCCATCGCAGTTCAGGCTGACGTTACCAAATCCGCCGATGTCGAGGCGTTGATGAAGCGTACTAAAGATGAACTCGGCGAAGTTGATATTTTGGTCAACAATGCCGGGTCGTTGATTGAACGTTTACGCATACTCGATCTTACTGAAGCACGTTGGGATGAAGTGATTGATCTGAATCTGAAGAGTGCTTTCCTCTGTAGTAAGGCGGTTGCGTCATCAATGATGGAACGCAAGACCGGTTCAATTATCAACCTGTCGTCGATCGCGGGACGCAACGGTGGTGCTCTAGGTTCGATCCATTACGCCACGGCAAAAGGTGGGATTATTACCTTCACTAAGGGGCTGGCGAAAGAGTTGGCGCCATTTGGCATTCGCGTAAACGCGGTGTCGCCCGGAGTCATCGACACTCCGTATCACGAACAGTTCTCGTCACCGGAAATGATGAAAGGCTACGTTAACGCAATTCCATTGGGCAGAGTGGGGAGCCCTGACGAAGTAGCAAAGGTCATCGCGTTCCTGGCATCGGATGCCTCAAGTTACCTAGCCGGAGAAACGATTGAAATCAATGGCGGCATGTACATGGACTAACGACGTCCGACAAGCTAATGTCCGACAAGCTTCAGCTTGTCGTCTCCATTAGTAAGATTCAACCCAGCTAGCGAGAACAAAAATGGATTCTGCATGGCGATCAGTGGCAGTAGCTCTAACAATTTGCATCATCATTCTCACTATCACACCTCTTCGTGCACAAGACGCGCGAGAACTTCAGGATGAGAACACCGCAAGCAAGAAACTGAAGGGCGAACATCCCTTAGTGGCGCTGATGAAGTCGCGTAAGTCGTCGCTGCGTCCCGAACTCGTTGGTGTTCACCCACGCGTCTATGTCACCGAGCAGGAGTTCGTTGAGCTTCGCAATCGCGCTCGAACTACTCACAAGGATCTTTGGCAAGCTGCACTCAGTAATATTCGAGCGCTTCGCACTGAGCCGCCTCCGCCGCCGGCGCAGAAGCGTCGTGAACAAAATGAAGTCGGAATCGCAATTGCCGAGGCCGCCTTTGCTTACAAGATTGAGGGGGACAAAAAGTACCTCTTTGCGGCGAAGAAGTTTATGGACGCAGCTGTGAGTTACGACATTTGGGGTTATGCCAACAACAAACCCAATGTAGATCTTGCCGCGGGCCATCTGCTCTATGGACTGGGATGGGGATACGATCTCCTTTACAACGACCTAAATGAAAGTGAGAAGACGCGTTATCGGGAGAAGTTGATCAAACAATCGCGTCTCCTCGCAGACTACTTCAAACCCAAATCAGGAAAGACCTACGCCTACAGTCAGAATCACACTTTCATTCCGATTGCCGGCCTCGGAGTTGCCGCGTACGCGCTTTATGGCGAAACGCCAGAAGCTGCTGAGTGGGCAAGTCTTTCACGAGCTATTTACGATCGCGTGTTGGCGACTTATTCCCAGGATGGTTACTACTACGAAGGGTTTGAGTACTGGATCTTTTCGACTCCCTGGCTGGTCCACTATATGGACGCACAGGCACATGCTACCGGTGAAGACTTGTACGATCAGCCAGGCTTCCGCGATATGTACAAATACGTAGCGCATTCAATGTTGCCAACTGGCAATTACGTATTTGATTTCGGCGATATCTTCGAAGGACCATTGACGCGCGCCGGTAAGGGTGATGAATATCCTCGTACTCATCCGAACGGTCACTTCAACACAAATTACAATTTGCTCTATCGATTAGCGCAACGGTTCAAAAGCGGCGAGGCTCAAGGTGTCGCTCAGTGGTTGAAAGGCTTCAAACAGATTAACGCAGAAGACTTCTGGTCCTTGATTTGGTACGACCCGAGCGTCAAAGTGATTCCCATTGAACAGCAACCGGCTTCACATCATTTCAAGGATCATGATGTTGTTTTCTGGCGTAGTGACTGGACGAGAAATGCCACGGCTTTCGCGTTTAAGTGTGGTCCAAGTGAGGGCCATCACGCGGCGAAACTGATAGAAGAATTCCCAGACTGGCGTTTGTCTTCGGGACACGCACATCCGGACGCCAATAGCTTCATTATTTTCGCTCGCGGGCAATACCTGACTGGAGATACCGGTTACGCCGGCGTCCCGATGACTGAACATCACAACACTTTGTTATTTGGTGGTAAGGGACAGGCAAAGGAAGGTGCCGGCCACGATGCGTTTGCTGAAGTGGCTTATAGTCGAATAAACCAAATCAGGATTGTCGACGCGAAGCTGGAAAAAAACTTAGTGATTGTTTTGGGAGACGCGACGAGTGCGTATGAACCCGAGTTGGGTGTAAAAAAATTCGAGCGAGAGTTTTCATATAACCCGGAAGCGGGTTTTAGAGTTCGCGACGTTGTTGAACTTGAGAAACCCGCAGTTGTTAGCTCAGTACTTCACGCGGACAGTGGGATGGAGAAACAATCAAATACGTCGTTCAGTATCTCGCGTGGTGGCGTGAAGTTGTTGGGAGAAGTGGTCGAACCAAAAGATATTAAGGCTGGGATTGAAGTTAATATTCTGACTGCGCCTGGACCACCAGGTGCAGTTGATAAAGGTGAACGCCAGGAGCGTGGACAAAAGCTTTTGCTATCAACCGCTCAACCCGTCACTCGAACGCGCTTTGATCTGCGATTAAGAGTTTCTGCTGAAGCCACGACTAATAGATAATTACCACTCCATTAAACCCTTTAGTGGGTCCTATTAACCTGACTTTAGGCCACTGGCTTGTCCAGTGGTCTCTAACGGTCGTTGCTAATAACCAGGTCTTTATTTCACCTCTCCGCGCGCGAGCGCGCCAGAGGGAGCAATCGCTGTTCCTTGTAGCAACGAGCGTAAACAACCACGGGGCAAGCCCGTGGCCTTAGATATAGACCAGCTTAGATAAGAACAAAATAAGACGTAAAAACTACTTAAGGATTGCCCCAGATGAGAGATCGCCGCTGACGTTGTTATCTTGAGGACCAAGTAGTCGACGAATTAATAAATGCATCTGGGTTGAATCGATGGGTTTGGTTAAATACCCTGCTATTCCCACATCATAGGCCGCTCGGCGAAACCCGTCAGTACTAAAAGCGGTAATCGCGATAACCGGAACCGCTTTTAGTGAATCAACTTCCTTGATCCTGCGAGTAGCTTCAAAGCCATCCATTCTGGGCATACTCAGGTCCATGAGAATGATATCGGGATTAGTTAGCGAGGCTACTGTCACCGCTTCTTCGCCATTGGAGGCAGTAACGACTTTGTATCCCTCATACTGAAGATCCAGACTGAGGACGGCTACGTTGTCGATTGAGTCATCGACGACTAGTGCAAGGAACTGTCTAACCGGCGATTTATCATTCGCGGTGAGATCGCGTAGACGGTCACGATTTGCGGTTGGGTTTCCCGGCAACGCGTTAGTCGCCAGTGGTTCCTTGGAATCCATGTCGGGGATTATAGTTCAGCGTGCTTAGGAAAGCCCGTGACGCGAGTTTTATATGCTATGTCTTAAGGCCACTGGCTTGCCCAGTGGTCGTTAACGCTCGTTGCTAAGGGAGTTTGATTTTTTCCTCCGGCGCTTGCGCGCGCAGAAGTTAAGTAAAGGCATTGGTTTAGTAACAAGCGCAAGGGACCACTGGACAAGCCAGTGGCCTAAAATCGCTCTTTAGGTTGAATAGAATTTGAGAGTTGAGCGGGGGCGCGTTGAGGAATTTGAAGCGTGATTAATTGCTATGCCCCCTTCCTGACTTGCCCCACCTTATCTTGATTGATTACTCGGTAGTTGAATGCTGCTCACTTCATTTTGAATTGGGCCTTGTTACTTGTTTGCCCTCGAAGAGTCAAACTAATCCGAATAGTCTGTCCCGCCGGCAAATTATCAGGCAGTCTCACCACTACCTGACTATATGTGTCTGACCCAAACCCTAACATCTTAGCTACAGATTCCACTTGCACAGGATACAAATTCATCTGCGCGTCCTCAGCCGTCGCGGTTACGGCAGAGCTATTTTCGCTCGGCAATAGCTCCAGATTCTGCCCGAACAAGATCAGTCGCGTGCGTTGATCCTGACTGAAGTTCCAAATGTCACTAAGGGAGAACGGATCGCGCATCATTGTCACTGAGTCAAAGATAATTGCGCTCACCGTACCTTCCTCGGTGATGATTACCGGAGGCGGGGCATTAACGGTCAGGGTAGCTTCATTGCTCGTGGCGTTCCCGACCGCATTTGTTACCACACACCGATACTTTGAACCAGTATCTGTTAGAACCGTAGCAGGCGTCGTATAAGAAGAAGTGGTTGCGCCATTAATGTTCACCTGATTGCGCTGCCACTGAAAGTTAAGAGTTGCGCTTCCGCTTGCTGACACCGTGAACATTGCCGTTTGCCCGAGAGCGACTGTCTGGTTGCCAGGATGCGCTGTGATTGCTGGCGGTAAATTCACCGTCAACGTTGCTTCGGTGCTTATTGCGGCAGGTGCAACAGCATTGGTCACCACACACCTGAATTTGGCGCCGTTTTCGCTAAGCACAGTCGGGGGCGTGGTGTAGCTGGCAGAATTGGCGCCGTTGATATCTACCTGATTGCGCTGCCACTGGTAACTGAGCGGCGCTGTTCCACTCGCGACGACAGTAAAGGTGGCTGTCTGACCTTCTGCAACGGTTTGGTTGGATGGGTTGGTTGTAATCACCGGCGCGGTTGGACTGAACCGAACTCTAAATACCGCGCCAGATCCTATTGAGAGGTAGTAGAGGCTGCCATCCGAAGCAACTTTCAGATCAACCGGTTGATTGATGCCCGTAGCAAAACCAGACGCTGTTCCCATTGCGGGATCAAACACTCGAATCCAACCGCTACAGAGATCTGCAAAGAAATATTTGCCGACGTAAGTCTGGGGAAACTGAACTGTCGTCGGATTGTAAAAGGCCCCGCCGGCAATGGCACAACCAACAGTTGGACCATTGCCGTGTCCATAAGAAAAGAGTGGCGAACGAAACAAAGGATTGCTGGTTGTTCCTTCCGTGGTGGGCCAACCGTAGTTAGACCCCGCAATACCGTCGTTAATTTCTTCCCATGTATTTTGTCCAACGTCATTGATGAACAGTCGCCCGGTCCCGGGTTGAAACGTAAAGGTAAATGGATTACGTAATCCGAGTGCCCAGATCGATCGATTGTTTCCGGTAGCTGTTCCGAAGAATGGATTGTCGGTGGGAATTGAACCGTCCGCATTAATACGCAGAACCTTGCCCAACATGTTGTTGAGAGTTTGTGAGTTTGATGAGGTAGCGTTTTCTCCGACGGCTATGTACAACTTGCCATCGGGACCAAAGTGAATTGCGCCGCCATTGTGATTGGTAGCGCCGGTCAGATTGTCCAGTTCGAGAAGGATCAGTTCACTGCCGGCCACGGCTACATCGCCATTTGCAGTAAAGCGGCTGACTCGATTGTGACGCGGATTGATCGGGACAGTGTAATAGACGTAAATGAAATTGTTGTTCGCAAAGTTTGGATCAAATGCAACTCCCAGTAATCCTCGCTCGCCAGCTGGATCGACGCTGAGTGAAAGAAACGGTGTCGACAGTAGCGCGCCATTCTTAATAACGCGCAAACTCCCGCCTTGCTGGCAAACGAAGATTCTTCCGTCGGGGGCAATTTCCATTGCCGTTGGCGACGATAGTCCCGAGATCTGAGTTTCAACAAATCCGGACGGGAGCGTGGCCGAGCGAACTGACAGAAAAGAGCCCGATAAGACAAAGGTCAGCGCCAGCCAGAATGAAAGCTTCAAACAGTGCAATGATAAGTGGTTCTTGAACATTAATATCTCCTACATTTCGGACCTGAGAGCACGCAAACTCCGGATCTGATATTCACGGAATTCCGCGTTTTTCCAGGGCGAAAGAGAGAGAGGAATAGTCTAAGTTGTTGGATTGGGATTGTTAGTTAATACCACAATTCCTGGGGGCGAGATGAATCATACCAAAATCATCCACAGATTACACCGACGAAGTTTTTGACGACTACACATTCTCTGTCGAGTCAGTGATTAATCCCACCAACGCAGTTGGTGGATGGTTTGAGAGCTTTTCTATCAATAGCGTGTAACGAATCCCGCGCTGGAAGCGCGCGCCGGAAGATAGAAGAGCCCCAAGTAGAAAGGATCTGAACGAACCCAACACTTCCGTGTGGGGGATTTGGCTTTGAGAAAAAGCCGGGGATTTTGCAAAGCCATTTCCCGTTGATTGGATTTTTACTTCTGCTTAGGGGCGAAATAGGATTGGCGTCCAAGAATCGTGTACTCAGGGTGTCCCTTCACAGAGAAAGAGATCTTGTGCCGCTTACCGTCCTGTGATTTCTTTGCCGGGTAATACCCAACTATATAGCGTTGGTTGATGTCAGAAAGAATACGCGAATAGATTGACTGAGCCTGTGAGGGCTTTTCCAGAAATTCTGTCCAACCGCCTGAAAGCGGCGCCACCGCTGCGAGCGCTTCCTGGACCTTAAAAGTTTCCTCCGCTCGCGCATTCAGAATCTCATCGGTCACTAGCCTTTTACGCGCTTCCTGACTGGCAATAAAAGCTTCTCTCGTTTCTTTCTTCAACGTCGGAATCATTTCGGCGACGGCACGAGCATCTTCAGCTTTCAGTACTTGTAATCGCTGTTCGGGTGAGAGCCCGATAAATGATGTGCCCGGAATAACTGTGTAGATCGTCGCTTTGGATTTCTCAACAGCCTGATAAACGTCTTCAAGACTAAACTCGGTCATGCCGGCTCGCTGCAACTTCTTTCTGCCTTCGACTTCTTCCTGGACCTTGGCCAGCAGCTGAATCGGCGTACCAGGTGGAACGGTCGGTACTATGATCGAATTACGTAAGTACATTGCCTCGTCGCCATCGGTTTGAAAGATAAGGATCGGACGCAAATCCTCAACATTGAAAGCTTCCTTCAATGTCGCCATCAAAGCACTGTACTGCGCACTGTTGCCAAACTGTCGTCTCGTCCCACCAATTCCGAGGAAACCCTCGCTACCCATACTCTTTTCAACCAATGACTCGAGTCTCTTTTTGAGTTCCATTTTGTCGCTGGTGAAGTCGACGAGCATCTGAACGTCGTCAGTGACGATCGCCATCTGATCCTTTGGTCCAAGTTTTCCTACGAGTACCTTGGCTGCATCAATACTGTTTCGTATATAGGGGAATTGGCTGCCACTGTAGTCGATGATCAGAACTATTGAACGTCCCACACTCTTGTTGTCGCCCAGAAGAAAATGTCCAACCTGCTGTGGTACCCCATCTTCGCTGACATTGAAATCGGTTTCTTTGAGACCCTGAACGGGTCGACCCTGTTTGTCGAGGACGAGTAGGTCTGTTGCGATGAGGAGAGTATCGACGCGGATGACGTCATCATCGCTGTTGACACTACCGGTTGAAGAAACTTCGCTGGTCTGGTTCTGCTCTGGATCCCACTTTAGTTTCTTCAAGCTTGATCCAAACGTTTCGATACGCGATTTCTTTTTCGTTTTTTGCGGTCGCGAGGCGAATCGCCCATTAGTCTCGACCAAGTGATCCCGAGGCTCTGCAAAGATGCTTTGGTTCAGAAACAGGAGAACCAACAGAGGTGGCGCTAAATAGAGAGGGAAGTTGAAACGCATTCGAATTTCTACGGACACCTGGGGGAGACCGTGTTGCTCGATTTGCTTGAGATTAGCACCAAAGACTGCGATTTAGTAGTTGTGCTGAAAACTATGAGTTGAACAACCTGAGGTCTAGTAATCAGCGCTGCCGTGGACCGCACAGTTGAATCACTTCGCTCCCGCAGAATAGTAAGTTTTCCTTCCGAGAATCTTGTACTCAGGATGATTTCGCACCTGGATCGCGAGGCTTCGTCGCTTGCCGTCAAAATTTTTGTTTGTAGGATAGTACCCAATGATGTAGCGCTGGTTTATGTCGGTAAAGATCCGAGAGTAAATATCGTCGGCTTGAGACGGCCTCTCAAGGAAGTCAGTCCAGCCACCGGTTAATGTCGATACCACCGTTAATGCCGATTGAATTGTTGCGGTCGTTTCGGCGCGGAAGAGTAAATTTGTATCTGAGAATAATCGGGAACGTTCCTGGTTTGCTTTTATCTGTTCGCGTCGCTTACTCGAAGTGGATTCAAATGCCTGTTTGAATAGTTCATCGTACTCAGCGTGCGCCTGTTTTATTTTCTGTTCTCGATTCAATCCGAGGTAGCGAAATCCTGGTATGATCGTGTAGATGGTTGCGCGTGATTTTTCGACTGCTCGGTAAATATCGTCGATGCTGTACTCCTTCCGATCTTCATCCATTAAAGACAACCGCGTTTCCAAAGTCTTCTTCGCTGACTCGACGTCCTCAGGCGCGAGGTCAGGTCGAATAGTCGGTACGATGATTGGGTTCCTAAGTCGATAGACTTCATCACCATCAGTTTGAAATACGACGATTGGACGTTGATCCGTCGCCTGGAACGCTTCGTTTAAGGTGGCGAATAACGCGCTATACTGATCACTCCTTCCATACTTAGCTGGACGGAAACCAAGGAGAGAGTCTTTTGTTGCACGGTCGTAGATTGAATCCAACTCCTTCTTAAGTTTCTTCCGGTCGTTCGTAAAATCACAAACCAGTTCCACGTCGTCTGTAACTATTGCCATGTGATCGAGTGGCCCAAGTTTATTAACCAGCGTTTTTGCGGCCTCGATACTTGTTTTGAGATAGGGTGCTTGACTGCCGCTATAGTCGATTATCAAAACTATCGCTCGCGGTACGATTGCGTTGTCGCCAAGATAGAAGTGTTCGACTTTCTGGGACTCGCCGTCTTCCTTTACTTCAAAATCGTCAGCGGTTAGCCCTGAGACGTGATGGCCTTCTTTGTCAACGACGAGTACGTCGCTGGTCACTAGCGATGTGTCTATTCGAATTACATCGTCTTCGTCCAATCTATTTCGATTGGCGTCAATTATTTCTACGCCCGAGTTCCTGGCAGGATTCCACTTGATGTTTTTCAGACTCGAACCGAAGTCTTTGATTGGTTTTCGTTTTGGCGGAGGTGTTTGAGCGGAAAGGTTGGTTAGAGATAAGCAGAAAGCAAACGCAATAACAACAATCCCCAGGTCGAATCTTGTACGCGCGATCATCTTTGATACAACTGCGATGCGTGGTTAGCGTGTTCTGAACTGCAAGTAATCGTCGGTCGATTGACTAAAACTCTAGCAATTCAGCTGACTCTTTACAAAGAAAACAGGTAACCCTTTAGTAGACTCGTGGCGAATACGGGCTTGCTCTTCTGTCGGAGCGCGTACGTCCTCGTGCGCTAAGTTACCAAACATTCAAGAAACGAATCATTGGTCATTGGTCAATCGACAATGATTCGTTTCTTGAATGTCAGGCAACTTAGCGCACGAGGACGTACGCGCTCCGACAGAAGAGCTTGAATGGTTGATTCAAAGAAACGGCTAAAGGGTACCAAACCTAATTACTGGAGCTTGGTCTTCTTCCCCAGGTTGGTGAAGCTGGCTCCTTTGGCGAGCGATCCACTGGCCGTTCTTTTAAGAGACGCATCGCCTCTTGTACTGCGCGTTCGAGTTGTGGATCGCGGCCAGCGATTACTTCCTTGGGCCAATTCTCAACGTCGATATCTGGTCCAACACCTTCATTCTCGACGGCCCATTTTCCGTCTCGAGTAAAGAAGCCGCCGCGTGGCGCAATCATCGAACCTCCATCGATAAACGTTGGAGTGTCGGCGGTATGTACAAGTCCACCCCAGGTACGTTTGCCAACCAATGCTCCAATCTTCCTGCGTTTGAACATGTAAGGCATCAAGTCGCCGCCTGACCCGGCCATTTCATTAATGATCATGACTTTCGGTCCCCAGATACCTGCGGAAGGACTTGTGAATGGATAACGATCGCCGGCTACATTGTTGAAGTAACCATCAAAGTCGCGCTGAAGGACGTCGATGATGTAATCGGCAGCCGAGCCTCCACCGTTAAAGCGCTCGTCAACAACCACACCTTTTTTATCCTGTTGCGAAAAGTAGTAGCGATTAAAGCTCGTATACCCAGGCTGTCCGGTGTTTGGCAAATAGACATAGGCAAGCTGCCCGTCAGAAAGTTTCTCGACTGTACGTCGATTTGATTCAACCCAGGCTCGAGTACGGAGTGCTTGTTCGGAAGCAACTGGAACGACGGTTACGGTTCTGGCACCCTGCATCGAAGGGCTGGCATTCACCGTCAGTGTCGTTTGCCGATTTGCAGTACCGTCCAACAAGCGATGAATATTGTCAGGTGCGTTCAATTCGATCCCATTGATCGCCAGAATGTAGTCGCCGACATTCACGGTCGCGCCGGGCGTCGCAAGTGGTGAACGAAGATCGGGGTTCCAACTTTCATTGTCATAAATACGAGTGACCTTGTAACGACCGTTCTCGATTGCAAAGTCGGCGCCAAGTAGACCGCCCAGTACTTGCGGTACGGTTGGCATGTCGCCACCACGTACGTATGAATGTCCAATTGCAATTTCAGCGCCCATCATGTCCATCAAATAATTTAGGTCGGCACGATGCATTACGTAAGGCAGTAGCTGGCCATACATTTCCTTCATTTTGGGCCAGTCAGATCCGTGCATGTTTGGCACGTAGAGGTAGTCACGTTGATTGCGCCAGCCTTCGTTGAATATTTGTTTGAACTCCTCCTTAGGTTCGAGGTACATCCGCAACGCAAAGTTCAAACGGCCAAATCCTGCTTGTGGTGGTGTCCGATCGGCGTCAACCAAAAATAGTTGTGGTGTTGGAGGAGGACCACCAGCTGCTGGTCCACCTGCGCCTCCGCCTGGACCAGCTGTTCGATAGACCAGTTTTCTATGGTCGGCACTGATTTCATAACCCGCAACTCCACTCACAAACGTTGAAGCTCGTCTGTCACATAACCGGTAGCGGAGAAGTTCGTTGCTAGCCGCACCAGCACCGGCCGCAGCTCGGCCCGCTTCAAGCATGAAGACCTGTCCATCAATTCCGGCTTGAAGATCTGAGTATTGTCGTTCAGGAAGACCTGGAACCGAGATAATCCTTTGTCCGATACCATCAAAATCAACTTGCACGGTTACTGGAGGTCTTGGACCACGTGGTGCGCCTCCAGGTTCGCTGCCGCCTGCGCCCGCCTCACTTTCGCCAGGGCATGCTCCGGGCTGCAAGCGTCGCGATCCAGTTCCGACTCCACGATCTTCGTCGCTTTCCGGTAATAACGGACTGGGGTCGCTCTTTCGCAACACCGCAAAGTACAACCCAAAATTCTCGTCGTGATCATAGGAAGTCATGTCGAGCCACTGGGATCGCAGACCAAAATCGGTAGACGCGAGAAACCATAAATACTTTCCGCTTGCGTCCCATGCCGGCCAGACCGCATCGGCCAAACCATCAGTAATCTGCTTTGTTTCTCCTGTCTCAACGTTGCTGATAAATATGGCGTGATAAAGCGACCGCAGCCGGCTGGAATAAGCGACCCATTTGGAGTCAGGACTCCAAACAGGATTGATCGTTCGACTCGGCACCATCCATGGATCATTGCCCACAGTCTTGGCTTGCTCGGTTGCGATGTCGAGCACCCAAACCTTGAGATTTGTATCGGTGAAAAGAAGCTTCTTAGAGTCAGGCGACCATGAGGGGGTGTAGTAATGCGTCGGATTCTTGAGAGTGATTTCTCGAGGAGGCGTTAGACCATCCTGGGCTTCGATTACCAGTTTGTATTCTCCGGATTTATCACTGAAGTAGGAAACAAACTTTCCATCAGGTGACCAGGCGGGATCTCGTTCGGCTGAGCCGCTAGAGTTTGTCAGGTTACGCACGTCGCCTTTGTCAGACGGGATAGTAAAGATTTCGCCGCGAGCTTCAACAGCAACTCTTTTTCCTGTAGGCGACAAGGCGATATTGGTTAGACGATTTGAAACGTCCTCCCAGTTCGGCATCATCCACGGAAAGTCGCCCGTAGCAACGATACTGACTACCTTTTCTTTTCCATTCTTTGGATCGAGCTCATGAACGTAGCCCGCTTGTTCAAAGACAATCGTGCCAGATCCGGAGTCCATGGCCTTCACGTCAAAGTCAGTAAACTTTGTCACCTGGGCCAACTTTTTACTATTGGTCTGATAGGACCAAACATTGGCGACCCCGTCGCGATCGGAGATGAAGAAAACAGTGTCGTCTACCCAAACAGGGCAAACGTCTTTTGAATCTGTCCATGGTGGCGAGATGAGATCATAGGTCTTCAAATCAACAATCCAGATCGGGCGATTCTGACCACCACGGTAGTTACGGCGCTCCTCATCCCATGAGTTATTCATGCGATACGCGATACGAGTTCCATCAGGGGAAATCTTTCCCTGGTAAGCGCGAGGTAGTGGCATTGGTTCCTCAACACCACCAGCCAAAGCTACTGTCCAAAATCGCGGTGCACCAGATGGCGCCCATGTGGCGCGAGTTGAAGAGAAGAGAATCGATTTTCCGTCGGCGGTCCAGCCTTCGACCATATCCGCACCCGGGTGCCAGGTCAGACGTTTCGGTTCCCCGCCGTCAGCTGACACGACATACACGTCAAAGTTACCCGCGTATTCGCCACTAAATGCGATCCAGTGTCCGTCAGGAGAGAAATGTGGATTCGCTGTCTGGCCCTGGAAGCTAGTAATTCGTTTCGCCGCACCGCCCGATCGTGGCACAACCCAGATGTTATTGGCATAGGCAAACCCGATCTGAGTTGCGCTAACCGTTGGAGATCTCAGCAATCGTGTTTGGCCTCCGTGACCGTTTTGGGCTCGGACTATTGAAGGTCCAAATGCGACTACAAAGATTCCAACGAAAAGGCTGAAGTAGGTTGGGAAGATGCGGCTAGACATGGATTGCCCTCCAAGTAGACCAGACTGATTGGTTTGATTTTTGAAGTAAAGAAGAACTGCGCGCGACTCTTTTAGCACGAAGGAATTTCGGTAGCAACAATCTGGGATGTGATATGGCTGCACAAAAGAATTCAATTTCTTATTCTCCCCAACCTTTAGGTTGGGGTTCGGCCTGTACGTCCCAGATGAACTGAACCATTTTAATGGTTTCTTCAGTGCGTTTAGACGTGACTGAAGCGCTTGTGTGACGTCGTTGTTTTGAAAACCATTAAAATGGTTTCCGGGCAATCTAACGCGACCTGAACCCCAACCTAAAGGTTGGGGAGAATGAGACCTGAGTGCCGACCCCCTTATTCCATCTCCATTGCTCTGACATCCCCTATGTCTACCCGTTTGAGCTGAATAGCATCTGGGACTCGTTCCGGCTACAATCCCGTCACTACCGTTCCCCGTCACTGAACAATAACTATTTGGAGTAACCGAATGGATAATTCGCGTAAGACCGTCATCGCTCTCGCTCTTCTTCTCGCACTCTTCGTCACAGCAGTATTTGGCCAAACTGGTAGTCACGGTTTTGACGTCGCCAATCTAGATAAGAACACGCCTGCCTGTACTGACTTTTATCAATATGCAAATGGAGGATGGCTCGCGGCCAATCCCATTCCACCGGCCTACTCCAGTTGGGGCGTAGCTAACATTTTGGACGAACGGAACAAGGATGTGCTGCACGAGATCCTCGAAGCGGCCGCCAAAAACACCAAGGCGCCAAAGGGAAGTAGCGAGCAAAAGGTGGGTGACTATTACGCGACCTGTATGGACGAAGCCAAGATTGATGCTGAAGGTGTAAAACCGCTCGCCCCCGACTTTGATCGCATTGCAAAGATCAATGATCAAAAGAGTCTTCAGGATGTGATTGCTTATTTCCATTCGATGTCGGTCAATGCTCTTTTCAACTCTGACTCGACTCAAGACTTCAAGAACAGCGCCGAAGTTACATTCGAAGTCTTTCAAGGCGGACTTGGGTTACCTGATCGTGACTACTACTTCAAGGACGACGATAAATCAAAAGAGATCCGTGCCGAGTATTTGAAACACGTAGCAAAGATGTTCGAGTTGCTGGGAGACGATCCGGCGAAATCTGCAACTGAAGCGCAGGCGATTATGAGTCTCGAAACAAAACTGGCCCAGGCTTCGTTGACGCGAGTCGAGCTTCGTGACCCAGAAAAGATCTATCACCGCATGACTGTTGCGCAAGTGAAGGAGCTTGCACCTGCTTATGACTGGCCCAACTACCTGCAAAAACTGGGCGTCGCGCCGAACACTGATGTGAACGTCGCAACACCGGAGTTCTTTAAAGCTGTCAATCAAATGTTAACAAGTGTTCCATTGAGTGATTGGCAGACCTACTTGCGCTGGAATCTAATCAACAATACTGCCCCGGCATTGTCATCGGCCTTTGTAAATGAGGACTTCAATTTCAAAGGCAAAGTGCTACAGGGCTCAAAGGAGAACCTGCCGCGTTGGAAGCGTTGTGTCGCTGGTACCGATCGCGTTTTAGGTGAAGCACTCGGCGAGGTCTATGTTAAGAAGGCTTTTCCGCCGGCAGCAAAGGCCCGTGCGCTCGACATGGTGCGCAATCTGGAAGCTGCTCTGAAAGACGACATCAACACGCTGAGTTGGATGGGAGATGCAACTCGCAAACAGGCAATCATCAAACTGGAGGCTTTCCAAAATAAAATTGGCTATCCGGACAAATGGCGGGATTATTCCTCGCTGCAGATTGATCGCGGTCCATACGTTGATAATCGATTCCGGGCTAATGCATTCGAAAAACGTCGCGATCTAAACAAGATTGGCCGACCAGTTGATAAGACGGAATGGGGCATGTCGCCACCAACCGTCAATGCTTATTACAACCCGCAAATTAACGAGATCGTGTTCCCGGCCGGGATACTGCAACCACCCTACTTCGATGCGGACGCCGATGATGCCTTTAACTACGGAGGAATGGGTTCGGTGATCGGCCACGAGATGACCCATGGCTTTGATGATCAGGGTCGACAGTTTGACGCTACCGGAAATCTCGCTAACTGGTGGAGTGATGAAGATCTAAAAGCTTTTACCGCTAAAGCTCAGTGCGTAATCAATCAGTTCAGCGGTTTCGAAGTTGAGAAAGGGCTAAACCAGAACGGTAAACTGGTTGTAGGCGAATCCATCGCGGACCTGGGTGGTTTGGTTGTTGCTTATGCTGCTTTTCAGAAAGCAATGCAGGGCAAGCCGAAGACTGTTGTTGACGGCTTTACGCCCGATCAGCGGTTCTTTCTTGGTTACGCGCGCGGTTGGGCCACAAACACCAGGCCTGAGCTCGCTCGCTTCCTGACAAATGTGGATCCACATCCACTGCCGAAGTTTAGAGTAAATGGTCCCCTATCGAATATGCCGCAGTTTGCTGCTGCGTTCGCATGTAAAACCGGCGATGCAATGGTGAGACCTGAAAAAGATCGTTGTCAGATTTGGTGAGAGTTTTCGCAGGACATTGATAAGGCAATAACGTTCAAGCACAAGTCTGCCCTTTGGACGTATCATGCCTATAACAACAATCACACGAGGAGAATGATATGAGTTCCCTGAAACGCGCCCACATTTCTTTCTTCGCCACTTTGCTTGTTTTATGTTTTGCGGTTTCTGCGCTTGGACAGATAACCGTACCGCGACCCAGCCAAAAAGCGTCTGTGATGCAAACGATCGGTGTAACCGACGTGTCCATCACTTACAGCCGTCCTGGTGTTAAGGGTAGGAAGATCTGGGGAGATCCAACAGCTGAGCAAGCAAGCACTAAAGGTGAAGCCACGCTCGATAATCAGAACGTCAGACCAAAAGACGCCGCAATTGTTCCATGGGGGCATATGTGGCGCACCGGCGCAAATGAAGCGACGCAGTTTGTCGTAACTGATGATGTACTTATCAATGGTCAAAAACTTGCTGCCGGGAGCTATAGCCTTCACTCCATTCCCACTAAGGATGAGTGGACCATTGTATTCAATGGCACTGCGAATCAGTGGGGTAGCTTTAACTACGATCCAGCAAAAGACACATTAAGAGTAAAAGTAAAACCACAATGGGTTGCTGACAGTCAGGAATGGTTGGAGTACACCTTTGATCCGGTAACCGATAACTCTGCACAGGTCAACATTAGTTGGGAAAAAGTTCGGGTTCCGTTCACGGTGGAGGTTCCCGATGTCTCAGCTATCACCCTGGCTAAATTGAAAGCTGCGGTCAGCGGAGCGAAACCGGATGACTGGCGTACGCCGATGCAGGCTGGAGCCTACTTGCTGAACAATAACAACCCGGCAGATGATGCACTGGGAATGACCTGGTTGGACCAGTCGATTAAGATCAAAGAGACTTTCCAGAATCTTTCAGTAAAGGCGAACGCACTTTATAAGGCCGGTAAAAAAGAAGAAGCAGTTGCGCTCGGTGAACAAGCTGTTCAACGTGGCAAGGCTGACAAGGTCGATACCGCAAACTTTGAGAAACGCCTGGCCGACATGAAGGCGGGTAAGATCTAGTAGTTGATTCTAGAGTTAGTCGAGATGGGGAAGCGATGAATCGTTTCCCCATCTTTTTGCTAACGGGCCTGTTGTTTAGATACGATTGGACCTTAGATAAGGTTAGCTAAAACTACAGTCCGCTGTTTAGAATCAATAGAAATGGGCGTTGCCAAATTAACCGAACAGAACACAGTCGTTCCCGAGAGTAAGTACGCTGTAGTTGAACGAGAGAGACGTTATCTACTACAGGATTTGCCCGAGGGAATCAGTCGCGCTGACCCACACGTACAGATTACCGATAACTACATCACTGGGACTCGTCTACGTATTAGAAAGGTACGTGAGCCGCGCTCTAACAAGTGGACGGTAAAGTTTACTCAGAAGTTTGCGCCGGAACCGAACGATCTTAGTCGTACGATCATTACGAACACATATCTAAACGCTATCGAAGCCGAAGCCTTGTCGAGTTTTAATGCGAATGAGATTCGCAAGAATCGATATACTTTTGATTACCAGGGCCACAAGGCGTCAGTGGATATGTTTCTTGGCGACCTTTTTGGTCTGGTGCTCGCTGAGGTCAGCTTTGATACTGATGAGGAACTGGATTCCTTTCCCAAACCACCATTTGCTCTCGTTGATGTCACCAATAATGAATTGTTTAGTGGCGGCCGGTTGAGTGAACTGACATTTACTGAACTTCGACCTGAAATCCTAAGGCTGATTGGTGACGATAGGAGCCCGAAATCCGAATGAGCAAAAGAAAATATTCTTTTCTGCTTTTCAGCTTGTTGGCGCTTGCGGTTCTGGCAAATTGTAAGAAGTCTTCCGCTCCAAACCCTGCTGGTCCTCAAGCTGCAAATCCTACAGCGTCGCAACTGAATCATGTCGAAGGAGGCACTACGCCTGCGCCAGAGACAAAATATTTCAAGGGGTCAATTGGGACCTCGCTTGATCTGCAAATGAAACTCGTTCGCACCGGCGACCAGTTGAACGGTAGTTATTTTTACCAGAAGATCGGAACCAAAATTGATCTGCGCGGAACCGTCGACAAGGACGGGAATGTTTTGTTAGACGAGTTTGACCCGGGTGGAAAACAAACTGGAGTCTTTAGAGGTGTTTGGAAAGTTGAAGAAGATGGACTAATTGGGATCTCGGGCAACTGGTCCAAACCGCCGGGCGATAAAGCAGCCGCTAACAAGACTGCGTTTTCGGTCCATGAAGAGCCCATCGCACTCACAGGTGGCGTCGAACTCGTAACCAAGCAAATCAAGGAAAACAACAAGAAGCTGATGTACGAGATAGCCATTCAATATCCACAGTTGTCGGGTGGGAGTAATCCAAACTTTGAAAAATTCAATCAGGGGGTAAAGGCCGCGATGACAAAGAAGGTAGCTGGATTCAAGAAGGAGATGGTTCCAGCCGAGGGAGAAGAACCGAGACCAGAGGGATCGATGGGAAGCGACCTAACCGTTAGTTATGCAGTTGAACTTGCGCAGGACGACCTCATAAGTATCGATTTCACAGTCGGTAGTTATTACCAGGGCGCTGCCCATCCGAATGCTTACTCCGAAGTCGTCAACTACGATCTTAAGAATGGGAAGCCTCTCAAACTGAGCGATCTATTCAAGCCGGGCGCAAAGTTTCTTGATGTGATCTCGGCGTATTGTATTGCTGACTTGAAGAAGCAGTCCAAAGCGAAGGACGGTATGTTGGACGACAGTTCAATCTCGTCGGGTGCAGGTCCTTCCGTTAAGAATTATGGTAGTTGGGTAATAAAGAAGAGAGGTCTTGGGATTAATTTTGATCCATATCAGGTTGGACCATACGCTGCCGGCCCTCAATATGTACTGGTGCCTTACTCAACTTTGAAGGAGCTAATCAATCCAGAGGGTCCAGTCGCGCAGTTTGCGAAGTAAGATTTTTAGGCCACTGGCTTGCCCGGTGGTCCCTAACGTTTGTTGCTAATAGCTAGGCCTTTATTCAACTCTGTGCGCGCAAGCGCGCCGGAAGGAAAATCAAGTTGGCTGTAGCAAAAAGCGTAAGAACCACGGGACAAGCCGGTGGCCTGAAGAATGATTCTTATCAATTTGTTGCAACTTCCGGAACACTAGAATCCTGGTAGGCTTTGATAACGACTCGCGCGAAGTAGAGCGCCAACAAACCTGCCACGAGCATGATTGCAGCGCCGGTCCAGAAGGTCACTCGGAGTGAATGATTACTCATATGGTGGGAAATCCCATCAGCCCCTAATTGTGCAATGGGACTATCAATGAGTATTGCTGCCAGAAAAGGTCCAACCGCACGTGCCAGGCTTGCTACTGACTGAGTCACCCCCAACACAGTTCCTTGTTCCGCTGGTCCAACACTCTTAGAAGCGAGACTTGTTAGTGCAGGTGTTGCGAGCGAATTACCAAGCGAGAAGATCCCGCCTCCAATTAATAGTCCCACTAAACCGCCCGCCGCCGGTCCAACAAAAGGCACTGCAAAGAGACTGGCTGCAAAACAGAGCGCGCCAAAAATTACCAGTGGAACCTCTCCAAAGCGCTTTACCAACCGCCCGATCAGGCCGCCCTGGATGATGACAGCGATCAGTCCAACGTAGGCGAAGAGGTACCCTGTGTGCTGGGCGTCGTAGCCGAAGCGAAACATCGTGTAGAGGGAGAATGAAGTCGTCATTATCGAAAACGCGACAATGAAGAGGAAGTAAATCGACAAAATAAACCCTAGTCGAGGTTGCTTGAGCGATTGGATGAGTTGGCCCAGGCCACGGCCGCCCGCAGCCTGATTGCGAGCAGGATGATCGGGTGTAACTGTTTCGGGTAGTGTGAAATAGAGCAAGGTAGCATTCGCGAAACTCAGTCCCGCTGCAAAAAAGAAGGGAACGTGAATTCCCCATTTGCTTAGGATGCCACCAATGGCTGGTCCAAAAATAAAACCTAATCCGAACGCAGCCCCAATCATGCCCATGCCTTTCGCCCGGTTCTCTTTAGTAGTTACGTCCGCAATGTAGGCTTGAGCGGTTGAGATATTTCCTCCGGTAATGCCATCGAGTATGCGGCCGACAAACAGCATCCAGAGTGTGTAGGCGAACCCGAGTACCAGAAACCCGATCCCCGTACCAATAATTGAGATCAAAAGAACCGGACGTCGTCCATGTTTGTCAGAGAGTCGTCCCAGGATTGGCGAAAAGATCAGTTGCATTACCGAGTAAGAAGCGAACAAAAGCCCGACGACTCGAGGCGTCGCATTAAAGACGGTCCCCTCTGCATAGAAGGGAAGCACTGGAATAACGATGCCAAAGCCCACGAGATCAATGAAGACCGTGGTGAAGATGACTATGAGGGGAGAACGATTCAGCATTTGCGGTTTAGTGCTTTGTACTTGGTACTCGGTACTTAGTACTTAGTTCTTTGTACTTAGTTCTTTGTCCTTTACGCTAAAATCTTGCGGCATTGGCAACCTCGCTGAGTTACAAGAACAAAGTACAAAGTGCAAAGCACAAAGTACAAACTACAAAGCACAAATCTCATCGCCTTCTTCCTCGTCCACCTCGTCCACCCCCGCCAGCGCTGCTCAAAGCTTTGTCAATCGAAGCTTGTCCGCCGCCGCCGATTAATAAGGCTAAGGCCATTGCTAAAAGTGTCAATGAATACTCGTAACCGCGATTGCTCAAAAAGAATCCGTTTGGTCCATGAACACCGACAACGGCAGTTAGCATGGTACACATAATAAAAAAGGCTCCAACTCGAGTCAGGAATCCGAGAGCGACTAGTATGCCGCCCACTAGTTCTGAGAGTGCTGCAGCACCGAGCCAAAGCCAGGTTGGCTTCATAAAACCAAAAGGCGTATTCCCGGCAACGAATGCCTTAAGCCCGGGGCCGCCAAAACTACCCAACACTACCTGCGCGCCATGGGCAATCATTACCGCTGCAAGACCAAGTCGAATTGGAATCGTAATCAGGGTCGGGGAGGTCGCAATCAGTCTACGGAACATTTTGATTGCCTTCTTCGAGGTGATGAACGAGCGCCTGAGATAATAGTCGAGAAGAGGTCAGAACAAAATCGTTGACCTTGAGCTCATTGCAACTTGCATAAGGGGCTCAGCCGCCTGATGTGAGGAGGGCTTGGCCTTTCCGATTCGCCGCATGGTTGGTTTTTCGCTGCGTAGCGGCGGCTGAATTTAGCCCGGCGTTTCAACGCCGGGTGGTCTTGGCGCAGATGCCGCGTCGCGTAGCGACGCTTGAAAAACCGAGGATTCAAGCGTCGCTACGCGACGCGAACCTAAAGCGGACGTTAGTGCAGGCGTTGAAACGCCCGCCTAAATTCAGCCGTCGCTACGCGACGAAATCACCGCCATAATGATTGGACTTTTAAGGCAAGCCGTCGTTAATCATCGCAAGTTGATACAAACAAGTGTGTGGCGAGTCAGTTCGCCATTGCGAGTTGGAGGCGAGTCTCGATCGCCTGCTTTGGTTGCGCGCCGATCAACCTATCGATGAGTTTCCCGTCTTTAAAGATCAGCATGGTTGGTATGCTTGCAATCTGAAACTGGGCTGCCGTCCTCGGATTCTCATCCACATTCAACTTTGCGATGCGATAACGTCCAGCAGACTCAGCCGCGAGTTGATCCATGATTGGTCCCACTGCCCGGCAAGGACCACACCATGGTGCCCAGCAGTCCAGTAACACCGGAGAACCTGTCGCTTGCAAGACATCTTTTTGAAACGATGAATCCGTTACGTGTAAGGGTTTGTCATTGACTCCCGGTGTTGCCCTGAGCGTCGATCCACATTTGCCACACTTAGCTTCACCCTTGGTCAGTCTCGTTTCCTCAGCCCTATTCTTTGTGCCGCACTTACTGCAAACGACTACCTGCATACGTTCCCCTCTCATCCCGTTTTTTCGTATTTGAGCGCTCATAAGTCGCAAAAGTTTTGCGAAGCTGGGAAAGACCCATTAAATGATTCTGACCAAGGAATCTCGTTTCCGTAGTAACATGACCTCTGTTTTTTGACCGATTCTTTTTTAGAGGACGACGCATGCCTGGTAGGGTAGCCTTACGCCTTTTCACAGCTTTGATAGTTTTTGCAATCGCGCCTTTGGCTAGCGCGCAAACAGCACCACAAACCCCAGCACTTGAAATCACCTTCACAATCGCGATGCCACGTCCACATACTCATATGCTGGAAGTAGATATCGGTATCAAACGTGCACCGACTGCTACCGCTCCAGCAGAGGAAGTGCTGGTGATGCCGGTGTGGACACCGGGTTCCTATCTAATCCGTGAATTTGAGCGACACGTTCAGGACTTTGCTGCTCAGGATGCTGCAGCTAAACCACTGAAGTGGGAGAAGACAAACAAGAACACCTGGCGGATAACAACAAATGGAGCTCACGACTGGCATGCGAACTATCGCGTCTATGCCAATGAATTGTCGGTGCGTACAAGTGAAGTGAATTCCGATCATGCGTTTTGGAATAATGCAAATCTCTTGATGTATCCCGATGGACAGTTGAAGAGTCCTTCAACAGTTCGCGTCCTTGCTCCTGACGTTTGGAAAGTTGCAACCGGACTTCCTGGTGTTCCCGGACAACGGAACACATTTCGCGCTGAGAACTTTGACGTACTTTACGACTCGCCGTTTGAAGTAAGCGCTTTTAAGACTCTCGTCTTTAACGTAAAAGGCGTACCTCATCGAATCGTCATTGACGGCGTGGGGAACTACGATCCAGAACGCATGCGAAGGGATGTGCAAAAGATCGTAGAGACAGAAGTTGAGATCATGGGTGGTGAAGTTCCATATCGCGACTACACCTTCATCCTTCACTTGCGTGCAAACGCAGGTGGTGGCCTTGAGCATTTGAATTCGACTGCCCTCGGTTATCCACGTTTTGGTTTTCGCATCGAGCGTGGCGACCGTCTAACCTCAAGCGCGCCAAATCCGGCTGAGCGCCCGGAACGTGACTATCGAGGCTTTCTCTCTCTTGTGGCCCATGAGTTTTTTCACCTTTGGAATGTGAAACGAATTCGTCCTGATGCGCTTGGTCCATTTGATTACACCAAGGAAAACTACACCAAGCTGCTTTGGGTGGCCGAGGGAATTACCGATTACTATGCCGACATCGCACTGCGCCGCGCTGGATTGATTACTGAGAACGAGTTCCTCGCGGCCGATGCTCGGGCCTTCCGTGCTCTGCAAAACCTACCCGGTCGTTTCGTTCAAACAGTTGAGGAGTCGAGTTTTGACAGCTGGATCAAGTATTACCGGCAGGATGAGAATTCGGACAATTCGCAGGTTTCGTACTACGACAAAGGGGCAATACTCGGCTTGCTTCTCGATCTCGAAATTCGTAAAGGAAGCAATGGTACGAAGTCGCTCGACGACGTGATGAGGTATCTCTACACGGAGTTTTACAAGAAAGATCGAAATTACACGCCGGAGGATTTTCAAAAGGCCTGCGAACTGATGGCGGGTGCAAGTTTGGATACCTTCTTTACCAAGTATGTGCGAAGTAAAGATGAGCTTGATTACAATTCATCGTTAGCAGCAGCTGGTCTAAAGTTGGAGACTACAGTTATTGGCGAGGGTGGAAAGCCTGTTGAGCGCGCATTCTTTGGCGCTGACACTGTCGAAGAAGACGGTCGTTTGCTCGTAAGAAGCGTGCGCGCTGGCTCACCAGCTTACGATCAAGGTCTAAATACTGGTGACCAGATCGTTGCGCTCAACAACCTGCGGGTTACAAAGGCTTTCTTCGACGCGCGGATGGCTGAGAAGCGTCCGGGCGATCTGGTAACTCTGACCATTTTCCGTTTTGACGATCTAAGCACGCTAGGAATCAAATTGGGTTCAACCACTGATGTTCCCTATCGAATCGTAGCTTTGCAAAATGCTACTGACGCTCAGAAGCAGGTTTATCGTTCCTGGTTGGGCGTCAAATAAAGTCTAACGCCATGGCCACATACGAATACATCACATTGAACGTCGAGGATCGCGTTGCACGCATCTCCTTCGCCCGACCACCGTTGAACATCTTCAATATTGCGATGATGCGTGAGATCTCAGCTTGTCTAACCGAGTGCGCAACACGAAACCTTGTTGCGATCGTGTTTACGGCCGACAAGGAATGCAGGGCTTTTAGTGCCGGAGTTGCAGTTGAAGAGCATGTGCCCGCAACGATTTTTCAAATGCTCGATTCCTTTCACACGGTCTTTCGGATGTTGGTCCAGATGGCGAAGCCGACGATTGCGCTGGTTGACGGAGCCGCACTCGGTGGAGGATGTGAGTTAGCGTCAGCCTGCGACATTGTGATCGCTAGTGATCAGGCTCGTTTTGGTCAACCGGAGATCAAGCTTGGCGTTTTTCCGCCAATCGCGTCGGTTTTCCTGCCACTTGTCATTGGTGAAAAGCGCGCTCGAGAGCTCATACTGACTGGGGAGATCATCGACGCAGCGACTGCGTCGCGCTACGGTTTATGTAATTATGTAGTTCCGGCTGAGCGTCTGGAGCAAAAGCTTCAGGAGGTGTTGTCGAAACTAAGGGAACTTTCCGGAGCGTCGCTCGAGTTTACAAGACGTGCTTTAGACCTCGGGAGTGGACGAAAACTCGATTTGATTCTGAAGGATCTCGAAAATCTATACCTCCATGAATTGATGAAATCTCTGGATGCGAATGAGGGAATCAGGGCGTTTATGGAGAAACGCAAGCCGCAATGGCGTGATCGTTAAGCTATGAAGTTCTTAAATAGTTTTAGGGAAATGACGGGATCTCTACGTTTGTGGAGATGTTTTTCTTGCGTCTTGCTAGTCAGCGTACTGCTCTGCGTCACTCAAATTGGAAACAGTCAACATGCCGAGACGACGGCTGGTTCGCACACCCGTCGTATGCGGGCGACGATGACGCCTGAATCACGTGCACTGGTTGAGGAAGCTATCGGTGTGGTTTGTACTCAAGCCAAGTTGGATCCGAACAGCAGTATCGCTATTGACGAAATGCAGGCGAAGCCATCGCTTCCGATACAGAGTCCCGAAGCTATTGCCGGTGCCCAGCGCGCGCAAAGACTATTACCCACAGCAAAGAAACTAGTCATCGCCTCACTTCGACTAGTGATTACTGAATACGGCATGGGAAAGTCACCTATCCTGCGTAGACGTGTCATTCAAGCTACGTCAAGAGTTGAAGCCGTCACCAAGATCAGACCCGATATGGACTCACGCGACAACGCTTCTGTCTTCTTGAGCCGGCCACACACAATTACCTTTGGAACTATCTTCCTCGCCGGCTTACGTTCCGATGAAGGTATGATCAGTGTGTTGTCGCACGAACTGATGCACATTGCGGATGGAGATAGCGACAGCTTACGCCCTCTGGTAACTGCGATTGCGAGTAAGGCTTCGAACCTGACTGGGTTGGATATCCGTGGACAACGGGGCGAGGAGCTGACATCTGATCTGATTGGCGCTATGGCGGTTCGTAGCTACGTCGCTGATACACCGAGCTATGAATCAATTGCTCGGCGATTGGCTCGAGCTGTCCAACATAATTGCGTTGACTTAGACGAGGGCGATGACGATCACTTATCGCCTCGGAATACGATTCGAGCATTGATGGCTTTGAACCCGGTTCTTGTTCGCGAGTTGATAAACGATCGCGAAGAGCGGCCCGTAAAGAAAAACGAATAATCCCGAGATTAAGCTGAGTAGACTTAATCGAGCTAGTCTATTCAAGCGTTGCCGTCTGGCGTCGAACTTCCACGATCGAAATCAAAATCCAAAAGTCTAAATCCAAAGAACTAAGCCCTACTTCCCAACAATCTGGGCTACCCTTGAGTTTGACAACCGGGTTTTCGCCTACCTATCATCCCGACAACATGGGGCCGGAAGAGAAACTTCTAATTAGCAGAAGAAAGACCACGACCTCCGTAGCACTCACAGTTCTTGCCTTTATTATATTTGCTATCGGATGTAAGTCCGTCATTGAGCGTCAGGACGTGCGACCCAAAGTTCTGCGCGATGTACCATCCCAAAACCTTGCCTATCGTTTGGACGCTGATGTTTCGCCGCCTTCCGGGATAAAGCTTGATGAGCCGTCTGACAAACTAGCGTCAGTACAAACTTTCTTTGCGACGAAGCGAGCGGACGAAGCATTAATACGAACAGTTGCTTCACCTGACGGTCGTCGTGTGCTGGCACTCTATGGAACCGAGTCTGAACCAAGTTCAGCATTTCGTATCGATCTGTTTAATTCGGAGGGAGAGTTTTTACGTAAACTAATACCGCCTGATCTTTCATGTGTCTTTCCAGAGACGGTGACCTGGTCGCCCGACGGAACTTCAATTAACTTTATCGCTCATCGCAGAGCGATGCCGAGTCCTACTCCTACACCCCAGTTAGAAGAACTTCCGATTCCCGATGCTTCACCATTGCCGTCCGCGTCAGTTGAGCCAAAGTTTGAACAGGTAGCAACTTTCAATACCGAACAGATCTATATCTGTGATCGCGATGGTTATAGTTTACATCCGCTAACCGCGCGCGAAGGTTTGATCTACTTCTATTTTGAGTGGGCTCCTGACGGTCATGCGGTTGTTGCGTTAGCTTGCAAAGAAGATGAATGGAACGCGCGCGAGAAACAGTACAAATTGCCGGCGGGACGTCCACGGCTGATCACCCCAGATGGTCAGGAAAGATTGCTTGATGATGGATTAACTGATGCTCTTCCGGTCTGGTCGCCCGATGGTTCGAAGGTTGCGACCGCGTTTGATACTGATGTAGCAATCTACGACGCGCTTTTGAGTAAACCAACGCAAGCTAGACTGCCACTTGGTGACGCGTTGATAAATGCGTCAGTAACCTACGAAGAAAAGACAGGTGGTAACAAAACCGAACCGCCTAAGCATGGAAACGTTGCCGCAACAACACCGAACCAACCCTCGGTTCCTGCATCGTTCAATCCAATTGTTCGACTGAACTGGCCAGCACCCGAAAGACTCTATTTTCAAACTGCCTTTGTGCGGTTAATGCCAAATGAAGCAATAAACACTTTCCAACGCTGGCACCTGCTCAACCTCAGTGCGCAGGCAGCGATACTCAAGTAACGACATTGCTGGGTGTTGAATTAGCGTCCGATACAATTTGAACTCCCCTGGTCTTTGATGGATAGTGTGCAAGTGACCAAATCCGACAGATACGATGGCAAGAGCAAACCGATTGAACTAGCCGTCTCATCTGATAGTGCGTTGCGACTTCGATGCGCACAGGCCTGGATAGACTCGAGATCGGCTGATACCGAGTTACTAGTTGTTGCACACACGATCGAAGCTGCGAATAACTTTTGCCTGGCAGCAACGAGCTCAAAGGGAACTCTTTTTGGTACGCGAAGATTCACGTTAGGAGGGCTGGCCTCACGTCTGGCCCAACCCATCCTTGCTTCGTCGGGCTATGCTCCCGCAACTTCACTCTTATTCACCGGAGTTGTCGCGCGAGCTATCCACTTACTCAATTCGTCGACTGAACTTACTTACTTTGCTCCAGTCGCTACAAAGCCTGGATTTCCAGTTGCAGTTGCGCGCACTCTTGAAGAGTTGCGGATGAACGATGTTGGACCAGAGGTTCTCGATCGTTTAGCAAGAGGCGGAAATGATCTCGCCGCAATCGCACGTGCTCTGGAAGCGGAATTGTCCGTGTCACAGCTCGCCGATCGAGCACATTTATTCCGTACTGCGATTCAAGCAGTCTCTCTTCCCGAAAACGCTAGTCTGGTGTGTCATCCGATGTTGTTTCTGGATGTTCCGATTCGATCACAGCTTGAGTGTGAATTTCTAGGAATGCTGGCAAAGAACTCCTCCGATGTACTCGTAGTAGCGCCTGTGGGTGATGAGCAGACCATCGAACAGTGTGAAGCTGCACTCGATTGTCAGAGAATAGTATTGGAAGGTAGCTCTGCCAAATCCTCGCTCGACTTGTTAAAAACGCACTTGTTTTCGGACACAGCACCGTCGCTAACCACCTTAGACGACACGGTCCAAATTAACAGCTGGCCCGGAGAACCACGTGAGTGTGTTGAAGTGGTCAGAGCAATTCAAGCTGAAGCTGCCCGTGGAGTTCCGTTTGATCAGATGGCGGTCTTTTTGAATTCCACTGGCGAGTATCGATCTCATTTGGAGGAAGCTTTCGGTAGAGCGGCAATTCCTGGTTACTTTGCTCACGGTTCGACAGCGCCCGATCCGGCAGGTCGCGCGCTACTCGCGCTGCTCTCGTGTGTCGCGGACGGACTTTCGGCGACTCGATTTGCTGAATACCTATCCCTTGGTCAAGTACCTGAACCTGAAATCGACAAAGACGTTGATTCTCATTGGACTCCTCCGCGAGACGAATTGACGTTTGCAGTTCCAGCAGATTCAACTTCCAATCAGCCTCTAAAAGAACAGCTGACTTTATTCACGCAACCTGAAAAACGTCCGGTGATTGAAGGTGCTTTGAGAACACCTTCGCGATGGGAAAAGTTGCTAGTCGACTCTGCGGTGATTGGCGGAAGATCGCGTTGGGAACGGCGCTTAGAGGGACTCGCAAACGAACTGATTTTGCGGCTCAAAGAAATCGCACCCGAAGAAGAAGCTCGGGTTGATTCAATAAAGCGTCAACTTCGGGATCTCTCGAGTCTCAGAGAATACGCACTCCCATTGATTGAACGTCTATCAGGCTTGCCTACAAAGGCAAACTGGGGCGAGTGGATCGCAGCACTCAAGGAGTTGACCATAAATGCATTACGAAAACCGGAAGGCGTACTCGCAACCTTAACTGAATTGGAACCAATGAGCCCGGTTGGTCCAGTTGATCTCTACGAAGTGCAACTGGTTCTCGGACCAAAGCTGCGTGATCTCGCTTTGCAGCCCGAACAAAGACCATACGGTTCTGTGTTCATTGGCTCGGTCGATATGGCGAGAGGAATGTCGTTTAGAGTCGTTTTTGTTCCGGGTCTTGCAGAACGTGTATTTCCGAGAAAAATCGTCGAGGATCCAATTCTTCCTGACGAACAAAGACAAGAGAGCGGCACGAATCTGACTCTTCGTCGCCATCGACTTGAACGCGAACGTCTTGCCTTGCGCCTGGCTGTCGGCGCTGCTCGCGAACGTGTGTACCTCTCTTATCCTCGTATCGATGTGCAACAGTCGCGTCCGCGAGTTCCTTCTTTTTACGCATTGGAAACTCTACGGGCGGCTGAGGGTCGACTGCCCGGGTTGGAAGACATTGCCGCTCGCGCAGAGTCGCGAACTCGAGCTCGGTTGGGTTGGCCAGCACCGGAAAACCCAACAGCTGCAATTGACGAAGCTGAATATGACCTTGCGTTGCTTTCGAGTTTGCTCGATCAGGACGCGGAAACGGCAACCGGTAGTGCGCACTATTTGTTATCGGCAAACGAACATCTTGCTCGCGCTTTACGGGCTAGAAGTCGACGCTGGCTCCGACGATGGACACCCAATGATGGACTCGTTGATGGAGACGAACTTTCACGCGAAAGCATGGCGAGTCAGCAGTTCTCAGCGCGCTCGTTTTCGGCGACTGCTCTGCAAAACTATGCTAACTGTCCTTACCGGTTCTTCTTGAGTGCGATCCTGCGTCTTGAACTACGTCAGGAACCGGCGGCGATAGAGTTGATCGATCCTTTGACTCGAGGCTCGTTGTTTCATGAAACGCAGTTCGAAGTGCTCACGAATCTAAAAGCTGCGGGCCTGCTTCCATTGCAGCCGGAGGAACTCGAGCGCGCCTTCGAATTGGTCAATAGGTCACTCGATAAACTTGCTGGTGAGCTTGAGGACCAGCTTGCCCCTGCGATTCCTCGAGTTTGGCAGGATGGAATAAATTCGATTCGTGCAGACTTACGCGAATGGTTACGTCGAGCAGCGTACAAAGAAGATGGCTGGATTCCAGAAAAATTCGAGTTGTCATTTGGGTTGGCCGATCGAGGACCACGCAACTCTGATCCTGATAGCGTGAAAGATCCTGTAGAGGTGGTAGGTGATCTGAAACTACGCGGGTCAATAGACCTCGTTGAGCGTCGTGCTGACGGGTACTTTCGAGTCACGGATCATAAGACAGGAAAGGCACGAGCCGCGAAGACTACAGTTGTTGGTGGAGGAAAACACTTGCAGCCTTTGCTCTACGCGCTTGCTTGCGACAAGTTACTGAACGTTAGAGTTGAGGCCGGCAGACTTTATTACTGCACCGCGGATGGTGGCTTTGAAGAACGAGTCGTCAAACTCAACGAGGAAAACATCGAGATCATAAACAAGGTTCTGATTGGGGTTCGACAGGCTTTGGCCGACAACTTTCTTCCGGCTGCGCCCGAAGAAGGTGCTTGTGCCTGGTGTGACTTTCTGGCTGTGTGTGGCGGGCTTGAAGAGAGCAGAACTCGAAACAAACCAAAGAATCGACTCGTTCAGTTGACGGAAATCAGAGGATTGCCTTGACGGTGAACTCAAGAAAATCGAATAGGCAACTCGCCGATCAATTAGCGCGCAATCGGATCCGCGACGAGCTATCAACATCACTTGTGGTTGAAGCCGCTGCTGGTACCGGTAAGACAAGTGCCCTTATTGGACGAATACGCGCTGGTGTTGTTTCGGGAAAACTGAGTCTCGCTCGGATGGTTGCAGTTACGTTCACCGAGTTTGCGGCTGGCGAACTAAAGTTGCGCTTGCGAACTGACCTTGAACAGGCTGCTAAAGATCCCGAAACTACTGAACTCGAATTGAAAAGACTCCGTCAGGCTGTTGAAGAACTTGAAGAAGCTCGCATAGGTACGATTCATTCGTTTTGTTCTGACCTTCTTCGTGAGCATCCCGTTGAAGCAGGGATTGATCCACTTTTCGAAGTTGCACCGGATGATCGATCCGCACCTCTTTTCGATCTGGCATTTGAACGTTGGTTCGAAGAGCAATTGTCTGGCCCTGGAGAAGCAGTCCGCCGGATTCTGCGAAGGTTACCGCGGAAGGAGTGGAGCGGTAAGAGAACCGGGACCCTGGCACGACGTCCACGCGACAATGGACCAAAGCGTCTCCTGCGCGCAGCGGCCTGGGCCTTAGCCTGTGAACGCGACTTTGCTACACCATGGAAACGATTCCATGGCTTCGATCGAAATGGAGAGATCGATTGGCTGGTTACAGAAATGTACGAACTAGCCGAATTGGCAGATAAGGGAAATCCCGAACAATGGCTGACTCGCTCGCTTATCTTCATTAAGCATTTTGTCGCAGAGATCACTCGTTTGGAGACACTTGGTGAATCTCGTGATTATGATGGCATCGAAGCCAGATTGTTTGGCTTACTCCCTGCGTGGAAGCAGAAGAACTATCGTGCCTATTACTCTCGCGATGACTTTCCAAAAGATGAGGTCATTCGGCGCCGAGACGAGTTCAAAGCTAAAGTCGAAGCGTTCATAAATCACGCGGGAGCAGATCTGGCTCCACGGCTGCGCGACGAACTGTGGCCCATGATCGAGGAGTTCGAACGATTAAAGGAGCGGGCTGGTTATGTCGATTTCCTCGACCTCCTTTTGCGCGCGCGCAATCTAATCCGCGACAACCATGAGGTTCGTAAAGAACTTCAACAACGCTATTCGCATGTGTTTGTTGACGAGTTTCAGGATACCGATCCGTTGCAAGCGGAGATATTGATGTTGCTAGCCGCCGACAGGCCCGACGAGCCTGATTGGCGACGCACTAAACCCGCGCCGGGCAAATTATTTATCGTCGGCGATCCAAAGCAATCAATCTATCGGTTTAGACGAGCCGATGTCGCGCTCTATCAGGAAGTAAAGCGACAGGTAATTGATTCTGGTGGAGCGCTAGTTGAACTGAATGTGAGTTTCCGATCGGCGCCTGAAATTCAAGAGGCAGTCAACGCCGCGTTTGCGCCGGTGATGGCAGACGAGTCATTAACGCAGGCGCAGTACGTACCGCTCTTGCCGTTCAAAGAGAAACTTGCCGCGCAACCTGCGGTAGTGGCGCTGCCGGCATCGCAGCCATATGGCAACTTTGGCAAGACTGTTGATTGGAAAATAGAGGAAGCGCTTCCCAAAGATGTGGCAGCGTTTGTTGATTGGCTGACAAACGAAAGTGGATGGACCGTTACTGAAAGAGAGCATCCGGACATTCGGGTACCTGTTGAGCCGCGCCACGTTTGTTTACTGTTCCGACGTCTAAAACATTATTCAAAAGACGTAACACGGCCATACGTACAAGCGCTCGAAGCTCATAGAATCCCGCACTTGTTGGTAGGTGGTAGTTCTTTTCATTCGCGCGAAGAGATTGAAGCCGTTCGTAACGCATTGACCGCAATCGAATGGCCTGATGATGAGCTGGCCGTGTTTGCTACTCTTCGCGGAGCCTTGTTTGCATTTACCGACGCTCAGTTGCTCTCGTATCGAACGCGTGCCTCAATCCTACATCCTTTTGGAAAGCCCCCGGAGAATCTGCCTGAATCGCTCTCCGAAATTGCAGACGTTCTCAAAGTACTGCGAGATCTTCATCGAGAGCGAAACAACCGCCCAGTGGCCGAGACTATTGCGGCTTTGTTGGCAGTTACTCGCGCGCATGCCGGCTTTGCAAATTGGCCCACCGGTGAACAAGCTTTGGCAAACATTATGCGCCTGAGCGATATGGCACGCAGGGCCGAGAGGAACGGACTAATCTCTTTCCGTGGTTTTGTTGATTGGCTTGACGAGCAAGCGGAATACGGTGATGCGGGCGATGCTCCAATAATGGAAGAAGGAGTCGACGGGGTTCGGATCATGACTGTTCACAAGGCCAAGGGCCTTGAGTTTCCTGTAGTCTTGCTGGTCGATGTAACTGCGAAGGATAGTCGCGAGCCAGCAAAGTGGGTGGACCAGGCCAGCGGTCTAAGTGTCATGAGACTTGCCGGCTGCACGCCGATTGAAGTGCAGGAACATGCCGATGAAGAACAGAGAATTGAAAAGGAAGAGGCGGCCAGGATCTTGTATGTTGCGGCAACTCGCGCCAGAGACTTGTTAGTCGTATGTGCAGTTGGTGACCATCCTTATGATGGCTGGTTGGCGACGCTCAATCCGGTAATCTATCCAGACGAAAGTACAAGCTTTAACCCACAATCAATTCAACCTCCTGGATGTCCCCAGTTTGGACTCGACAATGTGGTTGATAGACCAAACAACGCGTCGCGACCTCGCGGTTCCGTCAGCCCGGGACAGCATCAACCAATCGCTGGTAATCACACGGTTGTATGGTGGGATCCGCAATTACTAGAGCCGGCATCTCGAGTTGAAACGAGTTCCGCGCTCACGGATTTCCTGAAAGAAGACGAAAAGAAGATCAAGTCACAAGAGGGAGTGAAAGCTCATCGGCAGTGGCAGGACCAGCGTGCAAAGGTACGCGCCGTTGGTGCGAATCCAGAGTGGAAGGTGGTCACAGCAACTGAACACGCAGTCAAACTTGCCGAGTCCGATACTGCGTCGGACCACGCCGTTCCAGTTGAGTCAGTTGAAATAGACTTTACGAGGCCTCACGGCAAGCGATTCGGGACGCTTGTGCACACGATCATGTCTGTAGTTCCGCTAGACGCGGATCGTACGGGTGTAGAAGCCGTGGGCCGAGTGCAGGGACGCGTGTTTGGGGCGTCGGTAGAAGAAGTTGCGGCGGGAGTGGAAATAGTTCACGGCGCTTTACAGCATCCGCTAATCAGGCGCGCGGCTAAGGCGTTCGAGGCTGGTGAATGTCGCAGGGAAGTACCAGTATTGATGACGCTCGACGATGGCACGATTGTGGAGGGGATTGTCGATTTGGCGTTCCGCGAGAACGGGAAAGACAGTGTCTGGACTGTGGTCGATTACAAAACTGATTTTGAACTCAGCGGGCGAATAGATGAGTATCGCCGGCAGGTCGGCCTTTATGTAGAAGCGATTGCAAGAGCGACCGGACAAAAAGCAAAAGGCGTATTGTTTAGACTCTAAGACCCAAAGTGCTGGGAGCGCTGGCGTCCTCGCCTGCTCACGCTCGCAACGAAGTGCGTTGTAACCATCGGCAGGCGAGGACGCCTGCGCTCCCAGCACGCATTGATCAATGAAATGTCAAATGATCTATGACCATTGATTCAGATCTTACTAAAAACTCTCCTCGTGTTGCGTTTGGCCCACCTCGTCGATGTAACTCACTTTAAGGTTCTTGCCGTTCACCTCCAGCCAGGCAAAACCATGTGTTCCTCTTCCTGCAAACTTTGGATCGCTCGCACGTAAGACCCAATCAACCTGTGGCCCGGCGTAAGGTGGATTCGCCGCCGGAACGTCGTAAGGAAAACAGCCGTGCCCGATACATCTACCTTTGATTCCCTTATATGACTTGTAGACGACACATAAATGTTCGTGACCCCAAAACCAACCCGTGATTTTGCTCGTGATGTCCTTAACCCAGTTCTGTAGTCGTTCTTCACCCGCTCCACCCGACTCGTATGCCGAGAAGGGTTGATGATGTGACAGCAAAATATTTTTCTTGTCAGATTCATTCACAAGTGCCGTCAACCATTGCATTTGTTCGACATTCAAGTCGTGTTCGACGTAACCGGTATCAAGTCCGATAAATCGCCAGTCGCTGTTCTCAAGACAAAAGTAACTAGCCTTCTGCCCAAATTTGGGAAGAGTAGTGTCGAAGTATGCGTAACCGCCGCTATACATCTCGTGATTTGAATTCAAAGCGAACGATCGACCAGCAGTAAGAGAGCCAGGCCAGAAGTTGAGAAAGCGTTTCTTCACTTCATCATCCGTCCCGGCGTAGTAGACATCACCAAGATGGATAACGTAGTCAGGATTCCTTTTTTTAATTTCGTTCGACACAGCTTGAGCGTGGTTGTTGCCGCCACCCCAATCTGCGATTAGCGCAATGGTAACGGGATTACCCTGCAGCGAATAGCGAAGATCTTTTAGATTCGAGTGCTTGATGAACTTCCGTTTGCCCTTAAAGAGTAATTTTGCTTTCTGGTAAACGACTCCGAGCCAACCAGGATCCAGATTGTCAAATTGTTCGCCGACCCATCCCTTTGCTGTTGTGGATTTCTTAGCTTTCTTTTTGTAGAAGAGCTTTGAAGCGTCAGTCTTGGAAACTTGCTTCGCAAAAGCCTTCGCACCTTTTGGTTTTGGCTTTTGCTGGTCGACGAATTCATCTATCGCCGATTGAAAAACTGCGATCGTGCGATCACGAGGCGCATACCACTGATCTTTAACTACTGTTGCTGTTGGTGCACTTAATGCTTTTCCGACCGTTTTCTTTCCCTTCTTGGTTGACACCGATGTGACAGGTTGAAGTTGCGCAGTCTCGTATGCTCTTTGGAAGCGCTCGATGATTTGATCACGCTCAACTTGTTGTGTCTCGGTTTTAGGGGTGAGCGCCTTTGCCGTTATGCCTTTTTTCGTTCCGGTCGTCTTAATTTCCGGATGACGAACGGTCAGATTTTGGGCAGTGTCTCTGAGGAGCTTGAGTACGAATTCTTTGTCACCTGAGATGTTATTCATGTTGTGGTTCCTCGTAGTTAGGCTATAGATTTCTGGCGATGTCCAGGTAAACGTTGCGTATCTTTGTTTCGTAGTTGCGAATGATATCCAGTAAGGACAGATTCCATCCGTGAAGATTGCGGAGTTCTTGGAGGTCCCACCATGCAACCTCATTTAGATGATCAGCGGGGACCGGAAATCGTTTCTGCGTAACACTCTTGCTTATTCCATCATCACTTACAATATTAGCGACCCATTGCTGAGACGTTACAGACACCAGTCCATCGTTGTCGCCTTCAACGCTCTGAATGATGTTCCATGAACCTTGTAGTGGCGAGAAAACACCTGCTCGATCTTCTGACGCACTGTACGTTTGATAGTTGACGGAGTTTTTTGCCTCGTGATTTCTCGCGGCCTCGTTAAATGTTGCGCAAGCGTTAGTCGTGAGATCCATAAAGCCACCGATGTCGACAACCTTCTTAAGCATCTTAATCAACTCGTCGCCCTCGTTAGCGATTCCCCAATCGGCGAAAGTTGTACCGAGGTGTGGCGTACCTATCGTTGTCAACGTGGCGACCTTATCGGCCATCCCGCCATTTACAATCATGTAGCGCGCGTCGAGTCCGCCCATGCTGTGCGCGATGATGTTGACCTTCGCCTTATCTCTTAGACTGAGAGCGGTGTTGACCTCATTTCGCAAATCCGCTGCGCGTTGTGGAAGAGGTGCCGCGAAACTCACTTGTGCCTGGTAAACATCAAAACCGTTATTGCGCAGATTGCGCGCGATGCCTTTGAAGTAATTCAAGCCATCAGCTGGTATTTGAAGATCCAGGCCGAAGAGATCAAGTGTTCTGAGTAGATGAGCTGTTAGAAAATCGAATCGAGCGATACCGTGAGCGAGGACAATTGGATAATTGTTGGCCATTACAAGTCCTGTTCTCTTAAAGCGTCTTGGCGTCCGGACTCAATTGAGGCTGACAACGCGTCGATGTTCAAGCTTGAAATGAAGTGACAGGCGGATTGAGAGTCCCCGAACACACCTGTTCCTGAGATTGGTAAGCGAGGTGGACTGCGATTACGATTCGGACTGGCTTTGCACAAAAAGTCGAAATCCCACCCACGGAAGTGGGTGGATTGGTTCAGATCCTTTCTACAAAGCTTGTCCTCAAGGCCCTCTCTGTATCCCACCAACGGCAGTTGGTGGTCGGTTCAGATCCTTTCTACAAATGGCTCGTTCTCTCTCCTCCGGCGCGCTGCGCGCGCAGCATTAAGTGGACATACTCTCAATAGAAAGGATCTGAACAATCCCCCAACTGCTGGGGTGACCCCCTCAAGTGAGACAGTCGCAATCTTCACACTTTGGGTTTCATAGGTTTGTTACTTCTCAAAGTTTTTGTGCTGCTGCAGAATTGTCCGCGGCT
>JGI12627J18819_10000057_pt1 | contig 51236 bp, 33 predicted proteins | sample TexAe_OM1H0_M2_FD_18819 | JGI IMG/M metagenome (IMG submission 18819)
GTAGCCGATGGTGCGCCCATCCTGGCTCACCGGCTCGGCCGTGGTGCGCAGAGCCCCGAGATCGCTGCCCGCTTCCGGTTCGGTTGCGCCATAAGCAAACAGCAGTCCCTCTTCTGCGATGCGTGTCAGCCAGAGCTTCTTTTGCTGGGGCGTGGCGCCGACGGTAATGGGATCGCTGCCCAAGAACGTCGCCAGCACAGCAGTCGCCACGCCCAAATCGATACGAGCCATCTCTTCGCAGACGCAGTACACGTCGAACGTGCCGCCACCCATGCCACCGAATTCTTCCGGAATAAATAGGAGTTGAATGCCCAGCTTGTCGGGGCTGCACATGTGGCGCACGATTTCGAGCGGGCACTCGTCGCGCGCGTCGAGGTCGATCAGCACCTCGTCAGTGAGTCGCTTCTTGGCGAACTCACGCAGGGACTTCAGGCTCAGCTTCAAAGTCTTGTTGGCAATCATGATCTCGACCTCATTTCGCGGAAACGCTCTGCATTTCGCGGATTTTGTTCGTCATCTCGGGCAGGAACTCCAGGATGTCGTCGACGATGCCAATATCGGCAACCTGAAAAATAGGAGCCTTCGGATTCTTGTTGATAGCAATAATGAATGGATTTCCCTTGATACCCGCCAAATGCTGGAATGCCCCGCTGATGCCGCAAGCCAGATAGACCTTCGGCTTGACGGTCTTTCCCGAAGAGCCCACCTGGCGCGATTTCTCCAGCCACTTGGCATCGACAACCGGACGGGAGCAACTCACGGCAGCGCCGAGTACATCGGCCAGTTCCTGCGCGATGCCAATGTTGTCTTTCTCCTGAATCCCGCGGCCGATGGAGACCAGCACGTTGTGCTTGGTGATGTCGACTTCGCCAGCTTCGGCCGCTACGGTTTCCAGCCAGCGCCGGCCAGCCTCGAGTCGGCCAGCTTCGGAAGACCTATCCACCACCACTCCGGCCAGCGGTGTGCTCGATGACGCCTTGAACGCTCCCGGACGCACCGTAATCACACCGCCTGCGGAAACGTCACAGCGAACGTGCGTGCTCACCTGCCCGCCAAATTCCTGACGGACGACGGTCAGGGTTCCTCCGGCGCTCTCCGCGATGTCGAGAATGTCGGAGACAAACGCCGCATTCAGCTTGATCGATAGGCCCGGCGCGAGATCAATTCCGAAGTGATCATGCGGCACCAGCACGATGCTGCCAGGCGGCAGAATCTTCACCAGCGCCTTCCGAATCAGCTCGGCATTGGGATAGGCGAGACCCTCATTCGCGATCTTCCACACTTCGGAGCAGCAGCCGCGGAGAGTGTCACAAACGCTATCCAGGCTCGCGCCCCAGCCCGTCACAAGCGCTGTGGGGTGGGCAGTCGAATCGATCTTTCGCGCCGACGCGAAGAGTTCCATCGCCGAGTCGTCGACGACGCCATTCTTGTGTGCGATATAAACGAAAATTCGCGCCATTACTTCAGCCCTCCTTTGGCCGCCATGAGTTCCAGAACTTTGTCGATGTTTTCTTCGCGACTGCCGGAGAGCATCTCGGCTCCCTTACCCAGCAACGGCACAAAGTAGTCCACCCGCGTCACTTTCGCTCCCACTCTGCCGACCGAGCCCGGGTCGATGCCCAACTCTCCGGCGTCCGGAGTTGCGATCGGCACCGAAGCCACGGCGCGAATGCCGCGCATGCCGACATAACGTGGCTCGTTAATACCCGTCTGAATTGACAGCACGCAGGGGAGGTCGATTTCGCTGATCTCGCGATTGCCGCCTTCAATTTCGCGGCTGATTTTTAGTTTCTTGCCATCGAGGATCTCGATCGAGTTCACGAGCGACGCGAACGGATAATCGAGCATGGCGGCCAGCATTCCGCCCACCTGTGCGGCGCCGTCTTCGGCCTGCACTCCGGTCAGGATGAGGTCGTAATTTCCTTTGGCCATGAAGCCTTTCAGAATCGTGGCAATCCCGCGGCCATCAGAGCCTGCGAACGCGGGATCAGAGATCAGGACTCCGTGGGTTGCTCCCATGGCCATCTCCCGGCGGAGGATTTCCTCATCGTCTTCCCCACCGACTGTGACCACGGTGACTTTGCCGCCGACGCGGGCGACGATCTGCAGCGCTTCTTCGACCGCGTAGTTATCCGGCTCGTTCACCGAATAGACCAGCTCGTCGCGCTGGATATCGTTGCCGGTGCTGTTCAGTGAGATTTCGTTTTCCGACGTATCGGGTACTCTGCGCGCGCACACTAGAATTTCCACGTTTCAACCTCCCAGAGTGGTAGCTGCCGGTTGCGGTGCAGGCCGGACCATCTGCTGGTCCACCAGTTCCGCCAAATCGATGGCAGTCATCTTTCCTTCCAAACCTGCGACCTTGATGGCATCCTCGATGTTGGCCATACAGAACGGGCACGCCGTCACGATCACGTTGGCGCCCGCGTCGGCTGCCATCTGGACCCGCTTCACGCCCATGCGCTGTTCTTCTTTCGGCTCATAGAACAACATGAGCCCGCCGCCACCGCAGCAGAACGAGCGATCGCGCGAGCGATGCATCTCGACCCGCTTCAGGCCAGGAATGGCATCGAGCACATCGCGCGGATCGTCATAGACCTGGTTGTGGCGACCGAGATAGCAAGGATCGTGATAGGTGTAGGTGTTCTCGCTTTGATCGATCGGGCGAAACTTGAGCATGCCAGCCTTGATATCGCGCGCGATCACCTGGCTGATGTGTTCAACGGGTGGGACATCCTTGTAGTCGTGCTTCAGCGCATTGAAGGCGTGCGGATCGGCGGTAACGACCCGTTTCACTCCCGACTTCTTGATCGCCTCGACATTGTGATCGCGCAGCGCCATGAACAGCGTCTCTTCACCAAAACGGCGGACTTCGTGCCCGCTATCCTTTTCTCCAGCGCCGAGGATGCCGAAGTTCTCTCCGACGGAGTCGAGGATGCGTGCCGCGGCGCGCGCGATGGACTGCATCCGGTCATCGTAGGAGGTGACGCTGTCGACGAAGTAGAGAGTGGCCGCGCCGTTGTTATCGAGGGTTCGGACGCGACAGGTCTGCTGAAAGTCTTTCGCGCTGGCCCACTCACCCCTCTTCTTCTCCATCTTGCCGTACGGATTGCCGCGGCTCTCCAGCGCCTTCAGCGGCTTCTGCAGGGACTGGGGGACGTTGCCGTCATCGATCAGGCCTCGTCGCAGATCGACGATCTTGTCGATGTTCTCGATCAGCAGCGGGCACTCTTCTTCGCAGGCACCGCAGGTTGTGCACGACCACACTTCGTCCTCGGAATAGAGACTGCCAATGACCGGTTTGTCGTTTTCTGCCTTGCCGAACATCGGGTAGTGCTGGAACGCATAATCCCTTGCCTTGATGCTGAGGAAGCGGGGCGAGATCGGCCGACCGACGGCATTGCCCGGACAATTGTCCGAGCAGCGTCCGCAATCAGCACACGAGTAGAAGTCGAGCATGTGCTTCCAGGTAAAGTCCTCAAACGTCTTCACCCCGAAGCTTTTGACTTTTTCCAGTTGCTGGTCCTCAACGCCCCAGCGCACGGGCTTGACCGTGCCGCGATCAAGTTTTGCGAAGTACACATTGAAGAGCGACGTTTCGACGTGGAACTGAATCCCGAATGGCCGGTAGCAGAGCAGAAAATAGAACGCCAAGGCGTGCAGGACGTAGGCAGGAAAACAAAGATTCGCAGCGGTCGCGCGCGACACCCGGTCGAGCGCAAGCTGAAATGCCCAGGGAAGCGAGAATAAGGCCAGCGATTCGTGGCTGCCTGACGCCTGTGCCGCCGCGGCAGCGAACAGGCTGTCGGCCGCCATGAGGAGCGCAATCAATGCCAGCAGGAAAATTGCATCGGCGGTGTGAGCCTTGCCATAGCGCGGCGGGACTGCGTATCGGGCAGGTTGGAATACCAGGCGGCGCACCATCGCCGCCAGCATGCAAAAAAAGACCACGGTTGCCGCGTAATCCGTCGCTACGTCGTAGGCATGTCCAGCTGTGCCAGGAAATCCCGGCATAAGGACATTGCTGGACAGACCGATGAGCAGCGTGGAAAAGGACCGCACCGCCAGGAGAATGAAGCCAGTGAATATGACGATATGCAGGATTCCGGCGCCTGGATAACGCGGATGCCTCCACTGTCCGAACCAGAATTGCGCGACTCTGGTCAGGCGGGTCCAGGGCCGATCGAAGCGATCGTCCGCCTGGGCTCGCATAAGGGGCATGAGCCGTCGCCATATGATGTAGGCGAAGCATCCCATCCCTGCAAGGTGCAACACGATCAACAACACTCGCGCCGACTCGAACAAGGCCAGCGCCTGCGATAGTTCCGGGGAGCCCTGCATGTTTTTGATCTCCGGGGTATCCGCCCAAACCTCGTCCGAGCGGGCCGGGAAACGTTATGCGGTCTTCTGCATCAAGACCGGTTTGTCTTCACTAATAGGCCGTGGTGCTTCGTTCGACTTCACCGCGGGCTGTTGCGCTGGGAGTGAAATAGGTATGCGTAGTGTTTGCGTCGTTGACGAGGGAGATTTTTCTTGTTTGTTGCTCTGTTTTGGAATTGTTCGCGTGCGCTTCGTCCTCGGCGGGCATGGCGAGAGCCCAACCGCGTCACGCAGTTCGGAAAAGCTCAGCTGCAAAAGTTTTTCAAGGCGATTGAGGTCGGGAGAGATATGCACGTCTCCACTGAACCCGAAGTAAACCATTCCGTTGTAACTCAGGATGGCGCAGTTGAGAGCGAGTTCCCCTCCGATCGGAACGTAGGGATACCACTGCAGCATCTTGTGTCCGAGCAGGTAAAGAGGGAACTGCGGACCAGGCACGCTCGTGCACACCATATTGAATGGGGTGATGGGCAGCCGGCTGATTTGCGGTCCGACAAAGGCTTGCAGCGGATTAGGCAGAACCGCGATCAATCCGCTCGCAAGACTGACAAACTCGGCCGCGTGTGTGCGTTTCAGAAACTCGGTCCTGCGATGAACAGCGGTCAGGAGCTTCTTCGGATTGCGAATGTCGAGTGGAATGGTGACAGGCACCAACGAGATGCAATTGCCCAGTTGAGAAGGGCTGGTGTCGTTCCCGCGCAGGTTCACCGGCACCATCACGCGGAAAAGACGCCCCTTCACGCGCTCCCCGTGAAGTTCGGAGTACCGCCGGATCGTGGCCGTCACCAGCGCAAGCAAAACATCGTTCACACTCGCGCCACAGGTCTTGCGTATAGCTTTGATTTCGTCGAGTGAAATTTCCGTGCACGCGAATCTCTGTGGTCCACGATAGATGGCGTTGAAGAAGAGGCGCTCAGTGGGAGAGGTGACTTCCGGCATGTAGCGGGAAATGTCTTCGCTCGGCGGATTTACTCCATTGGCGATGGTCCGCTCGGTAATGTTCAGCATGTTCGCCCAAGCCGAAAGTACGCGGTCCATAAAGCTTGAATATGAGCTGGTGACGCTCTCGACCAGGGAGGATACGGGATCGAGTGGCGAAGGAATTCGCAGACGTCGTTTCCGCTTGGGTAGAGCCGGTGTCGCGGGACTCGGATCCATCAGCACACTCATGATGCCCACGCCCGCAATGCCGTCGGCGAGGCAGTGATGCATGCGGGCGATGAGGCCGCTACGATTCTCTCTGAGCCCGCGGACCAGAGTCATGTCCCAGAGGGGGCGCTGCCGGTCCATCACCTTGCTCAGGATTTTTCCACTGAGCGCTTTCAGTTCCGCGTCCGTGCCGTGCTTTAGAGTCGCTTCGCGAATGTGGTTGCGGATATCGAAATCGGGGTCGTAGTCCCAGTTGGGAAGGCCCGCGTTGAGCGGCGGCGCGACCACGCGCTTCAGGTATCGCGGAATCAAGGGCAGTCTGGATTCGACGAAGCGAAGATACTCGTCGAAGGAAAGATCGCCTTCGAACACGCTCAGGCAAGCCACGTTGAGCGGCATCCCGTCGCGCTCCAGGTTGAGGAATACACTGTCGCCCCAGGAAAGACGATCCTCAATTGGTTGGTTCCGCATGACGGTTCTCCTCTCTACCAAGCTCGATTGAACCTGCGCCGTTTGTAGCGAAGCTGAACCGCGCTGCCAGCTTGACCAGTTTGAGTACCTTGTAGATGTCGACATTCACTCCACAAAGGACCACCTTGACCGACTCGTTTTCCGCGCGATCGGCCAGTTCTTCCATCGCGCGCAGGTCTCGCGGAGTGATGCGCAGCACGGAAGAGAAATCCAGAGTGGTTTGGTCGCAGACCGTATCGAGCTGCATGTGCGCTTCATGAATGCATTCCGCGACCCGATCTCCCTCGATTTTGAAACCTTCGGCAATCGTCGACATAGGTTCAGCCTTCCCTCATGCTGAGTGTTTGTGAGTGCTCGCGCTGGCGCCGCCCCATCCTTCATAAGCGCTCCAGAACAGCTGTACCAGTTCGGTCACCAGGGGCATGCGCGGATTGGAACGCCAGGAAGGATCGTCGAAAGCAATCTTGGCCAGATCGGGTATGGCTTGCTCAAAGTCTTCCCGAGAAATCCCCAGTTCCGCGATCGAATGCGGAATGGCCAACTGGTCGAGCAGTTTCTCGGTCGCTGCGATGAGCTTCTTCACTTTCTCGTCGACCGTCGAGCCGCCCAGGCCCAACAAGTCGGCGATGGTTGCGTATTTCTTGTGCGCGATATATCCACGCTGGTTGGGGGAGGGCATGAACTTGGTCGGCACCGACGCGTTGAACGCCATCACATGCGGCAGCATCAGCGCATTGGCGCGTCCGTGGGCGACATGAAAGCGCGCTCCGAACGCGTGTGCCAGCGCGTGATTTACGCCCACCGCTGCGTTTGAGAACGCGATCGCCGCGATGCAGGCAGCGTTATGCATCATGCTGCGTGCTTCTTCATCCTGCGGACGCTGATACGCAATGGGTAGGTACTTGAAAACCAGCCTGATCGCTTGCATAGCGTTCGAGTCGGTATAGGGCGAAGCGTAAATCGAGACCGCAGCTTCGAGCGCGTGGGTGAGACAGTCGATGCCGGTATCCGCCGTAAGCACCTTCGGCATCGACATCACGAACTGCGGATCGACGATGGCCACGTCGGGAGTCAGAGAATAATCAGCGAGCGTGACCTTCCGTCCGCTCAGTTTGTCGGTTAGAACCGCAAATGGAGTAACTTCACTTCCCGTACCGCTGGTCGTGGAAATCGCCACCAGGCGTGCGCGATTGACTTTCATGGTCGGGTACTCAACCACGCGCTTGCGGATGTCCATGAACGGCGCGGCCAGCTCTTCCAGATCTGCGTCGGGCGATTCATATTTCAATTTCATGATTTTCGCGGCATCAATCACCGATCCGCCGCCCAGCGCGATGATCTGGTCCGCCTTATAAAAATGCAGTGCTTCGACGCCTTGCTCGATGACCGCCACCTCGGGTTCGGCATCTGGGATGACCGAAACATGAACCAGTGTCCGTGCGGGAATGTGCCGCCGCACAATGTCCACGTGCCCCATGTGCTCCATGGCGGGATTCGTAATAATGATGGTGGATTTGGATTCGAGACGGTGGAGGTTCTCGACAGCATTCATGTTGAAGTAAATCTGATTGGGGACGCGGAACCACATATGCGCCTGCGTCCTGCGGGCCACGCGCTTGATGTTGAGGTAGTGATAGACGTTCACGTTGTCCATGGTGCTGTTGCCTCCGCCCGTACCGCAGCCGAATGAGAAGGTGGGCACCATGTCGTTGTAGACGCCGCCGAACGCCCCAATCGAACCCGGCGAGTTCACGATGATGCGCCCGGCGTTGATGACCTCGCCGAACTTGCGGATGACCTCCTCGTTGCGCGAGAAGACAACTGCGGTGTGGCCAATACCGCCGGCATGATTCACGTCCACACAAACCTTCAAGGCCTCGTCGACCGACTTCGCGCGATAGACCGCCAACACTGGGAAAAGTTTCTCGGCCGACAGCGGATGTTCGCGTCCCACCCCCTGAATCGGAGCAATCAGCAGCTTGGTATCGGCCTTGACCGGAATCCCTACCATGCGCGCGATGTCCGCGGCTCTCTGCCCCACTGCGATCGGCTGCATGTATCCGGTCTCCGGATCGATGACCGTGCGCTCCAGGACCTTCGTCTCCTTCTCATTACAGATATGCGCACCCAGGTCCGCGAATTTCTTCAGCGCGAGCTCGTAAATCTCATCGTCCATCACCACCGTCTGCTCAGAGGCGCAGATGGTTCCATTGTCGAAAGTCTTGGAAGTGATGATGTCGACCACCGCCATGTTCAGGTCGGCACTCTTCTCGAGATACACGGGCGTGTTTCCTGGCCCCACACCCAAGGCTGGCTTCCCTGAACTGTAGGCCGCTTTGACCATTCCCGGGCCGCCGGTGGCATCAATCAGGCCGACATCTTTATGCCGCATGAGGTAGGCGTTTTCTGGCAGTCCGTGCGACTCTAGGCAAGTGAAGACGCCTTCCGGGGCGCCGTGCTTTAGAGCTGTCTCATACATGATGCGCACGGCCTCATGGCAACAACGCCACGCGTTGGGATGCGGGCTGAAAATTGCCGCGTTCCGCGTCTTGATCGCCATGATGCACTTGAAGAGAACCGTGGAAGTCGGATTCGTAATGGGCGTGAGCGACAGGATGATGCCGATCGGTTCCGCTACTTCAACCAGGCCCCGCTCCGGAAATTCGCGGATCGCGCCAACCGTACGCTTGTCTTTCACGTAGTTGTACACGAACTCCGTCGCAACCATGTTCTTCAGGGCTTTATCTTCCATCACCCCAAGCCGGGTTTCCTCGACCGCGAGTCGGGCGAGATACTGCGCCTGCTCCAGGCCGGCAACGACCATGGGCTTGACGATACGATCGACGTCTTCTTGTGTGTATTGAGTGAAAACCGCGGCGGCGTGCTTGGCTTGCCGGAGAAGTCCGTCCAGGTAAGCGATCCGCTCAGCGCTGAGACTTTCGGGAGCAAGCGGGATCCGAACCTGCTGAGGTACTACTTCGCTCGTGACCATTACCGCCCCCTCTCTTACTCTCGGGGCGGGATCATTCGTCGTTCAGGAAGCGCCCTGCGCGACCCGTTGCTGGCTTCACGTGCAGGGTGAATTTTCCATTCTTCATGTATCGCGACAATGCCCGGCTTTAGGTCTTACGCGTAGTCGATTGGATGTGACTCCAGCCAGTGCTCATCGCGTACCCTACCAATATTCCTCAAAGCGCTATTGGCTGCGCACGCAGTAAGTCCGCGGCTCTGCCAAGCGACGCCGATGCCAAGTCCGATAGCCCACCCGAGAACGCCAAACCCAATTGCTCTCTTTGCGCACCTGGGGCCTTGTCCTTGAAAACTTCCGAGGACGCCAAGAACTGCTCCCAGGGCGGCTGGTGTGGATGCATTTCGAACAACTCTGCCAAGGAAAGGTGTGAGGGGTTTTCCATGGAGGAACGCTTCTTGACCGGAACGTGCTCCCGCCAGCCCAGAATTCAGAACCTTGCGACCGTACTCAACCTCGGACTGTGACCATTGGCGAAGATTCATAGAATTTCCTCACGGTCCAGGTTGATCTGGGAACCTTGCTCAACTTAAACACTATGCGTGCTTCGATTCGGTGGCGTGGATCACGCTTGAACGTGATTTACATCGTTCGTGCAGTGGAAAAACACTTCAGCGGTGAGTTCTGTCTTGTGCGGAACAGAAAAAGAACGGATCCTGGACCTGGTCGACCCCTCGCGTCCAAGCAGCCTTCTCGGCTGCGTCCAGGATCCGTCCTCGGCGATGCAGACTTCGCGCTCACCGGTCGCGACGAGCGCGAGGCCTCTGGAGGACAGGCCCGGTCCGCACCGCACATATCGGCGGTGATCGTCGCAATGCTAGGCCAGCACGTATTTCCCCGCTTCAATCACTCGTTGCGCGATCATCTGCCGCAACCCGATGCTGTCAAACGGCTCGTGTTTCGAGAGCCGGCGCAGGATCGCCACTTGCGTGCGCAGAATGTCGCCATCGCTGGCCGCTGCCAGCGCGGCTTTTGCGGCGCTTTCTACGCGCTCCATCCCACCCATCAGGTACACGCGCGTCATCGCCGTGACCAGTTCTGTCTTTGCGCCGTCGCCGCGCGCGACCAGCTTGCGAGCGCGGAGCACGGCCGATTCCATGGCATAGATTTCCATGGTGATATTTGCGATCGCGCCCATGATCTCCTGCTGGTCCTGAATCGCCTGCATGTATTTCTGCGTGACGACGCCGGAAGCAAACAGGCCGATCTTCTTCGCGGATGCAACCAGTCGCTGCTCCTCGCCGAGAGGACCTTCCACTTCTTCAGGGCGCACACCCGAGAGAACCTCATCCATGAGCTTCTTGATGGCCGGCATCAGCGGCAGGTGCCCCGACATGGCACGTTTCAACAGGAAACCGGTGATGACCAGCCGGTTGATTTCGTTGGTGCCTTCGAAGATGCGGTTGATGCGGGCATCGCGGTAGGAGCGTTCCGCCGGATATTCTTCGACAAAGCCATATCCACCATAGATCTGCACCATTTCGTCGACGACGTAGTCGAGGAACTCCGATCCCCAGACCTTGAGAATGGAACACTCCACCGCGTACTCGTCGATCAACTTCCGTACAGCAGCCATGTCTGATTGGTTTTCGCCCAGTTGTGAAATGGCTGCATCCATCTGTCCGACGGTCCGGTAAGCCATCGCTTCACCTGTGAATATGCCAACAGCGATGTTGGCAATCTTTTCGCGGACCAGTCCAAAGTCGGCAATCACCTTGTTAAAGGCTTTTCGCTGCTTTGCGTAAGCGATGATGCTCTCGAGGCAGTAGCGCGCCGCGCCCACAGATCCTGCACCCAGTTTGAAGCGGCCCACGTTGAGAACGTTGAAGGCGATCACGTGTCCCTTGCCGATGTCGCCGAGCACGTTCTCCACTGGCACGCTGCAGTCATTAAGGATGAGGGGACAAGTAGATGAGCCGCGAATCCCCATCTTGTGCTCTTCGGCGCCTACTGAAAAACCCGGGAACTTGCGTTCCACAATAAAGGCGGTGAACTTTTCTCCGTCGACTTTGGCGAACACAATAAAAAGATCGGCGAACCCCGCATTGGTGATCCACATCTTTTCGCCGTTCAGTAAGTAGTGTTTTCCGTCCGCCGAAAGATGCGCCTTCGTGCGGCAGTTGAGCGCATCCGAACCCGAGGACGACTCCGACAGCGCATAGGCGCCAATCGTCTCGCCGCTGGCCAATCCGGGCAGATATTTCTTCTTCTGTTGCTCGCTGCCAAAGTAGACGATAGGCAACGTTCCGATGCAGGTATGCGCACCCCAGGTCGCGCTGAAGCCGCCGTAACGCGCGAGCCGATCCGCAATCAGGGCTGAGGTAACCTTGTCGAGTTCCATGCCGCCGTACTGCTCCGGAACGTCAGCGCCACTCAATCCGAGCTCGCCCGCTTTGCGCACCAACTCGCGCAAGAGGACGAAATCCTTATGCTCAAGCTTCTCAACGTTAGGAACGATTTCCTTGATCGCGAACTCTTCCGCAGTTCGCGCGATCAGAAGATGCTGTTCAGTAAAATCTTCGGGAGTAAATACTTCCTCCGGCTTGCGCTCCTCAGTCAGGAAGCTGCCGCCAGGGATTTTGACACTGGGCATTGCGGTCACGGTCGCCATAGTTCACTCCTATCGAGTTCCTGATGGAAACAGTTCATTCACTACACGCTGCTCTTCTCGGTCGTCCAGTATTTCCGCCGCAGCTCTCGCTTCAGAATCTTGCCGGTTCCAGTCTTGGGCAGGATATCGAGGAATTCGATCGAGTGCGGGCATTTGTAGTGGGACAGCAGAGACCGGCAGAACTGCAGAAGTTCTGTTTCGGCCACCTTTGCTCCGGGCTTCAGAATCACCAACGCCTTTGGAACCTCTCCCCATTTCTCATCGGGAACAGGGATCACCACCGCCTCGTAGACAGCGGCATGAGAAAGCAGCGCCTTCTCCACCTCCATCGATGAAATGTTCTCGCCCCCACTCACAATGATGTCCTTCTTGCGATCCACCAGGCGCAAATAGTTTCTGGGATCGATCGTGGCGATGTCGCCGGTATGGAACCAGCCACCCTCCATGGCTACCCGGGTCGCCTCAGGTTGCTTCCAGTAGCCTTCCATAACTCCGTCGCCCCTCACCACGATTTCACCCATGGCTGTGCCGTCGTGAGGAACCTCATTCTCGTTGTTATCCAGTACGCGCAGTTCCACTCCTGGAATGGCGAATCCCGTCATCGCCTGTGCCGCATAGCGCTGCTCGCCTTCCCAATCCGAATCTGTTTTGGCAGCGGACTTGGCCAGAGTCGGGCACGTTTCGGTGAGGCCATACCCCGAGATGCAAAGGCACCCCAATTTCTGTTCTGCTTCCTTCACTAATGTCGAGGACGAGGCTGCCCCGCCGATGGTGATGATCTGCAAGCTGCTCAGATCGTATTTCTCGCGTTCCGGCGAATGCACGAGAGCGTTCACCATCGTGGGCACCATGGCGCACGTCGTCACACGCTCGCGCTCTATCAGGCGGAACACTTCCGCGGGACTGAAGTGGTGAATCGTTATATGCGTGCCGCCGACCAGGGTGATCGTGTGCGCGGTGCCCCATCCGTTCGCATGAAACAGCGGTATCGTATGCAGCAGCACCGACCGGCAGGACATGTCGCCGAGCGTAGTGGGGGAGGTTTGTCCTGCGGCGATGACCGACAGCGCATGGAGATAGACGTTGCGGTGCGTCAGCATCACGCCTTTAGGATGATCGCTGCTTCCGCTGGTATAGAAGACCTCTGCGACTGAGTCCTCGTCGATGCGCGTGAAATCACACTCGAATGGGAACACGTCAGACAGCAAATCGTCGTAGTTCACCGGCGCAAGCCAGCCAGCACGGGGCTGGCCATGGAGCACAAAGAAGAATCCAACGGAGACGACCGCTGCGCGAAACGACTCGACTAACGGTAAGAACAGCGGATCGATAAACAGGAACCTGGCTTGCGCGTCATTGATGACGAAGGCTAGTTCATCAGGGCTCAGGCGGATGTTCAGGGGCAGAAGCACGCAGCCCGCTTCCAGCACGCCGTAATAGGCTTCCAGCAAGCGATGACAGTTCGTGCTGAGAAAGGCGACGCGATCGCCGGGTTGAGCTCCAAGTTCACGCAGTGCCCGTGCCAGCCGGGCGGAGCGATCTGCGAACTGCGCGTACGTAAAACGCTCGTCACCACAGATCACGCCGACCTTCTGCGGGAACTGCTCGCGGGCATAGCGCAGGAACCGAATGGGAGTCAGGGGAAGTTTCATACGCGCCTCGCTGTCGGTTGAAGGTTGACTTTCTTCCGAGGCCCGCATCCTCATAGGCGGGCACTGACGCGTGACGGAACAGACCTGTCGTGCCCGGACGCGCGGACAAGTCACAGTGGGTGAGATCGCTGACATCCCGATTTGTGGAATCAGGAGTGTAGCGTGTCGACTGTGGAAGTCGAAGGAGCGGTGCTGGTAGAGTTCACCAGTATCGACGCGTCCGCACGCACACTTGTTCGCTCACTCATGTTCATCCATGAGCAACCAGCGTCGATACTTGTTAGCAGGAAAGCTACTGAACTTTTCCCGCACACACTCCTTCGGCTGCCTGTGGCCCTCGTTCCATGCTTGCCAGGTTCGGCTCACGATGGCCGCGGGCCTTCGCTTTTCTTAGTCCACTGCAGTCAGGCGACGGCCGCAGCCATCTTTTTCGCTCGGGCTGTCCGCTTCGGCGGATGTTTCCCGGCGCGCTTGTGCTCCATGGCAGGCCTGACCATCACGTCCATCAGTGCCCGCTGGGCATCGACATAGCTCTTTACCCCTTCCCGCGTCAGGTCTCCCAGCGGCAGGAAGGGAAACGGTTTCAGGAGTTCCAGGGCCTTGCCCGCGGTCTTCACTCCCGTATTCATCTGTTGCCCGGCCAGGTCTACCAGTTTCTTCTGGGCATCAATGAACGATTCAGTGGCTTCCCTCGCCAGGGCGGCCATCTCAGTCTTTTTCATCTTCTTCACGCCATTGGTATGTTTGGCGCCTGTGGCTTTGGCCGTCTCGTCAGCAATCACGTCCATGAATTCCTTTTGGGCCTTCACGAACTTTTCCATGCCTTCGCGGGCCATCTCCACCAGATCCTGGCTCTGATACGGTTTGCCGGCTTTCGCGGCTTCGATCCAGGTGTGGGTCTGTTTGCCGGCGATCTTGAGGAACTCCTGCTGCATGCGCACAAACGTATCCACGCTGCGCTGCAATAATTCGGTAATGGCCTGGGCGGCGGGCCAATCCCCAATCCGTTCCTTTACACCGGTCATGAGAATTTCATTTTGTTTCTGTCCCAGTTCGAGAAGAACCTTCTGCCCTTCGAGGAAGTTGTTGACGCCGTCACCAGCAACTTCGCCGAGAATAGCAGTGGGAGAGTAATGCGGATCCGACAGTTGCTGCCGGACGGAATGCATAATGCTAGCATTCTGCCGCATCGCAAGATCCAGGAGAATGCGCTGTGTTGCGAAGAAACTCTGCACACCCTGCTGGGCCCACCCCGTCAATAAAGCAACGAAGGATGACTCCCGGGAATGAGTGCGAGACTCTGTTCTTTCGGCTGCTGGCATCGGACACCTCCAAGTTAAAAGAATTGCTGCACTGCAGCATCAATTAAAATGTACGTTTCTGCTGATTTTGTGTCAATATCTATTCTTCGATTGTGCACAGCAATATAGGTCTATAGGCCCAAAATGAAACCCGGCGGCGTGGTCATTAAAAAATATGGGAACCGGCGCCTTTATGACACGGCCGGCAGCCGTTACGTGAATCTCGACGATATTGCCGCCTTCATACGCGAAGGCAGGGATGTCCAGGTGCTGGATGCGAAGACAGGCAAGGACTTAACGCGCGTCACGCTCACCCAGATCATCACTGAGGACGCCAAGGACAAACCCACCGGCCTGCCGCTCGAATTATTACGACAACTGATTGTCGCCTCCGACGAAGTTCGCCAGGAATTTGTGATGTGGTATTTGAAATCGGCCTTTGACGCCTATCAGAAGGTCCAGGATGCGGTGCAGGCCCGGCTGGGCGATGTGCAGTCTGCCATCCTCTCGCCCATGGACATGATGAAGAAATTCTTGGGTCCGTCCGCGCTGCCAATGACGCGACCCGACAACAAGGAAGTTGAAATGCTGCGAAAGCGCGTATCCGAGCTCGAAGCTCGTCTTGAGCCGCCGGCGCGCGCCAGGCGCCGCAAGCGCGTGACGAGGTGACCTGGTGTTGAATCTCCGACGCTGCGCATCGAACCTCCTATGGAGCATTCGCAAAACATCAGGTTATAATCCACGGCGGCTAGGGCATTCGCTCGGTGTGTGTGAGTCTGGGTGGATGCAAAAATACTCGAGATGAACTTGGGCACACAAAGAAGAATTACAAAACGAACCAGTCCGGGTGGGCGCAGGCACACCACGAAACGTCATTCACAGGCCGAAATCCTGCCTTGGACCGAAGCCTTATTTGCGGCCGAGATCCTCCTTCTCCATGCTACCCCCGTCTATTACGGGCTAGGCGTGCCGCCGGGCGACGGCTCTGCCGTTATCATTATCCCCGGTTTCCTCGGAACGGATCTCTACTTGATGGAACTCCACGGCTGGCTGGGACGGATCGGCTACCGCCCGTACTTTTCCGGCATCGGAGTCAATGCCGACTGTCCGAATCTCCTGATCCAGCGTCATCTGAACGAGACCATCGCGCGCGCGCGCGCCGAGACCGGCCGCAAGATCCACTTGATCGGGCACAGTCTCGGTGGTGTCATTGCGCGCTCGGTGGCCGGCCAGCGGCCCCGTGATGTGGCCTCGGTGATCACTCTTGCGGCGCCGTTCCGCGGCACAGTGACGAATAAAACCGTGCTGCTCGCAGCCGAAGCCGTCCGCCTGCGCATCCTTCAGGAGCATGGCCAGGGGGTTCTGCCCGAGTGCTACACGGGACGCTGCACCTGCAATTTTATTAACTCGCTAAGCCGCGAAATGCCCAGTTCCGTGGTGGAGACGGCCATCTACACACGTCAGGATGGCATCGTGGACTGGCGGTATTGCATGACGCGCAACGACGAGGTTGACTTTGAAGTTCCCGGCACGCACATCGGGATGGCTTTCAACGCATCCGCGTATGCGATCGTCGCCGAGCGCCTGGCCCAGGCCCGGGTACCCAATTAGCATTCTTCGGCTGCATCTCGACATAGGAGCGATCCAAAACGCTCGCCGAGGCGCAGCCCTGCGCGGAGAAGAGCAACAAATTAAACACAAAAGGCACTAACGCTGCACGAAGGACTTGCTGAAAGAGCCTTCGTGATTTCTTCGTGTCCTTCGTGGTTGCTCTTGAATTTGTTCGGGACCCCAGCTCCCGGAAATCTCCATCTCGACCGGATTAACCCGCATCTCCAACACTGCACCGTTGCTCGTTTCGAGTAGTTCGACCGGAGCGCCGGGTCTTGCTAGCCGCAGCGTGGCTTTCGAGAGACTGTTGTTCATGACCTCGAAGCTGCCGCTGCAGTTGGTCTTGAGATAGGGCAAACGATGCACACTGAATCCTGCTCCATCTATTGCCACCTCCGCAGACAGTCCCCCGCCTGCAGAACATCGAAATTCCCATCCGAACGGTTCTCGATCTTTTCGGATGTCCCGCAAATTTCGAAACACGTATGCGGTCCCATCGTGCCATAGCACCGCTTTTCGAAACACCAGACCGAACGGCATCTCATAGACGAGCGCCTCGAGCGTGCTGGGAACCGCTCCCGCTCGCGAAAAATATGCGTGAGTCCATGTCCAGAAATTCCGGTGCCGGTATCCGCAGTTGTGTCCCTGCACGCCAAATCCCAGGGGGTTGCCTTCAAAGCGGCGGCCGTCGAGCGTGATTTGTCCGGAGAAGATGGCGTCCGAATGCGGGGTGCGCGAAAAACCGATCCAGCCCTTCGTGCTCAGCGTGACACGAAACGTAGAGCGATATTGCAGGTCCCATGAGACCGAGTGTCCCTCTACCTCCAGCGCTCCACGACAGGAATTCTCGTCGACCGCGTTGTCAGCAATTTGAAAGTGAAATGGGCTCTGTCCCTTGTCACTCAGCTGAAGCCCCTCCCTCGAGAACCCCTGAATCAAGCTTCGCGGCCTGTCCCCGCGCGGGAACCAGGCCGCCCACACCTGGACAGGCATTCCCTGCAGATTCCCCGGGCATCCCTCGCGCCCCGGGTTCACCAGCAAATACCGAAACCACCATGCACCGCTACCGTCTGCAAGGCCNAGGCGCAGAAACCAGACTTCATAACGGCGTCGCATCGCTGGAGTACAGAAAGTTTCGTTGAGTGTCTTCACGGATTGATCGACGGCGATTTATCGTCTGCCGCGAATCATACGCTGAGCGGCAATCGCGAGCAGTGAGACAAGGAAATCCCTGCGCGAATCCCATTTTGGAAAGCAGCTCGGCCAAACCATCCACTTACTTCCACCTGCAGAAGACAACGGGAGTACGCTTCGAATATGAAACACCGCATTTTCTACGCCGTCGTGTCATGCGCGGTCGTCGCGGCTGCGCTCTTCGCTTTCTTGCCCACTCTGCGCCACTTCATTTGGCTGGGCATCTTTTGGGGAGTCATCGCGGTGTCGATGATCGCGGTGGCCGGAGTGCTCGTCAACATTGGAAGCGTGATGGTTTCGATGTACACAGGGTACTCGAACGAATCTGAGAAATCCGAAACAGTCAAAGAAAGGCCAGGCGAGCTGGTGCAGTTCTCGCGGGCAGGCGTGACTGGCCAAGGACAAGTCGAACAGCGGCTGAACACCATTGGCGAGCTTTACCGTGCCGAGCGCGCTCTCTCGAACCTGCAAGGCAGCAGTGTGTTTCAGGCATTCAGCGACATGCAGAAGGAACAGTATGATCAGGTGCTTGGCGATGTGCGCTCGCTGATCCGGGAGATCGCGAAAGAGAGCTTCGAATCGAAAATGGCCTCTTGAACGGCTCGCGGAAAACTGGTGATTTATTCTAGGGTACGGCTTCAGCCATGCGTATGTCGTTCATTCTCGGTTGCCGCTTCAGGGGCCGTCTTCGTCAAATTGAGTTTTCCAGCCTCTCGAATTCCTTGTCGCGAAACGCAACAGCTCGGCCTATCGAAAAGCCTGATAGCTCCAAACAGTAATTTGCGTGCCATCGGTTTCCATTAGTGATTGACCCGGTCCCCTCAAACTTCTAGAGTAAGTTTGCGTCTCTCGAGAGCCTTGAGCAGCCATGAACTCACCAGCACCCAACGCGAACCTGATCGGACGGGAGGAGCGACTGCGGCTACTCGCCCTTAGCGTGGCCATTCTTGGCCTGGTGCTCGCACCTCTAGGATTCACCGGATGATGTAGCCATCACATTTTGGATGAGTTGGAAAGGGCCATTATCCGCAACCGGATGATGGCCCTTTTGATTTCTGTCACGCAGATCCATTCACGCCCTTGCCGGGCGAGGAGGCACCACTTGTCGCAGCGCGAGCAGGTAACCATTTTCGACACCACTTTACGGGACGGGGAACAATCGCCAGGTTGCAGCATGACACCGGCGGAAAAGCTCCGGATGGCACAGCAACTTGAACAGCTGGGCGTTGATGTCATCGAGGCGGGCTTCCCTGTATCTTCCGAGGGAGACTTCTGTGCCGTTAAGGCGGTGGCGCGCGAGATACGACGGCCCGTCATTGCTGCCTTGGCGCGCAGCCGGCGCGAGGACGTAGAACGAGCCTGGGAAGCGGTTCAGGCAGCCGCCCATCCCCGCATTCACACCTTCCTGGCCACCTCCGATATTCATCTCCAGCACAAATTAGGAATCTCGCGACGCGATTGCCTCGAACAGGCACGCGATGCGGTTCAGCTGGCGAAATCCTTCTGTGCCGACGTGGAATTTTCTGCCGAGGACGCGACCCGATCGGATCCGGATTTTCTATGCGAAGTTCTGCAAGCTGTGATTGACGCTGGAGCGACCACCATCAATATTCCCGACACCGTGGGCTATGCGGTGCCGGCCGAGTTCGGTGAGCTGATCACGCGCGTCTGGCAAAAAGTGCGAAGGAGCGAGCAAGCGGTCATCTCCGCGCATTGTCATGACGATTTGGGCCTGGCCGTTGCCAACTCGCTGGCGGCAGTCCACGCGGGCGCGCGGCAGGTGGAATGCACCGTGAACGGCATCGGAGAACGCGCCGGCAATACTTCTTTGGAAGAGCTGGTGATGATCATGCGCGTTCGCTCCGATCGCTATCCCTTTCATACTGCAATAGCCAGTGAGCGGCTCTTCCCGGCGAGCCAACTGCTCAGCGAGATCACGGGTATCTCAGTACAACCCAACAAGGCTATCGTTGGACGAAATGCCTTCGCGCATGAAGCCGGAATCCATCAGGACGGGGTCATCAAGCACGCGCGAAACTATGAGATCATGACGCCCGAGACAGTAGGAGTTCCCGGCACCCGATTGGTGCTGGGCAAACACTCCGGCCGTCACGCCCTCGCTCTGCGCTGCGAGCAACTGGGTTTCCCACTGGAGCGCCGCGAACTGGACGCAGTGTATCGCCAGTTTGTATCCCTGGCCGACAGCAACAAGATGATCGAGGATCACCAGATCGTAGAGATGATCCGTAATCAGCGAAGTATCTCGCGAGCGCAAGGTGCACTGCCTTTGGCGGACGTGGGAACGCCGAATCAGGAGACAGGTCACGAGTCTCTGGCTTCGCAATTTCCGCTTTTCTATCTTGCCAAGGGGGTCCACGCGCACTCGGACCGGATCCCACCCCGCTTTGTCCGGGAACACGATGGCGAACAGCAGGAAGATTACCTGTGGGGAGTCTGAGTCAACGCATGCGAGTTGGTGCCCGGGATGTGCCGGGATCAAGCCTGAAAGACAAGAGGCAGGTTTCGAAACCTGCCTCTTGTCTATTGTGTTGTATGTTCACCTTGTTTCCAACGTGCCCCATCGGAACGTCGGACCCATGGACAGCCGGACATAGTTCTGCCGGTTGGTCAACAGGTTGGAGAACAGGTGCGTATTGACCCAGTCGGCCGCGAAGCGGAAGCCGACGCCGCGCGACAGGTTCAGGTCAAAACCGCCCCCGGCTCCAATAAAGTAGGTGGTATCGGTGAGGTGAGCGCTCGGAACCGGCTTCCCGAGAGCACCGAGGAGTACGCCCAGTTGCGGTGGTAGGTTGATGTTGGCTCTCTCATGAATCAAGCCCAAGCCGGGGCGCGCGAAGAATGTGACTTTCTTCCACTTGCGGAGGTAAAACTGCGGACCTGCGGCAAAGGTGAAAGTCTGCGAGGAGAAGGGAACGTTGATCGCGCTGGGTGGCGGGACGGGCAAGCCCTGCCCGGCGGCAGCGATCAGGGCAGGCGCGTAGATCGTCTCGCCTCCATTAATCGTGCCCGCGCCGCTGATGATGCCGTCGCCGATGGCGCTGAAATCCGCGCCCAGGGCAAGCCAGGGTTTGAGGGTGACACCGAAGTCGCTTTCAAAGCCACGCTCGGTAAGGTTGCGGGCTGGACTGACCATGTAATCGAAGCCCGTGAAAAGAGTGAAGCGGTTGACGTCCGGTTGCTGAGCGAACGCCGGGAAACAAATCAAAAGAGCAATGCTGCAGAACAGGATGCGCTTCATGTCGCATTCTCCATGTCGGAGGCAGGTCAGGCTCGAGGCCTCGCGAGGTTCTCGACCGGGGAAGCGAGTCGCGGCTGTGTCCTGTCGCCCACGGCCGCTTCATCGCCAAGGTGAGAACAATCCAATTTCGCGCCTAAGTGACGGCACTTTTCAGTGATGAGGGTCACGGTTCAGTTGTGTTTCAGAAGTAGTGAGGCCAGTTTTGGGAATGCAGCGGAGACCGAAACTCAGTCTCATTTCCACGAAAAATCCATCAGAAGCTTCTCTTTCGTTTCTGGACCTGCTGGTCTATTCTTTGGAACGTATGCGCAACCGCAAGTCTGGACGAACGCCTGCGGGCATGCCACGAGATCGTTATTTTGCAATCGTTCTGTTCATCGTGGTATGGCTCACGGCCACTCCCTTTGCTCTTCGACAAAAGCCAGCCGGCACCGGCGACGGACTGAATCCTATCCTGCAATACATTTCCACCGGCTGGGACACCCTCACCCGGTCGATGAGCAACTGCGAGAGTGTCGTGGATCCCAAGCTGGCGGAGGCGTCCATCCTCTACGTCCCGGCCCATTCGCCGGTGCCCGATGTCCTGCGGCAACTGCAGAAACACTGCAAGGTAGAAGTTCGCGAGCTGCCGGTTTCGATCAGCGGTCCCGGCCAGGTCACCACCAACATCTCCCCTCCTGGTTTGCTTTATCTGGAAAATAGCTATGTCGTGCCCGGCGGTCGCTTTAACGAGATGTATGGCTGGGATAGCTACTTCATCGTGCGTGGCCTGGTCGAAGACAAGAGGATCGCGCTGGCACGCGGCATGATCGAGAACTTCTTCTACGAGATCGAGCATTACGGCACGGTGTTGAATGCGAATCGCACCTATTTCCTTACGCGATCCCAGCCTCCGTTCTTGACCTCGATGATTCTGGCCGTCTATGAGGCCGAGAAGGCCACGGGCAAGGACGACCGCGACTTGCTGGAAAAAGGCTACCAGTATGCCAGCAAGGATTACGAGATGTGGAATCGTGATCCCCATCAGGCTGGAGAGACGGGCCTCTCTCGTTATTACGACTTCGGCAACGGCCCAGCTCCCGAGAGCCTGAAAGATGAGACGAATTTCTACCGCAAGGTCACGGGCTTCTTTCTCCTGCACGAGGCTGGCCGAAACTATATCTCCGTACTCGATGCAACCCGCGGCGAGCCCGATGCAGGCAAAGCGTACGCCGTCGAGGTGTGCGACGTTGCCAACACCATGGCGCAACCCGATTGCGAGCCCACCCGCAAGGTTTCCCTCCTCGCGGACTATTACAAAGGCGACCGGGCGATGCGAGAGTCGGGGTTCGATATTTCTTTCCGGTTCGGTCCCTACGGCGCCGCTACGCATCACTACGCGCCGGTGTGCCTCAATAGCCTGCTCTACAAAACGGAAAAGGATCTCGAGAAAATCAGCGAGATTCTGAACCGGAAGGAGGATGCGCAACGGTGGCAGGAGCGCGCGCAGCAGCGGCAGGAACGTATTCAAAAATATCTCTGGAACGCACAGCGAGGAATGTTCTTCGATTACAACCTCGACACAGCTTCGCGCTCGACCTACGACTACATCACCACCTTCTATCCACTCTGGGCTGGGCTGGCGACACAGGAGCAGGCCGAGGCCGTAAGACGCAACCTTGAGGTGTTCGAAAAGCCGGGTGGTTTGGCGATGAGTGATCGCGATAACGCTGTGCAATGGGACTATCCCTACGGCTGGGCGCCGACCCAACTGCTTGCCATCGAAGGACTCCGCCGCTATGGCTATAACAAAGATGCAGATCGGGTGTCCTACGAATTCCTGTCGACAGTGGCCGAAAATTTCCGCCGGGATGGCACCATCCGCGAAAAATACAACGTCGCGACACGCTCGTCGGAGGCGCACGTTGCCGCTGGATACCAGCAAAACGTCGTAGGTTTCGGTTGGACGAATGGTGCGTTCCTGGCCTTGCTGCACGCACTCCCTCCCGAGATGGTCCGCAAACTCGCTGCGGAACAAACCATTCGGCCAGACTAACAGTGGTACCCCCCTCCCCCTGGTCTTATGGAATCAGGAACTTACAGGTGAGAGAGCACCAAAATCTTTGGTTTCAAAGAACTTATAGCCAAAATATTCCGGACAAAGGACTTAGCGTCCAGAACAGTTATGCCCGGGAGATACGCCCAGCGAGTTACTTATATCTGAATGGATCGAGGGCCGCATAGGACTTCGGTCACGTGGGAGTGTGATGGATGAACTGTGGCGGCGTAGTTAGCTCGGGAGCGGCCTGAAGCGAGGGAACGTCCCGTCTGCCCCCGAGTTTCCCTCCTCAAGGTCGCGCATTTTGCCTTAAGGAAGATTGTCGAAAAAGAGATACACCGAAGCAATGCGACCGTTCCTGGTAGCGATAAAATCGGCACCCGCATAAGCTGGTGGCTTGGCGGGTGGGCCCACACAAGCGAAGGTGCCCCATTCAATCGCGTTCTCTGCGATTAAGGGGGGTAGCGATGCTGCCTGCGATCGCTCCGCCTTGCATCTCGTCGTTCCATCTGGGCGCCAGCCGAGAATCCAACTCGTTTGACTAGATTCAAGAACAACCTAAGCGGAGCTTGGACGGGGCACCCGCAGCATCTTGAGCCCACACAAGCGAGGGTGCCCCATTCAATCGCGTTCTCTGCGATTGCGTGGGGTAGCGATGCCGCCTGCGATCGCTCCGCCTGCATCTCGTCGTTCCATCTCGGCGTCAGGCGAGAATCCAACTCGTTTTACAAGATTCAAGAACACCCCCGCCCAAGCGGAGCTTGGACGGGGCACCCGGCAGCATCTTGACCCCACTCAATCGCAAAGTGCGCGATTGAATGCGGCACCTCGAGTTGTGTGGGCCACCCAGCCCCTGTCGTCAGGTGCCGGAAACCACCGAGTTCCTTCGCTAAGAACGCTCACGATTTCGGCTGCGTGCCCGGTGCCCCAGGTTCGCGTCCGCCCTTTGGACGCTAACCTGGGCCAGGAACATGCGCGGGCGTCCACCACTGACCTTCGTTTCCCGATCGGAAGCTGTCCGCTGGGATTCGATCTCCATCCCTTCGACTTCGCTCAGGGCAGGATCGCTCCCACTTCCCGCAGGGCGTAGTGACGGAAACTGCTCCAGTTCCAGTCTGCGGGGTTCGTTACCAGTCCGCGTTTGACCGGGTTACGGTGGAGATAGAGAAGCTTCACCTTGAACTCGTCTTCGTCGCGCACGTTTCGGTCGTAGTAACGCTTCTGCCAGAAGGAACCGGTTTCTCCGGTTAGTCCTGGAAGACGTTTTGTGAAAGAGAGTTTCAGGAAGTGCAGGGCGTCGGCCAGGGTGGCGTGGTCGGAGTTGGGGTGAGGGCCCAGGTTAGCCTCCAAAGAGCGGACGCGAACCTGGGACACCGTTGCCAGGGTTGAAGACATAACCTGCCGTTTGTCCCACGAGGACCCAGCCGATTGGAGTAGTGTTTCCCTGAAAAGCGCGTATGACAGCTTCGCGAGTTTGTGCGGTGTTGTAAAGAGTTGGATCGTCATATTTCCTGGTTCTCAGTTAGTGTAGTGCTGCGAGTGCTGCCGGGAACAAAACTTTACCCAACATTTACGAGCCTTTTACCTCAGTTGTGCTCTCAGAAGCGTCTAAGTAGTCGTGCAAGCCAGCCGTAGAGACGCTGGCGGATTGATGGACGTTTCTTTAGAAGGAGAAGGCATGAACTACAGAACAGTTTGGAGCGTTATCGTTAGTATCGTTGTTGGCTGCGCTGTACTCCTACCGGTTGCGGAGGCAAATGAAGAGGACCAGCAAACGATAGTCACATTTAATCAGCCCGTCGAGATTCCTGGGCAGGTCCTACCGGCGGGCACCTACTGGTTCGTTGTGACGGGTGACATCTTCAGCCGCGATTTTGTGCGGATATACAGCGCTGACCGGAAGACGGTATACGCAACCGAACTCACCGTTGAAACGCAGCGTCACAGACCAGCTAACGCTATCCTGTTCACATTTGCGGAGCGGAAATCGTCAAAGCCGGAAGCGCTGCTCAACTGGTTCTTCCCTGGTGAGACTGTCGGCCATCAGTTCCAGTATCACAAGCAGGAAGCANAGGAACTTGCGCAGGACAAGCAACGGGAAGTAGTGGTTCCTTCGACGAACACCCAGATGCACGCTGGCTTCTGATTCAAAGGCGGGNACGGTTCATGGCTGCTTGCTTGTGGGTGCGACATGCTTGAGTTCTTCGGTCCAATTCAACACAACGCGCACTTCGTCGGGAGGCCCGTTCTCCACATTGGCCTTCACAAAAAGGAATCGCTGACCGTCCGGGCTGATGTCGTAAACGCCGTTGGTCAACCGACCCATCAGAAATGGAGGGTAGTCCGCGACGATTCGAGGGGTGGACGCGCTGAAGGTGGGTTGGGTGGTTACGCCCACGCTCATAAAATTGCCGGAGCTCATATAAAAGAGTTCGCGGCCATTTTGCGCCCACACCGGCATGCTGCCCCCGTTGGTCGAAATCTGCCATTTGCCGCCCGGCCCCGGAAAGGGCTGCACGTAAACTTCGTAACGGCCCGACTCTTCCGACTGATAAGCAATCCATCGGCTGTCTGGTGAGAATCGGGCTTGCATCTCGTTGAATTTTGTCTGAAGGAACGACCGCGGTTTTCGTTCGCCTGTGAGCGGCGCGATCCAGATGTCGCGGCCCGTGGCTGACCCCACGGCCCAATAGGCCAAGAATTTGCCATCGGATGACCAGGAAGTGGGAACCAGGATGAGACTCTCCCCTGTGACGAGGGCCTCCTCGGCCCCACTCCCGTCGGCAGGTTTCACAAGAATCGCTGGTCCTGTTGGACGCGTAGTCGCGAACGCGATGCGTTTTCCGTCCGGCGACCATATCGGCGAGCTGCTGTGTTCGTCGAACGTCAAACGCGTAAGCGTGCCGTGCGGGATTTCATACACCCAAACGTCCGAACCGCTGCTGCCGGAAGGAATCGCGACCGCGATGCGTTCTCCATCGGGGGAGATGTGAGGAGAGCCATAGTGGCGGACGGGAGCCGCGAGTTCTTTGACCTGCTTCTTACGGTCCACCCACACGATCTGTCCATCACGAGTGTAGGCATTTTCAGGCAGATAAACGAGCGCGCCAGTATCGGAAACTGCAAAGTCAGCTGCTCCGCTGCTCGGAGAGGTTTTAACCCCGTCGAGAACCGGCACCGGTTGGCCCGTGACCTCCAGTCGATGTGGGTCGAACGCCACTGCAAAGACGCGTCCGTCGCGTTCGAACAGGAGATGCCCACTCGGAGAGTAACGAGGGTAAGTGCCCAGGATGGGCAGGATTTTCTTTTCGCGCGTGTCTAGCCGCATGGCCACAATTTTCGACTCTGCGAAGGAGCCAATATCCTGCGCGTTCCCAATGACGAACAGGACAGTCTTCCCGTCGGGCAGAATCTCCGGCCAGCGATAGGTGAGCTCGCCTTTGCCAACATCAGGGGCGGTTAGAATCTCAGGCGAGCCGCCGGCGGCGGAAACGCGCATAAGGCCGGCGAACAAAGTCGGAGCAAAAGTAATCGTACTGTCTGTCCCCCAGGTGCCGCTGCGATTGATGGGAGCATCGCAAAGTGTGGTTGCTTCCCCGCCGTGTACGGAAGCCTTTTTCAGTCTCCCATCCGCGAAAAACCCGACCCACTGGCCATCCGGCGAGAAAAACGGGCTTGTGGCATTGGTCGAACCTGGCAGTGGCTGTGGTTCGAGGCGGTCGAGTGGCCGCAAGAAAAGCTGCGTTGTGTGGCCGTGTGCTCCCAAGTAAGCGATCCGCGTTCCGTCGCGAGAGATTGCGACCGCGGGAAAGTCTTTTAGCGGGAAACCTTCTGACGCGGCGGGTTGACCGTCCGGAGCAGGGAACCCGAACGCGAAGCGGCTAACCGGGCGGTCCCCTAAATCAGGACGTACATACGACGCGAAGACGACAGCACCAACTGCCCCGAGAACCAGTCCCGCCGCGGCCCAGGCCAACACTACTCCACGGTGCCGAAACGAGCGTGTGAGTGCACCGGCGGGAACCGACTCGGAAGCGACGGAACCGGAGAGGGCTTCTTCGATGATGATGCGTGCGTCGCCGATGTCGCGCAAACGCAGCTTCGCATCTTTCTGCAGGCAACGGCGGAGAAGTTCGTGGATCCGTGGCGGAACGGACTCGGGCAGCGAAGGCCAGTCCGGTTCAGCACGAATCACGGAGGCAAGAATGTCCGACGTAGTTTCGCCTGTGAAAGCGGCGCGGCCGGCGAGCATTTCGTAAAGCATGCAGCCAAAGGCCCAGATGTCGGCGCGGCGATCGACGCGCTTGCCCCGTGCCTGCTCCGGCGCCATATATGCCGCCGTGCCCAGCAATACGCCCGTCCGCGTCGCGGCGGCGCTCAGCGTGGGCGAGTCCTGCAATTCCGGTTCGGTGATTTCGCTTTCCAACGCCTTCGCCAAGCCAAAATCAAGGAGTTTTACCTGGCTCTCTGGCGTCAGCTTTATGTTCGAGGGCTTCAAATCGCGATGAATGATGCCGCGCTCATGGGCGTACTCAAGCCCGTCGGCAATTTGCTTTGCGAAGGTCAAAACCTCCTCAAGGGGGATCCGCCCCTGGCGGATGCGCTCGGCGAACGTTGGACCTTCGACCAGTTCCATCACCAGTGCACGAGCTCCGTTCGATTCTTCGAGGCCGTAAATCGAGGCAATGTTGGGATGATTGAGGGATGCCAGGACTTTCGCTTCACGCTCGAGGCGGGCCATGCGTTCCGTGTCGGAGGCAAACGCTTCAGGAAGTACTTTCAGCGCCACGTTTCGGCCGAGGCGTGTGTCGTACGCGCGATAGACTTCCCCCATGCCGCCCGCGCCAATTTTTTCCTGGACACGATAGTGTGCAATCGTCTGGCTAATCACGGGGACGCCTTTGCGACTCATGCTATGACGGTCGCTGCTGTGCGTCAATTGAGCTTGGGCGCTCGCACTGACGCTGAGTGCTGCAAGCAAACCCTCCGCCCACAAAGTCTGGCTATGCGATCGGCGCAGATGGATGATGCAACCAGTGTGTAAGGCCGGGTGAAGTGGGGAGAGTGCGGGCGGCAGGGGTGGGCCATCCCCGCATTTTCTCGAGAAGTATTTCAGTCCGGCTTGGCGTTCTCTACGTCTTGAAGCTGCTGAGAGGCTCGGCGTTCACGTTCCGCGTCGGCGGTTCGTCCCATGTCCTGGTAAGCCTGGCCGAGCAGGTGATGAGCGATGGAATTGTTGGGATCGACGCTGAGTGCGTGCTGGAGCGCGCGCGCCGCCAACTCAGCTTCCCCTTTCTTCTCGAGCACCTTCCCGAGCAGGATGTAAGCCCCGGTCGAGGTTGAATCCAGCCAGATGGAACGCTGCAAGAGGCGCTCCGCTTCATCGAATTTCTGAACGCGGGAGTAGGCATCAGCAAGTTTGTAATAGGTCGCGGCATGCCCGGGATTGATGGCGAGTTCGGCCTGAAAGTCGGCGATCGCTTCCGGAATCCTCGATTTGTAGAGGTGCAATTCCCCCAGGAAAAAGTGTGCGAGGGGCAGCTTCGGATCGAGCGCAATGGCTTTTTGCGCATGCTCCTCGGCGATGGGATCGAACTCCTGCCGCAGCAGGACACGCGCGGTAAACAGATAGGCCGCGGCGGAATCCGACGGCACATCGAACATCCGGGCAAAGGCCTTGCGTGCCTGAGGATAATCCTTGGTCTGGATGTAGCAGATGCCCAGGATATACGACGCATCGATGTTGGCGCGTGGATACCAGCCCTGCACTTTTTCGAGAAGCGGAATCGCATCAGCGGGACGTCCGGCGAGATAATCGGAAAGACCCAGCAGTTGAATGGCTTCGTTGTCCTGCGAATCTTCGTTCGTAGCTTTCCTGAACGCGTCGATCGCCTTGACGTAGTCGCCGGACTTGTAATACGCCACACCCAGTTCGTGCGCTAACCCCTTCATGGCCGGATTCACGGCCTCCATCTGCTGGAGCTGTGTGATTGCCTCCTCATTCTTTCCCTGCTGCAGCAGGCGGCGCGGCGCCGCAAAGGCACTATCCGCGGAAGCAGAAGGAGCGGAGGGAAGTCGTTCCTGCAAAGCCGGATGGTCTGACTGCGCAGCCATCTGTAAGCAAAACGACAGAATAAGAATGAAGCTGGACCTGAATGGATGCATGGCTAGATCTCGGAGGATATGAGCCGATTAGATCATAACGCGGGATCGTGTGGAGCCTGCAGTCGCGAGCGGTCGAGCTTCGGGAAGAAAGTGCCTTCCCCACAAGTGCAAGCAAAATTTGAGGGAGCCGGAAAGGCTCCCTCGTGTGAAAAATGCTCCCGGAACGATTTTAGAACTCGAACCGGACAGCGAATTCGATTTGGCGCATGTGGGTGCCACCTTCGAGTGCGGTGATCTTGCCGTTGTTTCCACCCGGGCAGTCGACGCAACCGTTGGCACCGTTGTTCTGACTGAAGGCGTAAACCCCGTGGTTGAACACGTTGAAGGCGTTCACGATGAACTTCGCCCGGAACTGCTCCGTGATGGCGAAGGACTTCGTGACCGACATGTCGGAATAGAATCCTCTCGGACCGTTGTAACTGTTACGGCCGAGATTGCCGATCTGGCCGCAGTTCGGAAGGCTGAATGCGCCAGATACCGGACGCGCCAGACTGCAAGCATCCGTTCCCACTGGCAGTGTGGCGGGATCGGGATATGCGAGCGGCGCCACGGGCGTGAAGAAGGTTCGGGTATGGTGGACCTTATCCAACCCACCGACACCCAAGTGAAGCTTCGAGCCGCTCACATTCGGACGGCATGGTCCGGTGTCGATGACGCTCCCGCACTCGCCGATGCTCGGCGTCCACGGCAGACCGCTACTCCAGTTGGTGGTGTTGCTGATCTGCCATCCACCGATGATGTAATCCATCGCCTTACTGGCATCTCCCTTGTACTTCTTGCCCCGGCCGAAGGGTAGTTCGTAGATGGGACTGAATACGAACACGTGGTCGCGGTTGAAGTCGACCGGTCCCCACTCCACGGCGTGGCTGATGGCATAGTAAGTGTCGTGGTAGTTGTCTGCGTGGGAGAAGGTATAGTGAGCCAGGAACTGTAATCCTTCCGAGAAGCGCTTATCTACCTTGACTTCGAACGCGTTGTAGGTGCTGGCCGCGTCGTTGCCATAGTAATTCCCCAAGTCGAAGGGAATCTTCGGGAAGAGGGGGCGACGGCTATTCTGCGAAGTGAAGGCACTGAATCCTGCATAGGATGCTTGGCACTGTCCGGCACTTGTCGCACCCGAGGTTGGGTTTAAACACTTTGTGGTTGTTGGCTTTCCGTCCGCGCCGAGTATGAACGCCTGAGTGAGATCCTGTCCATCGCCAGCCCGTGCCGGGTTGATGTCGTAGTTCGGGTTGTCGGCAACAAATCCGTGTGTGCCCTTGCTGCCCACGTAGGCAACTTCGAGCGACATCGTGTTGCTCATTTGCCGTTGCACCGTGAAGTTCCAGGCGTCCACGGTTGGTAACACCTGTTTAGTGGGCCGAAGGTGTGTGCCTGAAAGTTGCGCGGTTAAAGGAATATTGCCGTTGGACGGTATTGGGACGAACGCCGTGCTAGGGTCAATCCCAAGCCCAAGAGGGCCGCTATCGAGCGTGAACACATTCCCATTCTGGTCGTGAATGGGAATCAAGTTCGCTGAGCACGGTGTGGCCGGAGTGCAAGGACTCCCTGCAGCGGTAGAAGTGAAGGTGCTGGCATCATAGTTCTGCTTCAGCAACACTGGCAGGTTCTGTGTCACAGTATGGCCGAAGTTCGAGCCGAATACTCCGATATCGTAACTGCGACCATAACCCATGCGGACCACGGTTTTGGGCGTGGCTTGGTAAGCGATTCCCAAGCGTGGAGCAAAGGCGCGCCAAGCGTTATCGACGCTGCCGCTCAGGCTGTAAGGCCCGAAGCCGGCTACCCGAATTCCGCCCGTTCCACCGTTATCGGTGATGTTGGCGAACCCACCGTTGCCTTTCGCGTTTACCGTCTCTGGGAAGTAGATCTCCCAGCGGAGCCCATAGTTGATGGTCAATCTGGTAGTGGCGCGCCACGTATCCTGGCCGTAAAAGAAGAAGCGCTTCTGGCGCTCGGCAGCACTGTTAGCGCCAGGAAGAGTGGGATTGTTGACATAACGCGCAAAGCGGGTAACGTAGCCTAGCAGAAACGTCGCAATGTCCAGGCCATTCACGCCGCCGTTCGAAGTCGCCTCGGGACTAAAGTTGTATTCTCCCGTGCGGTTGTTGTCGCTGGGGATTCGCAAGTTCATGGCGTAGCGAAGGTCCGCACCGAACTTGATCTGGTGATTGCCTTTCACGTGGGTCCAGTTGTTGACGAACTGGAATTGCTGCTCGCTTTCCGTTAGCGGGCAGTTGCAGCGAGCCACACCGAGACCATCGCCGAAACTTGAAACTACCAAACCGGCTCCGCCATTATTGTCGGTGCCGTTGTAGCCGCTGAGTGGATCCTTTCCGAGCAGGAATGATCCCAAACCGGCCGTCTTCGGGTCACCCGTATTGGCGCCGGGAATCCCGAAGGCCGTCATGGGTGCGCCGTGGTCCGTCTTGCTGGTCTGCGGGTTGTACTTGAAATAACCAAACCGAAAGTCGGTTAGCCAGCTATTGGTGACCGTCTTATTGAAACCGGTCGCCAAGCTGTAGTTGTGCGTGGTGGAACTGCCATTCAATCCAGGCGCGTCGCTAGTTCCCCCATTACCGGGACCGCCCAAAGCGCCCAGCAAGCCTGTGCCGGATATTGTGTAGTACGCGAGACTAAACCGGCCGAACACGTTCAGGGTTTGGCTCACCGTATAGTCGATACGGGTGTCAAAAGCGTTCGAAGTGAATGGACCCGAGCCAGCACCGACGAAGTTATTCAATACCGGGGCACCCGATCCGGGGTCTGGGAACAAAGCGAGGACATTTGCCGCCGCTTTCGAAATCCTACCGATGGGGATGCAGTTGCCGGAGCAGCCGGGTTGAGGACCGAATGGAGCACGGCCGGCACCCGTTTGCTGGTTGCCAGTAAGCGGATCGTAGATCTGACCTGCATTCGTGCCTGAACCCGGCGCAACTCCCAAGTATTCGCTCAGATCACAAAATCCGGTTGTGTTCGTAGCCGGATTGCAACTCGTTAAAACCTTATGTGTGGGAACCGTGAACAGGCCACTCACTCCATTGTTTTGCCGTGTTCCCTGATAGTCGCCGAAGAAGAACAACTTGTCCTTAATGATCGGTCCGCCAATGGTGCCGCCAAACTGCGCCCAGCGTGACGGGGGAACGAGCCGGTGGGTCACCGGGTCGGGAGCGCTTTGCGCGAAGGGATCGCGCGCCTGGGTCCAGTCGGAGCGGCGATAAAAGAAGCCCGTACCGTGCAGGCTGTTGCTACCTGATTTCGTCTGCGACGTAACCAGACTCGCCACCGCCTTGCCAAATTCCGCGTCGTAGTTCTGCAACGCGACCTTGGCTTCGGTCACGGCGTCGAGGTTCGGATTGACGACGATGATCCCGAGGATCGGATCCTGATTGTCGGTTCCGTCAAGCTCGAAGCCGGTGCCGCTGAAATGTTGGCCTTGGGTGAAGATTTGATACCCCTGCTGTGGGTTCTCGGTGGCAGCATGGCTCCAACCGACGATTTTCTGTGAGCCAGGCGCCATCAACTGCAACTCGGTGAAATTGCGGTTGAGAATTGGGACCTGTTCAACGGCGCGATCGTTGAAAGTCACAGCCACATCAGCGCGGTCGGTTTTGAGTTGAGGCGCTTCGGCGGTGACTTCGACGGTTTCAGTGGCGCCGCCGACCTGGAACTGGAGGTCGACGCGAGAGCCAGCGTCCGCCTGAACGATGACATCCTTCTGCTCGCTAACCTTAAAACCGGTACCCTCGACGCGAACGGTGTAGCTGTCGGGGATCAGGTGGGTCACGGAATAGTTGCCGTCCGAGTTCGTGGTGGCCGTGTCCTCGGTACCCTTCCGCTGGTTGATGACCGTAACTTTTGCGCCGGCAACGGCCGCGCCTTGTGGGTCGGTGACTGTGCCCAAAATACTTCCATAGACCGCCTGGCCGAGAGCGACAGGCGTGCAGACGAGGCAAGACAAACCCAGAACAGCCATCGTCATTAATATGACCACGCACTTGGTTCTCATTGCGTTCCTCCACATCATCTCGACAACTGGGCGCGTTCGGCTCTCCAGTTTTGCGGAGAGTCTCATTGCGCGATTGCACAAATTCATATCAAAACGGGCGAATCGAGAGCCATCTCCCACGCAGCTAATACAAAACCATTAGGTGCCAAACCGAGTGTGCAGTTGCGTATCCTAATTCGATATTTCTCATAGGTTGTTGATAGTGTTAGGGAACGCTGCTCCGCATTGTCATCAACGCCTATGACAATTGGAAGCAGCATGCGAACGCGATATGAAAAGCGGAATCACATCGTTTCGCAAGCGTTGAACAGAGGACACACCGAATCGAAGTGCACAACGCACTCAGTCTGACGCGCCCTATCTGAAGAATCTGTAAGTTGCCCCGTTGAATCCAGTGAAGCCACGCAGCGAGCGAAGACACCCGACACGTGCGCGAAAAAACGCGAAGCGTTTGAGCAGTGGCAATCTGTGCTTTCGATCTGGTGAATGAAAGTTTCGGAAGGTTTGATACGGTTACATGCGGCGAAGCACATCTGTTGCAGTGAGATGCCTGCCTTGTTACGCTTAGTTACATGAGCGTCACAGGCGTGTCTGTGGAGGAACGAGTCCAGTATCTTGCCGCCATCGAACGGTTGGCCGGGAGTCATGTGCTCCACGGCTCAGAATCACTCTGCAAATTGCTGCGTTATCTGGCGGAACATAGTCTCCAGAATCCTGGAGTTCCCGTTAAGGAATATCAGATTGCGACGGAAGTATTCGGACGTCCCGCCAATTTCGATCCCCATCTGGATTCTGCGATCCGGGTGCAGGCTGGCCGGCTGCGAGTGAAGCTGGCGGAATATTATTCATCCGAGGGCGGGGCGGACCCGGTTCTTGTGGAATTGCCGAAGGGGACCTACACCCTTTCGTTTCATCCCCGACCAATAACCCCGGACGCAAAACCTGACGGCGACAGGCAGAGAGAGGAAAAACAAACAAGCAAGCGGGCCCAGCACATTTTGCTCAACTGGTCCGCGGGCGTATTGGCCCTGTCGATTTTGTTGGCGGCGGCGGTTGCCGCCCTGGTTGTGAAATGGGAAAACCGCTCACAGGTCACCGCTTCCGCATCTCCGGTGGCGCCGGCCGTGTTTCGTACCTTCTGGAAGGAATTTGTGTCTGGACCCGACACGCCCTGGGTGGTGTTCAGCAACGCTGCGTTCGTAGGCAGACCGGAAACCGGTATGCGGTACCGGAACCCTGCTCGTGATTCCCGCGCCCTGATTCTTGATCATTACACCGGCGTAGGCGAGGTTCTGGCGGTACATGAGATTGACCGGGTATTCCATTTACTGAACCGTGAGGTGAGGGTCAAGCGCGGAAGCCTGTTCTCGCTGGATGATGCCAAGAACAATGACCTGATTTTTGTGGGTTCGCCGGCGGAGAATTTGTCACTGCGCGACATCCCGATGAACGAGCAGTTCGTCTTTCAGCGGCTCAGCGGGGGTCCGCGCAATGGCGAGTTGGCGCTGGCAAACCTGCATCCACGGAGTGGAGAACCGCCGTACTTCATCGGCAGCCCGCCCAATGTCCCTCTCAGTGAAGATTACGCGGTGGTTGCGCTTATGCGGGGAATGAATCCCACGGAATCGGTCTTGATTCTGGGTGGAACCTCGACAATCGGAACCCAGGCGGCCGTGGAATATGTTTGTCACGAGGATTCGCTGGCGCAATTGTTGACCCGGCTGAACGTCCCGCCGAACGGAGAGATGACGCCGTTTGAAGTGGTCCTGCGCGTGAAGGTGGCGCGGGGAGTGCCTGTCGAGTCAGAAATAGTTGCAACGCGAACAGACGAGGGCAAACCACACGCGGAGTAAACCAAGCTGAATGCTGGAGGCCAGAAGCCTAAGACCGTATTCCTTTTGTCTCTGTGTCTCTGTGACTCTGTGGTGAATAAGCAAAACTGCTGCATTAGGAGCTTGGCGGAGCAAGCTGAGGATCAAGTTCGCTGGCCTTCCGAAATTCCTGTGATGACTCTTCTTTTTCGCCCTTTTGCCGCAGAGCGATTCCCAACTGGTAGTGAGCCTGGGCGTAACTCGGACTGGAGTTGATGGCCGCGCGGAACTGCGCGATCGCCCCGTCGACGTCGCCGGCATTGAGCAGGCGCCGTCCGGTGCTGGTGGCCAAAACAGCGGCTTGACGCCCCGTTGTTTCCTTCCCAATCTGCTGACCGGTTCGGACTTCGGCAGCGGCTCCTTCGTTGTCGCCCAGCGAGCGCAGTACGGCGGCGAGTGTGGTGTGGGCGCCGGCGAAGTCAGGCTGCAGCCGGATGGCATTGCGGAGAGCGTCGGCGGCGTCTTGCAGTTTTCCTTGTTGTTTGAGCACTGTGCCGAGGGTGTAGTAGGCTTCGGCGTAATCAGGACGTGCCGCGATCGCGGCACGCAATTCTTTTATCGAATCATCAAAGGAGCCCTGCTGCCACAGCGTCACTCCGATCGTGTAATGAACGTCGGGTTGGGAGGGGTCCAGTTCCTCAGCCTTCCGAAACTCGGCGAGCGCCTCCGGGAGTTGGTCTCTCAACTTGAGGGCGAGACCGAGATCATAGTGCAGANTGGCATCCTGGGGGGCGCTCTNGAGCGCGGTCTGAAACTCGTGGATGGCCGCATCGAAATCGGCTTTCTGGAGATAAGCCGTGCCGAGGTTCGCACGATAACCCGAGTCATCTGGACGCAAACGCAAAGCGGCTTCGAATTCGGGAACCGATTGCGATGCCTGCCCGGCTTGCACCAGCGCGAGGCCGAGATTGTTGTGCGCGTCGGGATTGTCAGGCTGCATCTGGATCACTCGTTCCAACGCTGCGAGAGCGCCCTCGACGTCGCCCTGACGCTGCAAGAGCAGGCCGAGGCGAGTCTGGGCATCCGGCCAGTCGGGCTGCAGTTTTACGGTTGTCTGCAACTCGCGCACGGCGTCGTCGCGACGGCCTTCCTCTTCGAGCACACGCGCGAAGTAGTAATGAGCCTGCGGGGATTGGGGTAAGAGCTTGGCAGCACTCTCGAGAAGCGGACGCGCCTCCTCAAGCCGATGTTGTTGCCAGCGAATCGCGCCGAGGTGAAGTTGGGCGCTGGGGTAATCGGGCGACAGGCGGAGTGCCTCAGAGAATTGCTCGGCAGCTTTGTCGTTCTGCGAAGCCTGCGCGAGGAGTGAGCCATATTCATCGTGCAGTTCGGGCCTGGCGGGCGCAAGCTCGATTGCGCGAGCGAGTTCGGCAGTGGCCGACGGCAGGTCTCCACGAAAACTCAACACGCGCCCGAGCGTGCGATGGGCTTCTGCACTGTTCGGATCGAGCCGCACCGCTTGTTTGGCTTCAGATTCGGCGCCGTCGAGGTCGTGCTTGCGCGCGAGCGCGTTGGCGAGATTGATATGCGCCTCGGAGTAGTTCGACTTCAGTTTGATAGCAATTCTGAATTGCGTAATCGCATGGTCAGCGTCGCCTTCGGAAAGCAGCGTCCAGCCGAGGGAATTGTGGGCCTCCGGGCTGTTGGGCTTGAGCTTGACTGTTTGCTCAAAAGCGGCGCGTGCGCCTTCCACATCGCCGTGCTGGATAGCGGCCATGCCCCGCTGATAACTGGCGTCGGCTTCTGAGGGGGTGGCTGTCTTCTGCGCTTGAGCAAAGGCAATCGAAGTCAGCGTAACTACGACGATCAGGGCTGCACCTGGCAGGAGATGGGAGCGAATCTTCACGAGAATTGCCGGTGATTTTCTTAGCCTTTCGGGTCGCCGATGTTGACCCCTATGGCTAAGACTAGTATTTCATTAGAGGATGAGTCTGGGCGCAGGGTTTTTGCAGGGCGGAGCTTTACGATGCCAGGTCACTTTTCTGCTCGTGTTCCTCTCTTTCTGCCCAGGACCTGCTGCACCAGCACAGGGAACTGGATCGAATAAGGCATCTCAACTGGCGCAGTTCGTCGACGAAGCAGATAAAGCCGGCCTGACGATGATCAATGTCTTCGGGGGGAAGGATACAAAGAAGTACATCATTGAGACGACCGGCACCGGGGTCGCAATTTTCGATTATGACAACGATGGTTGGCCGGATATTTTTCTCGTCAACGGCACTACGCTAGAGGGTTCCCCCGCAGGTAAGAGCCCCACGAACCATCTTTATCACAACAATCATGACGGCACGTTTAGCGACGTAACCAGGCAAGCCGGGCTTGCCGATGCCAGCGGCTGGGGGCAGGGCGTTTGCGTCGGCGACTACGACAACGATGGTTGGCAGGATCTCTACGTTACGTACTACGGGAAGAACCGGCTCTATCACAACGAGCACGGCGTATTCCACGAAGTAGGGGAAGCGTCTGGAACGGCAGGCTCAGGAAAGGCATGGGGCACGGGCTGCGCGTTCGTGGATTACGACCGCGATGGATTGCTGGATCTGGTCGTCGCAAATTATGTGGATTTCGATTTGTCTACCGCGCCTGCGCCGGGCGAGCGGGCTTCGTGCGTGTGGAAGGGCGTTCCGGTAATGTGCGGACCGCGCGGACTGCCCTGGGCGAAGAACATCCTCTATCACAACCTGGGCGGTGGGAAGTTCACCGATGTGACGACGAAAGCTCATCTCGACAAGACCTCGGGGCATTATTCGCTTGGAGTGTCGACCTTCGACTTCGACAACGATGGCTGGCCGGACATTTATATCGCTTGCGACAGCACGGCCAGCATTCTGTTCCACAACAACCATGACGGTACGTTCACCGACGTCGCGGTTAGCGCCGGCGCAGCCTACAACGAGGACGGGCGGGAGCAGGCGGGCATGGGTGTCACGGCCGGCGATTTCAATGGTGATGGGAACCTCGATATTTTCAAGACGAATTTTTCGGATGACACCTCGACGCTGTATCGCAATAACGGGAACGGAACGTTTGACGATGTGACCTTTGCCGCAGGACTTGGATTGCACACCCAGTACCTGGGCTGGGGGACGACTTTCTTCGATTTTGATAACGATGGCTGGCCAGATCTTCTGGTCGTGAACGGGCACGTGTATCCGGAAGTGGACAAGCAGCACCTGGGCAGCACGTATCCCGAGCCCCGCATTCTGTATCACAACAACGGCAACGGAACTTTCAGCGATATTTCCGCGCAAGCAGGTCCCGGCATTACCGCGACGCATGCCGGCCGCGGGCTGGCCGTAGGAGATCTCTGGAATGATGGGCGGCTGTCGGCCGTGATCAGCAACATGAATGATCATCCCAGCCTTCTCGTGAACCAGGTGCGTTCGCCGAATCATTGGATTGGCATTCGCACCGTGGGGACAAAATCAAACCGGGACGGTATTGGAGCTCGCATCACGGTGAAAGTCGGCCCGCGTACTGTTGTGGATGAAGTGCGGAGTGGAGCGAGCTATGCGTCGAATAACGACATGCGAGTGCATTTCGGAACAGGCGCAGCGACGAAGATCGACTGGGTACAGATCCGGTGGCCCAGTGGATTAACCGAACGCTTTGACGATCTGGCAGTCGATAAGATTCACGTCATCCGGGAAGGAAGCGGGAAATCCGAGGAGGCGGAGGCAAAGCCCAGCGGAGGAGCGCGTCCCTGAATCGCAGCGTTGGTTTGACCTCTCGCAAACAAAGACTGCGAAGCTCCGCAAAGAAGAGCTGGCGGGTGAGCTGGGCATTGCGGGTGCAAAGATGTTTTTCCCAATTTCGTGTGCATCGTCACCGGTTGGCTGCCTCTAGCGTTGGTAAGATTTGATGTTCGATTTGGAATGACGCGATTCGTGTCCGCATCTTTGCCGCTTGTTCTTTGCTGAATTGCATACGTCCCATGGCCGCGCAGTGCAACTGCTCGTTCGTCCAATTGGGTTGCATAATTCCGTCGCGAGAGTGTGCATTCGAACCGAGCAGCAAGTGACCTAGCTCATGCGCCAGCACCTCGCCCAGAATCTGCGGCAGGGGAATGTCTTTATTCTGCTCATACAACCGCTCGATGGGATCGAAAAACAGGTCGGCGTAGGTGCCGGCATCGTGATCCAGGAACGAGACCCCGAAGACGTCGTCCCCAAAAGTGCGGGCACGGGGAATCATGCGAACTACGAAACCGGATTTCGCAATGTCGCGGCATTGTGGTTCTGACCGGGCGCGAGCCTCAACGCCGCAGTTCACCCAGTGCACATCCACTCCCGCCTTATGCAAAACGCGACCGGCATTTCGTTCGGCAGCAACTACGATTTGCTCCGCTGCGTTTGTGCCGTTGGTCACAAAGACAGCCAGCTGTGGATTTTTTGTGGCCGTCTCTCCATGCCCCAGCAAAGACCCTGCGACGATCCACAAGCCTGCCAGAATTATTACTTTGTTTCCCATGGCCCCGCCCTCCTTCGGCGTTTAGCCGAACTTTGGGTTCGGGCGGCGCGTATCACAAGGGTGGGGCGGTGACGCGGCGGTTAAATTTGGGTAACGAGATAAGGGTCTGGCGCGTCAAATAGATACGGGGCGAGGTAACGAGTTATGTGGGGTTCAGCCAGTGCTAGACTGCAAGGCATGGCAGAGGCGACAAGCCTACCGGCGGGTGCCAGTGAGACCTTGCGCTTTGGGGTATTCGCGGTAGACCGCAAGACCCGCGAACTTCGCCGCAATGGCGTCAAGGTCAGGCTGCAGGATCAGCCCCTGCAAATTCTTCTGACATTGTTGGAGCGCCCCGGTGAGGTTGTGACACGCGAAGAGTTGCGCGCGCGGCTGTGGCCCGATGACACCTTTGTGGATTTCGAGCACAGCATCAACACCGCAGTCCGGAGACTTCGGGATGCGCTCGGCGATTCTGCAGAGAATCCACGATTTGTAGAGACGGTGGCCCGGCGGGGATACAGGTTTCTGGCGCCGGTTAGCGGCGCTCTCGACGTATCCACCCCACTCGAAGTTGCAGGCGCTCATCCTCATCCGGCACGACGCTGGTGGATTTTGGGCGTGGTCATTCTGGCCCTGTTGGTGGGAGTCATCGTCGGATGGCATGCGGCTCACTCAACAGCAACTCAGACACCCAACATTAGCGAACGAAGACTGACGGCGAATGCGGCCGAGCTTCCGGTCAAGGATGGGGTCATTTCTCCCGATGGCAGATATCTCGCCTTCACCGATCCCAGCGGCTTCTACCTGAGGCAAGTCGAGACAGGCGAGACGCACGCGTTGAACCTGCAACACGGCTTGAACGCGCGACCTCGGAGCTGGTTCCCCGACGGCACGCATCTTCTGGTCACCTGGGCCGAGAGTTCAACCGAGCCAGAGAGTATCTGGGAAATCTCCCTTATGGGCGGAACTCCGCGGAAGCTGATCGCGCAGGGAGCATGGCCGTCGGTCTCGCCAGACGGTTCGACCATCGCTTATCTCGCATCGGCAACCCAGTTCAAAGACATCGCCCTGAATAAAGAAATCTGGCTGGCGCGCTCCGATGGCGAACAGCCCCGAAAGCTGATGGGTGGTGGGGATGACGTGTTTGGGCCGCCGGTGTGGTCGCCCGATGGCAAGCATCTTGCCTTCATGCGCGGAAAATTTGTTACGGGCATTCCATTCATTCGATGCCAACTCGAGACTCTGAATGTGGCGACAGGCGACATCAATGTCCTGCTTTCCATTGCTGGGCTGCGACCCACGGTGGCCTGGGCCCCCGATGGACGATTAATCTACTCGCGGGCTGAAACCGTTCCCAATCAGAATGATTCCAATCTATGGGCGCTTCGGGTGGATCGCGATGGACGCGTGGTGGCCAGTCCCACGCGGCTTACGCATGGCACGGGCGAAGCCTCCGCTATCAGTATTACTACTGACGGCAAGCGCCTTGCGTTTTTCCGGCAGGCCGTCGAGCCCGACGTGTATGTTGCCGATTTGGAGGCGAACAACACGAAGTTGAGCGCGCTCCGACGACTCACGCTCGATGTGAGAGCGGATCTTCCGTATTCATGGACCCCCGACAACAAGGCGGTCATTTTCACATCTGACCGCAACGGGCCCTTCAACATTTTCCGGCAGGGACTCCACGATGCCGAACCGGAGATGCTGATTCGCTCGCAGGATGACCTGTCGGTTCCGCGATTGAGCCCTGATGGCAAAAGCATCATTTACCTGATCACGCCTTCAAATGACGCATCAGCGAGCAGTAATTCTCGATTAATGCGAGCGCCGCTTGCGGGCGGTCCTCCTCAGCCGGTGCTGGAGGCGCCGGGGATCAGCAATCAGCAGTGCGCACAGTTACCTTCCACAGTGTGCATCTTCAGCCGCTTTGAGCCCGGACACGAACAGTTCTTCTACTTTGATCCGGAAAAGGGCCTTGGAGCTGAGATCAAGAAGGCGGAGATCCGCTCGATCAACGCCTATGACTTCAACTGGAGCCTTTCACCGGACGGCAAAATGTTGGCCACGGCTCGACGGGAGGGAGTGCGAGAGAATCCCTCCATCCGGATTCTGCCGCTGGGCGATGGCGAGGAGAAATTGATCCCGGTGGCAGGATGGGCGGGCGTGGGCAGCATCGACTGGGCCGCCGACAGCAAGAGCATCTGGGCAACAGGGTATAACAGCGGCGGGGGCGTTAAAACGCTGGTCAATGTGGCGCTCACCAGTAAAGTGCGGCCAATGCTCATGGAAGATGAGATGACGGCCGGAGCGCATACGCTGGGCTGGGCGATTCCTTCGCCCGATGGCAAGCATCTGGCGATCTGGAAGGCGCAGGGAGATTCCAATGTCTGGATGCTCGAGAATTTCTGATGAGGCTCTAGGCTCTAGGCTCTGGGCTCTGGGCTCTGGGCTCTGGGCTCTGGGAACTGGGAACTGGGAACTGGGAACTGATTATGGATTCAGGCATTCGTGTCAAAGGAAAAACACCGGCGTCAGCGCGCGCTGCGCTTGGAATTTTCGAACTGTGTGCTGCGAACGATGCCTGCTCCCTCTTTGACGTAGATCAGCTGATTGGGCTTGATGTCCTTGATGGTGTCGATTTGTCCGCTGGGCCAGCGGATCTCGAGCAACTCCACCTTCTCGGCCTTGCCAGTCCCGAAATGCACGCGTAGATCATTTTGCGAAAAGTATCCGCCGCCGCTGCGGACTTCATCGATCTGCTCGTGAGCTTTGCTCTCGCCGGCAACCTTCGTCACGCACTTCAGGCGCGCTCCGATTCCCGTGCGGTTCGATTTCGTGCCGATGGTGCGCACTTTGAGCCAGTTGTTGCCGGTCTGCAAGTCACAGCGCATGAGCTGCGGATAGTCATTCACGGTGTTGACGACCACGTCCAGGTCGCCATCGTTGTCGAAGTCGCCGAATGCGCAACCGCGAGCGGCGACGGGATCGGAGATGGCCGCTCCGGCCTGTAATGACACGTCTTCAAAGCGACCGTTGCGCAGGTTGCGATAGAGCAGTTTGCGCTGTGCGTACCCAGCTTCCGTCTTGAGTTGCTCAACTTCAGGATAGACGTGGCCGTTGCAGATGAGGATGTCGGCCCATCCGTCGTTGTCCATATCGAAGAATCCGCAACCCCAGCCGAGATACTGCGTATGCAGCCCCAGCCCTGCGGTGAAGGTTGTGTCTTCGAAATTGGCTCCGCCCTGATTGTGGTAAAGCGACGGTGTATCTCCCGCGAAGTTTGTTTTTACGATGTCGAGGTTGCCATCCAGATCGTAGTCGGCTGCGGAGACGCCCATGCCGGCCTGGGGTTTGCCATCAGGACTCAGCGCGCAGCCGGATTCGAGGGCAATGTCCTGAAACCTTCCGTTTCTCTTGTTCTGGTAAAGCGCGCTGGCCGTCGAGTCGTTGGCGACATAAATGTCGGGCCAGCCGTCGTTGTCGAAGTCGGCGGTGAGCACGCCCAGGCCGTACGTGCCATTCGCACTGAGAATGCCAGAGGCTTCAGAGACATCGGTGAACGTGCCGTCGCCATTGTTGTGGTAGAGAATGTTCTTGCCGCCTTTAAGACCCGGGGGCCCGCAGGCGACCATGACGGCTTTGTAGAGGCAGGGGCCGGACTCTGGAACCGGAGCGGTGGCAAGGTCGAGGTCAATGTAGTTGGCTACGAAGAGATCAAGCTTCCCGTCCCGATCGTAATCGACGAACGCGCAGCCGGTATTCCAGCGCTTGCCGTTCCCGGCGACTCCGGCCTTCTCGCTGACATCGGTAAACGTGCCATCCCCGTTGTTGTGGTAGAGAACGTTCTTGCCGAAGTAGCTGACGAAGAGATCCTCGTAGCCGTCGTTGTCGTAATCGCCAATGCAAACACCTTGTCCCCAGCCGGAATGCGCGACGCCGGCCTTCGCAGTCACATCCGTGAACGTGCCGTCGCGGTTGTTCTTGAAGAGATGAGACGTGGGTTCCTGCCCTTTGGCGAAACCCTCCAGGCGAGAGCCGTTCACCAGGAAGATATCCAGCCAGCCGTCATTGTCGTAATCGTAGAAGGCGACACCACAGCCAGTGGTTTCGAGCAAATACTTGTTTTTGTGCTCGCCTCCGAAGATGGTTTTGGCATTGAGTCCGGACTCTCTCGCAACGTTGATGAAGCTGAGCCCCAAGTCGGTTGCAGGCTTGGGCGCGGCATCCTGGCTTGCGGATGTTGAGGCCGCGAACAGGCGCCTGGGCGTCGCCATTGCAACAATGCTATCCAGCGACAGAACGAGAGCAGACCGGCTCAGTGAGTGTAGGAACGAACGTCGGGAGAAGGACAAAAGCGTGGTACCTTTCCTGCAGGACCCCGTGCTAGAATTCGCCCCTACTTTATTGAGAATCCTGCGCTGTTGGCAAGTTTGAACGCGGCATCATGAAGCCGGACGATGCCGCCAGATCTTCCTTACTTAAAGATGCCACGACTGCTTCGTTTTCGTCTCCACAGACATTTGTTCGGACCGAAGAGCCTGCCGTTCATTCTTGCCGCGCTCTGCGTACTGGGTCTCGCACAGGAACGCACGCTGGAGTTGTCACGAACCGACCGCCCATGGGAGTTCCTTAGCGCCGTGGGGACGCGGGCGGGATTGTTCGGAGATGAATCGGGGAGGATGGAAGCGTGGGTGTATCCGCTGAAGCTGTTGCGGAATTTCAGGCTGCAGTTTGAGGCGGAAGGCCACCTGGTTCCGGCAGAGGCGCTTGCGCGCACAGTCATCGTGCGGCCTGAGGCCTCGACGGTTATCTATGCAGGCGACACTTTCCGGGTGCGTGAGACGTTTTTTGTGCCGGTGCAGGAAGCGGGTGCGGTTGTTCTCCTCGACATCGAAAGCGAAAGGCCGCTGAACGTGCGGGTATCGTTCGAGCGCGATTTTCAACTGGAGTGGCCGGCCGCGCTGGGAGCTACGTTTTCCGCGTGGGATCCCAAGCTGCACGCTTTTTCTTTTGGTGAGGAGCAGAAGCGCTACGCGGCGCTGATCGGCTCGCCGACGGCAACCAACGAGCACCTGGAGTATCAGACCAACTACTCCGCCTCGAACGAAAATTCCTTTGATCTGGGTGCGACTTCGCAGAAGCACGAGAGCCGGATAGTGATCATTTCGGCGTCAGTCCACGGACCGGGGGAGGCGGAAGCGACATACCAGCAGCTGACGGCGAACTATCAAAAGCTGCTCAGCGAGTCAGCGGAATACTATCGTTCGTACCTTGCCCGGACGGTGAGCGTCGAAATACCCGATGCGCAGATGCAGCAAGCCTACGACTGGTCGCGCATCAGTATGGTGCAGGGGTTGGTCAACAATCCATATCTCGGAACTGGGTTGATTGCCGGGTATCGCACTTCGGGGATGAGCCAGCGTCCGGGATTTGCCTGGTTTTTCGGACGCGATTCGATGTGGACTGCGCTCGCTCTGGACGCTGAAGGCGACTTTTCGACCACCCGCACGGCGCTTGAGTTCCTGAGTAAGTTCCAGCGGGATGACGGCAAAATCCCGCATGAGATTGCGCAGACGGCGAGTCTGGTCGACTGGTTCAAGAATTTTCCGTACCCGTATGTTTCCGCCGATGCCACCCCGCTTTACATCGTCGGAATGAACGATTACGTGACCTCCAGCGGCGACGTGGCGTTTGCGCAGGACAAATGGGACAGCGTGTGGAAGGCTTACCAGTTTTTGCATTCCACCTATGACGCACAGGGTGTGCCCCAGAATTTTGGCATCGGCCATGGTTGGGTTGAGGGCGGCCCATTGCTGCCGGTGAAAAGCGAGATCTATCAGAGCGGAGTGGGTGCGGCGGCGCTGCGGGCGCTGGCGAATCTCGCGCGCTTGCTGGGGAAGGAAGATAGGGAGCGGCAGGCTTCGCAGGAAGCGTCGAGGCTCGAGCAGTTGTTGAATCAGGCCTTTTGGATCGCCGAGAAGAAGCGATACGCGTTTGCCCTGGATCAGGCGGGCAAGCCCGTGGATGAGCCGACTGTGCTCACCACCGTGCCCATGTGGTTTCACTTGCTTCGCGAGGATCAGGCGCAGCCGATGATCAACGAGTTGGCGACCCCCGGGCATCAAACCGACTGGGGTATGCGCATTATCTCCGCCGAGTCGCCGAAGTACAGCGGGGGCGGTTATCACTACGGCGCCGTGTGGCCGCTGTTTACGGGCTGGGCTTCCATGGGAGAGTACCAATATCATCGCGCCCTGCCGGCGTATCTGAATCTGCGCGCGAATGCGCTGCTGGGGCTGGATGGTTCGCTGGGACACGTCACGGAGGTTTTGTCGGGCGACTATTATCAGCCGCTTTCGACGAGTTCACCCCACCAGATCTGGTCCGCGGCCATGGTGGTCAGCCCGCTGCTGCGCGGATTGTTTGGCTTGTCTCTCGATGCGAACGCTCACATGCTGACGTTCGCGCCTCACGTGCCGGCGGATTGGCCATCGTTCGCGATCAAGAATGTGCATGTAGGAACATGCGCCCTGGACCTCAAGTATGAGCGCAGCGATCAAGGCTTCACCCTGGAGGTAGATCGCAGCGGACCGGGCGACTGCAAGGTGGAGTTCTCGCCCTCAATCAGCCCTTTGGCCGAGGTGATGACGGTGGAGATGAACGGGCACCTCGTGCAACATAGGGTATTGAAAAGCGCGGTCGATCAGCACATGGTTGTGCAGTTTCCGGTCAACCAGGGTGCGAACAAGTTAGGCGTCGCCGTGCGCGATGATTTCGGTTTGAGCGTGCCTTCCGGTTTGCCAGAGCTCGGCAATGCAAGCCAGGGCGTGCGAGTACTGTCGGAAACCTGGAGCGCTGCGAAAGATCAATTGGCATTGAAAGTTGCCGGAATCCAGGGTTCCACTTACGAGTTGCGCGTCTGGAATGCGGGGCAGCTCAGTCGCGTGGAAGGTGCGGCATGGAATAAGAGCGCCGGGGGCCGCGGGGAAATTCGGGTTCAAATGCCCGCCGGCCCCGATCGCGGCATGAAAAACACGGACACCTATGTTCGCCAGAAGGTCGTCTTTTATTTCGCAGGGAAGTAAGGGCCGGCTCCCGAGCAGGGAGAGCCGCGAGGGCTAGGGCTGAGAATTCAGGCTAGCTCGCCGTCTTGCCGAGTTTAAAGTAAGGTTCTGGTCTTTCGGAGGGCACTCATGAAGAAGCTATTGCTGATGCTGCTGCTTGTGGTCACGGTCCGGGTCGGGCCGATCGCCAGCGCGCAGAACAACCCGGTAGATGCCGAAGGCCACCAATGGTGGCAGCATGCGGTTTTTTACGAAATCTATCCCCGCAGTTTTGCGGACAGTAATAACGATGGGGTTGGGGACCTGAACGGGATCACGTCAAACCTCGGCTACCTGCATGATCTGGGAGTGGACGCGATCTGGATCACACCCTGTTATCCGTCCCCACAAGTGGACTTTGGCTACGACGTATCGGACTACGAAAATATCGATCCCATGTACGGCACGCTCGCCGACTTTGACAAGATGGCGGCCGAGGGCAAGAAGCAAAATGTCCGCATCATCATGGATTACGTCATCAATCACACCTCGGACAAGCACAAGTGGTTCATCGCGTCCCGCTCGTCAAAGAAATCACCGTATCGGAACTGGTATATGTGGCGCGACGGCAAGGGCCCGAACCAGCCGCCCAATAACTGGATCTCCGAATTCGGCGGTTCCGCCTGGAAATTCGATCCCTTGACCGGGCAGTACTACTACCACTATTTCTACGCGGAACAGCCGGACCTGAACTGGAATAATCCCGCCGTCGAAAGCGCGATGTTCGACGTCACCCGCTGGTGGTACAAGCGCGGCGTTGCCGGATTCCGACTGGATGCGGTGGATACACTGTTCGAGGACCCTGATCTCCGCGACAATCCCGTGCTGCCAGGCAAGAACAAGTACGGCGATCCCAATACCCAGGAGATCTACAACAAGAAACTGCCGGGCGTTCACGACGTGCTGCAGGATCTGCGCAAGGTCGCCGACGAGAACGACGCCGTGCTTATCGGCGAGACCTGGACCAAGAACATCGATGAACTGAAGAAGTATTACGGAGGACACAACAACGAACTGCAGTTGCCGATGGACTTCATGTTCACGCGGGTCGACAAGCTATCTCCCGCGGAATTCCGCCGGCAAATCGCGGCAGCGGATACTGCGGGCGGCTGGCCGACGTGGGTGATCAGTAATCACGATATCGAGCGCTCCTATAACCGATACGGCGATGGCACCCACAACGACGAGATCGCGAAGCTCATGGCCGCCTTGTATCTCACGCTGCGCGGCACGCCCATCCTGTACTACGGCGAAGAACTTGGCATGGAAAACAACGATCCCAAGCGCAAAGAGGACGTGAAAGATCCCAAGGGCAGAACCGGCTGGCCCGCCGACAAAGGGCGCGATGGCGAACGTACGCCCATGCAGTGGAGCGACGCGGTAAATGCGGGTTTCAGCACACATGAACCCTGGTTGCCGGTTCCGCCGAGTTACAAGACGCACAACGTGGCCACGGAATCGAAGGATCCAAATTCGGTGCTGGAGTTCTACCGGAAGGTTCTGGCCTTGCGGCATACGAATTCCGTTTTGCTCGATGGCAATTACTCGGCGTTGAACGAGGCTGATTCGAACGTGCTCTCGTACCTGCGCTCTTATAAAGGCAAATCCGTTCTGGTGGCGCTGAACATGTCGGCATCAGCCCAGAAGGCGAGCTTCAATCTGACCGGCCAAGGGTCTTCGCGGGCGACACTGAATGGGTTACTGGCAACGCCCGGGGCAGAAGCAAGCGGATCAGAGGTGACCCTGCCCGCGTTTGGTGTGTTCATTGGGGAGGTTACGGAGAAATAGCACGATTGCTGGAGCCTGGCTCGGAAAAGGTCTGGCGGAGAGTGAGGGATTCGAACCCCCGATACCCTTCCGGGTATGCCGGTTTTCAAGACCGGTGCCATCAACCACTCGGCCAACTCTCCGTCGCAGGCCGGTCTTAAGGGGAGCATACATGGGGGCACATCAGGTGGGCAATGTGTACGACGCCTACGGCGCATTCGCCGGTGAATCCTGAGCAAACCCGGTGGGCAGTTCTGTCTAGTGGCGTACCATCGAGGGCGCACTGCGCCACCGTGCGCTGGCGAATTTACAAAAGCTTGCCGTTTGTTAGAATGCCGCGCTTATGGGCAGCAAAGAAAGTTCATCGATGAGTTCGCTTGAAACTGACATGTGGAAATTGCGCAAGGAGATGGAGAATCTTCAAGCTGAGGTCGAGGCAATCATCGGTGAGCTTCGCGAGAGTCTTCACGTGTTGCGAAATTTAAACTACCCCGAATCTCCCTTCAGCGCTCGATTCGACCTGTTGCGCGAGCGTGGTAAGAAGCTCAACTAGCGGTCTCCCGCCCGGGATTCCACCTCTCCGGTACAGGAATGTTCGCTCGAAGCGTGGCAAGAGAAGACTGCAACCCGGAACGCAGGACGCGCATCTCGCTGCGGAGTTCCCTCATCTTCTTGAGGTTTCGCGCCAACTCTCCCAACTCCGTTCGAGCTGCTCTGCGAGGCATTGACTGAAAAGCAAAACGAACCGGCGTTGCGTGCACCCATGCCTCAAGCTCCGACTTCATCGCAACGACAGAACCAGAACTGTGTCCCGCTGGACGCCGCACCGGCAGGCTGAAATCGTGCTCATACCTCTGTACTGTGCGCACACCTTTCCCAATATGAGTAGCGATCTCTTTCCAGCCACTGAGAACAGGATGCAGCTCTGACTGCGTGAGATGGTCCATAGGCAGCACTATCTCCTGACCCTACGAATGATCGTACTCTTCGTTTGGATGATTTCGCTAAAATAACGAAGGTCGTCAACTAATCGTAGAAGCGCTTTCGCGAGCTTCGGTGAGCTTCTGGAGTTGGGCTGCAATAGAGATTTCAAACATTCCCTCCGCGGGCTTGGTTTCAGCTGTTTAGCAGCCTTGAACCATCTCGAGGAAGTAATCTGTTTGCCATCCCTGTTCCCGGACAACTAAAATCGACAGTCGCCAAGTCTTCGTTGTTCCGCGAGGACAATTGAACAAGAATATTGCCATTTATCCAGGGTCGTTTGATCCGCCGACGAACGGGCATTTGGACCTGATCGAACGGGGCAGCAAGATTTTCGACGAGCTGGTCGTGGCCATCCTGCGCAATCCCGATAAGGCTCCACTCTTTAACGTGGGCGAGCGGGTTGCGATGCTGAACGCCTTGACCGGCCATTACAGCAACGTGCGCGTGGACACATTCGACGGCCTCACGGTCGAGTACGCCGCAAGGGTAGGGGCGAGCAGTGTTTTGCGGGGCATCCGGGCGCTGAGCGATTACGAATACGAACTGCAGATGGCCTTGATGAATCGTAAGCTGCGCCCGGAACTCGAGACCGTGTTCATGATGCCGGCGGAAAAGTACTCCTACCTGAGTGCGCGTCTGGTGCGCGAAGTGGCGCAGTTAGGTGGCTCGGTCAAGGGACTGGTGCCGGAGTTGGTCGAGCACAACCTGCGCGGCAAACTCGATCCGGCATACAAATTGGCGGAGTTTGCGTCGGCCAAAGAAGAAAGATCCGAAACTCGGAAATCCAGGGCAAGGAAAAAAGCATGACCACCACGGAAGCCGCCCACGCCATCAAGCTGACCGAACGCATCAACCGGATCGAACCTTCCGCCACTATGGCAGTTGTGGCTGAGGCCGATAAATTGCGCAGCCAGGGCATCGATGTGGTCGACTTCGGCGCCGGAGAACCGCACTTTGCGACGCCTCAGCATATTAAGGATGCGGCCATTGCGGCCATCCAGGCGAATTTCACGAAATACACGGCCGTGGCCGGAACGCCAGAGCTGCGCGACGCCATCATTCAGCGGCACGCCGCCGACTTCGGATCCGACTACCGGCGGGAAGAAGTGGTGGCTTCCGTGGGCGGCAAGCACGCGCTGTTCAATGCCATCCAGGTGCTCGTCGATCATGGCGACGAAGTGATTCTGCCGGTGCCCTACTGGGTTTCGTTCAAGGACATCATCCGCTACGCGGGTGGAAACCCCGTGCTGGTCGAAACCGATGAATCGCACAATTTCGCGCTTACCGCCGAGATGGTGTCGAAGGCAGTCACCCCGCGCACGAAGCTCATCATCCTGAATTCGCCTTCGAATCCCTCTGGCGCAGTCATGAAGCCGGAGGACATGACGGCGATCATCCGCATGGCACACGAGCGTGGGATCTGGGTAGCCTTGGACGAGTGCTACGTATACCTCAACTACGCCGGCCGGAATTTCTCCGCTGGCTCACTCGTGGAGTACAGGGACCGTATGGTCATCCTGGGATCCCTGTCGAAAACTTATGCCATGACGGGTTGGCGCCTGGGATATGCGCTGGCTCCGGCGACGGTCATCAGCGCGATGGCGAAGCTGCAGAGTCAATGCACCTCGAATCCGACCTCAATCGTGCAGAAGGCCGCCGTGGCGGCGCTGACTGGCCCTCAAACCTGCGTTGAGGACATGCGGCAGGAGTACATCAAGCTGCGCGATCACATGGTGGCGGGCTTGCGCGCGATTCCGGGATTGAAGTGCACAACGCCGGAAGGCGCGTTCTACGCGTACCCGAACGTGTCGGCGTTCTTCGGCCACAACGTGAACTCGGCCGCAGATGTGGCCGGAAAGCTGCTGCGCAAGGCGCACGTTGCCACCGTGCCGGGAGAAGGTTTCGGTACCAGAGATCACATTCGCGTGTCGTACGCCACATCGACAAAGGAATTGGACCGCGGGCTGGAGAGGATGCGGACGTTTTTCGCCGCGCTGTAGGCCAGAATTGCCCCCTTATCGTGTGGTAGCGGCACATCCGTTTGTTCCTGATTTGTGTCTAAAGCGTGAGATCCTAGCCGGTCGACTTGCGATGGGTCGACCGTTTTCTTTGTCTGAAATCGCATGGCCGACCTCTACCCGCTGAGAATGCAGCCCGCGTTTGATCCGCGCCCCTGGGGGACTACGGATCT